>Ga0172366_10000060_pt1 | contig 56986 bp, 48 predicted proteins | sample LakKivSesite69cm_FD_114533 | JGI IMG/M metagenome (GOLD analysis project Ga0172366, IMG submission 114533) | Sediment microbial communities from Lake Kivu, Rwanda - Sediment site 69cm | ecosystem: Environmental > Aquatic > Freshwater > Lake > Sediment | place: Rwanda: Western Province, Lake...
CCTCGGCATCAAATAGGAGGTCCCAGACGTATTCCTGTTTGGTATCAAAGAAGAGTTCAGGTTTATCCTTCTGGGCGATGCGATAAATTTTCCCGCCGGGGGATGCGCCGGCATAAAGTATTCCTTTGGTATCAAGCGCAAGTGCAAAGGCGGCTATCTCTTCCAAGTCGCAGTAAAGTTCCGCCTTTTTGTTCTTTTCGAGAACGAAAATTTTCCCGTCAGTGCCGGTGGAGAAATAAAGTGCGCCATCGGGGCGGCTGATGATGCGCCATACGAGCCCTTCATCAGTTGTTCCGATTTTCTGGCATGCAGGTGCTGGAAAGAGTTTGCCGTCGCTGGTCAGGGAGGTTGATTTGAGTTCCCCGCTTGAGAAGTCTGCAAAGGACTTATGGCGGAAGACCTTTGTTGTGGAACACGGGGCATTGATTGCAACAAGTGTGATGAATAAGAATAAAAAGCATTTAACGCGATTTTGTGATGTGCTCTTCAAGGGACGCCTCCTTAAATATTTTGTTTAAGAGTTAAAAAATATGGGATTCACCACAGAGACATGGAGAACTCAGAGTATAATTAAACAAAAAGAACATTGGAAATACTCTGTGCACTCTGTGACTCTGTGGTGAATAATTTTCATTTAAATTATCTCCTTCCCATGTGGTCTACCCGCAACTGGAGGGTTTGCCTGCCATTAATCTCAAAATCGGTCTCAAGAGTTTTTTCTCTGATAAATGACATTGTGATGGGCGTAACAAAGGCTTGTGCAGTTGCGCTTCTTGTGGCAGTCATGACACTCTGGGGTAGTTCCGGCATTTCGGTCTCTTTCAGACGAATTCCGGGTTTCCTTTCAGTCAGGAGGACATAAAGCTGGTTGGTGGGATAGTTAAGGCGAAGGAGCTTTACAAGCCCTTCGAAGCTCAGGACGTTACTCAGACCGGGGGAGCGCATCACCTCTGTGCGCATCCTCCCATCGGCGTCAAGTATCTCAAGATTATAGGTGCCATCGCGAATGTCGTCTGGCAATTCAATCTCAAGGTTGCGTGAGAAACGTGGTTGACGGAAGGGCATGAAATATATGGTAGCTTTGACCTTCTCACCTGGTTTATATACTTCTTTATCCAGTCGTGCTGAGGAAATCTCGACTATTTTATATTGGTCGATAATGTCAATGTCACATTTTATATTACTGATATCGACCTTTCGGTAGGTGTTTCTCATGAGGGTGTGGAGGTCATACGTAATGGGGAATGTGACGTCATAGGCGAGCATGCGGGTTGACAGGAAGTCACGCTTCTCAATCGTGGTGCCGTCGGAAAGAGTCACGATATAATGAATCTTTGCCGCCGAATTACCGTAATACTTGTCATTGTCCATTATTGAACTGCCGATGACAATTTCCGCAAGAATAGAGCTGAAATATTCATTCTCCCACAGGTGGTAGTGGAGTTTTTTCTGGGTTCCAGATATTGAGAGATTAACATCTATATCGAAAGAAGAGGCTTTCATACCGAAGATACCCCCAATAGCCGGGAGTCTGTCCTGTCTGATACTACCCACCTCTCGCACGCTTGCCCCCATTTTAAAGGACCAGTAATAGCTTGGGACAATGGTGAAGATGTATGCGTTTGCCATGGGAACATCCACATTGCCCATCTCAAAAAAGGGATGACCGAATGCCACGAGCTTATTGTCCTTGCGATATGTAACGGTGCCAATGGCTGCCATTTCGATAGAGCCGGAAATCAGGGGAATGGCTATGGCGGAACCGTTCTCCATTGGTTTATCAGCGAGTCTGGGATCCACAGAATGGGCCGCACCGCCCATGACGGGCATGAGGGACGTGTTTCGGAAATAATTGGAAATGCGTTTTAGCGTTCTCGGTGAACATCCAGAAACAATGAGTGGTGTGCTGAGCGGCTGCATTGTTATGCTTTTCGGGAGTGGGGGCGAAAGTGAGCCGAAACCGGGCATAGTATCGGTCTCAACTGTAAATGAAGATGGTTTTGACAGAAGGGGAGCAGGCTCATTTGCAGATTTCCCTTCTGAGAGGAAATCTTTGACAGGGGCACATTCATCAGGATGCGGCTTCATATCTGTTCGGTCGTATATTTCCAGCATCTTTTCAATAGGCGTGATGCCTGCGATGGGTTCCATTGAGAACAAGTCTCCGTAAGAGACGGCACCGATAATTTTATCGTTGATATAAACGGGGCTCCCACTCATTCCGGCAATAACTCCCATCTGCTTGAACTGTGGTCCGGAGAGCCGAGCCAGTATCAAATCCATGCCCGCAAAGGTATTCTCCATCACCCCCAAAATCTCAACATCAAAGCGCTGTAACTCATTATTCCCGAATGCCGAGACGCCATATCCCTTCATTCCCCGCTTTATCTCACTGATGGGCATGATGTCGCGCGTGCCGGTGGTTGGATTGGTTGCATCCTTTGCAAAGGAGGATGTGATTGCGAAAAGAATGATAATGACCAGTAATGGGATTAATCTTATTTTCAATGTGGTTCCCTTTCCCTGAACAGGTAATTCGGATTGAGTTAAATAATTTGCGTATGCGAAAACATACATTGATTTTCCAAGATTATTTTGTAATGTCAAGTATGATATTTGAAGGGAGTATGTTTGCCGGGTTGAAAATTATTCTTGATTTGCGGTGCATCCGGTCAGGCATGACCGGCATTGGGATTTCTGCCCTTCAGATGGTGTCTGCGCTTGCAAAGAGCAGATGCGGTCATCAATTGACCGGTCTATTCTTGAAGGGGTGTGTCCCGGAGGAAATACGGCAGTCTGGTATTGAGATACTGGAGGTCTCCGTCGACCATGAACATCATCCCATGGGCGAATTCTGGCTGAATTTCAGTCTGCCCCGGCTTCTCAGCTCACGTGGCGCCGACGTCTTTCATGGCACCGCATTTCTTATCCCCTGGGTGAAAACACCCTTCAGGAAGATAGTCACCATCCATGACCTCATCGCATATAAATTCCCGGAAACTTATCCCTGGGGATTCAGGAAATACATAAAGTGGGTGACACGTTTTTCAGCACATCATGCCGATAGAATCATTGTCCCATCAGAAAACACGGGACATGATTTGCAGGCAATATTGGGGGTCAGTGCGGATAAAATTGACGTGGTGCCTCATTATGCCCCTTCCGCTTTTAGGGCGCTGAATGGGGGAGAGAAAGAGGTGCAACGCACCGCGCTCGCTCTCCCTGACAAATTTATACTGAATGTGGGGACGCTGGAGCCGCGGAAAAATCAGATTGCCCTTATTGAGGCATTTGAAATAATCCGCAGGAAAACATCTCTCCCGCACCATCTGATTTTAGCGGGCAGAGAGGGATACAGGGCGGGGGAGATTCTTGACAAAATAAATCGTTCGCCATGTGCAAAATATATTCATTATTTCCCTGAACTTGATGATGAAAGACTCAGCATGTTTTATGCACTTGCGGATGTTTTTGTTTTTCCATCTCGCTATGACGGATTTGGACTGCCTGTCCTTGAGGCAATGGCATCGGGTACGCCGGTCATTGTGGCTGAAACCTCTTCACTGCCTGAGGTTGTGGGCGATGCAGGGATATTCATTCCACCCGATTCGACCGGTGAGATTGCCAAGCGTATAATATCCCTTCTGAGTGATAAAAAGCGTTTAAGTGAATTTCGTGAGAGGGGAATTGCCCGCGCCGCCCTCTTCACCCCTGAACGCACCGCTTCACTCATTTTGTCCAGTTATGAGAAGGTGGCAAGGTAATTTAAAAGGCATCGATAAGATGCACAGGGCGGTCATGGAATAAATTATTCATGAGATGGATTGTGGATTTCGCAACTCCTGGAAAAAGCCCCTGCTGTGCCAGCGCCATTGTATCCTGAGCGCCCATGAAAAGACGTGAGAACTGCTGGATGGTCATTTCGATATCAGATTTGGCGTCTGCATTGCGCCGCGCCAGACCGTGCCCATCCTGGACCTCAATCTCCCACACGCCATTATTCCAATCACCGCAACTGTCATTTATCTTTATAATGAGACGTCCGTGTGCCTCAGGGAGATAGCCCCGCGCCGCAATTGCCCGTTCCACATCAACCACACGATACTGAAGAGGGAGCGTCCACTTCATCGTGATGAATGGCTCTTTGTAATTCTCCCATAATGGGAGCGACGCTGGAGCGGCAACTGTGATTTTCACAACATTGGTCGGCAATGTTGCAAGAAACCCGAACATCGCGTGAAATGCCTCCGGCGTGGCACAGGCGAGGTCCCGCGTGACAGATTCATGTCCATGCGGTTGAGCTGGCAGATTTTCGCAAAAGAAATAGCCGATACATCGTCCGTCCTTTTCGATAAGATATGCCTGACCCTTATCGTTTGCAACTTGCTTGAGTCGATTTGCCCAGGTTTCTCGCGACCGCAAAGCCATGCCATTGAAATGCGGCGCATAAGCCCGATAGGCGGTGTCAAGGTGCTCGATATCCTCTTCGCCTCGGCACCAGCGCACGAGCGACCGTTCCTCATGCGCAATGATATCCGACTGCTTAGCATCTGTATAAATAATTCGGTCGCCCATGGAAGCCCAGCCAAATTTGCCATAATAGCGGTGCGAGAAGGGATACAGCGCAGAGACGGCATCGCCGCGCTCGTGCATGATTCGGACGCTCTCTCGCATCAATTTTCCGGCATAGCCCTTCCCCTGGCAATCTGCCCATGTGGAGACAGCGCCAATGCCGCCCATCGCCATCTCGCCACCGCCAACCCAGATGCGATAACGGTTCATGCGGACAAAACTCGCCACACGCTCTTTTTCCACCACTGCGATGGTTTCATCGAGTGGAAGATTCTCCGTCCAGCCTCGCGCCATTGTCATACCGATCCTGTAGGCGTTGTTAAACAGTGCCGCCGCCCATTCCTTTTCCTCCTCCCGAATCGGACGAATCTCGGACATATAAGACCTCCATTCATGCAGCATTTTATAGTTTTTTCACCAGCGATAAATCCATTTCCTGCTTCATGACGTCAATGTGGTCGATGGAGACGAGGAGGCGGTCGCCAAGGCGGAAGGCGCGTCCGGAACTTTTGCCCGTCAGGGTCATAGCGGCTTCGTTGAATTCGTAATAATCATTGCCGATGGATGCGATCGGGATTAGCCCATCAATTGGATAACGCTCCAGCTCCACGAATAGCCCGAAATTTGCCACGCCTGAAACGAAGCCCTCAAATTCAAAACCAATGAAACGGCGCATGAATTCTAATCCCAGAATTTTCGCCGCCTCATGTTCAATCTCCTCCGCCCTCTCCTCCATGTCTGTGGAATGGAGCGCAATCTCCGGCAGGCGCTCTTTCCATGACTCCAGATTTTCCTCATTTTTGTATTGTCCTGACAGGACCTCTTTCAGGATGCGGTGGACGATGAGGTCTGGATAGCGGCGGATAGGACTGGTAAAGTGTGTGTAGCAGGTGCTGCCGAGTCCGTAATGCCCCTTGTTTTCCGGGAAATATTGTGCGCGCATCATGGCGCGAAGAATGACCGTTCGCAGGATTGCCCCGGCGTCTCCCAATTGCTCAATGTGCTCAAGTGCATTCTGTAACATGTGCGGAGTGATGGCGCGCTTCGGCGGCAGTGTGATGCCGAAATTGGCGAGTACCGGAATCAGTTTGTGGAGCTTATCCTGCGCGGGAGATTCGTGTATGCGATAAAGCGATGGGATGTGCAGATGGAAAATCTTTTGAGCGACCGCCTCATTGGCGAGAATCATGCACTGTTCAACGAGCCGGTGGCTGACAAGGCGTGGATGCCGCCGTAAATCAATCACAGTTCCCGCTGAATCAAATATGACATCCGTCTCCCCGATATCGAGGTCAAGCGCACCCTTCTCCTCGCGCATCTTTATGAGAATCTCGCTCAATTTCTTGAGGGCAAAAAGGTCGTCACGGATATCTGAGTAACGGGCGGAAATCCACGGGTCGCTATGGTCAAAGATGGTCTGGACTTCAGTATAATTCAGGCGATGGCGCGAGCGGATGACTGAGTTATAAAACTCACTGTGGTGAATCTTGCCGTGGCTGTCAATATTCATGAGGACGCTCATGGCGAGGCGGTCTTCATTGGGGCGCAGACTGCAAAGATTGTTTGAGAGGCGCTCCGGCAGCATGGGGATGACTCGGTCAACGGGATAGATGCTCGTGGCACGGGCGAGCGCCTCAACGTCAATCGCGGATTCGGACTGGACGTAATGTGCCACATCGGCGATGTGAACACCGAGTTGGAAAAGTCCGTTCGGGAGACGTTCAATTGAGAGCGCATCGTCAAAGTCTTTCGCCGTTTCGGGGTCGATGGTGAATGTGGTGAGGTGGCGGAAATCCTTGCGCCGTGCAAGTTCATCGTCACTTATACCTTGCGGCAAGTCGCCTGCCTCTCGCTCAACCTCATCGGGAAATTCCGGTTTAACGCCGTGGTCGCGGATGATGAGAAGAATATCAATTCCCTTCTCGTCATCTTCTCCGACAATCTCGGTAATTTCGCCGAGCATGGGGCGGCGGTCGTCGCCAAAATCGAGGATGCGCACCATGACCCACATGCCGTTTTTCAGTCGGTTACGAAATGCAAGTTTGGGGACCTGAATGAGTCGATTGATTCGCTCATCCTTGGGAATGACAGTGCCGCCTTTTTTTTCAAACTGGAATCGCCCGACAAATTCCGTGTGTGCGCGTTCGAGGATTTTTGTGATGCGCCCTTCAGGACGCTCTGAACCACGCTCACGGAGTCGCACAAGGACGCGGTCTCCATGAAGGGCACCGCCCAGATTTTTACGTGTAATGTAGACATCTGGTGGAGCGGGATTATCGGGCTCAGTCGCTTCCGGGCGAACAAATCCATAGCCCTTGCGTGCAATGCTGAGCGTTCCTGTAATAAGGTCGGATGATTGAAAAAGACCCCAGCGGCGCTTCTTGAAACGATGGATTTTGCCCTCCTCCTCAAGAGCGCTCAGAACCGCCTTCAGCGCTTTGCGGTCGTTCCTGTCAATCTTCAAGAATTTCTGTATGTCCGAGAACTCGAACAACTTTTTCGGGTTGGATTGAAAAAATGCAATAATTTCTTTTGCCAGATTCATAATCATAACCATACGAATATCAGTATAAATATCAAGTCTTTGTTTTTCTCAAAACGAAGTTTTACCTTGATTTATTATTTGTCTGAGAACAGAAAGGAATATATATATTTGAGGATAATAAGGAGAAAAGGAAATGTCACCGTTACGGGCGTTGAATGACAAGGACATTCCCGCTATTACTGAGATATGCCGGCTTGGAATGGAGTTCGATGTCTGGTATGAAGACCTTGTCAGGCAGAAGACGACCGGTGCAAAGGATTATGTTCCTGAACTGGGCATTGTGGCGGAAGCAGACGGCGAGGTTGCAGGTTTTGTTCAGGGCGTAATGGGGGAGCGTCGCGATGAGCCGTTCGGCTGGATTCGGCTTCTTGTTGTGCATCCAAAATGGCGCTGTCGGGAAATTGGTTCTGCACTCTTGAAGGAGTTGGAGAATAGATTGACTGCACGGGGCGCAAAGGGTGTATCAGTAATGGATGTGGCAGCAAATTATCAGATGCCCGGCGTTGACTTCCGCTATAAGGAGGCATTCTGCTTTTTTCTTAAGAATGGATATGAGCGTGGTATCCCCAATATAAATCTGATATGCGATGTCAGTCCAGATATGGAAAGTTGTCACGCCGATATTGTGCGATTGAAAGGAGAGGGGTTTGAAATTCGCCGTGCGGTGAAGTCTGACTGGGAGGGGCTGAAAAAGTTCCTTGCCTCCAACTGGCCTGCATGGATTGGCGAGGCAGACAATGCCTTTGACAATAGTCCCATAACACTTTACATCTGTGTACACGATGGAGAAGTGGTGGGTTTTTCAGGTTATGAGGGTAATAATTGCGGCATGGGATGGTTCGGACCGATGGGTGTTGACCCTGTCACGCGGGGGAAAAGAATCGGTGCGATTTTGTTAATCCTTTGCCTGCGCGATATTGCCCTGATGGGACATAAAAAGGCAATAATCCCGTGGGTCGGACCGGTGCGCTTTTATGACAAAATCTGCAGTGCCACTGTGGAGCGCATCTTCTGGACATTCACGAAAAGATTAGAAAAAGATTAAATCGGGGGTTTGAAGTATGGAATATGAAGAAATCTTTATCCTTAATGAGTTTTCGGAAATTATCAAGTATCACAACATTGCGTTGGAGAGAATAAAGCGATTCGAGGAGGCATATCCACACCTCATTGCACCCAATATCTATGACCTTCTCCAGCATAATCTGAAGGACAACACCACGATTCTTTTGCGCGAGATGTCCGGATTGAAGAATCAAAAGGATAAACAATATGACAAAAAATACGTGTGCAAGATATGCAATAAGGTTCATATGACCAGTCTGCCGAGGGGTGTATGCGACGAATGTCGCGGGAAATACGGCGATAAGGTATATGATATGATACCATCTGAGGAAGAACACAAACCTCCTGAAGAGAATGCTAACTCGGGGAGATTGGATTAAGCGATGTTAAAGCGGAATGTTCATCGTATTATTCTTCTTATACTTGATGCCCTCATTGTCTCTGTCGCATTGGCGCTGGCATATCTCCTTAGACGGGATTTCAATCTCGAACCCGAATACCGCACTCAATACATATACATCCTTCCTGTTGTTCTTGTTATCAGACTCGCTCTATTTTTTCTTTTCAAACTCTATAAAGGAATGTTGCGATACGCCAGCATCAGCGAGCTGATAGCGATTGTGAGTTCTTCAACCGTTGGCACATTCATCTTCATTATACTGAATATTATACTGGAAAACCTTCACCGCTTTGGACCCATGCCAATCCATTCGAACGGTGAACATGTCTTACGGGTTCCATGGGGTGTGTTGGTAAACGAATGGTTTCTTGTCATCGTCCTTATTGGAGGGGAGCGGTTCAGCCGTCGGTTCATCCTGACATTTGGATTCCGTCTGCCGAAGGATGCCCGTCGAGTTTTAATCGTGGGTGCGGGAGACCTTGGTGATGCCGTGGCACGCCAGTTGATGAAAGAGCCAATGAGAGGATACAAACCGGTCTGTTTTGTGGATGATGACCCCCTCAAGATAGGGAAATATATTCACAGACTTCCCGTTGTGGGTGGGCTGAAAAACCTGCCGGATGCCATTGAGCGCTATCGCATTGACGATGTGATTCTTGCCATGGAGGATATTTCTCCCCCGAAGCTCAGGCAGGTTATCAAAGACTGCAAGACCACACTTGTAACATTCCGTATAGCCCCCAATGTGCATGACCTGATAGAGGGCAAGATTGAGGTCAGCCAGATTCGCAAGGTGGAAATAGAAGACCTTCTTGGACGTGAACCAGTTCGCCTCATATTGCCTAAGGAGAAGAATTACATCCGTGGAGAAAGGGTACTTGTCACGGGTGCCGGTGGTTCCATCGGTTCTGAGCTCTGCCGCCAGCTTGCAACTTATGAACCAGAGTGCATTCTTTTTCTCGGACGGGGCGAAAACAGCATTTATGAGATTGCCGCAGAATTTGATTACCGTTTCAAAGGCAACCGGATAATCCCCGTTATTGCGGATGTCACGGATGAGATTCGTCTGAGGGAGGTGTTTGAGGAATACCATCCCACCATCTGTTTTCATGCGGCGGCGCATAAGCATGTGCCTCTGATGGAGATGTATCCACAGGAGGCAGTGAGGAACAATATTATCGGCACCCTGAACGTTGCCCGCCTTGCGGATGAATGTGGAGCAAAAATTTTCGTACTGATTTCAACGGACAAGGCGGTTAACCCGACCAATGTCATGGGGGCAACCAAGCGTCTGGCAGAGATGATTATCTTCAGTCTTGCGGAACGGTCAAAGACGACATTTTTAGCGGTGCGCTTCGGCAACGTCTTGGGCAGTCGCGGGAGCGTCATTCCTCTATTCAAGAAACAGATAGAGCGTGGAGGTCCGGTTACGGTGACCCATCCCGATGTGATGAGGTATTTTATGACCATCCCTGAGGCGGTTAGCCTCGTTCTGCAGACGGGAGCCATGAGGGACAAGGGACGACTATTCGTCCTTGATATGGGGGAGCCTGTCAAGATTATCGATCTTGCCAGAAACCTTATCGCACTTTCCGGTTTTGAACCGGAGAAGGACGTCGAGATTGTCTTCACGGGCTTGCGCCCGGGGGAAAAGATTTGTGAGGAACTTGTCACGGAAGGCGAGGACATCCACAAGACGGAGATGGGCAAGATATTTGTCATGCAGACTCAAGGTTGCGACTGGGATACACTCATGAAAGATGTTGATACGTTCGGGCAGTATATCCGTGATGGCAATATACAGGCAATTCGTGCGCTGTTAAAGCGGCTTGTCCCGACATACAAATATACTCCCACTGTTCAGGGATGAAAATCGAATAAGCATTTAAGCGGTCATTGGTATTATTCTTGATGAGTCAGGAAGAGAGCAGGAAAAAGCCCGTTCGGTTCATTTTTGCCCGCCCCATCCTTTGTCTGTTATTGGGACTTTTGGGCGCATTCCTTTTGCTTTTTCCGCCACCATTGCCTGTCCTTCGTGACCAGATAGACAGACTTGAGCTTATCACACGCGACCTGCGAATGAGCCTGCGACCGGCTCAAAAGCTTAATAACAAAATTATTATTGTAGGGCTTACAGACCTTGACCATATCCTTTATGGCTCTGAGATTGATTCCCGTGAGGCATATCAGCTCCTGCTTCAGGCGCTTCAGCATCTGGGCATCAGGGCTGTTCTGTTTGACATACTCTTTGAACATTCCAAGCCCATGGATTCAACATTCTCCATGAAACTCCAGGAAATACCTACATATCTCAGCTACAAGTTTCTTGAAGAACGCCCGCCCATTCCTGACCTTGAAAAGGAATTATTCCCCACCGGTTTTCCACAGATACCACCTGCAATAATTGATTCTCTGACAACGTCCGCAATAAGGGAAGAGGTCTTACGCGTGCTTGACCAGCTTGATGAATTGTCCGCGAGGCGTGCGGAGGCATTTCGTAACCTTGATGACAAAACCGTGGCGGAGATAGATTTGACTCAGAGTCGACTCCGATTTCTTGTGGGGAATTATTCACGAATGTATCTGGAAAAATGCTTTGGCATAAAGTGCCCGCCTGATGAGGAAGGGAGACCGCCCGAGGCACAATTTGTCGTTCTTCCAACGGAACAGATTTTTCTCAACTCAACCGGCAGTGGCTTTATCAATGTTGTAAAAACAAAGGAAGAAGTGGTGCGACACATCCCGCTTTTTATTAAATACAAGGACAAGCTCTATCCACATCTTGACCTTTTGTTTATCTGCGATTATTATGGTGTTGCGCTCAATGAGCTGAAAATCACATTCGGGAAATGGATTGAGTTCCATCCACGAAGGATAGAGACCGGCACAAAGCGAATACCGATTGATGAAACCGGTCGGTTAGTTCTCAATTTCAGGGAGGGCGACCCATATCTCAGGCGCAACAGCTATCCACTTCATCAGGTTCTTCATTACGCCCGTTACGGCAATCGTTATCCCAGCCGCATTAAACCTGAGACATTCAAGGATGCCATTGTGATTGTTGGTGAACTCAATCCCGGCGGTGCGGACATTGAACCTATCCCGATATTGCCCGCTTTTCCCCTTGTAGGTATTCACGCCACGGTCATAAATATGGTGCAGAATGATGATTATATTTGTGAGACGAGCCCTGCGAAGGCCGCCATCATCACCCTGATTTTCGGGCTTTTTGTGGGCATGATTTTCTCAATTGTGGAATACAAATCCGCATCGCTGTCCACATTTCTACTCCTTGTTCTTTATCTTGCACTGAGCGTTTTCAGCTTTAACAAGTACTCACTTTATATTCCCGTTGTCAGACCCGCGGGCACCATTTTGCTCTCGTATATCTTCCTCATCTTTTATGCCGTCGGAATCAAGGAGAGGGAAAGGCGACGGGTGAGAAACGTCTTCCTGAAATCCGTTTCCCCGCGCATTGGGGAGGAGATTTTGCGCCATTATGACGATGAGGCAATCTGGGGTGTGAAGAAGGATGTGACAGTCCTTTTTGTGGATATTCGTGGATTCACTGCGCTTTCTGAATGTCTGGGCGCACGTGAATTGGTGGATTTTCTTGATGCGTATTATGACACAGTCTCACAGATTATATTCCAGTATGATGGTGTGGTTAACAAGTTCATGGGTGACGCCGTGATGGCGCTTTTTGGTGCGCCCTTAGAGTTGCCTGATGCCGAGGTGAGGGCTGTCAAGGCGGCATTGGACATTCAGGTGGCGATATCTGAACTTAACAACAATTCCATCCTCTCAGAAAAGGGGATAAAGATTGGAGTCGGCATCGGTGTCAGCACTGGCGAGGTGGTGGTTGGTACGGTGGGACGTAAGCGCATCAGAATTGAATATACAGCCCTTGGGGATAACGTAAATGTTGCTGAGCGGTTGGAGGGGGTTGCACTTCAGGGAGAAATATATATCAATTCGGAGCTCTATCAAAGGGTCAGGAACGCATCTGATGAAATGTTCAAGAAGCGCAACGTTACATTTGAACCGCTTCCTCCACTTTTATTGAGGGGCAAGGGAAAGCCCGTTGATGCGTATCGGGTCAGATATAGTTGATTCCATGGGTGTTTTATAACAGATTGTGATTTTCCAATTATCGATTGTGAAATTGCGGTTCACTCTTTTTTATTCTCGTCATTTCTAACCTTTTTTCGCCACCAAAAGTATTATTTTATGTGAATTATTATTAATTTCCGGACTAATCTGTGACGTGAGAAACTGGTATAATTCTGGCATATCAATTAAGAGTAAATTTGTATCTATCTTATTAATATAATGAGGCGAGATGATGAAACATAGCACAGAACTTCATCTTGGTCAGATTCTGGTCAATGATGGGAAACTCGACCCCGATGACCTTGAGATGGCATTGCGGGAACATCGCAAGACCGGGGAACGAATTGGCGAGATTCTGATAAAGATGAATCTTGTCGGTGTGGAGGATGTCCTGAAGGCGGTGGCTTTTCAGCTATCCATGCCATACGTGAAGCTAAGCGAAATCAAGATTCCCAAAGAGGTGATAGAAAAAATTCCCGCCAAGCTGGTCACTCATTATAATCTCATCCCCGTGGAACTTAACGATGGCATTCTGCGGGTAGCCGTCAGCGACCCCCTTGACATCCATACACTCGATGACCTGCGGATGATGCTCAAGATGGAGGTTGAACCTGTTGTCAGTGCACCAAAAGAGATTGAGGAAGCCATCCGGAGTTATTATGGCATCGGCGCGGAGACGGTGGAGGAAATGGTGAACGAAGGTCAGGGCAATGCCTCGCTCGAGGTGGAGGCAAAAGAGGTTGAGGACATTGATGAGATGGCAGAGGATGCCTCCATCGTTCGGTTTGTGAACCAGATTGTCAGTGAGGCGTTCCACGACCGCGCAACGGATATCCATATTGAGCCGTTGGAAAAGGAATTACGCATAAGATACCGCATTGACGGTGTTCTATATGAGGCGGCAATCCCACCTGCAATCCGTCGCTTTCAAAATGCCATTATCTCTCGTGTAAAAATCATGGCGGACATGAACATTGCCGAACGGCGTCTACCTCAGGATGGCAAGATTAAGGTCAAGATGGGTGAGACAGATTATGACCTGCGTGTGTCAGCCGTCCCGACGCCTTACGGTGAATCCATCGCCATTCGTATTCTATCACGTGATTCTGAGCTCTGCACACTTGACCGTCTTGGTTTTGATGAGGAGCACATCAGAATTCTTCGGGAGCTTATCAAGAAGCCCCACGGGATTATTCTCATCACTGGACCAACGGGAAGCGGCAAGTCCACAACCTTATATGCCGCCCTTTCGGAAATCAACTCGGTAGATAAAAAGATTATCACCATTGAGGACCCGATTGAATACCGCATCGCCGGTGTGATGCAGATTCAGGTGGTGCCGGCTATCGGACTCACATTTGCGCGCATACTGAGGAACCTTTTACGCCAGGACCCCGATGTCATGATGGTGGGCGAGATACGTGACCAGGAAACGGCGGAGATTACCATTCGCACGGCGCTCACAGGACATTTAGTATTTTCAACGATTCACACGAATGATGCCTGCGGTGCGGTGACGCGTCTTCTTGATATGGGCATTGAGCCCTTTCTGGTTTCCTCCTCCGTGGAGGGACTTATCGCCCAGCGCCTCGTACGTGTGTTGTGTCCTGAATGCAAGGCATCCTACACTCCGCGGGAAGACCTTATTGAGCGATTGAACACGCGTCATGAGGATATCACCGACGCCACATTCTACCGCCCAGTCGGATGTGAGTCATGTCGTTATACTGGATACAAGGGGCGAACGGCTGTTTATGAACTTGTGAAGATGAATGAATCATTCCGCAGACTGGTTGTCGACCGCGAGCCAGCCAATGTCCTTCGCCGCGAAGCCATCAGGTGGGGTATGAAGCCAATACGGTTAGACGGCTGGCACAAGGTGAAAAGAGGTATCACCACAATAGATGAGGTGATGAGGGTCACAATGGAGGATGAGTTTGATTATTATGAGGAAATGTTAGAGGAGAAGCAGAAGATGAAGAAAAATCCCACATAATCGGGTTCGCCTAACATCAGGCGTTGGATTGAAGCCATCTTATGATAATTGGAGGGAAGGGCAGAGATGCCAAATTTCACTTATAAGGCGAAGGATGCAAGGGGCGAGGCGATTCATGGCTCGATGGAAGCGGAAAGCCAGGCGATTGTTATTAATCGTCTCCAGTCTATGGGGTATTTCCCTTTACTGGTTCATGCGGAAGTTACGAGCAAAAGGACATCCGCTCTTTCTAAATTTTTACGCGGCAGGGTTCGCAATTCGGACATCTCTGCCTTCAACCGCCAGCTTGCAGACCTCATCTCGGCGGGAATTCCCCTTGTCAAGGCACTTGCCATCATTGTGAATCAAACGCCCAATGAGAACCTGAGGGAGATTATCTCTACCGTGAGCGCTGATGTGCAGGGGGGCGATACCTTAGCGTCCGCACTGTCCAAACACCCCTCCGTCTTTTCAAAGTTATATTGTGCAATGGTGCGAGCTGGTGAGACCGGAGGCATGCTGGATTCCATCCTTGAGCGCCTTGCCGATTTTTCCGAGATGGAGGATGAGATACGCAACAAGCTGAAATCCGCAATGATTTATCCTGCCGTCATGATAGTGGCTGGTATGACGGCGATAACGATTCTCATGACCGTGGTTATTCCCAAGATTATGAGTATTTTCAAAGATATGGACCAGGCGCTTCCCGTACCCACGCAGATTTTAATCGGTATCATGAATTTCCTGGGAAATAAATGGTATTTAATCATCGGCGGTGCATTGCTGGGTTGTGGTGCAATCTATAAATTTTTGCATACGGAGGAAGGGAGGGCATTCTGGCACAGGACACAGCTGAAAATCCCGATTGTTGGAGATGTCATATTGAAACGGGAGATTGCCCGATTTGCGCGCACGCTGGGTTCTCTACTTAAAAATGGCGTTTCCATACTGTCATCTCTGGAGATAACGCGTGAGGTCATGTCAAATAATCTGGTGCAGGAGGAAATTCTCAAGGTTTCGGAAGACATCACGCAAGGTTCAGGGATTGCCGCCCCTCTTAAAGGGAGTAAAATCTTCCCTCCGCTTGTGGTCAACATGGTGGCAATTGGAGAGGAGACAGGGCGTTTGCATGACGTCCTTTTGAGAATCGCCTCATCTTATGAAATTCAGGTTGAACGCTCCATCAAGACCCTGACGTCATTAATTGAGCCGATGATTATTCTCTTCATGGGATTGGTGGTAATGTTTGTAGTGGTCTCCATGCTCCTGCCCATCTTCACCCTTGACCCCACACAGGGCGGGACTGTGTGAAGCGTAGGCGGGAGTGAGCGAGGACTGATGGTGGCTTAGATATAGGGCTGTATTTTTTAACTGCTCTTAGTTCTGAAGATTTTTCAGGGGATGGAGATTGTGAGAGGCAGATTGGGGATGGCTATTCAACGGGGCGTTACTTTCATTGAACTCGTAATTGTGGTTATGATTTTGTCCATCCTTCTCCTTTTTGCCGTGCCGAACATGCGGGGTGTTTACGAAAGGAACAAATTGGTGAGCGCATCACGCCAGATTATAAGTCTCATACGCTATGCGAGGGCTGAGGCAATCACTGGAGAACGCGAGATTGAGCTGACCTTTGACGTTGAAAGAAACAAATACTGGCTTGACCTGAAGAAATTTGACCGCATACTCGGCTCGGGTGACAGAAAGACTGAACGCCGTGAATTGATTGAGCAGGAAAATTCACTTCCGCAATTTGTGTATTTCAACAAGATTACAACGGAGGATGATGAGGAGGGGCAGGAAAAAACCGACGTCATAACTTTTTACCCCGATGGTTCAGCCACCGGCGCCAGCATTGTCCTGGTCAATAAGACCCCGAGAAAAAAGTCACCTGAATATCTCGTCATTGAGGTCTCCCATGCCACTGCATTGCCGAATGTTTATCAGATGTCTCCTGAGGAGCTGGATAAGATGCGCGAGGAATCCGCAACTGATGGGACAAATAATGAATAATTGAGGGATGGAACACATGGTCTTTTATATATTTAAGGTTAAAAAAACGACTGTGGGAAAACGGCGTCATGAAATAAGACAATCCGGTTTTGTTCTGCTTGAAGTGATCCTTAGCGTTCTGATTCTTGGAATTGCTATCGGTGCCTTCATGCGTTCCTTTACCGTGTCCCTTGCCACAGCCCGCAGAGCGCAGATAATCACAACGGCGAGTCTCCTTGCCCAGCAGGTCATGGAGGAGTATGAAGTCATTCCTCCGGAGGGGAACCATGAAGAGGGGACATTTGTGGGGGATGAGAACTCTTATTCAGAGAATGATATGCCTGATGCTGAAGCCAGACAATATAAGAACTATTACTGGTCAGTGGACGTGGAAGAGGTGCCTGTTGAATATCAAGACCTCACTTTTGATGGGGATTTAGGGGATTTTGAAAATCTCACAAAGGTCAGTGTCACAATAATATATGATGACAAACATCTGAAACGTTTTACACCGATTCGCGCCGTGACCTATCTGACAAATGCTGAGAAATTCACATATACAAGCAAAATGGAGAACAGATTATATTGAGAACGCATAAAAAAAATGAAATTTATTCACCACGGAGTCACGGATTGCACAGAGATTTTCCAATATTTTCCTCGCTTCATCGTTCTTTGTGTTCTCCGTGGCTCTGTGGTGAATTTCATATTTTTAGAACCTTTAAGAACTTTTCGGGAAGGACGATATTGCGGTGATTGGCAGGGAAAGGGCAATTAAGATAAGGTGGGTGACGAAATCAACCATGTATTTTAAACGAAGTAATATTGCTTTCACGCTTTTGGAGGTTTTAATTGCCACAACCATATTTTCTCTGGTGGCAGCGGCATTATACACCACATTCCGCACTGGCGTCCGCGCATACGAGTCCTCGGAAAAGGAAATTGTGAGAATGCAGCACGCACGTGTCATCTTCGACACCATCAGCCGTGACCTTCGCAGTGTATATTCCCTGCCAGAGACGTCTTACAATAACAACCTGCGGATTTCACTCATACAGTTTGGACAGATGAGATTACGTGCGGAGATTGAGGGCAGACTGGATGAGTTTCTTTACGGTGACAGAAACAACCCGGATGACCGTGGCGCACCCAACCCCTATGACAACTTCATTGAGATTAATCTGGATTTTAAGGCGACCGATGGCGGTGATATTGATTCCATGACATTTGTTCGCTACCAGTATGATGACGGTGTGACCCGCATTCAACCCTGGGCGCTGGGACGCATCACCTATTCTGTGGAGAATGGGGAGCTCATTCGCACGGAGGAGGATATTATACAGCCCAGGAAAGATAAGGAGGGCAACGCTATTGAGGAGAAAATTCCGAGACGGGAAGTACTCGCTAAGGGGTTGGTGAAATTCGATTTGCATTTCGGTTATTTTAAAGAAGACTACTGGATGGAAAGCAATGACTGGGATTCCAACGCCAAGCGTTACCGCAATCCAATGGAGGAGCTCGATGAGGAAGACCCACTCTATCAGGAAAAATGCAGATGGGAACAGATGAAGCCGGTGGATGGACTGCCTGCTTTTGTCAGGGTTAATCTTGAGATTGAAGATGAGGGACACAAACGTCCTGCAAGAGCGGCGGCAGTGGCAGGTGGTAATGCGAATGCGGTGCGGAAAGGTTCAAGGCGTATTTATTCATCTCTTTTAAGAATCCCCACCTCACAGGAAAACTATATGCCATCTCTGGACTGGGTCAAAGCGAATGAAAGATAGTTCTGTCATAATCACAAGAGAGCGCGGCGTGATACTCATCCTGACACTGTGGATGGTTACCGTTCTATCTCTTTTGGCGTATTCACTGGCTTATGAGATGCGGATTGAGGCGCGCCTCACGAAGCTCAAAAAGGATAATTTCGTGGCTTTTCAGCTTGCAAAGGCGGGAGTAGCCAAGGCGATCTGTGACCTGAAGAATGACATGATTATCGAGCGGGCGGAGAAATCCCAGATTTTTGATGCCGAAGGTGACGTGTGGAAAAATCCTGAGGATAAAATCAATGTCCCATTGGGTGAAGGAACCTATTCCGTACACATAATAGATGAAGAAAGTTTCATCAATATTAACACTGCCCATCCGATTCTCATGACCGAGATTATCAAGTATTTCATAGGTGATAATGAGGAGGAGAAGGCGCAGGCTGAACGAACTGCCATTGCCATTTATGACTGGCGGGACCCAGATAATTATCCCGCTAATGGTGCCGTTGGGACTGAAAAGGACTATTATGGCGAGTTAATTGCAAAAGACCAGGGCGTTGAATACACGAAGGATTTTGATTCGGGTTATAAGCCAAAGAATGACCTTTTCTCTTCTGTCGAGGAATTACTTTCTGTTTACGGTGTTACTCCTGAACTTTTTTATGGCTTCAACCAGGAGGAGAGGAAGGGTGATATCTACCTTGAGCGAAGCCGGAGGGAGCAAAGAAGAAATCCGCACATTATGGGAGGTCGCTCTGAAACGGAGTCCGAATGGGAGGGGAAGCCGCCGGAGGGTCTCCGGGACGTCTGCACAGTGAATTCCACAGGCGAGATAAATATCAACACGGCGGGGGAGGCGGTATTGACCGCCGTTATTGCCGCGGCGCGAATCAGTGACCCTGACCCCTCCGAGCTGGCACGGGCAATTATCAAGTTCCGCCGAGATGGAAGGAATTCAAAATTTAATAACGAAAAGGCGTTTCACAACGTGGGTGAGCTGAGCCAGGTGGAGGGGCTTTCAGGACCGCTCATCCAGAGAATGCAGAGTATTCAGCGACTTACCACCATGTCAAGGAACTTTCGCATCATTTCAGAGGGACGTGCCGGACGCGCCCACCGCACAATTGAGGCTGTTGTGGCACGCACATGGGAATCCTTCAGAGTGGATGCGAAAGACAAGAATTTTGATGAGTCTGTCAGACGCCGTGTGAGAAGGGTGGATAAGGATAATGAGGATAGTCCGCTATTAGTGGAATGTCCAACTGTCCGCATCATTCACTGGCGGGAACGGTGATGAAAGGCGCATTTATGCATCTTTATGGAGTATGGTTTTAAAATTAATGATTTAATTGCATATCGCAAGGAGAAATATGGCTAATTGTTTTACAGCCTTTGAAATCGTTGAGAATGAGTGTCGTTTGCTTTGCCTGAAACGGCTTAAAGGCGGATTGAAGGTGGATACCTGTTTTGCCGTTCCCCTTCCTGCCATTGAGACAGAGGATATTGTGCTCCGCTGTAGGACGAAGGGTGAGGCGCTCAAGGCGGCTCTCCGGGGGCGCAAATTCATCCCTGGCGAAAGCATCCTCCTTTTGCCAAAGCAGTATGTTACTGTTCGCCATGTCTTTCTACCATCTGTGGAAGATGGGGAGATTGCACAAATGGCACAATTTGAGGCAGAGAAACATATCCCATTTAATGTTGAGAGACACAATCTATCCCACCACATCATGAAGAAGGAGGGTGTGACTGGTTCTCACGTCCTGATTGCCGCCGCAGATGCACCTGTCGTGGATGAACCACTTTCCATTCTGACGGCGGCAGGCATCCAGCCCGCAGTTGCATCGGTGTCATCCGTAACGCTTTACAATCTCTTCAGTTATCTCAATCCGAACTTTCCTGAGGAAGTGACTGTGGCTCTTCTCCACATTGGAATGGTTAATATTGACCTTGTCATTCTGCACAAAGGAATCCTTGTTTTCACCCGAAGCACCTCGCACGGACTTTCACGTCTCCTACAGGAGATTAATGAGATACCGGGCAGGACATCTCCGCTCACTTTGGAGGAGCTCACACGCTTTGACCTCATGGGCGATGAAAAAGAAAAACAAGAGAATTCACCGCCCACTGCCGTTGATATTACGGGTCAATGGATACCAAAGCCTGAAGAAATTGGCTTGATTGAGCAGTGGAAAGTGAAATTGCTCCAGTCCATCCGTCAGACACATGATTTTGCCAGACGCGAGTTCGATTGTCCCAGCATAGAAAGGATTTTCGTATCGGGTGAAGGAAGCACATTTTCCTCTGTTGAGGATTACCTCACGGGCAATCTGGGTCTTGTGGCGGAGAAGATGCATGTGACGGAGGAGGCGATTGAAGGTGCATCAGCACTTCAACCATCTTTTTTCCCGGCGCTTGGGGCAGTTCTGGAGTTTGTTCAAGATGGCTTGATCAGTCTAAACCTCCTGCCCTCAAGTTATATTGAAAGGAGGGAATCCCGTCAGAAGAGAAGGAACATCATAAGTCTTGCCGTTATGTTGGGCGGAGCGCTGGTCCTTGCCATACTTTACCTGCAGGCTTACAGCATGAAGCAGGAGCGTCTGACGGAATGGTATGAGAATCAGGTCAGGGTGATGAAGCCCGAGGTTGTCAAGCTGGATGACATGCAGAAAAAGACTCGCATCATATCAGATTATGTCCGCGACCAGCGGAACGCCCTTGCAATTCTTGATTACCTCAGCAAATTGCAATATATGCCGCATAATGTTTCCATTACGGAATTCAAATATACAAAGGGGTTGTCAATGGAGGTCTCGGGACATGCTCTGGACATCAAGAATTTGAATACTTTTATAAGCAATTTAGAGGGGTCGGGTTTTTTTACGGACGTGAAAATAAAACAGCGCCCATGGTACAATCTCCCCAATAACCGCCCCAAGGTGATTAATTATACCCTACTTTGCACTATCAAGGCGGAGAGGAAAGGAGAGAAGAAGTGAATCTGTCAAGGCGGGAAAAATTTTTGGGCGGTACCATTATTTTTATCCTGTTGGGATGGTTTATTGGACGCTATGCCGTCTATGAGATTTACAGGGTGCTGGCGGTACGGGCGGATAATCTGAATACGGCAAGGAAAACCTATGAAGATTATGCCGAGAAGATGAAAAAGAAAGATGAGATTATCAACGCTTACCGTGAAGTTGTGGGCGGGGAGAAAATCTCGGGAAGCGCAAAAAAGGAGACAGACCAGACAAAAGAGTTCAGCGAATTTGTTTTTGACCTCTCCAGACGTATTGGATTTACTTATCCGAGAATTGACCCTTCTAAAACAGAACCGATTGTGGGTGTGAATGATTATTCATTTATCACCCTTGCTATTGACACAAGTGGTGATTTGTCCAGTGTATCCAAGCTCCTAAAAGGCTTTGACCATGAGGCAGTGCTTATTCGGGACTTAGACATACGCTCAAGGCTGGATAATCCTATCCTTGATGTAACCATCAACGTTGCACGCCTGGTTCAGGTCGGAATGAAAAGAGGGGGACAAAGGACGGGAGGGCGACAGGACTCTGCCACGGGACCTTCCACATTTGTGAGCCATACTTCGAGGAAGCCGGTCGTGGCGGGTGAGAGATAATGGGGCGCCATTATTGTTTGTGAAGGAGTTAAAGCATGAGTATGAATAAAAATATGATGATAATGAATTTGGTTTTTTTATTCATCATCCTATTTCTTGGATATCTTGTTGCCACAACACGCTTCATCCCACCTGAAAATGAAGTCCAGACAGAAGGAATTACAGAAACTGCTAATCCTGCCATTGGTGAGGGAACCCCTGTAGAATCTGAAACTTCTTATAATGTCACATCCACACCCCGCTCCATTGCCGCTGTGACAGATAAATATCCAACCTTTGGCACGGCGAATATCTTTGACACTATTATTGCCAAACCCACAATCCCGCCCACACCTACGCGCACTCAGCCCCCGGACCCCCAACTTGATGATGTTGTTTCTAATTGGAGATTAACGGGCATATTTGAAAACACTGCCACATTCAGCAATGCCGCAACGAGAAAGGAATGGACGATGAAGGTAGGGGAGAGCGTGGATGAGAATTATCGGGGACAGTCATGCTCTATTAGACTTGATAAGGTGAATGAAGATAATTTACAGGCTGTGGTTTCTTTTAAGACCCAGACAAAGGCTATAGGGATGTTTTAATTCATAAGGGATGGTCGTAAAGTATGACAAGGATTTTTGTGTAAAGTTTAAATATAGTTTGGTTTTCAGGTGGAGCTGATTGAAAAATATGTATCATTGTGAAAGAGTTTTAAAATTTGTTAAATAGGAGATGAAGGAGATGTGCATTTTATGTGAAAAATGGTGCAGGTTTCTATTTCCTGTATTGCAAGTTGCCCTGATACTGATTCTCTTCCTGATGCTACCGATGTATTCATTCCCTGCATCTTCTGGGGGTGATGATACACAAGGTCCGGAGCAGGCAACATCAACACCGGAGTCGCAGCCGGCGGGACCGCCCCCTGCCGGGATTTTGCCGTCTGAAGGTGAAAATAATCCAGAATCTCCAGGCAATCCCCCTAACGTGCCTTTACCCGAGGTGTTGCCTCCAACAGGTGCAGAAGGAGCAGTTGCGGCGTCCGTTCATGAGCCCATCGCCACACTTATGCACAAGGGGGGGCAGTTGAGTCAGGTCCTGATGGAGCTTAAAAAACAGACAGGAATAAATGTTGTGCCACGTGGACCCAAAACGGCAGACCTCAAAATTGATATATTTGCGCAAAAGGAACCGGTGAGCCAGATTTTGCAAAAGATTTCCAGTTCCAGTGGTCTTGTCATCCACCAGATTGATGCCGTGAATTATGAGATTATGGATGATAGGACATATCAAACCGAGGTTCTTCCCAAGGAGGTTATCCGCAAGGTCTTCGTCTTGAAATATATCAAGGCGGAAGAGGCGAGAAAGGCTCTGCAGAACGTCCTCACAAAGAATATTGGACAGATGGCGGCTGACCCGAGAACTAATAAACTCATTGTGACTGATTTGCCACAGGTGATTGAGCTCATCAAACGGCTTCTCGATGAGATTGACGTTCAGCTGATGACGCGCGTTTTTTATATCCGACACGCAGATGTCTCGGACATTGCGGATAAACTGCAGAACTACAAATCCGCACCCGGCACCATTGATGTTGACCCTAAATCACACCAGATTATTGTGACAGATATCTTTCAGAACATTAAAAGGATGGAAATGCTGGTGGAACTTCTTGATGTTGGTCCGGAGATGCGTGCCTATGACCTGAATAATATTGGTTTTGATGGGAAGGGCGCTGATGAGATTGGCAAGATGATTGAGCAGGTCCTGACAAAGAATGCGGATGTCTTCTGGCAGATTGATGAAAAAACTGCAACCCTCGTCGTGATGGACGTTCCCGAGGTGCATGAGAAGATTGAAAAGATTCTTGCCGCATTAGACCGTCCGGTCAAGCAGGTTCTCATTTATGCCGAACTGGTGGATACCAATTTTGACAAGAACTATGATTTTGGAATTAAATGGAGCGTCAGCAGGGATTTATTTTCCGCGGCGCGGGATAATCTCTTTGGCACAAATATTCCCACCGGCACATCCGGTGACCTCACTAAAAATCTTGGATTTCTAAACCTTCATGAGGAGTTTCCCACATTCACCATGGGCGGGGGCGGACTTGCGGTCGGTTATTTGAACAAGTATGTTTACGCAACCTTGAATGCCGCCCTCAGTAAAAGTGATACAAAAGTCCTTCTACAGCCACGTATGCTGATCAAAAACAAGGAAGAAGCCGACATTACTGTGGGTGGAACCAAAGCATATTACACCACCAATTATTATTCTGGAAACACCACGTGGCAAAGCGCCGGTCAGAACAGTGTTCCCTACGGTCTTGATGTCAAGTTGAAGCCCACAATATCCAACAATGGCTTGATTGAAATGATAGTTGATATCTCCAACAGCGCTGCGAGTATTAGTGGCAATACAGACAACCCGCTTGTTGATACGACAAAAGTCAGTTCTAAAACCACCCTCATCATACCCAGTGGCGAGACGAGGGTTCTGTCGGGTATTATCAATAGTACGGGTTCTCAGAGCCATACAGGAATTCCCTGGTTTGCCGAAATCCCAATCATCGGTCCACTTTTTGGTACTTACAGCAGTAAGAATACACAGCGGAATATCCTTTTCTTTGTTACGCCAACCATAGTTGAGGAAAAACCCAGGAGAAAGGATTTTTATCGTGGCAGGACCGTTGACGAATTGATTGCTGAAGAGGGTGGGGCTCCGAGTTATGTTGAAACACCAACAACCGGCACCGTAACCACACCTGTGGGCGGAAAGGAGGTCTTTGCGAATGAGGAGGCACCCGCACTTTCAAGCACACGTCCTGTTGAGCTTCGCCGTCTCCTCGGGGAAAATGCCCAGCTTAATGCCGAAACCCTTCGACAGGAAAGAGCGGCTGTCACTGGTGGACCAAGCGGGAGTTTCATGGAAAATATTCCCACAAGACCTACTTCCGTTACCCCGCCTGTCAGGACAATTACTGCCCCCCGTACAACCGTTACTAATACCCCATCGGGCAGTGTAAAAGTTGAGGAAGGTCCCGCCCCACCCACGCCTGAGGAGGGGAGAACAACGACGGAAGGGGAGAGGGTGCGCCGTATTACTCCACAAACTGAAACTCAATATTGATGATTAAAGAACCACGGGGAGCACGGGGAAACATGGAAAGTTAAAAAAATGCGAATTATTTTTCTCGTGCCCACGTGTCCTCCGTGGTTATTATAATTTTTTTAAAGCATTCTAAAATGTTTCACTCTATCGACCCCATAATGCATCGTGTGGAAATCGTGTCTGTTCGGGATGCAGAGCGTGAGATGACCCGCATCGGGACGCATCCCGAGGGCATCCGCATCATGGCTCCAAAAGCAGTCTTCCGCATTGTTAAAATCCATTCACTTGCGCCCTGGCAGGCAAATGTCCTGAAACAGGAGATGCTCTCTCTCGGAGGGGAGGCGGCGACGGCGTCAGGATGCATCAATTGCTCTTGCACGACGAGCGACGTCCTCCTGATGGGCACATTGGCGCATTTTACCCGCCTTGCGGAAAAGTTAAAGACTCAATCACCGGCGTTTCAGTCACTTGCAGGAAAAATCCTCGAAGTCGCTCAATCTCCTTCCGTGTTGAACAGATATGAATGGCATTTGCCCAATCATGTTTTGCACCCTGACCTGCGCTCAATCATCATGGGTGTTGTGAATGTCACGCCGGACTCCTTCAGCGATGGGGGAAAATATTTTGACGCCTCCTCCGCCGTGGAGCATGCGTTGAAGATGGAAAACGATGGGGCGGACATTCTGGATATCGGCGGTGAATCCAGCCGTCCGGGCAGTGAACCTGTTTCCGCAGATGAAGAGATGCGGCGCGTCCTGCCTGTCATTGAATCTCTCAGGGAAAAGACACGCTTGCCCATTTCAATAGACACAATGAAGGCAGAGGTGGCGGAGTCTGCCATTGAATGCGGCGCCGCCATTGTTAATGACATATCCGCATTGCGGCATGACCCGCGCATGGCATCGCTCTGCTCGGAGAAGAAGGTTGGTGTTGTGCTTATGCACATGAAGGGCGAGCCGAAGACCATGCAGGAAAATCCTGTTTATGAAGATGTGGTGGAGGATGTCTCGGATTTTTTTAAAGAGAGGATGCATGCCGCAATGGATGCGAGGATTGGCAGGGAGGCAATTGTCCTTGACCCCGGCATCGGCTTCGGAAAGGCGTTGGAACATAATCTTGCACTGATGCGTTCACTCGGAACACTTGCGGCAAGGCATGAGAGACCGCTACTCATTGGCGTTTCGCGCAAGAGTTTTATCGGTGCCCTGACGGGTGCAGAGATTGATGAGCGACTGCCGGGGACAATTGCCGCCGTGGTTGCATGTGCCCTGAGAGGGGCGACCATCCTGAGGGTGCATGATGTAGCGGCATGCCGCGCCGCACTTCAGATTGCTGACGCCCTCCAGAAGTAATTATAAACACTATCATATTGACAATGCCCTGAAAAAGGGTTTGATGAAAAAGGTTTAAAAATAATTCAAACTTGTGCTTCTGCGAAAAATTGCTCTCTTTGAAGAACAGGCATGGACATCCTCTCATTCAAACCCCGTGTTCTCGTTATCAATTCGGCAAGGAAATGGATAGGCGAGGCGGCTCACACCATCATGCTTGTGGAGGGATTACGCTCCCGAGGCATTCCCGTAATACTTGTCTGTCGGCAGGGGTATGCCATGGAAGATGCCGCAGAAAAATATAATATCCCCTGTTACGCCATCCGCATGAGGGGGAACTTTAATGGCATTGACGACCTGCATGACCTCCTTTCCCTTCGTTCCATTATCAAAAAGCACAATATCGACATCATTCATGCACATCGGGGCAAAGACCACTGGCTTTCCGCCTGTGTCCGACATCTGCCAGCATTTCGCACTGAGAGACCCTTTCTTATCCGCACGCGCCATGTTACAGTCCCTGTTAAGAGGCATATTTTTAACAGGTGGCTTTATCGGAAGGGGACAGATGGCGTTATTGCCGTATCATGCGCCGCCGCTCGCAGTCTTGATGGTCTCCCTTTGCGGACGCCGCCCATGGTGATTTATTCGGCGGTGGATACGTCAAAATTTTCGCCGGACAAACGTTCTGTTGAGATTCGTCGTGAATTGGAAATCTCGGATGTGGCGCCAGATGCCCCGCTTGTGGGAATTGTCGGACGCATCCAGCGGGTCAAAGGTCAGACGGTTTTTATTGATGCGGTGAAAAGGGTGCTGGAGTTTGTCCCTGACGCGCGCTTTGTCGTTGCCGGAACGGGCATTTGTGAGTTGCAGGACTCCCTCAAGAGTCGCGCCGAGAACTTAAATGTGGCGCACCGCATCCGTTTTCTTGGCTTCATGGAGAATGTAGAAAAACTCATCGCATCTTTGGATGTTGGCGTTGTTGCCTCGGTTGGTTCGGAAGCCTCAAGCCGCATCATAATGGAATACATGGCATCGGGTGTGCCTGTCGTTGCAACATGTGTTGGGGGTATTCCCGAAATCATTGAAAATGGACGTCTGGGGTGGCTTGTTGAGCCAGGTGATTGTGAGAAACTTGCCCGTGGCATCATTGGAGCGCTTCTGAACAGGCACGCATCTCAGGAAAAAGCCGCCTTGGCGCTTGAAAAGGCGCGCACGCATCTATCAATCCAGCGCTTCATCAATGAGACACTCTGTCTCTATCAGAAGGTCATGTGGAAGACAGGACAGCAAGTCTGAAAGGCGGTCCATTTCTTTTCATTTACGGAGCCTTTTTGGCGGGAGATATTTATTTATTTTGTTAACGAAGCGTTTGGTTATTTCCTGAGGACGTGTGATGGCGCCACCTACCACAACGGCATAAGCGCCAAGCTGCATGGCGTGTCCCGCCTGTTCCGGATAATGATAGCGACCCTCTGCAACCACGGGTACTTTTGCCTTTTGAATAAGTGCCCTGAGGAGTTCAATATCAGGTTCCTCCATTTTTGGCGAGTATGATGTGTATCCTGAGAGCGTGGTTGACACCGCATTCGCCCCTGCAATGACAGCCGCAAGCCCCTCATCAAGGGTGGAGCAGTCTGCCATGACAGGTTGCCCCAGTTCCTCATGGATGCGGTGGATGATAGATGTGAGGGTTTCGCCATTCGGACGCGGACGTGCTGTGCCGTCAAGGGCGATGACGTCCGCACCTGCGAGGGCAATAGTCCGGGCGGCGTCAAATGTCGGTGTAATATAAACATCGAATCCTTCCGTTTTTATTTTGTTAATCCCGATAATCGGCAGAGACACAATTTTTTTGATTTCGCTTATGTCCTGACTTCCATCGGCGCGGATGCCTACTGCGCCTCCAATTTCAGCGGCGCGTGCCATGCGTGCCATAATGCCTGCACCATGCAGAGGTTCATCATCCCGCGCCTGACAGGAGACAATCAGTCCGCGCTTAAATATTGTTTCAAATTCTTTCATTATCATTTCTCCATTTTAGAATTATTTTGGGAAAGGAATCCCCAAATCTTTGCAAATCTTTCGGGCGAGCTGTTCATTGATTTCATTATGTCGGGGAATTGAGGAGCGTTTGTTCAGATTCGGAATCCCCCACCATTAATGTCGGCCACCCTCGCGCACAAAAACGCACGCCTGCTCCCGAAGATATTTCAGAAATTCCGTGCGCTTCATACGGTGAGGAATTCTTCCTTAAAATCTGGAGCGGCGGCTCGGATTGCCTCTTCACGATTGAACGCAAGGGCTTCCTGAAGCGTTACCCTGAGACTATCGAGAAGTTCCTCACGTGTTCGTTCCTGACAGTTTACACCGGGAACTTCTTCAATCCATCCAATCCACCAGTCACCATTGTGTTTTGTTATCGCGGTATATGTATTAGCCATGAGCAAACCTCACGGTATGTTAAATATTTTTTTACAGCAAATTAAACAATTCCTTAAATACGAAATGCTCGATATTAAAGCAAGTGATAAATTTATAAAGTTTCGGTGGAACAAGGATGCAATGGCTCAAAGAGTTTCCATTTTTATCGGCATTGTTTGATGAGTTCGTCAAGCATGGTGAGTGCCTGAAGGGGCGTGACGTTGCTGATATCAAGTTTCTTTAATTTTTCAATCACGGGATGCGCAACGCCGTCAAACAGACTTAACTGTGCAAGGGCGTGTTCAGCACCTTTTGAGCGTTTGCCACTCTTTCGATTTACCTCAACGTTGATTGTGTTCCCGCACTCAAGGTCAAAGAGGATTTCCTTGGCTCTGAAGACTACCTCATCCGGCACACCCGCCAGTTCCGCCGCATAAATACCGTATGAATGGTCTGTGCTTCCCTTGATGATTTTGTAAAGAAATGTGATTTTTTCCTCCTTTTCCAGAACGGCGGCATTATAATTTTTGAGCCTTGGCAGATTTCCCTCAAGATTAGTCAGCTCGTGATAATGCGTGGCGAAAAGGGTCTTTGGAGTGCAATTGAGTCTGTTGTGGATATACTCAACAACAGCCCAGGCGATGCTTAAGCCGTCATAAGTGCTCGTACCTCGTCCGATTTCATCAAGAATGACAAGACTTTCGGAGGTGGCATTATTAAGGATGTTCGCCGTCTCATTCATCTCAACGAGAAATGTGCTCAGACCCTTTGTGAGATAATCCATGGCACCGACACGTGTGAAGATTCTATCAACGATGCTGATGCTTGCATCTTTTGCGGGGACAAAGGAACCAATGTGCGCCATGAGCGTTATCAGGGCAACCTGGCGAATGTATGTGGACTTTCCTGCCATGTTGGGTCCGGTAATCAGGAGAATCTGGTCTGTGGCGGGGTCAAGGTGTGTGTCATTGGGGACGAAGGGGTGGTCAATGATGACAGCCTCAAGGACGGGGTGTCTGCCTTCCGTGATGCGGATTATGCCGTCATCAGTGATGTTCGGTCGCACATAATGTCCTGCGATTGCGGCGCGGGTATGAGAACGGAGACAATCCAGCGTGGCAAGGCAGGAGGCGAGTTCCTGAATCTCGCGCGTGTATGTGGCAACTCTCTCACGTAATGACTCAAACATGGAAAACTCGAGACCCTTGATGCGTTCCTCGGCATTGAGGACTATTTCTTCTTTTTCCTTAAGTTCCGGCGTGATGTAACGCTCCGTGTTTAAAAGGGTTTGTTTTCTGATGTAATCTGACGGCAGGGGAGGTCCATTTTTGAGATTTGCCCTGCTGATTTCGATATAATAGCCAAAGACCTGATTGAAGCCGATCTTTAGACCGGTATATCCACTTCGCTCCGCCTCCTTCTGGCGGAGGCGATTAATCCAGCCCTTCGTATCCCGTGTTACGGTGCGAAGCTCATCCAACTCCTTATTGAAGCCATCGTGGAAGAGTCCGCCATCCCTCAGGGAGAAAGGCGGATTCTCCACAAGGGCGCCTTGCAATTCTTTAAGCAGGTCGGGGAGAGGATTCATTGTTTGAGACAGGCGCTTTAGAAGGTCGTTTGAGGATTGGGCGAGTAGTGATTTGATGAGTGGCGTCTGTTCGAGTGAATGTCGCAGAGCCACAAGGTCTTTGGCATTGGCAGTCTGGCAACCCACGCGCGCCATGATGCGCTCTAAGTCGGAAATACTATGGAGGAGAGACTCCAGTCGTTCACGCATGCTAACATTATCATAGAATTCCTGCACAGCCGCAAGACGTTCCTCAATAGCCGCCCTGTCCTTGAGGGGCTGTAGAATCCATGAACGGAGGAGGCGTCCACCCATTGCAGTGATAGTGTGGTCGATTATGGATAGAAGTGTGGCATCGCGTCCGCCCTGGATATTCTGCACAAGCTCGAGACTTCGCTGGGTTGTATAGTCCAGAACCATAAAATCCGATGTTGAATACACCTGCAGGTGATTGATGTGATTGAGAGCGCTTTTCTGCGTGTCATGGAGGTAGTGAAGAATGGCGCCCGCGGCGCCGATACCGGATGTCAAAGACTCAGCGCCAAATCCGTGCAGGCTCTTCACACCGAGTTGTTGGAGCAGATGAGAGTGCCCGGCGTGTTCGTCAAATGCGTCGTCTTCAAGTGACGTAATTGCAGTGGGTGCTTGTGAGCCAAGAAGTTCAGACACCATATCCCTGAGGGAGGCGGGGACAAGGAGTTCGGCTGGTTGCAGGCGGGAGACTTCGGAAAATAGTTCATCCTTTGCCTTCCGAGAATTGAATTCCGTGACTGCGAAGGCACCAGTGGACAAATCTACAATTGCCACGCCCCATACATTTTTTTTCTCGCATAGTGCCACGAGAAAATTGTTGTTCTTTTCGGATAGTATGGAATCCTCGACTACTGTGCCGGGCGTCACAATGCGCACCACGTCACGTTTAACAATCCCCTTTGCAAATCGTGGGTCTTCAAGCTGTTCGCAGATGGCGACCTTTTTTCCGGCGAGGATAAGTTTTGCCAGATAGGCATCCACGCTGTGAAAGGGAACACCTGAAAGCGGGACCGTTTGTCCCTTGCCGACAGATTTCTTTGTGAGGGCAATGTTAAGTGTCTCTGAGGCAATCTTCGCATCCTCATTGAGCATTTCATAAAAATCCCCTATGCGGAACATGAGGATGTATTGAGGATATTGTGCCTTAACCCTCATATATTGTCTTATAAGAGGAGGAGATGTTTTATTCTCAGCACACATTTTAAGTTTGCAAATGTTTAAATGATTAAATATTTATATATAAAAATCATGGGAACATCTTTGGAGAATTACAATTAAATTTTTTATCTGGACATGTTAACATTATGAAACCGCAGATAAACGCCGATGAACACAGATGGGACAGAGTCAAACACGGTCAATTTCCAAAAATTTCGGGCATTGCAGCGAGGGCAAAATCTGTGTCCATTTTTGAGGCAAAATTTGGACACATAAGTGCCTGCCAGTATTTTTAATTTCCAGCGGTCTGAAAATATTTTCCTTATAATCTTAAGAAAAATCTGAATTTCGCGACCATCTCCATGAATTTCTAACTTATTTTATTTCATAATTGACTTTTTTACATTTTGGATTTTGCTTAGATATTAATTTTTCATTGTGTATAATATAATAAAATAAGGTTCTTCACTTTAAATAGAATAGGTAATTATTCTAAACATATCACGAGGTCTTTGAGTGGAAAAAAATAGTCAAAGAAAAATTACCAGATAATTTAAGGAACGAACTAAAAATAACAAAGGAGAATCATAATGAGGGCCATTTATACATTTTATCTTTTAACAATTTCCATGATTTTTTGTCTTTTTTCTTCAGTTTCTTGGGCTGATTGGGAAAATATTGCCGCCGGTTTTGATTACCAGATGTTCACCGAGGCGGGGGGGCGTGTTTTCGTAACCCGAATGTTGAATGGAAATTCCAATTATGCATTTGACACGATGAACGCCGGAGGATACTTTAACTCAACGGCTGTCTCCTATGGACGCGAAACTGTCAGCGGGATGGTCTCGCGTTACAATGATTCCTTAAACGATTATTTCTGGAAGGAGTGGGGTAAGCGCAATGATATTATTGCCGCTGTCAATGGTGATTATTGGGAGCGGGAATATTATCCCGGCGGACCTTATACAGGTTATCCTGCAGGAGGACAGGTACAGAGCGGCTGGTTCTGCCGACGGTTCCCCGGTTATAGCGGAGGAAGTGGCGTATTTGTGAATTGCTGGGGTATTCCTCATATTGGTGGTGATGTCTGGAACGGCGAAAACTCAGCAGCGTGGCAAAAAGTGGTCTTTGCTGATTCGTCCGAAGCGCATATTACAAATATAAACAAGGCACGGGGAGTAGATGATCTGATAATCTATACACGTCATCAGGGGTCTAATACAGGAACTGATAGCAGCGGGGTTGAGGTCGTGGCGGAGGTAAACCGAACAGCATTACCTTATGCATACAGTGCTCCGTCCAATTCATGCACGGCAACAATCAAGGAAATCCGGGATGGACAAGGTTCAACTTACATTCCTTATGATCAAATCATCCTTTCCGGATCGGGCACTTATGCTACAACCTTGAGAAATAAATGTGTCGTGGGACAAACCATGTCCATATATTTAACGATTCATGATTATGGTTTTACCGACAGAACTCCTGTCCATCCCCCACAGGACTGGACAAGTGCCTATGCCAGCGTAGGATGCGATCGGGAAATCCTTATTGATAGCCAGATAACAAACCTGCCTTCACCTGATACAACCAAACGTGCACGTACGGCATTTGCCTTTAACGCCACTTATACCTTCCTTGTCGTTGTTGAAGAACTAAACAACAGCGGTGTGTATGGAATGAACTTTCAGGAACTTGCCGAATTTTGCCGGGACCGATTATCCGCAACCCATGCCGCTTCTGTGGATGGCGGGGGCTCATCCTGTATGTGGATTAAGGGAAAAGGTATAGTGAACAATCCCTCTGATGGCAGTGAACGAGCGACCTATAATGGTATGATGTTCACTTCTTTGCAAGCCCCCAGCTACTCAACAACCTTTTCCGCCGGTCAGGCAATCCAGACAAATAAAAGCACCACCCTTTATCTCGGACCGGGGAGCAACTTCTGCACCCGGGCAACTTTATCACAGGGACAAACGGGAAATATTATCAGCCATTCTCAGAATGGCATTCTGACAAAGAGTAAGAATTGGTGGAAATGCTCTATCGGCGGTATGGAAGGTTGGATTGCAGAAAGCGATCTCCAAGCACAACCGCTGCCCGGCGTTTCAAACTGGTGGGAATATTGATATAAACTGAGGTTAAAAGGACTTTAATAACCTCAAGGACATTAGCCCGAGAGTTATGAATGGCTTAATATTACAACCATCGGTTGGTCAGTGGGCTATGTATGTGTGATTAACCCTCCTGCCCCGGACAATTTTACATGTTTGCCAGATTTTGTTCTCTAATCAGGCATATTGGTGTGAGCTCTTTGCCCTGCCCGAATGGATTGTCTTTCATTGCCGACTCGATGATTTTTTTATCGATGCCGGCTGAATAGCCAATTGCCCAGGAACCACCGATGTCATTCACATCCATGATGGCAGTCTCGCAGCCGGTGCGTTCACGAATGCTCTGTGCGACGCTCCCGGGATTTTTCGGTCCCAGAACCACGCACTGGTCGTAAGGAGGAACTGGTGAGGTGTGGGCGGCATCGATTGTTGCCGCCTGCATGCCTGCGATGCGGTAAAAATCCCCTTTTCGCCCGATAATCTTGCTGAATGTGCCGATAATGGCGGCGGCTAAGATGCGCACCCTCCCGCACTCATTAATGGCGCACTGCATGGTAGCAGGACTCCTCAACCCGATTCCGTAAGGCACCTTTCGCACAAATCGCCACAGGATGCGTGCCAGCAGACTAATCCTGATTTTTTCTTCAGGAATGGCGCGCCCCTGGGTGATTGCGGTCACCTTCTCGCTTACTGCAATCATATCGCCTTTCTGGCGCACATCTCTTGTGTAGCCCTCAACAACTTTGACGATATCATCCTTGTCCGTGATAATGTGGGTCTTTATGAGGATTCTGAGGAACGTCCGGTCGTCAACAATGATGGTGGGATTCCGCTTTGCGTTCATAATACCACCTCCGCATAAACAACTGGAACTGGAGCGGCAAACGGAATTAAAAACAAAATTAATCCTAATCATGGGGAAGCAGGTGAGTCAATGCAAATCGGTCTTTTTGCCATTAAACGAGATAAGGGCAAAATCCTTCAGGAATTTGCGGCGTTCAAGAAACGTATTTTCCTGTTGTATGAGCTCCAGTTGTTTTGTGTTTGTCCATTTTGTGTCGGCGGTGAATGCGACATTGCGCCATAAATACCACAACCTGCGCTCAGGGAAGGGGAAACGCCCATGAGTGGTTTTGTAAAACTGCTCAAATGTGAAGACATTCCGTGTCAATTCCTGCCGTCCGAAGAGGGCGAGATAATAATCAAGGCATGAGACGGCTGTGATGTCATCAGCGACAACAACATCCTGTTTGCCCATGCGGGTGGTGAGATAATTCGCCGTTCCGCGCCAGTCTTCACGCGGAAGGGATTTTATGTAAGTCCCATAACTCACAAACCATAGTATGATGAGCGGCGCAAGGATAATGATGGACTTTTTTCCGCCTGCTTTATCCAGAGCCGAAGCAATCAGGAGAGCGGCAAAGGGCGCACCCATTGTGAAATAACGCGAGAGATAAAGGGGTTTAAAAAGGCATAAAAGGGTGAATAATATAAATGGCGACCAGAAAAGCCAAAGTGGCATCAGGGATGACAGGAAGAATTTCCGTTTTGTTATTGTGCTGACAGGTGCCTTGCGAATCAGTATGAAAAATGTCAATGCGCTTATCAGGGCAATAATCGCAACCGGTATAATCATGTGCAGTTGGCGCGCTGAGGTTCCGAGAAAAACATCGCTCAGGAGATAAATGATATGGGTTGGTTGAATTCCCTTTGGGAAATATACCTCAATATCATGGCTGATTTTGTTTATCGTGAGTTGTCGGGTAAAGGAGGGTAGCCAGACAGTGAACAGACAGGTTGCACCAAGCAAGGCGTAAATAATCGCCCTCCTTTTTCGTTGGGATGGTCTCAGGAATATAAGGAGTAAAAGTTGCGACAGGACGATAATGATTCCAAGGTAAAATGTCAGAATTATACAGGCAGAGGCGAGAGAGTAAAGAATTGCATCCCGAGTTTTTCCTTTTTTTATCACCCTTGTAAAACAAAACCAGCTTAGAACCGCGAAAAGGGCGGTTAATGAATAGGGATGAATCTCGCGCGAAAATTCAATGAAGAATGGAGAAATGGCAAGAAGTAAAGACGCAAGGATGCCTGTTTTTACGTTTCTGATTTCGCAGGCGAGGAAATATAGAGCAGTTATGGTGCCTGCTCCTGCAAGAATTGCGGGGAGCCGTCCCATTAGTTCAGATATTCCAAAAACTTTTATGAAGCAAAATAAAATCAGATAAAAGAGTGGTGCATGCACATCCCCCTGCAACTCGCTAAACATCTCCTTTATGCTACCATCGCTGAAATCCAATGCCATGATTTCATCCAACCAGAAACCTGTGGTTTTCGTTTTATAAATCGCCAGACACAGGAAAATCAGGACAGGCAACAGATGAACAGGTCTGAAGGTTTTGGGAGATGTATGTGGAGGATGAAGATGTATTCTTGGAACTCCTGAAAAAATAGTAAATCCAAAATATTTTTTATTCGTGTCTTGGTGTTTTTGTGGTTCAACTCATTATTTTAGGGGTTCTTAATCTCTTGTTTAGCTTTTCCCACTATGGTTTCAAATCTCTTACGATATTTATCTTTATTGAAAAGCATCACTCCTGCCTCAACGAGACAGACAAATCCGGCGCATAAAATAACGTATGAGATTACGTTGCTGAACAGGTTTAAGAACATTGCAATGCTGGCGAGGAAGAGCATGATTATTCCTGAAATTAGAAACATCCGGGAAAGTCTTTGCGCCTTTTTTTCAAGAGTGATGACAATGTCTCCGAGGTTCTGAATTGCGCTGTTGGGGAGCGGGGCATAAGACGATGCCTGAAGAAATTTCTGATATGCAAGATGACGTTGCCCCTTTTCCCGCGCCTTCAGCGCCTCCTGTTGCAAGCTGTCTGAGTAAGTCTGCACATTTTTTTTCGAGGTCATACCTTCGGTTTTTTCACGAAGCGTTTTAACATGTTTGTCGGAGGGTCTTATTGTGTGTAAATCCTTGCATGTCGCAAGGGCGGGGAGAAATTCCTCCCGTGAAATTAATGTCTCGATGTGTTTATAAACATTTGGGACATCCTCCTCAGAAAGCTCCACCAAGACGTTGGATTCTTTTGCACAAAATGGGCATTGAGGCGAGGTATGAGAAAAAAGTGAGCCGCAATCAGGACAGAATAATTTTCCGCGCATGAGCGCTCCGCAGGGACAGGCAAGGTGTGTGACGGGCACAGTTGCCTTGCACCGACCACAAAGAAAGGCGTTTAGTTGTTCAAGAATCGGGTTGGATTTTTTCAGCAGAATCTGGAATGCCTCAGTTTCGAGATAACGCGGTAGTGGGGCATTCAGACGTGGTGGTGATGCAAGGGTGAAGACGGTGTCTTCCTGTATTGATTTACGTGAATCAATAATGCGACGGGCATTTTCCTGTGATATATTACGAATTGATGCATAATTGACAAGGACATCCTTTTGTGAGGTCGTCAGGCCCCCGCCCAGTGCTGTCGCATCAATCAGTTGACGGAAGTGTTCGATTATCCGGTTCCCGGCATCTTCCTCATATTGTTTTAACTGAGAGTCATATTTAGCCCGCGAGATGGGATTTCGCAGGGTCTCTGCGGCAAGGGTAATCGTCTGTGTGGCTGAGGCGGCATTATCTCTGAACTGGGGATGGAACCGGAGATGGCTTAATAGCTCCAGAGCGCGATTTAAGGAGTGTTCCAGTTCGTCAGGTGAAAAATCCCGTGTCAGGTTGAGGGCTTCGTAATATGTGAGGAGGTCTTTATCCTGCTGAAGTTCAAGCTGCTTTCTGATTTTCGGATGCAGACTTATGAATATACTTTCCCCATTCATGATTGCATGAAATAACAACCTGTCCCTGACAGTCAATAAGGAAAAAGTTTAAAATATTCATCGCTCCATTGACGAAATTTCCAACGGGCGAACTGTCCCCAATTGACAGTTTTTCTCCCAGACATCCTTTATCAGACCTGTGATTGTCAATGCCACGCTTTCCATGGACATGCGGAGGCAATACCGACCGGATAGGGCACGGGGATTCCACCCATTGTAAGCATTGCCCGTGTGGCGATAGCGCATCACGAAAGCCATGACTTCTTCCCTTGTTGTGTTTTCAATAAGGTGTCCCTCCACCTGGAGGTCACTCTCGCCCAGCCCGAAGCCGATAAAGTATCTCAGAAGCCCGACACCCTTATCAATCCGCGTTACTGCCGCTTCAAGCGTTACAAGGCGCAAATTCATGTCCTTGTAAATGTCTATGTTTTTGGTATCGGTCAGTATCATATCAAAATAATTCTGGCTGATGAGTCCCTCGTAGAAATATTCCCTGAGAAACTCTTCCAGTTCCCGTTTAAGTTCCGGGGAGATATTTGAGGCATTCCTCCATTGAATGGGGGCGATAAAAAGTATTTTCGGTGGCTGGAGCACGCCGATTGAAGGCGAGATTCTCATTTTCAGGTCTTTTTCATTTTTGTAATTAAGGACAGGATGACTGGTGATAAAGGATGGTGGAAGCGTAAGAGGGGTGCATGCAGGGATTAGGATGCAAAACAAGCAAATGATGATGTTTTTCTCAAGTTGAAAGAAACAAAGATACCAATCTCTTTTCAGGGGTGTCCTTGAAATGATTATTGGGCTTGGTTTCACTTATTGAAGGGGCTTTTTTGTAATTTCAACCTTTGGAAGCACAACAATTACAGCACGCCGGTTCTGGGCGCGACCCTCGTCCGTATTGTTTGATGCTACCGGTCGAAATTCACCATAGCTCACGGCAGACAAACGCTTCGGGTCAAAGTTGTGATTATCAACCATGTAATGGAGGACTTCCAGCGCACGCGCTGACCCGAGCTCCCAGTTGGATTTCCAACCTGAATACTTGATGGGCTGATTATCCGTGTGTCCCTCGAAGATCAATTCACGGTTGGGGAAACGCTCTTTCAGGATAAGCGCAACATTGTCAAGAAGGACTTTCCCCTTCTCGGATATTTCCGCCATGCCAGGGGTGAATAGAAGGGAGTCCACAATGGTGAGGGTGATTCCTTTGGGGGTTTGTGCAAGTTGAACCTGCAGTTTATCCAGTTGTTTTTTCAGGTCGTCTAAATTTTTCTCTCTTGCCTCGGTGACGCCACGGATACTTGCAAGCTCATTCTCTTTATCCTGAAGCTGTTTCTTGAGGGCTTCAAGGTCTTTATTCAGTTTATCCGTTTGCTGTTTAAGTGCATCAATGAGCTGGTCTTTCTCTCCACCCGCGCCTGCTTTTGCCTTGAGATTTTTCAGCTCCTCCTCTAATTGGTCTCTTTGATTTTTGAGAGACGCAATTTCAGACTCGAGGTTTTCCTCGCGCTTTTCCCTGAGCTGGTCGCCAACCAGCGCTCCTACAAGACCACCCGTAGCCGCACCCGTTAATGCACCTTCAGCAGTATTCAGTGCACCGCTTGTCTGATTTGCCCAGATCCCACCAACAGCGGCACCTGCCACTCCACCTGCAGCTGCACCCTTCTGGACAGTGGTACAGCCCGCCATAATCAACACCGCCAGCATCAACATAACCACCGGAACAACCACCAACTGCTTCATCTCCATTTCCTCCTTTAACTGAATATTACAACAAACAACTTAATAACTACACCAGCATTAACGTGAATTGGAACAATCATCGGGCTTTTTTTATTTTATAAGTGGTATATTATCCGGCACTTATCAATTGTAAAGGGAAAAATGATGAAAAGTGTATTTTTTTTCAGGAGAGGTTTTTCTTAGTTGCCTTTTATCTGGTAATGTATTTATCTATTTGAGATTGATTGAATGTTTATAGAATATTATAGAGCAAAAATGATATGAAACGCATGGTCTGGCTATTTTTTGTCATCATTGTCGGGTGTAAAATTACACTGAAGAGCCCTGCAACCTTTACTCCTGCTGAATATCCACTTACCATCATGTCCTATAATATCCATGTGGGGAAAGGCATGGATGGGCGAGTCTCTCTTGAACGCATTGCCGATGAGATTAAAAAGACCTCTTGCGACCTTGCAGGCATACAGGAGGTTGACCGTTTCACAAGACGCAGTCCCATGGACGAGCCGGCAATTCTTGCAAAACTGATGGGTTATAATGTTGCATATTCAAAAAATCTCGATTATCAGGGCGGGGAATATGGAATCGCCATTCTGAGCAGTTTGCCAATAGTTGAAAAAAGGAACCTGCATTACAGCATTATGGGGCAGAAAGAGCCGCGCGGTGCACTTGCAGTCAGGGTCCGACTACCTTCCTCTGAAAAACCTCTTTGGTTTGTAACCACGCACCTCGGAACGGATAACAGTGGCACCGAGCAACTCCAGCAGGTTAAGGAACTGTTGGAATGGCTCAAGCATCTGGGGAAAGGAAGTGTCATTGTTGCAGGTGATTTCAACCAGACGCCGGAGAGTGCCGCAATCAATCTTATGAGAACTGAATTTGTTGACCTTTTTACCCTTAGCGGGGAGGGAAATGGCGCCACATTTGATGCCCTCAATCCCAGAGAGCGTATTGATTATATATTTGTCATGAAGATGGATTATGTGAGTCTTTTGTCTTTTCACATTCCCGAAACCGATGCCTCTGACCACCGTCCCGTTGTTGCAAAGGTGCTTTTGAAAAAATAGACACAAGAATTGGAGGAGTGCCAATGGATGAGGTGTATGTCAATCGTCTCATTCGCATGCGTGAAGCCATGCGGGAATCGGAAATTGACGGAATGATAATCCTTGACCGTGACAACACCTTTTATCTCACCGGTTTTTGTGGCTCGGATTCAATTCTCATAATTATGTCTGATGTGGCGGTTTTTCTTGCTGATGGGCGCTTTTTTGAACAGGTGCGGAAATCCCTTTCCTTGGACATGTATGAAATAATTTTCCAGAACAGGGACGGTAAGGAGCAAATCAAGGGATTTTTTGGCATCAGGGGAAAACTCAGAGTCGGGTTTGAATCATCCATTCCTTATGAAAGGTATCTCTGGCTGAGTGATGCGGTGCGTCCGGCGCGCCTTGTGGATGCTGGTAAAATATTGACATCTGCAAGGATGCTCAAGGATGAAAGGGAGTTGCGATTCATCCGCCGCGCCGCCGCCATTACTGACCGCTGTTTGCGGATGATTCTGAAGGAGCTCAAACCGGGTATTACGGAACATGAGCTGGCGGTTAAAATTCGCCGTTTTTTTGAGGACTGCGGGGCGGAGGGGGAATCATTCCCGACCATTGTTGCCTTTGGAACCAATACTGCGTATCCTCACCACGAGACATCCTGTCGCCGGCTGAAAGCGGGTGAGGCGGCGCTCTTTGATATGGGATGCCGGGTGAAGGGTTATTGCTCAGATTTGACACGAACTGTCTTTATGGGCGCACCTGAAACAAGACAGCGTAAAGTTTATGAAATCGTTCTTGGCGCACAGTCAGCCGCCATCGAGAAGATATCGCCCGGTGTTTCTGCAATGGAAGTGGATGCCGCCGCGCGGGAGTATATCCGCAATGCTGGTTTTGGCGATGCCTTCAGGCATAACACCGGTCACGGCGTTGGAATCAACGTTCATGAACAGCCACGTTTGACCTCCCTTTCTTATGACATTTTGAAAAAGGGGATGGTAATTACCGTGGAGCCAGGGATTTATCTTCCAAATCTCATGGGGGTGCGTATTGAGGACCTTGTGCTTGTTGGTGAGGATGGACCAATTGTGTTGTCAAAATCACCAAAGAAGATGAGAATTATATCATAATAAAAGGGGGCTGAAATTGAAATCCAGGATTACATATTTTTTTCAAATCCTCATCTTTATTTTCTGTATGGTAGCAAATTTTTCATCACAAGCGGCAGAACCCTCGTATATTTATATACCTTCCGATAATGCACAGGAGCCGATTGACGAGGCTCTCAAAGTCATCAATCTCACACGTGAGACCTGCGCCTTCTCCCTTTCCAGCGCCCTTGCACAGGACAGAAAATATGAATGCCCCGTCTATAGGACGCTCTTATATAATCCTTTTCAGATTCCTTATTTAACATCGCATATCGAATATAACTTTGAGTGTTATCATGATAATTTTTTGAGGACGATGATATTCATGGTTAACAGGACGGGAGTTCCCGTGGCGCGTGGATATTTCTCCACACCCCTTGCGGAACTGGAAATGCGCCTTGAAAAATCAGATAATCCACTGAGCCTTGCCCTTGAGGAACTATATGCCTCGGCGGGGAGTTCGTTTAAGGAAAAGGATGCCCAAAAGGTCATGGAAATTGTGAAGGATGTTCCCCAGAGGGTTCGTTTTGAGACGGCGCGAATCCTTATCACTTCCGCACAGGCAATTCGCTGGCAACGGAAGGCTTTGGAGAAGGTTGTTAAATCTGATTACAAATTTCTACTTGAGAATGTCCCCCAGCGTCTTACACCTCCACTGCCTGAAAAGGACCACATCCCCACCATCACTGAGGAATGGGATAGAGACAGGCGCACTGACCTGCGTCCCCTCATTGAACTTGTCGATACTGCCGACCTTTTTTGCGGTGCGCTTGACCTGATATCCTCCCTTGAGAAGACCCGCGCCACATTTGCTAATGCACCGATTAAGGAGCATTTCAGCGCAGAGTTCGATACCCCCTTTGGACGCGTTGTCTTGAATGGTGTGGGGGAGAACAATAAATATGATGCGGATATAAATTATCTTCTTGTAATGGATTTCGGCGGAGATGATGTTTATACGGGCGGAGGCGCTAACAGGTCGGTGAATGAACCCGTCTCCATCCTTCTCGACTTTGCCGGAAATGATTCGTACATAAACAGTGCGTCCGGTTTAAAACCGGCATTCGGTGTAGGTATCCTTGGGTATGGGTTCCTTTTTGATTTTGCCGGCGATGATAAATATGTCTGCCCACAGCTTGCTGAAGGATGTGGCATGTTCGGTGTTGGATGGCTTGTAGATTTTGCAGGAAACGACACTTATGAATGTGTCAGGTATGCTCAGGGTTTTGCCCATTGTGGTCTCGGTCTGCTTTACGACCGCAGTGGAAATGACGTCTATTACTGCCTTAATTCCGCTCAAGGGTGCGGATTCACACTTGGTTGTGGTATGCTTGTGGATGAAGGGGGTAATGATGAATACATCGCCAATGATTCAGATATCCGTTTCCCATCAGCCCAGACGATGAGTCATAACCGCAGTGTTGCGCAGGGGGTGGGGATGGGTGACCGCGCCGATGAAAAAGATGGACACTCCATGCCGGGCGGCATCGGCATCCTGATTGATAAATCCGGAAATGACCGTTACACCGCCGGTGTTTTTGCACAGGGCAACGGGTTCTGGGATGGCGTGGGCATTCTTATTGATTCGTCAGGAAATGATGTATATAATGGCGTCTGGTACACACAGGGAGCGGGTGTTCATGGGGGCATTGGTGTTCTCTGCGACCGCGATGGTAATGATTCCTACACGGCAACCCTTCATGCATCTCAGGGTATAGGACACGATTCCGCCATTGGTTTTTTTATAGATGAAAAGGGGAATGATTCTTATCACTCGCCACGCCTTTCGCTCGGATGCGCTAATGAGAATGGCTTCGGGTTCTTCTTTGACCTCGCAGGGGATGACCGATATGAATTATCTTTGGATGAAGCCATGGGACGGGCGCAGTTTTCCAAGTTCGGAACGATGCGCGAAGACCAGCTTGGTGTGGGATTATTTGTGGATGCGGCGGGAAATGATGAATACATCGGACCTCATGGGCGACAGAATCGCATCTGGGTCCAGCAACCTTCGCACGACATCAGGCTGAGAAGCGAGCTGGGTGTTGGCATTGATGGAGATTTTGAGCATGTCAACTTGCGCCTGCGCCCCCTCACAACCAAACCCCCGAATGTCGATTGGTAAAATAAACTGATAGAGACTATATCAGCACTTACTTGGTCGCTATTTTTACACGTCCAGTGGAACGTTTCGTTAAGCGCTGTGTCGAGCGGGTAAAATCAAGCAGTGACCTCAATGCCTTATTGAATGAAGCCGAATCGCCAAAAGCCTTGGAAACGTCCGGTTCAAGGACAACGACGTTAGACTTTTCTTCAATTAGCTGTTTATAATACTTGCCACGGACAGCTTTTAAGTAGTCAAAATCGTATTCGGGGCGTAAATCATCGCATTCCTTTTCAAACTTGGTTTTCATGTTTTTTCCTTTCATATGGTGTTGCGCATCGCGCGCTTATAATACGAATGTTTTTTCCTTTTTCTGCGTGTGAGACAACCAGCAATCGCCTGTGATGAGAATATCCGATAGTAATAAATCGAGATTGCTGAAATATTGGCATTTTTCTATTTCTGCGAACTCTGCGTTCTCCGCGTGAGCTTGATTTTATTTTAGTTCACGCAGTCGCTGACGCTCCATAGCTATAGCGACGGAGCGAGCACGCAGTGAACGCAGAGAGAAAATGTACAGTTTTTCAGAGGTCTCAAATTAATTAAAACTTCAACAAATCCGGGGCAGTTGCTCGCCTGTGAGCATGTCGATTATGCGATGACCGCCCAGAAGGGTCTTCATCACAACTTTGCCCGGGTTTTCATGTGTGACTTTCCCGATGATGCGGCTATCCTTTCCGAGAGGATTTAGCCGCATGATATCGAGAATTTTCTCCGCCTTGTTCTCAGATGCAACAATTATGACCTTTCCCTCATTGGCGAGATAGAGCGGGTCAAATCCGAGGATTTCACAGGCTGACCTCGTTTCCTCTTTTATGGGAAGAGATGCCTCATCTATTGTGATGCCTGAGGATGTCCCTGCAACTATCTCGTTAAGAGTGGTGGCAATCCCGCCGCGTGTCGGGTCGCGCATGAAATGAATTCCGTCCGAGGCAGATAGAATCTCGGCTATAATGCCATGAAGTGGCGCGCAGTCGCTTTGGACGTCCATGTTAAGCTCAAAATTTCCGCGTGCTGACAGCACGGCAATTCCGTGCTCTCCAAACGCACCGTTTATGAGCACCATATCGCCATCCCTGATAAAATCATGACCAAGTTGCAGATGCTTTGGTCTGCGTCCCACGCCGGATGTATTTATGAAGACCTTGTCGGCATGCCCCTTTTCAATGACCTTCAAATCACCCGTGACAATGTTCACCCCCGCATCATGCGCAATTTTTGCCATTGTGTCCGCGATCTCTTCAAGAATGTGAATCTCAAGCCCCTCCTCAATAATGAATCCGCAGGATAGGAAGAGGGGAGTGGCGCCCTCCACCGCAAGGTCGTTAATGGTTCCGCAGACGGCGAGACTGCCGATGTTCCCACCGGGGAAAAAAACTGGGTCAACAACGTAGGAATCGGTTGTAAAGCATAGGTCACTTTTATCATTCAGTGGATTTGCGAGCACTGCGGAATCGGACATCCGGTCAAGGAATTCATTGGCAAACCGCTTAACAAAAAGTTCGCGGATAAGGTTGTGCATCAATTTCCCACCGCTCCCATGCGCCATGGTTATCTGATTCCCCGATTTAATTGTCTCCGTTTCTCCCATTCTCCCATTCACCCTTTCTCATATTTATAATAGGCGGCGCAGGTGCCTTCTGAAGAAACCATGCATGGACCAATTGGATTTTCCGGATTGCATGTTGTGCGGAAAAGGGGGCAATCCACAGGAAGACGCACACCACGCAGAATCATGCCGCAAATACACGCAGGGTGTTCTTTTGTCTCTTCCACCGCGACTGGTATTTTTTTAACTGCGTCAAAATCGGCATTCGATTCCCGAATTGTCATGCCGCTTTCGGGGATTGTGCCAAGACCCCTCCAGATGGAATCCACAGGCGCAAAGACTTCATTCATAAGCGAGAGAGCATTCGGATTGCCTTCGGGCTTGACGGCGCGCGTGTATTGAATTTCAACGATTGCATGGTTTCCTCTGGAAATCTGATTCACAATCATCCAGACAGACTCAAGAATGTCCAGTGGTTCGAAGCCCGCAACAACGCAAGGGATATGATACTCGCGCGCAATGAATTCATAAGGACGTGAGCCAATGATGGTGCTGACATGACCGGGGCAGATGAAACCATCTATTTGGAGTTCAGGGTCATTCACAAGCGTCCTCATTGCCGGTGGGACAAGTTTATGTCCGCAATGAATGAAAAAATTCTTCAAATTTTTTTCACGCGCGCATTTTATGGTTGCGGCAATTGTCGGTGCGGTTGTCTCAAATCCTATGGCAAGAAAAATTATCTTTTTTGACGGATAAGCCTCAGCAATCCCGATTGCCTCAAGGGGTGAATATACGATGGCAATCTGAGCCCCACTGACCTTTTCGCGGTAAAGACTTGAAGTAGAACCGGGAACCTTCATCATGTCGCCAAATGTCGTAATGATGATGTCTTTGCACCGTGCCCAGGCAACTGCCCTGTCCATATAGTCATTGGGCGTGACACAAACGGGACAACCCGGACCTGAGAGGAGTCTGACACGTTCCGCAAGTAGCCGACCAATGCCGGCGCGGGCGATGCTCATTGTATGTGTGCCGCAGACCTCCATTATGGAGATTTTTACGGGAAATCCCCTGAGCGTCTCCTCAATCTTTCCGAGGAGTTTCTGTCCCAGCTCTGGATTGCGGTATTCATCCATGTATCTCATGAAATTTCCAGCATCTCCTGCAGAAGTTTCAGTCTTTCCTCGGCATCCACGCTGTCCAGTTTCTGGATGGCAAATCCTGCATGGACAATGACATAATCTCCGATTTTTAGCTCACTATCAGACATAAGTGCGAGATTTATGGAACGTTGGACGCCGCTCAATTCCACAACGGCATCCGTCCCGGTTAGTTTAACAATCTTCATCGGCACTGCAAGACACATAATCAGACCTCCTGCATTTTTGCGGCGGCGATGACTGCCTGCCCGAGTGAGATGCCGCCATCGTTCGGCGGGACGTTCTGATGAAGATAGATGCGGAATCCCTCGTGCATCAGGAGTTTATAGACACGGTTCAGGAGAATCATGTTCTGAAATACACCCCCGCTCAGGGTGACATCACTGAGCCGCCGCGTCTTGCGAATCCAGAGGCAGACGTCTTTTATAAATTCAGCAATGGTGTTATGGAACTTTGCGGCGATTCTCTGCACATCCATTCCGCTTCGCAGGTCATCAACAATTCCCTTGATTATCCACCTCTGGTCAATGATGGCGGTCTGGACATTTCCATGATTTACCAGCCATTGCACATCACCATATGAGTCTTTCTCATTTTCTTCCGCTGCAAGCATTTCCAGCTCAATGGCTGCCTGCCCTTCATAGTTTATATAGTCGCGGACACCCAGAAGAGATGCAACGGCATCGAAGAGGCGTCCCATGCTTGAGGTGAGGGGTGAATTGATTCCCTTCTGGAGCATGGATTTAATCACAGCCCATTTTCGCAGGTCTATGCGCTTCACAAATTCAATACCCAGATTAGTAAAGTCATCGCCATAAATGTCATAAAGATATACTGCCGACATGCGCCAGGGCTCATTGATTGCCGCCTCACCGCCTGCAAGCGGAAGACAGGCGAGATGAGCAATGCGCTCAAATCTGTGGTAGTCAGCTATGAGGAATTCCCCGCCCCATATTGTGCCATCGGGACCATAACCTGAACCGTCAAAGGCAACACCGATAACTTTCTGGTCTGTTAAAGAATTATCCGCCATGCAGGAGGCGATGTGTGCATGATGGTGCTGGACAGGAAAAAGGCGCAAGGCGGGTTGAGATGAGGCGGCGCGTTCATGTGCATATTTTGTGGAGAGGTATTCTGGATGAAGGTCACATGCAATTGTCGAGGGAGTTGTTTCAAATAGATTCTGGTAATGCATAATCCCCTCTTCAAAGGCGCGCAGGGCTTCGAGGTTTTCAAGGTCGCCAATGTGGTGACTGACCTGAATCTCATCATCCCTCATAAGTGCAAAGGTGTTGTTAAATTGTGCTCCGCAGGCGAGGATTGGTCTGGCGGCACGCAGTTGCGACTTGATGGGGAATGGAACATAGCCGCGGGAGCGTCTCAGAATCATCTCGCGCCCTGTTGGAGGAAAAACCCTTGTCACGGAATCATCGCAACGTGTCTGGATGTCGCGATTATGAATCAGGAAGTAATCAGCAACACCCTTCAGTCTTTCCAGCGCCTCCTTGTTATCCCATGCGATGGGCTCCTTTGAGAGATTGCCTGATGTCATAACAAGGACTTGCGGGGCGTTCTGAAATATGAGATGATGAAGTGGCGTGTATGGGAGCATGAAGCCGAGGTAACGATTATTGGGGGCGACAGAGTCGGAAATACATGGGAATGGGTGAGGGGGGAAATCGGAGAAGCGGCGTTTCAAAAGAACTATCGGTGAGCGAGGGGTGTGCAGAAGGCGTTCATCGTCAGGGTTGACCTCGCAATATTGCCGTATGGTCTCCATATTTTTTGCCATAAGGGCGAAGGGTTTGTCATAGCGCACTTTTCGATTGCGCAATTTCGTTACGGCTGTGTCATTTGTGGCATCGCAGGCAAGATGAAATCCACCCAGACCCTTGACGGCGATGATTGCGCCTTCGGAGAGGAGGCGGCATGTCTCCATGACGGCATCGTCCGATTCCACAATGGGCGTGTTCTCACTGGCGCGAAGGAGTGTTACATGAGGACCGCAGACAGGACATGCGTTGGGCTGGGCATGAAAGCGGCGGTCAAGCGGGTCCTCATATTCACGCTGGCACTCAGTGCACATGATAAAATTGCGCATCGTGGTTTTATCGCGGTCATAGGGGATGCCGCTTATGATGGTGAAGCGCGGACCGCAATTTGTGCAATTGATGAATGGGTAGCGATGACGCCTGTCCGCGGGATTGAGAAGTTCGTTCAGGCAGTCGTGGCAAAGGGCGATGTCAGGCGAGACCTGCGTCTTCGGGCGTTCCTGCGCAATGCTGGGAATAATTCTGAATGCACCATCACCCTTTGGAACAATCCACTCAAAGGTAATATTTGCAATATGTGCCTGCGGCGGGGCAGTGCTTTCCAACGCATGAAGAAACTCCTCAGCCTTTTCCGAATCGCCTTCCACTTCAATTAACACACCCGAAGATGTGTTAGTTACCCAGCCAGAAAGTCCCCGCTCTGTTGCGTAGCGAAAGACCGTCGGGCGAAAACCAACGCCCTGCACACGCCCTTCAACGCAAATTTTTAAACGTTTTCTGCTCATCGTCTCCAACAAACTCAAATATAATTCTTATACAACAAGTGCCGGAACAATCTCAACGGAATTCAGACAGTCCATAAATATTAAATACGGATGGACACAGATTTACGCAGATTCAAGAAAATGCTTGCGATGCAAATGGAACATATTTATAAATATGTTAAATTAATGTATACTATATTTAGACAAAAAAACAATATATAGCTGGAGGTGGATGTAATGGAAAGACGGTTTACACTTGAGTATTGGCTGGATGAAGGATGGTATGTTGGCAAGTTGAAGGAAGTCCCTGGAGTGTTCAGCCAGGGAGAAGCACTTGATGAATTAGAAAATAACATAAGGGAAGCATATCATCTTATGATGGTTGAGGAAAATATTTTACCATCTCATAAGATTCATAAAAAGGAGTTAGAAATACAGGTGTGAAAAGGAAGGATTTTATTCGTGAGTTGATTAAAGCGGGTTGTTACTTAAAATGACATGGAACCAATCATGATATATATATCAATTCTAAAACTGGCAAGAAAGCGCCTATTCCACGGCACATAGAGATAAAAAATAGTCTATGTGAATTGATAAGAAAACAATTAGGCTTAAAATAGATTGTAAAACAAGTCATTAATCGAAATCCAGTCAGTGCGGGTCTCCCGAACCTTATGGTGGAATCATAATTGAAGTCTTCTCAAAAATTACGGGTTATTTTGAAAGAAAGCACGAATTTTTTCTGCAAGAGGAGCGGTAATGCCGGGCGTGGCGGCGAGAGACTCGATGGTTGCGTTGCGGATTTCGTCAATGCTTCCAAAGTGGCGAAGTAGCGCCTTTTTTCGCGATGGACCAATGCCCGGTATGTCATCAAGGATTGAATGCCGCTGTCCCTTCGAGCGCAACTTTTTATGGTATGTGATGGCAAATCTGTGTGCCTCGTCTCGCACACGCTCAATCAGGAAAAGCGCGGGTGAGCCGTGTTTCAAAATTATGGGATTTTTTCTGTTAGGCAAAAATATGCGTTCTCCGGTGGGATGTTTTTCACCGGTGCCTTTTACAGTTTCCTTCATGTGGCTCTTGGCAATGCCAATAATGCTGACACCTTCCAGTCCAACCTCTGCAAGGGCATGGCAGGCGGCGGCAAGTTGTCCCTTCCCGCCATCAATGAGAATCAGATTCGGCAGGGGAAGTTTTTCATCCATGACGCGCTTGTAGCGTCGCAAAACCACCTCATGCATCATCGCCACATCATCACTCCCCGCCACCCACCTGATTTTGAAATGGCGATAGTATGATTGGTCGGGCTTGCCATCCTGAAAAACAATCATCGAGCCAACTGACAATCGCCCATGAATGTTTGATATGTCAAAGCCTTCGATGTGTGTTGGCGGTTCTGTCAATCCAAGTTTTTCCTGAAGGGATTGCAGGATAAGAGTCGTGTCGCGCTCGCCCTCGAGTTTCCTTGTGAGATTTTCCCTTGCATTTCCTGCGGCAAGACGCAGGAGCGCCGCTGGATGACCGCGTTGTGGCAGGATGATGCTCACATTGCTTTTTTTTATATCGGTAAGGCTTTCCTCAAGCAAATCATTGTCCTCCGGTTCTTCCCCAACGAGAATTCGTGATGGGATAAAGGAATCTTCGCCGTAATACTGCCCGATGAAGGAATAATAAATCTCGGCTGGGGTGCGCTCCTGAAGGTTGAATGTGAAGGTGCGTGTGCCTGTAAGGACGCCAAGGCGATACTGGAAGACCGCAATACAGCACATTCCTCCGGCAATGTGATGGGCGATGATATCCATGTCGCGGATGCGTTCACCGGCGATTGCCTGTTTTTCCATTGTGGCTTCAATCGCAGATAGTCTGTTTCTTGCTTCCGCCGCCCGCTCATAACGCATACCGGCGGCATGTTCAGCCATTTCTCCGCGCAGGCGTTCCTTGAGTTCCTTCACATCGCCGCGCAGATAGAGAATTGCGCCATTGACGATCTGGTTGTATTCATCCGCAGGCACATGAAGTTTGCAGGGCGCCAGACATCGTTTTATCTGATAGCGGATACAGGGACGGGTGCGGTTTCTCATGACCGTATCCGTGCAGGTGCGCAGTGGGAAGATTTTTTCCAGCAGATGGACGGTGTTTCTGGCGGCGCTGGCGGAGGAATAGGGACCGAAATAGAGCGACCCGTCATTTTTCCTGCGACGCACCCATTCCAATCGCGGGTAAGTATTTTTCAGGTTTATTCTCAGACTGATGTAAGTCTTGTCATCCCTAAGGCGGATATTGTAAGGCGGTTTGTTTTTCTTGATGAGGACGTTCTCAAGTAGAAATGCCTCTTTTTCATTATTTGTGATGAGGGTTTCAATCTGTGCAACACGCGGGAGAAAGACCTTAGCGCTGGGACGTCCATCGCCAGTTCTGGAAAAATATGTGCGAAGACGGATGCGGATATTTTTTGCCTTGCCGATATATAAAATTTTGCCCCCCACATCTTTCATGAGATAAACGCCGGGCTGAGCCGGAAATAGGTCCAGTTTGTCCATATCAAATATAGCGGAATTTTGTTGCTCAAGAGCCATTACATTAACTATATGATATTTTATGTTTGTGCGCGTTCAATATTCTCTCCGCACAATACTTTTTTCGGAGGTTTAAACCATGAGAAGGTTGACCATTCTTTTAGTCATCCTCTTTGCACAATCTATTCTCACACATGCCCAGGACCCCGTTGCCATGACAGGCAAGCCGTGGGAAAAAATGACAAGAGAGGAACACAGGCAATTCTTTAGGAGACACATACTATATACATACGAACCCAGTGGTGTTCCTTCAATTGAAAAATTGGACTATTACACGCTGGTTTTTCGTGGACAGAATATATATGACCCCAAATGTGCGGTCTTTGATGTCAAGGCGGAGGACAAGGGAGGCACGGTATCTCTTTCGGGAGAAGTTTCCATCCCTGAATACAAAACCGGTCTGGAAAACGTCCTTCGCACCATTGGATTTTCAAGGATTGAGAATACCATACAAATTCTGCCCGACCCTGCCCTCGGTGATTTTGCATATGCTGTGGTCACTTCGGATACCCTCAGTATGAAGCGAAGCCCGCGAGAAAGGTCAGAGCAACTGAATCTCCTTGTCAAGGGCGCTCCGGTGCGGCTGATGAAGATGGACAAGACGGGCAGATATTTTCTTATCCAGTCCGTGGATGGTTACATCGGCTGGGCAGATGTGAAAGACCTTTCCCGCATGACGCTCAAGATATGGTCACAGTATAGAAAAATCAGGAGAGATGAAACTGCCTCAAGGAAACGGCTGAAGGCGATTGCGGCGCCAATTATGGGCATACCCTATGTCTGGGGTGGAACAACCAATCAAGGCATGGATTGCTCAGGCTTCAGTCAATACATATACAGACAGCGCGGTATCAATATCCCGCGTGATGCCGACCAGCAGTCCAATTTGGGGGATATTGTGGCATTCAGGGGCTACATGGATAATCTCTGCGTTGGCGACCTCCTCTTTTTCGCAGCAAACACGGGGCGTATCGGTCACGTGGCAATCAGTCTGGGCGGAATGGATTATCTGCAATCCTCGCATGAAGATGGCGTTCATCTCTCGAGTTTTGATAAATCCTCACCCAATTACGATGCACATACCGATGAGTGTTTCGTCTTTGCCCGCCGTATTCTTAGAGGCGGATTTTGATGAGAATTACCCATGAACAAACAGTAATCCGCACGTTTTCAAATTTAGTGCCTGTTGATTAATCCATAAAGGAAAGACTTGCGCAAGCGGATGGCTTTGTGGGGACACATCTCATGACAGCAGAAACATCGGATACAGCCACGTCTGCCTATATGAGCGACCTGACCGTTTTTCCCACCCTTGATTAATTTTATAATACCCTCCGGACATGCGCTGACACATGCCCCGCATCCTACACATTTTTCCTTATCCACCTCTGGACGAAGCGTCAGGGCATAATTCAGAACGGGCTTGACAAGGCGTAACAGGAATTTGTGCTGAACGAGTCCCGCCTTCGTTGCGAGTGTGGAAGGGGGCGCAAATGATTGCATCAGTTTCTCAATCGGGTCGGTTGAATGAATCTGCACCTCTGAGATGTCACGTGGACATAGCCCTTCCTTTTGCGCCATTGCCATGTATGGAATCATCCCCGTATCAAAACCTATCAGGTGACATATTACAAAGTCCGCAATAATGGCATCCGGTGCGGCGGCGAGAACGCCCAGAGATTTTATCTGCCCGCCTGAGGGTCCATCCCCTTCCATACCCTGCACACCATCGATGATGTTAAGGATGGGACGAACAACCTCAAGGATGTCCAACAGCATCCCACCAAAACGTTCAGGGGTGCTCAGTTTAGAGTGATATCCAACTTTGAGAAGACCGGGGATTGCTCCAAACATATTCTTCACGGCACATGTCAGCACCATGAATCCATGAGTCTTGACCTTTGGCATATTTATAATCACATCCGCATCAAGAAGGGCTTTTAAGATTTCTATGCGTTTTGTGATGCGTGCCTGTGGAGCGGAGATGAATACATATTCAAGGTTCTCATTGAGTGGAATTCCAAGGTCTGCAAAACCGCATTTTCTGTATGCCTGGCGGACTGATGAGATACTGTTGGGGATGCCGGAGCCGGGGCTGTCCACAATGAAGGGATGTGCGCCCGTCTCTCGTACGAGTTCTGCCGTGGCGCTCATGACTGCGGGATGTGTGGTGATGCAACTCTCAGGAGATGCGCCCATTAGGATGTTGGGCTTTAATGCCACCCTCTGTCCGGATTTTACGAAAGAGCCCATGCCTCCAAGAGGTGCAAGGACCTCACGCATAGCCGCAAGAACACGGTCATGGGTGTAATCATTACATACGGCAAGAGAGACAATTTTCATGATAGGAGTATAAACTGGGGAAAATGTTTACTCGTTTGTGAAACGAGATAAAGAAAAAAACCCCGTCTTGAAACGGGGCTCATTGTAAATGGATATTATGATGGAATTATTTATAGAGGGGCTGTTCAATTGGTTCATCAAAGTATGGCAGGTCCTTTCCCCAGAGGTCAGGAAGAATAAATTCCGGCTCCATCAGGGGTTTATATCCTTCGGGAATGGGCAGGGGGAAAGTGATGGCGTCATAGAAACCGGTGGCGGTGCGTCCCACGCCCCATCCAACCCCTTTCACAGAGCCTATGACAAAGCCCGTGAAGGGGTCGGTTTTTTTCCACTCAACGGCAATATTTTTGGGGATTTCTATCCAGCCCGTAAAAACATTCACAATCCCTCGTCCAAGTTTGTGCATCATGCTGGCTGATTCACTCTTTGACCTCGTCAGGTCATCTGCACCGGCTGAGGCAACAAGTAATGTGAGAAGCAGTACCCCCGTCCACATCACAAGAGCCCTTTTCCCAGTACGCATAGAATTTTACCTCCACCAAGAACTGTTTTTTATCCTGATAAAATTTATTCCGTAAGTTCCTTATAAGGTATTGGATTATCCACCCAGGAATTCAGTGTTTTCAGTTCAGGACTCGGAAAGGTCACTGTCTCAAAAATTCCATAGCAGAGTCTTTTGGAGCTCTTGAACACTCCCTCGCCAAGCCCCACAAAGGTTCCGGTAAAGATATCCGTATTCTGAACGTTTTGATTGATGGAGCGCGGGATTTCCATAAAACAAAGGGGAATATTAATTATGCCGCGGAGGAGTTTATTGGTTATTTGACTTGCACGGGTTGTTTTGTAAAGAGGACCCGCGGCATTTGCTGAGATAACGGTTATCAGGAAAAGGACAATAAGGATAAAAATCCACATCCCTGAACCAGCTCTCAGCGACCTGCTACCGGACATTTTCAAATTCCTCATAAAGCCCCCTCCGGTCTTTCTTTATATTCCACTGGGAATCTAAGATAATAATTTCTACTCTTTAAATCCCTTATTCCTCCAATGTCAAAATCGGTGTTATTAAGTTATAAAAGGAACATAAAAACAGAGATTGAACTATGCAAGTAAAAAATTTCATGGGCGAATATTTTTTAAGATACTGTAGTAACCGCCCATGGACACCGAAAAAAATTTTATTTAGTTTGATTTTTCTCAACTGCGTTCATCTGCATTCATCTGCGTTAATCGTCGGTTTCTTGATAATGTGCTACAACTATGAATCACTGGACTAACAAGGTGCGAAAACCAGCACTTGTGCGATATTTAGCACAGAATTTGTTTACTTTCTTCCACATTTCAAGTCTTTTCTTTACATGACCCTTCAAGTAATTGCCAATATGCTCAATATTATCAATATTATACATTTCGCTCGAGGTTTCGTTAAAGAAGGGTATGTATATTGCTCATTTTCGGTCTATAACTCCTTGGGAAGTCCGGATATGAACCAATTTGATGATAATGTTCAATTTTACATTCGTGAAGCGGCTTCCTATCCTGTTTTAACGAGAGAAGAGGAGATAGGGCTATTCAAGCGTCTTGAGGGTGGTGATTCTTCCGCCTTTGATGAGGTTGTGAAACACAATTTGAGATTTGTAATAAAGATTGCCATTCATTATAAAAATCGTGGTGTTCCACTTTCTGACCTGATTCAGGAAGGCAATGTAGGTCTTCTTGAGGTTATAAATAAATATAATTACCGTAAGGGATACAGATTTTCCACCTATGCCGCCTTCTGGATAAGACAGGCGATTCAGCTTGCCCTGCGACGCAATGGTTTCCTCATCACACTTCCCATCCGCAAGGCGCGGCTTGTGGGACGTATTGGTGAAACTATTTCCACGTTCATCAAGGAAAACGGACGCGCACCTACCGAGGAGGAATTGGCAAGACTGATGAACATAAAAGAAGAATTGGTGGGTAAGCTTTTGAAACTCGGCGAATCGGTTCTATCCCTTGATGATAATAATGATGATGAAACTACGTCTCTCTTTGAAAAGATACCCGACAGGGAAGTGAGGTCGCCTCTTGAATATTGCATGGAGACCCAGGCACGGGTGAAAATTGCCGCCATGCTCAAATGCCTGACGGAGAAAGAAAGGCGAATCGTGAAACTGCGTTATGGATTTGAGCATGGAAAGATGCTAAGTCTCAGGAAGACGAGCCGTCTGGTGGGCTTGAGCCAGGAAGGCGTCAGGAGGATTGAGCGAAAGGCACTTGCCAAACTACGACGTCCCATATTCCGCGAAAAACTCGCCGCACTGCTTTAAGAATTACGAATTGCGAATTACGAAATAAAACAAATAAACTATTTTTCTTTATAAGATCCACTTGATTACATGGAGCAACAGGCAGGTGTAGATTCCGGCGAGGATGTCGTCAATGGTGATGCCGAGTCCGCCGTGGAGGCTTTGAGACCGGCGAATGGGGAAGGGTTTCCAGACGTCAAAGATGCGGAATAGAAAAAAGGATGCGCCGATATAAAGGGGCGTCGTCGGTAAAAGAAACATGGCGTAAAAATATCCTGCGATTTCATCAATGACCACCTTGTGCGGGTCTTTCTCGCCGAGCCATTCTGCCGCACATCCACCAGTCAGAATTGACAGATATGTCAGACAAATCACGATTACAATGTAAAAAAGAAATAAGACGGAACGCACTGTGTTCAGGTATGCGACTGTCAGATACAGCGCGACAGCCAATGCCGATGCGACAGTGCCGGAAATTGGGCAGTAACCCGTTCCCAGCCCTGTGGCAATAAGCATGATAATTTTTTTCATAGAAATATAAAAAGGCCGTGCAGTCCACCTTTGTGAACGACCAACCAGGTGAGCGCCGGGTAGCCAGCTCCAGTCAGGCGCCCCTGCGGCACACAGGTGTTTCAACTTAGGGCTGCTCCTGTCAGGGTCTGACCCGGTTCGTAGAACCCTGTTGCGCAGGACCCGACCTTCAACACCGCTTGCCCGATTCTGCCTGACCAGCCGCTCCCGGGGGCGGACATTCGCCCTGCTGTAGCGGATTGCAGGTACAGGGCACCGCTAGCTCCCCGCTTAGCACGGC
>Ga0172366_10000061_pt1 | contig 56922 bp, 62 predicted proteins | sample LakKivSesite69cm_FD_114533 | JGI IMG/M metagenome (GOLD analysis project Ga0172366, IMG submission 114533) | Sediment microbial communities from Lake Kivu, Rwanda - Sediment site 69cm | ecosystem: Environmental > Aquatic > Freshwater > Lake > Sediment | place: Rwanda: Western Province, Lake...
AAAAGATTAAAGTAATAAAAGAAATAAGAGCTATTACTGCTTTGGGTTTGAAAGAATCTAAAGATTTAGTAGAGGGTGCACCTAAAACTATTAAAGAGCATGTGGATAAAAAGACTGCTGAAGAGATAAAGGCAAAATTGGAAGCAGTAGGTGCAGTAGTAGAAATAAAATAGAATATAGGATAATTTTTTAAAAAAGAAGATACCTTTTGAAAAAAAATGAATAAATTAAGAGGTATCTTCTTGATTTTTTAGAGAATAAATGATATTATTTTGTTTTATGGATAATACAATTTTTATTTTATTAGCTATTTTTACGTTCTATTGAGGAATTATCCGCTAATCTATTTCCTGAAGAAAGGCAAACAGGAATACCAATTAATTAAATATTTTACTCCTGCTTTAATTTAAAATAGATAAATTTTCTAATAAATATATATAATCTTAAATTTAAAATAAGGTTGGTGTTTGGCAATGAGTAAAGAGAAGGTAACCAGAATTAGAGACTATTCCAAAATACCAGAATTATGTCCGATTCCTAATTTACTGGATATTCAAAAAAAATCGTTTGAAGAATTCTTACAAAAGTCTATTCCACCAGAGCAAAGAAAACCTCAGGGATTGCAAGAGATATTTCTTAATATTTTTCCTATCCAAGATTTTACTGGGAACTATGTATTGGAATTTAAGAGTTACTCTATTGGCGAATGTAAAGATACTTCCTATGGGTGCTGGGAAAAGGGGATTACCTATTCTGCACCACTGGAAGTAAAGATAAACTTGACTAATAAGAAAACCGGAGAAATAAAAGAACAGGATGTTTTTATGGGTGATTTACCCATAATGACTGAAAATGGTAGTTTTATTATCAACGGTGCAGAAAGAGTAGTAGTAAATCAGTTAATCAGGTCTCCGGGAATATATTTTGATGGAGAAGACAGTGAAGGAGGAAATGGACTATATAGATTTAAAATTATTCCTAATCGAGGTTCCTGGTTAGAATTTGGTTTTGATTCCTCTAATATGATTTATGTTCGTATAGATAAACGGAGGAAGATTCCAGCTACTACTTTATTGAGGGCTTTAGGATTTGAGACTGATGAAGAGATTATGCAACTTTTTGACCAGGAAGAGATTGTTAAGGCTACTCTGGAGAAAGATAATACCACCAACCAGAGAGAAGCATTAACTGAGATTTTCCGGAGATTGAGGCCTAGCGAACCTCCTACCGAAAGGAATACCAGACAATTGATTCAGAGATTACTTTTTGATCCCCATAGATATGATTTAGCTAAAGTAGGTAGATATAAGATAAATAGGAAATTAGATATAAGGGAGAGAATCTTAGATAAGGTCTTAGCGGAGGACATTATCCATCCTCAGAATAATAAGCTATTGGTGAAAGCAGAGGAAAGAATTACCCAGAAAATCATTGCCACCATTAAAAATTTTGGAATAGAAAAAGTAAAGGTGTTAAATCCTGACAATGAATTAGTTACTGTGTTTTGTGAGAAAGAGGAAACTATCTTATCTCTTAGAGATGAAGATGAGGAAGAATTTAATGAAAGAGCTATTGGTTTAACCATTTTAGAAGATGTTATCGATCTGAAAACTGGTGAAGTGATTTGTACTGCCGGGAGCTCAATAACCAGTGAACAACTGGTAAAAATAAAAAGACTAAGAGAGAAGATTAAGGTTAAGAAAGATTCTGCGCTTACTATAGAAGATATTGTTGGTTCGCTGAGGTATCTGGTTAATTTATACCGCGGTATTGGCTATCTGGATGATATCGATCACCTGGGTAACCGGAGAGTGAAGACCATCGGTGAATTATTACAGGATCAGTTCTATATTGGTTTAAGCAGAATGGAAAGAGTGATCAGAGAACGGATGACTATTCAACCAGATATTTCTGCCGTAACCCCTCAGGGATTAATTAATGCTCGTCCTTTGCTGGCGACTATTAGACAGTTTTTTGGAAGCAGTCAGCTTTCCCAGTTTATGGACCAGACCAATCCTTTATCAGAGATTACTCATAAGAGACGACTCTCTGCATTGGGACCAGGGGGATTGACGAGGGAGCGAGCAGGCTTTGAAGTAAGAGATGTGCATCCTACCCATTATGGGAGAATTTGTCCCATTGAAACTCCTGAAGGTCCCAATATTGGATTAATCGGTTCGCTTTGCATCTACGCTAGAGTGAATGAATTAGGATTTATTGAAACTCCTTATTTCAAGGTAGTGGAGGGCAGGATTACTGATGAGATTATTTACCTTTCTGCTGACCAGGAAGATGATTATAAGATTGCCCAGATAAACATGCATACTTATAATAAAGAGACAAAACTTTTACCGGAGAGAGTAGTGTGTCGATATCGAGGTAATATTATGGAAGCTCCTGCTGAAGAGATAGATTTTATTGATGTATCACCCAAACAGATCACCAGTATTTCTGCTGGTCTAATACCCTTTCTAGAGCATAACGATGCTAACCGGGCTTTAATGGGGACCAATATGCAAAGGCAATCTGTTCCTTTAATTAAGACCGAAGCTCCTCTGGTCAGTACGGGAATAGAAAGTAAAGTAGCTATTGATTCAGGAGCGGTAGTGGTGGCTCAGGAAGATGGAATAGTGACTAAGGTAGATGCTAATAAGATAGTGATTCAAAATGAAGATAAGATTAAAAAAGAATATATTTTAAAGAAATTTGTTCGCTCCAATCAAGGAACCTGTATCAATCAGATACCGATCGTACAGGAAGGGAAGAAAGTGAAAAAGGGTGAGGTAATTGCAGATGGTCCATTAACTTCGGAAGGTAATCTTTCTCTGGGGAGAAATGTTTTAGTAGCTTATATGCCCTGGGAGGGGTATAACTTTGAAGATGCTATCTTAATCAGTGAGAGATTAGCTAGAGAAGATGTTTTTACCTCTATTCATATCAGTGAACATGAATGCGAGGCTAGAGACACCAAACTTGGCCCAGAAGAGATCACCTGCGATATTCCCAATATTGGGGAAGTCAGTTTAGCTAATTTAGATGAAAGAGGAATCATCCGAATTGGAGCAGAGGTGGATTCGGGAGATATCCTGGTAGGAAAGGTTACTCCTAAGGGAGAGACTGATTTAGGACCGGAAGAGAGATTATTAAGAGCAATTTTTGGAGAAAAGGCAAGAGAAGTAAGAGATACTTCCTTGCGAGTCCCTCATGGCGAAAAAGGTAAGTAATTGGGGTTAAAATCTTTTCTCGAGAAAATAATGATGAATTACCTCCCGGAGTAAATCAATTAGTGCGGGTCTTCATAGCGCAAACTCGTAAGATTTCAGAGGGTGATAAAATTTCGGGAAGACACGGAAATAAGGGGGTTATTGCCAAGGTTTTGCCAGAAGCGGATATGCCTTTCCTGGCTGATGGTACTCCCGTAGATATTGTTTTAAATCCCTTAGGTGTACCCTCTCGAATGAATGTAGGACAGATTTTAGAGATCCATTTAGGCTGGGTGGCCAAGACCCTGGGGTTAAGGATGATTACCCCTACCTTTAATGGTGCAAACGAACAGGAGATTGAAGAGGCTTTAATAGAAGCCGGTCTGCCCAAGGATGGTAAGGCATTACTTTTTGATGGAAAAACCGGGCGTCCCTTTGATCAAAGGGTAACCGTAGGTTATACTTATATCTTAAAATTGATCCACCTGGTAGATGATAAGATTCATGCCCGTTCCACGGGTCCCTATTCCTTAGTTACTCAACAACCCTTAGGTGGCAAAGCTCAGTTTGGTGGACAAAGATTTGGTGAAATGGAAGTCTGGGCTTTAGAAGGATACGGAGCAGCTTATAACCTCCAGGAACTTTTAACCATAAAATCTGATGATGTATCCGGTAGAATTAAAACTTATGAGGCATTAGTTAAAGGTGAGGAAATACCGGTTCCGGGAATACCTGAGTCATTTAAGGTTTTAGTTAAAGAATTACGAAGTCTGGCCTTAAACATAAAAGTATTAAATGAAGAAGGCAAGGAGATTGAGATTAAGGAAGATATCGAAGTAAAAGAAGAGACAGGTAGCAGTTTGATTAGAGAAATCACTTAATTTATTTGATGAACCATAAAACCATAAAAAAATTATTATTTATTTATACCCAGGAATAAATTTAATTAATTTTTATCCATTTAAAGCTAATAGCTGTTTACCGACAATTATTTAAGAGGAGGGAATAGTTTTGGAAAATTCAGGAAATTTCAGTTCGATTAAAATTTGTTTAGCTTCTCCTGAGGAGATTAAAAAATGGTCTTATGGAGAAGTAAAAAAACCAGAAACTATTAATTATCGAACTTTAAAACCGGAAAAAGATGGTCTTTTTTGTGAAAGGATATTTGGACCGGTTAAGGATTGGGAATGTAGTTGTGGGAAATATAAAAGAATAAGATATAAAGGAGTGGTTTGCGATAGATGTGGGGTGGAAGTAACTAAATCCATTACCAGGAGAGAGAGAATGGGCCACATCGAATTGGCTTCTCCAGTATCTCATATCTGGTATTTTAAAGCTATCCCCAGTCCGTTATCCTTGATATTAGATATTTCTCCTCGTAATTTGGAAAAGATTCTCTATTTTGCTCCGGAACGAAAGAGAGAACAACTCTATGAGGTGGTAGAAGCTGGTGAATCCGGTCTGGAAAAGGGAGATTTAATTTTAGAAGTAGAATATCATATTCATAAACAATATAATGAAAAATTTTTGGCTGAACCTGTTTACCAGGTGAATAGAATTAAGAGTTTTTCTTATAAGGTAGGTAGTATCATTACGGAAAAAGAAGACCAAGAATTGCAACAGAGGTTTGGGAGATTATTTTATCAGAAAGAATTGGTTTTGTCTGAGGAAAGAAGTGAAAATCTTGAAGAAATGGTCCAGAAGGAAGAGAAGGAATTAAAAGAAGATGTTCGAGTTCTGGAGAAAGAGTTTAAAATTACCAAAATAGTTGGACTGATTTCTTCTACTCTTTTAAATAAATTAGAAGAAGAAGAAGGTATCTCTTTGCATGCCAAGGCTACTACCCAGAATATTGAAGAATCTTGTTACATGGTAATAAACCCAGGAAATACTTCCTACAAAAAAGGAGAAATCATTTTAGAGGCAGAAAAGAACCTCCTGGAACACTATGAACCAGAATTCAAGGCCGGAATTGGTGCAGAAGCTATTAAAGCCTTATTAAAAGAGATAAACCTGGATAAGTTAGCCTTAGAACTTAGGGAAGAACTAAAGAGATCTAGTGGTCAAAGAATGAAAAAGATTATTAAACGTCTACAGATGGTGGAGGCTTTCCGAGCTTCCAATTGTAAGCCTGAATGGATGATCCTGGACATACTTCCGGTTATCCCCCCTGACTTAAGACCGATGGTCCAGTTGGAAGGCGGTCGTTTTGCTACCTCCGATTTAAACGATTTATATCGCCGAGTAATCAATCGAAATAATCGACTGAAAAGGTTACTAGAATTAAATGCGCCGGAGATTATTATTAAGAATGAAAAGCGTATGTTACAGGAGGCAGTAGATGCTCTTATCGATAATGGAAGAAGAGGAAGGGCGGTATTGGGAGCAGGGAATAGGCCTCTTAAATCTTTAAGTGATATGCTAAAAGGAAAAAAGGGAAGATTCAGACAGAATCTCTTAGGTAAGAGGGTAGATTATTCAGGAAGATCAGTAATTGTGGTAGGACCAGAGTTAAAGTTTCATCAGTGTGGATTACCCAAAAAAATGGCTCTGGAATTATTTAAACCCTATGTTATGCGGGAATTAGTGAATAAAGATTTAGCTCACAATATCAAAACAGCCAAGAAGATAGTAGAAAAAGAAAAGCCTGAAGTCTGGTCGATTTTAAAAGAAATTGCTGAGGAACATCCGGTATTGTTGAATCGGGCACCTACTTTACATAGATTAGGAATTCAAGCCTTCAAACCGGTTTTGGTGGAGGGAAATGCTATACAGATTCATCCATTGGTTTGCGCAGCTTTTAATGCTGACTTTGATGGTGATCAAATGGCGGTTCATGTTCCTCTTTCCGCAGAGGCACAAGCCGAAGCAGAGATTATTATGCTGTCCTCGAATAATATACTTTCCCCGGCTAATGGTTTACCTATAGCCTTACCCAGTCAGGATATTATTCTGGGATGTTATTATTTGACTATGAGTAAAAGTGGGGGTAAAGGTGAAGATAAGATCTTTGCAAATGCTGATGAGTTGATCCGAGCATACGAAGAAGGATTAGTAGATCTCCATAGTAAGGTAAAGTGTCGAGTGAAAAATTCCCTGGAATATACTACGGTGGGAAGGGTAATCTTTAATGAGGTCTTGCCTAAAGAAATAGATTTTATGAACTTAAAAATCACTAAGAAATCCTTGGAAAAGATTATTTCCCTGATCTACCGAAAATACGGGAAAGAAGTTACCGTAGAAACTCTGGACAAGATTAAAACTTTAGGGTTTAACTTCGCCACTTCTTCAGGAATTTCTATTGCTATCGAAGATTTAGAAATCCCCTCGGAGAAGAGTAAGATACTAGAGGGAGCGGAAAAGGAAGTGGAGAGGATCCATGAACAGTATAATTATGGATTGATTATGGAAGAAGAAAAGGAACAAAAGATTATTAATGCCTGGACTAAAGCTTCCAATGATGTAGTAGAAGCTATTTTGCAAAATTTAAGCAAGTTTAATCCTCTGTATATTATGGCAGATTCTGGGGCTCGAGGAAGTAAAAGGCAGATTGGGCAATTAGCCGGGATGAGAGGATTAATGGCTGATCCTTCGGGGAAAATAATCGAGTTTCCCATTAAATCCAATTTTCGAGATGGTCTATCGGTTTTAGAGTACTTTATTTCTACTCATGGAGCGCGAAAAGGTTTGGCCGATACAGCCCTGAGAACTTCTAAGTCAGGATACTTAACCAGAAGATTAGTAGATGTGGCCCAGGATGTAATAGTAAGAGAACAAGATTGTGGTACTACTGATGGAATAATTATTCGGGCTTTTGAGGAAGATGGCAACGTGATTGAAACCTTAGCGGATAGATTAGTGGGAAGAGTGGCTCAGGAAGAATTAGTCAATCCTGCTACCGGAGAAGTATTTATAAAAATAGGAGAAGAAATTGATGAAGAGATGGCCAAAAAAATCTCCGATGCAGGGATAAAGGAAGTGAAAGTAAGATCAGTTTTAACCTGTCGAGCTGAACACGGAGTTTGTGCTCTTTGCTATGGAAAGGATTTAGCCACTGGAAGACTGGTAAATATTGGAGAGGCAGTAGGAGTAATTGCTGCCCAGTCCATTGGAGAACCAGGAACTCAATTGACTTTAAGGACTTTCCATACCGGAGGGATTAAGATAACCGGAGAAGATATTACTTTGGGTCTTCCTCGGGTGGAACAACTTTTTGAGGTGAGAAAGCCCAAAAAACAGGCGATTATCAGTGAAATTAATGGAAAAATAGAGTCTATAGAAAAAGCGAGTAACGATCAAAAGAAGATAGTAATTATTCCCGAATCTCCTCGAGATACTACTAATGGAAATGGTAGCAAGAGGAAAATGTATTATATTCCGGCAGATTTGCGAATAATTGTAGAAGAAGGACAATCAGTAAAAGCAGGAGAGAAATTAACCATAGGTTTTATTGACCCGCAAGAAATTTTAAAAATCCAGGGAATTAAGGCAGTCCAAGAATATCTGGTAAAGGAGATCCAGGCAGTATATAAATCACAGGGAGTAAACATCAATGACAAACATATTGAAACCATAATCCGCCAGATTGCTCGGTTAAATATGATTTACATTAGATCTGCTCGTGATTCGGAATTATTATCCGGAGAATTAGTCTATGTTTCGGATTTTGAAAAGGCGAATAGAAAAGTAATGGAAGATAATAAAAACATCCTCGAAAAGAATAGAGAATTATTAGAAAATAAAAGAACAGCTACTTCTTTAATACATAATCGAACCGGAGAGGTAATATTGAAGGAAGGAGAACTAATTGACACTAAGATTATTCCCAGGATTGAGAATGCAGAATTTACTGAATTTTGCGTGGTAGATGAGGAGAACAAAAGATATATCATTCTAAAAGGAGAGAATTCTTTTCTGGAAAGGATAAACAATAGTGTCTTGGTAGGAGATATAAATAGAAACTTAAATCAGGAAGTCCAGGATATTAGAGAAGACCGTGATTCTGAAAAGTTTAACCATCTTATTACCAGCTCTCTGGCAGTACAGTTAGTGAACAATGATGTAAGGATGATCAGTTGTTATAGACCTGATATTTATGAAAGATTAGAAGGAAAAGTAATTGCCGAAGATATAATTGATTCTGAAACCCAACAAATAATCGTTCCCCAGAATAAAAAACTATCTTCCTCTGATATTAATCAAATCATACAAAATAAAGTGAATAGTATCAGAGTATGGGAAGAGATTAAAGAAATCAACATTAGGGATGGGGTAATGAAGTTATTAAAGGATGAAATTATTGGTCAACCGGTGGGTGCAGATTTCTCAGATCCATTAACTGGAAATCTCCTAGCCAGTAAAGGTCAAGTAATTAGTAAGAATTTAATCAAAAAAGCTTTAAATTGTAGAGTAAGTGATATTCCATTGGAAGATGGGAGGTATTTTTCTTTAGATGGAAGAATATTAGAATTTATATATAAAAATATAGTGGGAAAGATTTCCGCCTTAGATATTATAGATCCAGAGACTGAGAAGATAATCATAAAGGCTAACAAAAAGATTACTCAGAGTGATGCTACCAGTATTGCTAATAGTCATTTGAATTTAATATACCTTCGAGAAAATGATAATACTCAGTCTTTTGAGGTAGTGGAAAATATCGGTTATCTTAGAAGGAAGAAATTACCCGCTATTGGGATACCTATTATTCAAGGAATTACCCAAGCCTCTCTTTCTACCGATAGTTTTCTATCAGCAGCATCTTTTCAGAGGACTACTCATGTTCTTACTGGTGCCTCAATTAAAGGAAAAGAAGATAAACTTTATGGCTTAAAAGAGAATGTCATTATTGGTAATATTGTCCCAGCGGGTACTGGATTGCATAGATATAACCGAATTGAAGTAACTTACCCCTGGGAAGAAAAGGAAGTAGAGGCTATCTTTGAAGACAAGAAAGAATAAGGCAGACTTGGTAGAGAATGTTTTACTGGAGAATAAAAAGAATAATATCCAGAAGGAAGAGCAGGATTGGAAATCAGAATCTTTTTAAGGAAAAGATATAGATATTAAAAAAATAAGGGTGATTAGTTGACAATCAATAATGTTACTGTTAAAATATAAAGGTATTTTTTAAATCGCTATTAGAAAAAGAGGTAAAGGATGGTAAGCTATGCCAACTATTAATCAATTAGTCAGAAAAAAAAGAGACAGAGTATTAAAGAAAGCCAAAACTCCTGCCTTGCAAGGAAATCCCTTAAAGAGGGGAGTTTGTACACGGGTATGGACTATTACTCCCAAAAAACCTAATTCTGCTCTAAGAAAGGTTGCCCGGGTAAGATTAACTAATAATATTGAAGTGACTGCTTATATACCTGGAATTGGACACAATCTGCAGGAACATTCTATTGTTCTGGTAAGAGGGGGAAGGGTAAAAGATTTGCCGGGTGTGCGCTATCATGTGGTTAGAGGAGTGATGGATGCTACTGGCGTAGAAAAGAGAGCCCAGGGTCGTTCTAAATATGGTGCTAAGACCCCTAAAAAGACAGTACAATAGCTAATAATTTTTTATACCAGGCTAAGTATGAAGATTAGTTTAATTTTATTTTTTTTAAACAGAGGTAATCAGAAGAATAAAATATTCTCTCTAAATGATTTTTTTAAAAATAAGAAGGAGAATAAATTTCATTAATAAAGAGGATATAAGTAGCTTATACTTATATAGGTATTTACTTTAATATTAATATATAAGAAAATATTTCAGATAATTAAAAGGAGAAGAAAGGAGTAGACAATGTCAAGAAGAAAAAGAGCGCTAAAAAGAGAAATTTTGCCAGACCCAGTATATAATGATCAGAATGTCTCTTCTTTTATAAATAAGCTTATGTATAATGGGCAAAAAAGTAAAGCCGAAAAAATCTTCTATCAAGCCTTAAAAAAGGCGGCGGAGAGGACTAAAAAGGAACCTTTAGAACTATTTAATCAGGCCTTGCAGAATGTTATGCCGGTACTAGAGGTTAAATCTAGAAGAGTGGGGGGAGCAAGTTATCAAGTTCCGGTAGAAGTGAGGCCAGAGAGAAGAGTTACTTTAGGGATGAGATGGATTATCAACTTTGCCAGAAAAAGAACCGGGAAAGCTATGGAGGAAAGGCTCGCTTTAGAGCTTATCGATGCTGCTAATGGAACAGGAATGGCCGTGAAAAAGAAAGAAGATACTCATAAGATGGCGGAAGCAAATAAAGCTTTTGCTCATTATCGATGGTAAAGAGAATAGGTAAAGTGCACAGCTGGATAGATAGTTTGTCTTTTTTGATAATTAGATAAATTGGCAGAAGGTCAATCTATATTTTACTTTCTGTTAGAGTATTAACTAGATAATTAATAATTATCTGATGAAGTAAACTTTGTATAATCAATTTATTATATTAAGAATTAAGTAAGAATTAAGATGGATCATATATTATGGATGAGATGATTAGTTTAGAACGAATAAGAAATATCGGAATAATGGCTCATATTGATGCGGGGAAGACTACCATCACTGAAAGGATATTATACTATGCTGGTAAGACTTATAAGATGGGAGAAGTTCATGAAGGAACAGCTATTATGGATTGGATGCCTCAGGAAAAGGAAAGAGGTATTACCATAAGCTCAGCAGCCACTACCCTATCTTGGAAAGATTATAAGATTAATCTTATTGATACACCAGGACACGTAGATTTTACTGTAGAGGTGGAACGTTGTTTAAGAGTACTAGATGGGGCAGTTGCTCTCTTCTGTGCAGTAGGAGGAGTTCAACCGCAATCAGAGACCGTATGGCATCAAGCCGAAAAATATGGTGTTCCTAGATTGATTTTTATTAATAAAATGGATAGAGTGGGAGCGAATTTTTTTGGTACAGTGAAGATGATTGAAGATAAATTAGCCATTGTACCGATTATTACCCAGTTACCCTGGGGAGTGGAAGATAACTTTCGCGGCATTGTTGACCTTTTAAAGATGAAGGGATATACTTATGACCTGGATGACTTGGGAGTACATTTTAAGGAAGTACCGGTTCCTGAAGAATTAAATGAGCTAAGTAAAATTTTTTATCACCGAATGATAGAAAGATTAGCGGAAATGGATGAAGTAATTATGGAGAAATACCTTAAAGAAGAAGATATTTCTCTTCAAGAATTAAAAGCAGCTATTCGTCGTTTAACTATAAAAAATTTAGTTGCCCCGGTGTTCTGTGGGACAGCTCTAAAGAACAAAGGGGTCCAATTTCTTCTTGATGGGGTAATCGATTATTTACCTTCTCCTTTAGATATTCCCCCGGTTAAGGGGGTGGAACCTTCCACTGAGAAGGAAATATATAGATTAACCGATGAAAAGGAACCATTTGCTGGTTTAGTTTTCAAAATTATAACCGATCCTTATTTTGGAAAATTAAGTTTTATCAGGGTTTATTCCGGGGTATTAAAATCAGGCTCTTATGTTTATAATCCTCTAAAAGGGATTAAAGAAAGAGTAAACCGGTTGGTTTTAGTCCATGCTGATCATAAAACTGATATACAAGAACTAAAAGCTGGAAATTTAGGGGCGATTATAGGTTTAAAAAGAACAGTTACTGGTGATACCTTATGTGATGCCACCCATCCGATAATTCTGGAGTCTATGGAATTTCCTGAACCAGTAATTTCTATTGCGGTAGAACCTAAAAGTCAGGATGAGCAGGATAAGATGACCTTAGCTTTGGAGAGACTCTCTGAGGAAGACCCTACTTTTAGAAGAGTTTTTAACTCGGAAACTGGACAGACTATTATCTCGGGTATGGGGGAATTACACTTAGAAATTATCATAGATCGTTTGTTGAGAGAATATAAGGTACAAGCAAATATAGGCAAACCTCAAGTTGCTTATCGGGAAACCATTGAAAAAACCGCCCGGGCTAGAGGAAAATTTATCAAACAAACTGGTGGTCGGGGGCAATATGGAGATGTGGTTCTAGAGGTAGAACCTCATCCCGAAGAAAAATTTAAATTTGTTAATAAAATTGTAGGAGGAGTTATTCCTAAAGAATATATTCCCTCCATTGAAGAAGGCATAAAAGAAGCGATGTCTAGGGGTGTGTTAGCGAATTACCCAGTAATTAATATAAAAGTTACTTTACTAGATGGTTCTTTTCATCCCGTAGATTCTTCTGATATTGCCTTTAGAATTGCAGCCTCTCTGGCTTTTCAGGAGTGCATGAAAAAAGCTAAACCTTTACTTTTAGAACCAATAATGGAGGTACAAATTATCACTCCCGAGGAATATTTGGGCAATATAATTAGTGATATCAATAGCCGGAGGGCAAAGATTGAAGGCATCGAATCAAAAGATAAGGTAAAAAATATAGTTGCGGAAGTACCTTTACTGGAAATGTTTGGTTATGCTACCAGTTTAAGGTCTCTCTCTCAGGGGAGAGCAACTCATACTATGCAGTTTAAGTATTATGGTAAAACACCAGATCATATTACAAATAAAATATTGGGAAAGATTTGAGTTTAAATCTATTATTTCTTTTCAAGGAGGAACATTTTAGAAATGGCAAAAGAAAAATTTGTAAGAACTAAACCACATATTAATGTTGGTACTATCGGACATGTGGATCATGGTAAGACTACCCTTACCTCAGCTATCACCAAGATCCTGGCCAAGAAGAATCTTGCCGAACCCAAGGAGTTCAGTGATATAGATCATGCTCCTGAGGAGAAGGAAAGAGGGATTACCATCTCCATCTACCATGCGGAATACCAGACCGAGAAGAGGCATTATGCCCATATTGACTGTCCTGGTCATGCTGACTACATCAAGAATATGATTACCGGAGCCGCCCAGATGGACGGAGCTATTCTGGTGGTATCGGCCGCTGATGGACCGATGCCTCAGACCAGGGAGCATATCTTACTGGCTCGTCAGGTGGGAGTTCCCTATATTGTGGTCTTTTTAAACAAGGTAGATATGGTAGATGACCCGGAATTACTGGAACTGGTAGAGATGGAGGTAAGAGAACTGCTTACCGAATACGAATTCCCGGGAGATGAGATCCCGGTAATTAAAGGTTCAGCCTTAAAGGCTCAGCAGTGTAGCTGTGGTAAAGAGGATTGCCCCTGGTGCAAGGGGATCCTGGAACTCCTCCAGGCAGTAGATGACTATATCCCCACCCCCAAGAGAGAGGTGGATAAACCCTTCCTCTTATCTGTCGAGGATGTCTTCTCTATCACCGGTAGAGGAACAGTAGCTACTGGTAGACTGGAACGAGGGATAGTCAAGTTAGGTGATGCGGCCGAGATAGTAGGTCTTACCTCCAAGGTCTTAAAGACAGTCATTACCGGTGTAGAGATGTTCCGCAAGACTATGGATCAGGCCGAAGCCGGAGACAATATCGGTCTTCTTCTGCGGGGTATTGATAAGGATGAAGTGGAAAGGGGACAGGTAGTAGCTGCCCCGGGTAGTATTACTCCCCATACCAAGTTTAAGGCCAGTGTCTATGTCCTGACCAAGGAAGAGGGTGGTAGACATACCCCCATCTTCAGTGGATATCGTCCTCAGTTCTATTTCCGGACTACGGATGTAACCGGGACGGTAATCCTTCCCGAGGGGGTAGAGATGATCATGCCCGGTGATAACATAACTATCACCGCTGAGCTGATTACTCCTATCGCCATGGAAAAAGGGCTGCGTTTTGCCATCCGAGAGGGAGGAAGGACCATCAGTGCAGGAGTAGTCAGTGAGATCCTGGAATAACCAGTATCTCCTCAGGAGGAGCTAAGAGTATATCAGAATAGAGGCATTAATCAAGGGGTCGGATTTATCCGACCCGATGATGCCCTTATTCCGAATATATTTGATCATACAAGAAGAGGTAAAAGACAAAATAGGATAGGGAGGTAAAATAAAAAATAGATGACCAAGATAAGAATTCGCATACAGGCATATGACCATAGGATATTAGACAATTCTATTTTAAAGATAATTGAAACCGTGAAGAGAATGGGAGGAAAATATTCTGGACCTGTACCCTTACCTACCGAGATAAACAGGTATTGTGTATTACGGTCACCGCATGTAGATAAAAAGTCTAGAGAGGAATTTGAAATTAGAACACATAAAAGGATAGTGGATATTCCGGAACCGTCTGCTAAGACTATAGAAGCTTTAATGCATCTTGATTTGCCTTCTGGGGTGGATATTGAGATAAAGACTTTAGAAGATTAAAGTTAAGAAAAACAAGAATGATAGGGGAAGAATAAATTTATTTTTTATCAGTTTTGTTTTTTATTGATGATTAAGATTTAGAGATTAATAAAAAGAGAATAGATGATCAGATAAGTATTTTTTAAAAATTTATCCGAACCATTAATTTTTTGAAATAATATTGCAGAATAAATAAAAACAGCCTCAAAAAGATTAACATAAATTGTCTTACCAGACGGAGAGGAAGAAATAAATAATTAGATAGAGCAATTAACTATGGAGGTGAAAGAAGAAAAATGGCCATGGGAATAATAGGAGAGAAATTAGGAATGACCAGGGTTTTTAATAAGGAGGGGTATTCTATTCCAGTTACGGTTATTCAAGCAGGGCCTTGTCCAGTAGTACAGATTAAAAATCAAGAGAAGGATGGTTATACTGCTGTTCAACTGGGATTTAAAGAAACAAAAAAGAAAAAAGTTTCCCAGCCTTTAATTGGTCATTTTGCCAAGGCAAAGTTAGAACCTTTAAAATATTTAAGAGAATTTAAAGTTCAAGATCCAGGTGAATTAACTCTAGGTTCAGAAGTTAAAGTGGATATTTTTAAAGAAGGGGGAAAAGTGGACATAACCGGAATGTCAAAGGGAAAGGGATTTGCTAGTGCCTTTAAGAAACATAATTTTTCGGGTGGTCCAAAGACCCATGGACAGAAGGACTATTACCGTGCGGTAGGTTCTTTAGGAGCAACTGATGCTGGTCGGGTTTTTAAAGGGAAAAGAATGCCTGGTCATGCCGGTAATAATCAAGTTAAAATGAAAAATCTAGAGGTAATAAGAGTTGATGTAGAGAGAAATTTGATCTTAATCAAGGGGGCGGTTCCTGGAGCCAAAGGAACCATATTATTAATTAATAAAACTGCCTAAGGTAATAGTTTATATTTACCAGGGAAGGAGGAATAAGGGTGACTGAATTATCTTTGTATAATATAAAAGGAGAAGAAGTGGGAGAGTTTTCCCTCAAAGAAGATATTTTTAACGCGAAAATAAATAAATATATAGTCCATCAAATAGTAAGCCGCTATTTAGCGGATAAAAGAAGGGGAACTGCTTCTACAAAAACTAGGGGTAAAGTAAGTGGTGGAGGAGCAAAACCCTGGAGACAGAAAGGTACGGGAAGAGCTCGGGCAGGATCCAATCGTTCACCTATTTGGGTAGGTGGAGGAACTGTTTTTGGGCCCCAACCAAGAGATTATTCCTTTTCTTTACCTAGAAAAATGAGGATTGCCGCGATAAAATCGATTTTATCGGATAAAGTGAAAAATAAAGAAGTTATTATTTTAGACCAATTGATCTTAGAAGATAATAAGACTAAGAAAATGGTAAAAATATTGAAAAACTTAAATGCTTTAGAAAAGCCATTAATTATAATTGATCAGAAAGATCAAGATATTGAAAAAGTAGTAAGAAACATTGATGGTGCTATGGTGCTGCCTGCCTCTCAGATTAATAGTTATGATCTTTTAAATCACCGAAAATTAATTTTTACTAAAGAGGCGATACAAAAAATAGAGGAGGTTTTAAACGATGAATTCTAGTAAAGATATCATTTTACATCCCCTGATATCGGAAAAGAGCGTAAAATTAAAAGAGCAAAATAAATATGTCTTTAAAGTTGACCTTAAGGCAAATAGCTCAGAGATTGGAAAGGCCATAGAAGATAAGTTTAAAACCAAGGTGGAAAAGGTAAACCTGATTAAAGTACGTGGTAAAAAGAAGAGATTGGGTAGATATTCAGGAAAGACTTCCCAATGGAAAAAAGCTATAGTAACTTTAAAAACCGGCGAAAAAATTAAAGAATTGGAAAATATCTAAAGTTTAAATTTAATTATTTTAAGATAAGAAAGGTATAGATTAAATGACGGAGATTAAAAAATTTAAACCTACCTCCCCAGGAAGAAGGGCGATGACTATTCTCTCTTATAGTGAATTAACTCCTACTAAACCTGAAAAGTCTTTGACTAAAGGATTAAGTAAAAGGGCGGGGAGAAATAATCAAGGAAGAGTGACCGTAAGACACCAGGGAGGAGGTAATAAAAGAAAATATAGAATAGTTGATTTTAAGAGGGATAAAGAGGGGGTTCCAGCTAAAGTGGCTTCTATAGAATATGATCCTAATCGTTCAGCCTATCTTGCTCTGTTAAAGTATTTTGATGGCGAGAAAAGATATATTCTTTGTCCTGATAAGTTAAATGTTGGTGATATAGTTGTTTCCGGAAAAGAAGCAGATATAAAAGTGGGTAATTCAAAACCCCTAAAAGATATACCGGTGGGATCTTTAATTCATAATATTGAATTAAAACCTGGACAGGGAGGTAAGTTAGTTCGCTCTGCCGGAGCTTCTGCCCAGCTTATGGCAAAAGAGGGAAATTATGCTCATATAAAACTTCCTTCTGGGGAGGTCAGGTTGATTCATAGAGACTGTTTAGCTACCATAGGGCAGGTAGGGAACTTAGATCACGAAAATATATCCCTTGGTAAAGCAGGTAAAAGTAGATGGTTAGGGATAAGACCCTCAGTAAGAGGAGTAGCCATGAATCCTATAGATCATCCTTTAGGAGGTGGAGAAGGAAAGACTTCTGGAGGAAGACATCCTGTTTCTCCTACTGGTGTGCCAGCGAAGGGATATCGGACTAGAAAGAAGAATAAATTCTCCGATAAATATATAGTAAGAAGCAGATCTAATAAAGGGTAAGGAGGAGAGGTGGTATTGGCATGTCTAGATCTTTAAAGAAAGGACCTTATATTAACGAAAAGTTATTAAATAAGATTAGAGAATTGAATCAGAAGAGAAAAAAGGCCATCATAAAGACCTGGTCTAGAAGTTCTACCATTTTTCCCATTATGGTAGGTCACACAATTGCTGTACACAATGGGAAAAAACATATACCAGTATATATCACCGAGAATATGGTAGGTCATAAACTGGGAGAATTTGCCCCGACTCGTTTTTTTAAAGGGCATGGTGCCCATACAGAGAGATCGACTTCTCTCAAGTAAGGTACTATCTTAAACTATAAGTTCATAAATAGAAGTTGATTAAACTATTTAAATAGGATAAAAGAATTATATAGAGTATCTTTAGCCTATTTTAAAAAGTTATCCAATATAAAAGCTAAATAATCAGGAGGACAAAATGGGTATAAATGCGGAAGGAAAATATTTACTAATTTCTGCTCGAAAAGGAAGGCAAGCTGTAGATATAATCAGGGGTAAAGATGCTGGAGAGGCTCTATCAGCTTTAGAATTTCTTCCTCATCGTTCAGCGAAAATGGTTTACCAAGTTTTAAAATCGGCTATTTATAATGCTCAAAACAATAATAATTTAGATGTAGAAGATTTATATGTCTCAGAGGCTTATGTAAATGAGGGACCTACCTTAAAGAGATACAGACCAAGATCTAGGGGAATAGCGGGTAGAATAAGGAAGAGAACCAGTCATATTACTATTGTAGTCGATTCCAAAAAGGAGGAGAGTTAATTGGGACAAAAAGTACACCCAAAAGGGTTAAGAGTAGGAATTATTAAGGATTGGGATGTTAAGTGGTTTGCTAAAAAAGGATATGCTAAATATGTTTATGATGATTATATCATAAGAAAATTCATTAAGGAGCAATTAAAGCACGCTGGTGTATCCACTATTGAGATTGAAAGGATAGCAGATCGGGTTAGAATAACTATTGCATGTTCCCGGCCGGGAATAGTGATTGGCAGAAAAGGAACAGAGGTGACTAAATTAAGAGAGGAATTATCTAAATTAGTATCCGGAGACATCCAGATTAAAATTACCGAAATTAAAGTTCCTGAATTAGATGCACAACTAGTTGCGGAAAGCATAGCCGAACAATTAGAAAGAAAAGGTTCCACCAAAAGAGCGATGAAACAGGCTGCCAATCGTGCCATCAAGGCAGGAGCCGGGGGAATAAAGATTTCTTGCTCAGGTAGAATTGGTGGGGCGGAAATTGCCAGAACGGAGTGGCATTTAGAAGGAAGATTGCCTCTTCACACCTTGAGGGCAGACATAGATTATGGTTTTACCGAAGCCAACACTACCTATGGTAAGATTGGAGTAAAAGTATGGATCTTTAATGGAGAGGTACTTTCTTCTAAGGAAAATACGATGAGGAAAGAGAAAAGCCCAAAAGAAGTAATGAATATTGTAGATAGCCAAGAAGAATCTCAAGATTACGAACTAGAGGGAGGGCAAAGAGATGTTGCAACCCACTAGAACAAAATACCGTAAGACTCAACGGGGAAAGATGAAAGGTTGTGCCCATAAAGGTAATCTTTTAGAATTTGGTGAGTTTGGCCTAATAGCATTAGAGCCAGCATGGATTACCAGTGCCCAGATTGAAGCGGCTAGAATAAGCATTACCCATGCGGTAAAAAGGGGTGGAAAATTGTGGATAAGGATATTCCCGGATAAAGCAGTGACTAAAAAACCGGCAGAAACCAGGATGGGGAAAGGTAAAGGAGCACCAGATCACTGGGTAGCGGTAGTTAAACCTGGCCGTATCTTGTTTGAACTAGGTGGAATAGATATTACTTTGGCTAAAGAAGCAATGCGTTTAGCCGCTAGTAAATTACCTATTAAAACTCGTTTTCTTTTTAGAGAAGAACAGGTGGTGGAGTAAATGAAAGCTAATGAATTAAGAAACTTGTCAGTAGAAGAATTGCAAAAGAAAATACTTGACTTCAAAGATGAGTTATTTAGCCTAAGATTTCAAATGGTAACCGGACAGTTAGGAAATCCTATGAGAATAAGAGAAGTAAGACATAATATTGCCCGAGCGAAAACTATTTTAAGAGAGATTGAATTAAAAAAAAATAAAGATTTAATATCTATAAAGGAGGGCTAAAGGTTGTCCAGGGAAAAAATAAAAACCAAAATTGGTGAAGTAGTGAGTGATAAAATGGAAAAGAGTGTGGTGGTTAAAGTAGAATACCTGGTATCACATCCTCTTTATAAAAAAAGAATCAAGAAGTCATCAAAGTTTATGGCTCATGATGAAAGTAATGATTGTCATATAGGAGATAAAGTAAGGATTGCCGAAACTAGACCTTTGAGTAGAAGGAAGAGATGGCAAGTAATTGAAATTATTGAAAGATCTAAATAAGAGGTCTTAGTGATACAAAAAAGATGGGAGAGAGGATATTAACATGATACAAATGAGCACAAGGTTATTTGTTGCAGATAATTCTGGGGCAAAGGAAATTCAGTGTATCAAAGTTTTAGGTGGCTCCCGAAGAAGATATGCCCGGATTGGCGATATTATTATCGCTTCCGTTAAAGAAGCAGCAGTAGGGGGAACCTGCAAAAAAGGTCAGGTAGTAAAGGCAGTTATTGTCAGGACCAAAAAAGAACTGAGTAGACCAGATGGCTCCTACATTCGCTTTGATGATAATGCGGCAGTAATAATAAATAATCAGAATGAACCAATAGGGACAAGAATATTTGGGCCGGTTGCTCGCGAATTAAGAAATAAAAATTTTATGAAAATTATATCACTGGCTTCGGAAGTGGTATAGGAGTTAGGGAGGAATGCTGGTGTGAATAATAAGGTGAATTTTAAAAAAGGTGACCAAGTAATAGTAATTAGTGGAGATGACCAAGGTAAAAAGGGTAAAATTGTAAGTATTTTTCCTAAAAAGATGCAAGTTATCATTGAAGGGATTAATTTTGTAAAAAGACATAGCAAACCCACCCAAAAAGTTCCCCAGGGGGGGATTATTAAAAAGGAAGGTGCTATACATATTTCCAATATAAAATTAATTTGTAATAAATGTAATAAACCTACCAAAATAAAAAGAGATAATACTAAAGAGGGGAAAAGAGTGAGGATGTGCAAAGAATGTGGAGAAATTATCGATAAAGTATAGGAGGTTGGATATGCCCCGATTGAAAGATAAATATTTTCAACAAGTTATACCAGAAATGATGAAAAGATTTAACTATAAGAGTTTTATGGCTGTACCCAGATTACAAAAGGTTATTATTAATATGGGTTTAGGAAGCTCTATTAAAGAGGCTAAGATTTTAGAGGAGGCGATACAGGAATTATCAGCTATTAGTGGTCAAAAACCTATTATTACTAGAGCCAAAAGGTCTATCTCTAATTTTGGAGTCAGAAAAGGTATGCCAGTAGGCTGTATGGTTACCTTACGCGATGATCGAATGTATGAGTTTTTAGATAAGTTTATTAATATCGCCATCGCTCGAATCCGAGATTTCAGGGGTGTTCCTGCTGATTCTTTCGATGGGAGAGGAAATTATACTATTGGCATAAAAGAACAATTAATTTTCCCAGAGATAGATTTTGATCAAGCTACTCATACTATTGGAATGAATGTCACTATTGTGACTAGTGCCAGGAATGATGAGGAAGGCAAAGCCCTGTTAGAGTATTTGGGTATGCCTTTTCGAGTTTAATTATAGTGATTAGCTATAATAACCGGGAAATAAAGTCGATAAAAGAATTAATAAGTAGTTAATAAAAGGTAAAAAATTAAGTATCTGAAGATATACAGAATAGAGATTTTTAAAGTAAGGATATTGGATAATCTAGATGAATGGAGTATCCAGAAAAGGAGGATCTATTGTGGCAAAAAAGTCCCTGATAGTTAAAGCAAAAAGAGAACCTAAATATAAAGTAAGAAAGTATTTTCGCTGTAATGTTTGTGGAAGACCCAGGGGTTATTTAAGAAAGTTCGGGATTTGCAGAATATGTTTTAGAAAGATGGCACATCGAGGAGAATTGCCAGGAGTAATAAAGTCCAGCTGGTAAAATATTTATAATATTGGTTATTTATAAGTTAAATGAGAGGGGGAAATCATACAATGAGTGTTATATCAGATCCTGTTGCTGATTTATTAACTCAAATAAGAAACGCCAATAAGACGCGACAGAAATCTTTAACTATACCGGCGTCAAACTTAAAATTGGAGATTGTTCGTATACTGAAGGATGAAGGTTTTATCAAAGACTATAAATATAAAGAAGATAATAAACAGGGTCAGTTAATTATTTTTCTAAAATATTTAAATAAAGAAAAGGCGATAAACAACCTGAAGAGGATCAGTAAGCCTAGATTAAGGGTTTATGTTAAAAAGGATGAAATACCCGAGGTGTTAGGTGGTTTGGGAATTTCCATCTTATCTACCTCCCAGGGGATTATGACCGGAAAAGAGGCCATGCGCAGGCATCTTGGCGGAGAAGTAATTTGTTATGTCTGGTAATAAGTTTTCAAGTGGAAAGAAGAGTGTAGCTGGGATTAAAAAAAGACACTGCCGAAGAGGAGGATTTACATGTCTAGAATTGGGGAAAAACCAGTAATTATTCCGGAAGGAGTAAAGATTGAATTAAGTAATAAGAATAAAGTAAAAATTTTTGGAAAGTTGGGAAGTTTGGAAAGGGATATTCACCCCAGTATTCAAGTAAAAGTGGAAGATAATAAGATAGTTCTTGCCAGGAGCTCAGAAAGCAAGTTTCATAAGTCTCTGCATGGGTTAAGCAGAAGCTTGTTAAATGGTATGATTAGAGGTGTAACTGAAGGTTTCGAAAAGGTTTTAGAAATAGAAGGAGTAGGTTATCGAGCTAATGTGGAGGGTGGTAAGCTGGTTATCCAGGTTGGTTACTCCCATCCTATTAAGATTGATCCCCCCAAAAATATTGTCTTTGAAGTAGATAAACAGAAGATAATTAAGATTAAGGGCATTGATAAACAAGAAGTAGGTGAAATTGCTGCCCAGATAAGAAAGCTAAGAAAGCCTGAACCCTATAAAGGGAAAGGGATAAGATATATTGATGAAATAGTGAGAAAGAAAGTAGGTAAGACTGGAGCTAAATAAGCAGAAAAATTAGAAAGAAATCAACGAGAAAGGAGGACAAAAATTGTCTGAGATAAATAGAAATTTGGCCAGATTGAAGAGACATATGCGGATTAGAAGAGATATAAAAGGCACTAAAGAAAGACCAAGATTGGTCGTTTTTAGAAGCCTAAAACATATTTATGCCCAAGTAATTGATGACGAAGAAAGAAAGACATTGGTTTCCGCATCGACCCTGGATAAGGAAATAAAAGATCAAGTAGGATATAAAGGAAATATCAAGGCAGCAGAAGTAGTGGGTGAATTATTAGCTAAAAAGTTACAGACAGCAGGTATAACCAAGGTAGTATTTGATCGGGGAGGTTATCTATATCATGGCAGGGTAAAAGCTTTAGCTGAGGGTGTTAGAAAGGGTAAGATTGAATTTTAGTTAGGAATAAAAATTATGGTCTATATCAAATATCATTTATTAAAAAGTGATCCAGATTGTTTAAAAGTAAAAGAATGATGAGGAGGTGGGTAAGTGCAAAAAATTAATCCTGAAGGTTTGGAATTAAAAGAATCAGTGGTTTTTGTCAATAGAGTAAGTAAGGTAGTAAAAGGAGGAAAGAGGTTTGGCTTTGCTGCTATGGTAGTAGTGGGCAACGGGGAAGGAATTGTTGGTTTAGGTTATGGGAAGGCCAATGATGTATCTGATGCTATTCGGAAAGGGGTGGTGAAGGCAAAAAAGAATCTAATAAAGATTAAGATGAAAAAAAGAACCATCCCTTATCCAGTAGAAGGTTCTTTTGGAGCAGCTAAGGTAATTCTTAAACCAGCCTCTCCAGGTACTGGTGTTATCGCTGGTGGCTCAGTTAGAATAATTTTGGAAGCAGCAGGGTTTCATGACGTTCTGACCAAGTCTCTGGGAAGTAGTAACAATCTGAATATTGCCAAAGCTACTATGAATGCCCTGATGAGCATCAAGAACATTAAAGAGGTGGAAAGATTGAGAGGAAAAAGTATACTGGAAATTTATAACCGACCAATGCAAGCAAGGGAGGTAATTAGTAATGAGGTTAGATAATTTAAGTCCCGCTCCTCAATCTACCAGGAAGCCTAAAAGAGTAGGCCGGGGTTGTGGATCGGGTCATGGCTTTACTTCCGGTAGAGGGACCAAGGGGCAAAAATCCAGATCGGGTGCGAGGAAAAGAAGAGGCTTTGAAGGCGGACAGATGCCTTTATATAGAAGGGTTCCGAAAAGAGGATTTACTAATGTTTTCAAGAAGAAGATTAACATAATAAATCTGGGGAAATTAAATATCTTTAATGACGGAGATAAAATTACCCCCCAAAAACTCATAGAAGCTGGGATAATTAAAAAAATAGGCGATGGCGTAAAAGTACTGGCCAAAGGTAAGCTTAATAAGAAATTAATAGTTCAAGCTCATCAATTTAGCCAGCAGGCTATTAAGGAAATAGAATCAGCCGGTGGGAAAATCGAGGTGATATAGTTGTTAGAAACGATTAGTAATCTATTTAAGATACCTGACTTAAAGAAGAGATTAATCTTTACTATTGCCATGATAGTGGTAGTCAGATTGGGTAGTCATATACCTTTACCTGGTATTGACAAAGAAGCTATGGCCAATCTGTTCACTCAGGGTGGAATATTTAGTTTTTTTGACCTCTTTGCCGGGGGCGCTTTAAGTAGATTTTCCATTTTTGCCTTAGGAATAATGCCTTATATTAATGCATCTATTATAATGAGTTTACTTCAGTCAGTGGTCCCGATTTTAGAACAATGGTCTAAAGAAGGAGAAGAGGGAAGGAATAAGATTACTAATATAACTCGTTACTTTACTGTTTTATTAGCTATAATTCAAGCTTTTGGTATTAGTGTTTGGCTAAGAAGTCTAGGGGTATTAATTATTTCTGGATTTCCTTATCAAATATTATTAATCATTACCCTAACTGCGGGAACCTGTTTCTTGATGTGGTTAGGTGAACAGATTACCGATTTTGGAATTGGTAATGGTATATCCATAATTATCTTTACCGGCATTATTGCCAGCATTCCCAGTCAGTTAATTCAAACTATTAAATTATTGCAGATTGGGGAGATTGGAATAATATCTTTTATTGCCTTATTAGTAATATTTGTATTAGTTATAGGAGGAGTAATTGCCATTCAACAGGGTCAAAGGAGAATACCGGTTCAATATGCTAAGAGAATAGTGGGGAGAAGAATGTATGGTGGTCAGGGTACTCACATTCCTTTGCGCGTGAATCAAGCAGGGGTTATCCCCATCATCTTTGCCTCCGCCATTTTAATGTTTCCAGCTACTATCGGGCAGTTCTTCCAAAATATTAATTTTTTAAAGAATTTATCCGATGCCCTTTCTCCCGGAAAACCATTATATCTGGTTTTGTATACTATATTAATTGTTATCTTTACTTTCTTTTATTCGGCGATTACTTTTAATCCAGCTAATCTTGCAGATAATATGAAGAAATACGGCGGTTTTATACCTGGTATAAGACCGGGGATAAATACTACTAATTATATTGATCATATTATGACTAGAGTCACTTTGAGCGGAGCAATATTTCTAGCCATAATTGCAATTCTACCCAATGTTCTCATTAAGATTACTGGTATTACCACCTTTTCTTTCGGTGGTACATCTATATTAATTATGGTAGGAGTTGCCTTAGAAACTATTCAGCAGATTGAGTCACACTTATTAATGAGACATTATGAAGGTTTTATTAAGAAATAAACCTTCTCTGGATAATGGTTCGAATTAAAGGAAGAAGAGATATTCAGGTAAGAAAGGAAATATAGTGAGAATAATATTGTTAGGTCCACCCGGTGGGGGCAAGGGGACCGTGGCCAGAAAATTGCTAGAAGAATTTAAATTACCAGTAATTTCTACTGGGGAGATATTAAGAGAGGAAATTGCCCGGGGTACTAAACTGGGTAAAGAAGTAAAAAATATTATTGGCCGGGGGGAATTAGTTCCAGATGAGATTATTTTAAAGATTATTAAAAAAAGGATAAAAAGGCAAGATTGCCGAAGGGGTTATATCTTTGATGGTTTTCCTCGGAATTTAGATCAAGCCAAATCTCTGGAACGATTAAATGAAGAGATCGAGCAAGAAATTGACCGAGTCTTCTATTTTGAAATACCTTTCGAACAGATCATTGAAAGATTATCCCAGCGTAGAGTATGCCAGAATTGTGGTACCAATTATAATCTTTCTTTTAATCCTCCCCGGAAGGAGAATATATGTGATCTTTGTGGGGGCGAGCTATATCAAAGAGAGGACGATCAAGAAGAAACCATAAAAAATAGATTAGCAGTGTTTGCTAATCAGACTTTACCTTTAAAGGATTATTATCAAAAAAAGAAATTATTAACCATCCTGGATGCTCAGATAAGTCACCAGGCTTATTTGAAGATCAGGAATATTTTGCAGAAAGAGTTAAAAGAAAAGTAAGTGATAATTATTAAGTCTCCTGAAGAGATAAAGTATATTCGAAGTAGTTGCCAGATAGCTGCGAATACTTTAAAAAAGGTGATAGAGAATATCCGGGAAGGGATTACTACTTTAGAACTTAATCAGATAGCAGAAGATTTTATTATCAACCAAGGAGCTAAGCCAGCTTTTAAGGGCTATAAAGTAGGTAAAAATGAATATCCATATGCTATCTGTGTTTCTATCAATGAAGAAGTGGTGCATGGATTACCAGGTAAGAGAAGGATAAAAGCAGGGGATATTGTAAGCATAGATATCGGAACCAATTATCGGGGTTATTTTGGAGATACTGCCACTACTGTGGCGGTTGGAAAAGTTGAATCAAGAGTAGAAGAATTACTAACTATAACCAGAGAAGCTTTATCTAAGGGGATAGCCAAGGCAAAACCAGGGAACAGATTGGGGGATATTTCTTATACCATTCAAAAAACCGTAGAAGAAAAAGGATTTTCGGTGGTAAGGGAATATGTGGGTCATGGAATTGGACTCAGTCTTCATGAAGATCCCCAGATCCCTAATTATGGTCTTCCTCATACCGGTATAATATTACAGGAAGGAATGGTCTTGGCCATTGAACCGATGGTAAATATAGGAGACTACCAGACTGAAGTTAGTAATAATAGTTGGACTGTATTAACTAAAGACGGAAGTTGGTCTGCTCATTTTGAGCATACCATAGTTATTACCAAAAATAATAATGAAATTTTAACTATTCCTTCTTAAATAGATAAGTAAATCTTTAATTGAATTATTTTAAATTGTAAAATCTGAGGGTAAAATAATCATTTTTTACAAGGAGGAAAAGTTTGTGGTAGAAGGAAAGTATATAGAAATGCAAGGTAAAGTAATCCAGGCTTTACCAAATGCAACCTTTCGGGTAGAACTGGAGAATGGTTATACCATTTTAGCTCATATTTCCGGTAAAATCAGGATGCATTTTATTCGAATTTTACCGGGAGATAAGGTAAAAGTTGCCATTTCTCCCTATGATTTAACCCAAGGTAGAATTATTTATCGGATGTAGTTTTTCGTTCTGGTTATAGGCATATCTTCCCAGTTAATGAAAGACCATTCCGATTAGATTTTATATATTTTTTATTTATATTTTTAAAAATAGAATAAGCAAATTTAAGTAATATTTTAGGAGAAATTATATTTTCTGAATAATCAGACATACAATTATTGAAGGAGAAAGATAGATGAAAGTAAGGTCTTCAGTAAAAAAGTTTTGTTCTAAGTGTAAAATAATAAAGCGAAAAGGTAGACTTCGAGTAATTTGTGATAATCCAAAACATAAGCAAAGACAGGGAAAATAATTTTAAGGGAGGATATATATACATATGGCCAGAATAGCTGGAGTAGATTTACCTAAAAATAAGAGAATAGAAATAGGTTTAACTTATCTTTACGGAATTGGTCTTTCCAGTGCAAGATCTATCCTGAAAGAAGCGGGAGTTAATCTGGATACCCGGGTTAAAGATTTAACCGAGGATGAAATAAGTAGGATAAGAGAAATAATTGATAAGAAATACAAAGTAGAAGGTGAATTGAGGAGTGAAGTTACTGATGCTGTAAAAAGACTTATGGATATTGGTTCATATCGAGGGTTAAGGCATCGTAGAGGGTTGCCGGTTAGAGGGCAGAGGACCAGAACCAATGCCAGAACCAGAAAAGGCCCCCGTCAGACTGTAGGGGTTAAAAGGAAAAAAGAGTAAATAATCCAATATAAGGGAGGGAAGAAGAGTGGCGGATAAAAAATCTAAAAAGACTAAGAAAAAAATCAAGAAGGATATAGCCAGTGGAATAGTACATATTAAATCGACTTTTAATAATACTATAGTTTCTATTACTGATAAAGAAGGAAATGTCATTGCCTGGTCGAGTGCCGGAAATATGGGCTATAAAGGTAGCAAAAAAAGTACTTCTTTTGCTGCTCAGGTAACTGCTGAGACGGCTGCCAAAAGGGCGATGGATCAAGGAATGAAAGAGGTAGACGTCTTCGTGAAAGGACCAGGTCCGGGACGAGAAACCGCTATCCGGTCTTTACAAACCGTTGGTTTAAGAGTAAATATGATTAAAGATGTTACACCCATTCCTCATAATGGGTGTAGACCCCCCAAACAACGGAGAATATAGATTGGTTTAGGAGAATAAAGAAGAGTAAAAGTAGCGATAATTTCTTGCTGGATTGATTAATAATCGATTACTTTTTAACGATCCAGCGGATTATCAGATTAAATGTTTTATCTTTTTGAGTTTTGAGAGAATAAGGAGGTTGGCAGATAGATGGCCAGATATACCAGTGCAGTATGTAGATTATGTCGAAGAGAAGAGACCAAACTATTTCTGAAAGGAGATAGATGTTATTCTAATAAATGTCCTCTGGATAGAGGTACTTCTTTGCCGGGTAAAAGTGCAAAAGTGGTAAGGATGGGCAAACTCACCACCTATGGGATAAGATTAAGAGAAAAACAAAAATTGAGAAAGCTTTACGGTTTAGTAGAAAGACAGTTTAAGAATTATTTTGAGCGAGCGGAGAGGAAAAAAGGTATCTCCGGTGATAATCTATTAGAATTATTGGAAAGAAGACTAGATAATATAATTTATCGCTTGAGTCTGGCTAAATCGAGAGCCCAGGCCAGACAATTAGTCTTACATGCCCACATCTTGGTGAATGGGAAACCAGTGAATATCCCTTCTTACGAAGTAAAAGTGAATGATGTAATTGAGATTAAGGAAAAGAGCAAAAATATTGCTGAATTTAAAGATATTCAGGAGGGTAAGGTAGAAATTAATGTACCTTCTTGGTTAGAGTTTGATTCGGAGAAACTAAGAGGAAGGGTATTAAGGTTCCCCACTAAAGAAGAACTAAACTTACCGGTAGATGAAAAACTGGTAGTAGAGTATTATTCTCGGTAGGGTTTTAGGGTTAAATACCTGAAGAAGGAGAGTATAAAAAGTGATGGATTTTAATAATATAAAGATCAAAGCGGAAGAATTATCCGATAGCTACGGGAAATTTATTATTGAACCATTAGAAAGGGGTTATGGTATTACTTTAGGTAATTCTTTGCGGAGAGTATTATTATCTTCGATGCCTGGAGCAGCTGCCACCGCGATTAGAATTGAAGGAATTACCCATGAATATACCACTATCCCCGGGGTTAAAGAAGATGTAGTTGAAATAATTTTAAATGTTAAAGAAATGGTAGTTAAGATTTATTCTGATGAACCACAGGTTTTAAAATTGAATGTAAAGGGAAAGAAAAAAGTAACCGCCGGTGATATTATTCCCAATATTAATGTAGAAATACTTAATCCAGAATTAACTATTGCCAACTTGAATGAAGAGGGCAGATTAAATATGGAAATATTTGTAGAAAAGGGTATGGGTTATCTGACTGCCGAAGAAAACAAAAAACCCAATAAGCCGGTAGATATGATCTTTATCGATTCATTTTTTTCGCCTATAAAAAGAGTGAGTTACCATGTAGAAGCAACTAATTTAAGTCAATTTATTAATTATGATAAATTGATTCTGGAAATATTTACCGATAGAAGTATTTTGCCTGATGAAGCCCTGAGTAAATCAGCCAATATTTTGGTTAAATACTTTAAATTGTTCACTAAATTGTCTCCTGAAGAAATTGAATTAGAAGAAGAACTAATTTCAGAAAAAGGCAAAGAAAAGAGTGAAGAAGATAAAATCTTCAGTAAAACCATAGAAGAGATGGATTTTTCTGTTCGTTCCTATAACTGTTTAAAGAAATCCGGGATCAATACTCTGGGGGATTTACTTAAATATTCTCCCGAGGAAATTATTCAAATCAAAAATTTAGGCAAAAAATCATTAAGTGAAATAAATGAAAAATTAAATAAATTAGGATTTGTTTTAGGAGAGAGAAAGCAGCAGGAGGTAGAATAAGAATGAGACATAAGAAACTTAGGGGAAAATTAAGCAGAAATAACAGTCACAGAGAAGCATTATTGGCTAATCTGTCTATTTCCTTAATCAACCATAAGAAGATTGAGACTACTTATTGCAAGGCTAAAGCTGTTCAGAAATGTATAGAGAAATTAATTACTATAGCCAAAGATAATAATTTGCAAGCCCAGAGGGAGGTCTACAAGGTTATCAGAAATAAAAAAGCTTCTAAATTATTATTTGAAGAAATAAGCCCTAAATATGCTGAACGGAAAGGTGGGTATACCCGAATTGTGAAAACTGGTTTTCGTAAGGGTGATTCTGCACCTTTAGCAATTATTGAATTTGTAGAGTAGAAAATTCATCTATAATAGAAATAAATATTTCATTTCTGAAAGGTTAAAAAGTTAAATTAATTTAAGACAAACTTTTTAACCTTTCGATTTTTAGTCTATTATAGTCAGGTGAAGATTATTTAATGCTCAATATTTTTAATATTTTTAGATTTCTCGGGTGGTGAATATTTTGATCAAGGTTGAAAATTTAGCTCATATTTATAGTACCTCCAGAAGAGAAGAGATTATGGCTTTAAACCGAATAAACCTAGAGATCAAAGAAGGAGACTTTGTAGCCATTATTGGACCTAATGGATCAGGAAAATCTACTTTTGCCCGTCATTTAAATGGATTATTACTTCCCAGTTCTGGGGATGTGTGGGTAAAGGGGATGAATACTAAAGATAAAAATCACCTCTGGAAGATTAGACAGGAAGTAGGTATGGTCTTTCAGAATCCAGATAATCAAATTGTAGCTACTACTGTAGAAGATGATATAGCTTTTGGTTTAGAAAATATGGGGGTAGCTCGAGAAATAATGTTAGAAAGGGTAAATTGGGCATTGCAGGTGGTTGGCATGGAGGAATATAGAGGATTTGAACCTCATTTACTCTCTGGTGGGCAAAAGCAACGAATAGCTATTGCTGGGGTAATTGCTATGCATCCGTCTTTTTTAGTTTTAGATGAACCGACTGCTATGTTAGATCCTCGGGGGAGAAAAGAAGTAATGGATGTGATTAAAAGATTAAATAAAGAAGAGGGCATAACGGTTATCTATATAACTCACTTGATGGAAGAAGTGATAGAAGCGAATCAGGTAGTGGTATTAAATAAAGGAGAAATAGCACTAAGGGGAAAACCTAAAGATATATTTTTGCAAATAGATCCTTTGAGAAGTCTTGATCTAGATATTCCCCAAATAACTGAATTAGCTATCCGCTTAAATCGCCAGGGATTAAAAAATATTTCCCCTTCTACCCTGAGAGTGGAGGAAATGGTAGAGCAATTGTGTTTATACGTTTAGAGAATGTAAATTTTACCTATAATCCAAATATGCCTTTCGAAACGATAGCCTTGAAAAACATTAATCTGGAAATTGAAAAGGGTGAATTTATCGGTTTAATAGGTCATACTGGCTGTGGGAAGACTACCTTAATTCAACATCTTAATGGTTTGCTTACTCCAACTTCTGGAAGGGTATATATCGAGGGGTTGGACATCCATCAAAAAGGAGTAAATCTCAAACTGATCAGACAGAAGATAGGTCTGGTATTTCAATATCCGGAGAATCAGTTGTTTGAAGAGACCGTCTTCGAGGAGATTGCTTTTGGCCCCAAGAAACTGGGATTAGCTGAAGAAGAGATAAAAAAAAGGGTCTATGAGGCATTAGAAATGGTCGATTTAGATTTTAGTTATGCTGAGCGTTCTCCTTTCTCCCTCAGCGGAGGTGAAATGCGTAGAGTAGCTTTAGCCAGTATCTTATCCATTAAACCACAAATGTTAATATTAGATGAACCTACTGCTAATCTTGATCCTCAGGGTAGAAACAGGATATTATCTGAGATAAAAGCTATCTATGATAATTATAGGATTACTATCCTCTTAGTTTCTCATAATATGGAAAAGATTGCGGAGATGGTGAAACGGATTTTAGTAATGAATAAAGGGGAGATTATCCTGGATGGTTCTCCTCGGGAGATTTTTACTCAACAAGCTGAGAAATTAATCAATATCGGTCTGGCGCTACCTCAAGTAACTCAATGTTTCTATGAACTAAAGAAAAGAGGAAAGTATTGGAATGGTGGAATATTAACGGTGGAAGAAGCTGAAAAAGAAATCTTAAAGAGAACAAAAAAATCGGTGGATGTTCAGAAATAATTTTTTATTTCTTATCAGATAATTGGAAAGCGAGATCAAGATGAATATATTAAGAAATATCAGTTTTGGTCAGTACATTCCTGGAAAATCATTGGTGCATGATTTCGATCCCCGTATCAAGATATTAGGTTGTTTATTAATAATTATAAGTCTCTTTTTAATCTCCCATTTCTGGGGTTATTTAGTCTTGGGTATTTTGCTTCTATTGGGGATAATTCTATCTAATATCCACCCCCGTTTTGTTTTTAGAGGATTGAGAGCTATCCTTTACATAATTATTTTTACTTTAATCTTGCATCTTTTTATGACCCAAGGAGAAACAATCTTTCGTTGGGGATTTTTAAAGATAACCAGGGAAGGATTAATTAACGGTTTGTTTGTTTCTTGCCGTTTATTCCTTCTGATTTTGACTACCTCCTTACTTACCCTTACTACTTCTCCTATATCTCTGACTGATGGTATAGAGAAATTATTAACTTATTTTAAATTTATGGGTTTACCTGCTCACGAGATTGCGATGATGATGACTATTGCTTTAAGATTTATCCCTACCCTGTTAGAAGAAACCGAAAAGATAATGAAAGCTCAGATATCTCGTGGCGCCGACTTTGACTCGGGAAGTATTATTAACCGAACTAAAAATCTAATCCCCATCCTGGTACCTTTATTTGTTAACGCCTTTCGCCGGGCTGATGAATTAGCTATAGCCATGGAGGCGAAGGGTTATCGAGGAGGAGAAGGAAGAACACACTATCGAGAGTTGCAGATGAACAAAAAGGATATTTTATTCTTTACTTTGATAGTTATTCTTACGATTATGGTTAGCCTACTTTTTTAAAGAAAAAAGTTAAGATACAGGATAGACAGAGCATATTAAATTCTCCAGCTGAAGGTAGCTGGTTACCGGTTAAAAAGGTCTAAACAGATTATTTACTTACCTTCTAAGAAGGAAAAAAAGATAATGAATATCAAATTACTCATAGAATATGAAGGAACCAGATATTATGGCTGGCAAAAGCAGAAGGGTTTGCCTAGCATCCAGGAGGTTTTAGAAAAAAAAATTTCTCAGATTACTTCGGAAAGAATTATTTTGTATGGCTCGGGCAGAACGGATGCCGGGGTACATGCCCTAGGTCAGGTGGCAAATTTTCATACCCGGCATTCCACTATTTCTATTACCAAAATGCCCAGAGTTTTAAATAGTTTATTGCCTTCCGATATCCGGATAAAGAAAGCTGAAGAAGTAGAAGAAAGATTTCATGCTCGTTATGATGCGATAAGCAAAGTGTATCATTATTATATTCTGGAGAACCCTCAAGGCAATATTCATGTTCCGATATTTCTTCGAAATTATGTATATATAATTTATCGTAAAACCGATATAGATAGAATAAAGGAGGCTGCTTCCTTTTTATTAGGAGAGCATGATTTTACCTCTTTTGCCAGTACCAATAATAGTAAACAGAATCCTATCCGGATAATCAAAGAATTGCTGGTCTTTAAAAAGGGGAATATTATCTGCTTTCACCTGGAAGCGAATTCTTTTTTATATAAAATGGTTCGTAATATTGTGGGTACACTTTTGGAAGTGGGATATGGTAAACTTGAGCCAAATGATGTGGAGAGAATACTCCAGACTAAAGATCGAAGGTTAGCTGGGAAGACGGTTTCGGCGAAGGGTTTATTTCTGATGCAAGTGAATTATTGACCTAATTTATTTAGGGAGTCATTTCTAATCTATCCGGTCAATAACTTCTTCCTTCTTTAACCTATTAATTTTTCTTGACATCAGGAGGTAATTATATTAAAATTTATGAAGTTATTTTTAATAATAAAATTATATAAATAGCTTTTCAAAAATTAAAAGTCAGATATAATAGAAAAAGAGAATTAAAAATAAAATAATTTTATAATTAACCTATTATTCTATTTTAGATTTTCTTTATTGAGGAGGATGAAATTGAGTACTTTTATTGCCAGTGAAGAAAAGGCTAAAGATAAAAAATGGTATCTCATTGATGCTAAAGGTAAGGTTTTAGGTAGATTAGCTACTCAAGTTGCTTCTATATTAAGTGGTAAAAATAAACCAGAATATACTCCTTTTATGGATTTAGGTGATTATGTAGTAATTATTAATGCGGAAAAGATTAAAGTAACCGGAGATAAGCTTAAAGGAAAGATATATCGATATCATAGTTTTTATCCGGGAGGTTTAAAGAGTACTACCTTAGAGGTACTCTTAGAAAAGAAACCGGAGTTCGTGGTGAAAAAGGCCATACAGGGGATGATTCCTCATACTAAATTAGGGAGAACAATGATCAAAAAGTTAAAAGTTTATCGAGGCGAGAATCACCCTCATCAGGCTCAAAAATTAGAAAAAATTGATTAAAATTTAAAGGGAGGTAAGGAATTTGGCGGTCACAAGAGCATACGGTACGGGAAGAAGGAAATCCTCCGTAGCCAGAGTATGGATAGCATCCGGTAAAGGGAATATTCAAATTAATAGCCGGACCTTAGATGATTATTTTAAGAGAGAAAATTTGTTAAACTTAGTAGAGAAACCCTTAAAAGTAATCAATAAAAGAAATGAGGTAGATGTTTTGGTACAAGTAGAAGGAGGGGGGATTTCTGGTCAGGCTGGAGCGATTCAGCAGGGAATTGCAAGAGCTTTGCTAAAGTATGATCCATATTTAAAGCCCATTTTGAAAAAGGAAGGGTTATTGACTCGAGATGCCAGAATGAAGGAGAGAAAAAAATATGGTCAAAGAGCTGCTCGAGCCAGGTATCAGTTCTCTAAGAGATAAGGAAGGAAGTTTTTTAAAAAGAGAAAAGTTTGTAGGTAGACACTTTTCTCTTTTTTATTTCTTAGATTGTATCTGAGTATTATCCAGGTCCTAAAGAAGAGAGGGAAACCTGACGATTTATGAGAGTGAAGTATTAATGTCCAAAAACCCATGTCTATATATTAATTTAAATAAAATTAAAAAGAATGCGGAATATATTAAAGGTTTTTGTCAAAGATATGAAATTGAAGTGGTAGGGATCACTAAGGGTTGCTGTGCTATCCCAGAAGTAGCAGAAGCTTTAGTTGAGGGAGGAATAAATTTTCTTGGTGATTCTAGAATTAAAAACCTGCAAAGATTGAAAGAAGCCGGAATAAAGGCAAAAACAATGTTAATCAGAACTCCTATGTTGAGCGAAATTGATGAAGTTCTCAAGTGGGCAGATATAAGTTTGAACTCTGAAATTACTGTAATTAAATCTTTATCCGAAGCTACCTCATTATCTCAGATTATCCATCCCATAATTTTGATGATAGAGCTGGGCGACTTAAGAGAGGGCTTAATGCCTGATCAGGTATTAGAGACTGTGGAGGAGATCTTGTCATATAAAGGGGTGAAGTTAATCGGAATAGGTACTAATTTTGGTTGTATCAGTGGAGTCTTACCTACTTCTGAAGAGATGTATCAACTGGTAAGAATAGCGGAGGAAATTGAAGCCACCTTTTCTCTTGATTTAGAAGTAATTTCTGGTGGAAGCACCAATGTACTGAAATTAGTTGAAGAAAATACCTTGCCTAAAAGAATTAACCAATTAAGAATAGGAGTGGGTATACTTCTTGGTCAAGATGATGCTAGAGAAAGTAATATCATCGGAACTTATCAGGATACTTTTATTTTAAACGCAGAGATTATTGAAATCAAAGAAAAACCTTCCTTCCCTCAAGGGAAGATCGGGAGGGATGCCTTTGGTGAAATCCCTATCCTGGAGGATTTAGGCATCAGAAGGCGAGCCCTGTTAGCCCTAGGGAAACAGGATATTCAGGTTAAAGGTCTTATTCCTACTATAGAGGGAGTTAAAATAATTGGCGCGAGCAGTGATCATCTGGTTTTAGATATTACTGAGAGTAAAGAAGAATTAGTGGTGGGAGATGAAATAAGATTTCAATTGAATTACCCTGCTTTACTTTCCGCTTCCACTTCAGAATATGTTTATAAATTTTTTATTAGGGGGAAAGATGAAGATGTCTATAAATATGAAAGGAAAAGATTTAATCTCCATTGATGATTTAAGTAGAGAGGAAGTCCATCAAATATTAGAAACAGCTGAGATTATTAAATTGAGACATTATTCTAAAGAAGATCAGCCCATCTTAAAGGGCAAGATTTTAGGGATGATATTTCAAAAACCTTCTCTTAGAACTAGGGTATCCTTTGAAGCTGGTATGATGCAGTTGGGTGGGCAGGCAATTTATTTGGGACCGGAAGATATAAAATTAGGAGAGAGAGAGGCTACTAAAGATATTGCCCGAGTTCTTTCTCGTTATGTGGATGGGATTATGGCCCGTACTTTTAGTCACCAAGTAATATTAGATTTGGCTGAATATGCTACCGTCCCAGTAATTAATGGTTTATCCGACCTATTACATCCCTGTCAGGTCCTGGGAGATTTATTGACTATAAAAGAGAAGAAAGGTAGATTGTCTGGACTTAAATTAGCTTATATCGGCGATGGTAATAATGTAGCTCACTCATTAATCTTTGGTTCGGTTAAAGTAGGAATGAATATTGTGCTGGCTACTCCCTCTGGTTATGAGCCCAAGAAAGAGATCATTGAAAAAGCAAAAATTGATGCTCAAAAAATGGGTAGTACAATTGAAGTTATCTCTGATCCCCTTAAGGCAGTGGAGAAAGCCGATATAATTTATACTGATGTTTGGACCAGTATGGGCTTTGAACAGGAGAAGGAGATTAGAAAAAAGGTTTTTCAATCTTATCAAATTAGTCAGAACTTAGTAAGTAGAGCAAAAGAGGAAGTAATCATTTTGCATTGTTTACCTGCTCATCGAGGAGAAGAAATTACCGATGAAGTTATGGATGGAGCAAATTCTGTAGTTATTGATCAGGCAGAGAATAGAATGCATGTGCAAAAAGGAATATTAGCCCTTCTTTTATAAAAGATAATTGATTGTATGAAAAAATAATTTTATAATATTAATATAAAGAATGAGGATAAGATTATTAATCTTACTCCTCCAGAATCAGGGCAAAAATCAGCTTTACTTTGTTTATCCTGGATTAAGGATTAAATTCATTTAGGCCATCTAAAAATTTCTCATTGAAGGAATATCAAAAGGAGAGATAAGTGTCCATTTCCTTCCATCTTTTAGATATTATCGACATTGTACTTATTGCTTTTTTACTATATCATATTATACTCTTGATTAAAGATACTCCAGCAGTTCAATTAATTCAAGGATTAGTAGTCCTGTTTATTTCCTCCTTTATTGCTGAGCGGTTTGGCTTGAGAACGCTGAGCTGGTTACTTAAAGGCGCTACTGCTATGCTGATAGTAGCCTTGCCGATCATCTTTCAACCGGAAATAAGAAGAGGATTATTAAAGATGGGGAAAGGAGGATTTTTATTCAATACCTCTTTTTTACGTCAGGAAGATAAGAAGAAGATAGAACAGTTAATTAATGGTCTGGTGATGGTTGTTCCTATGCTTTCCAATAAACACAAGGGTGCTTTAGTGGTATTGGAGAGAGAGATAGGTTTAAATGAAATTTTAGAAACCGGGATTATTTTAAACAGCGAATTTTCCCCGGAATTACTTTATTCTATATTTATGCCGGATTCTCCTCTCCACGATGGGGCGGTAATTATTAGAGGAAATAAGATAATCGGTGCAAATTGTATCTTACCTTTAAGTGAAAGAAAAGATCTGGATCAATCTTTAGGTACCCGGCATAGAGCCGCCCTGGGTTTGAGTGAGCAGACTGATGCCCTCATCATTGTGGTATCAGAGGAAACTGGAAATATTTCCGTTGCTTTAGACGGGAAGCTCACCCATCCCTTAGAAGCCCAGGGGCTTAAAAAGTTATTAACCCATCTCTATCAACCCAAAGTCATCTCTGAGTATAATGTCTAATTTTCTTATTTAAGGATAATAATTAAATGAAAGATATAAAGAGCTGGTTATTAAAAAATTTTAACATTAAAGTAATTTCTATATTTTTGGCTATTATTTTATGGTTTTATGTGATTGGGGGGGAGAATCCCATAGTAGAAAGTTTTATTGATATCCCTTTAATTATTTCTAACCTGGAAGAAGGATTATCTCCCAAAGAAATACCCGGTAATGTAAGTATAGGCATTAAAGGACCGAAGAATTTAATTAACAATCTTTTACCAGGACAGATAGTAGGAGTGATAAATTTTGCTGAAATTAAAGAATCGGGGATTTATAAATTAAAGGTAGAAGTAGTTCCCCCTAAGAGGACCGAAATCATTCGGATTATCCCTTCCGAGATTAGTGTAATCCTAGAGAAGATTTTAACCAAAACAGTAGAAGTAGAATATGATTTAATAGGAATACCCGAAAAAGGATACTCTTTAGCCAGTGAGCCAAAGATTAGTCCTGCCCAGGTGGAGATTACCGGTGCAGAGAGCGCCTTAGAAGAGGTAAAGCAAGTAGTCTGTCTGATTGATATTTCTGGAATAAAGAATGATTTGAGTAAAACGGAAACACTTAAAGCCTTAGATGTTAATAGAAAAGAGGTTAAAGGAGTGATAATAGAGCCGAGGGACATCGAGGTCTCTATTTTCTTAACTCAGGGATATCCTACTAAATTACTCTCGGTTAAACCAAGGATAACCGGAAAACCTGCTCCAGGATATTTTATCTCCGAAATTTTAGTTATGCCAGAAGAACTGGAAATTCTGGGTAATTTTTACCAGCTTAACCAATTAGAATGGATAGAGACCATCCCCATTGATGTGAATGGAATTACTAAAACTTTATCAGTCAAGGTACCACCTCTTTTAGAAGAAGGATTAAATATCAAGGATGAGCAAATTTCCCTGCTGGAAGTTACTATCCAGGTTCAGGAAAGTGTCACTCGGCGAACTTTTAGTAATATTCCCGTTAACCTTCACAATGTTTCGCCTTTCGTTTCTTGTCGGATCGAGCCTATCTGTGTGGATGTTACCATAGAAGGAAAGTATAGGTTAATAGAAGAGATTAATGAAGAACAGATAAAGGTCTGGGTGGAATTTGATAATGAGATTCTGGATAAACAAAAATTAAAGGTGCAAGTTCAACTGCCGGAAGGGACTAGTTTAGTGGAGATACAACCAGAAGAGGTAACTTTTTTAATTAATAGATAGTGTTCAATGGGCAAAGGACTAAATTTTTCTATTATTTAAAATATGTAGATAATCACTAATTAACGGGGTAGCCAGATTTCAAGAAAAGTAAACTAGGAAGATTGAAATTAAGAAAGGTAAATTGATCAGGAGATTAGCGGTGAAGAGATTGTTTGGAACAGATGGGATTAGAGGGATAGCCAATCAAGAGCCTATTACTGCTCAGACTACTTTTCAGATTGGAAGGGCAGGGGCATATTTAATAAAAGATAGAAATAATCCTCAAATCTTGATCGGAAAAGATACCCGAATATCCGGTGATATGCTTGAATCTGCTTTAATTGCTGGCATTTGTTCATTGGGAGTAGATGTATTAAAAGTAGGTATATTACCTACTCCCGCAGTTTCTTATCTTACCAGGTTTTTTCAAGCTGATTATGGGGTGGTTATTTCTGCTTCTCATAATCCCTTTGATAATAATGGAATAAAATTCTTTCGAGGAGACGGTTTTAAATGTTCGGATAGCGAAGAAGAAGAAATAGAAAAAGTATTTTTCGAAAATTATACTAAGGATATGTGGCCGACTGGTAAAGATATCGGGAAAATTAATTATCTAACCAATCAGGCTATACAAGAATATTTGAAATATTTAAAAAATACTGTACCTGCAGATTTTAATTTAAGAGATTTTAAGATAGTTATAGATTGTGCTAATGGAGCTACTTTCCAAATAGCCCCCCAAATCTTTAATCAGCTGGGAGCCAATCTTACTATTCTTAATGATCAACCGAATGGAATTAATATTAATCTTGATTGTGGTTCCACCCAGGTAAATCAATTAAAGAAAGAAGTTTTAATTCAGAAAGCTGATTTGGGATTGGCTTATGATGGAGATGGAGATAGGGTTATAGCCATAGATGAAAAAGGTAATATAGTGGATGGAGATCAAATTATGGCCATTTGTGCCCTAAATCTCCTCCATAAAGATCAATTACCCCAACGACGAGTAGTCACTACGGTAATGAGTAATTTAGGATTCGATCAACTTATTGAAAGAGAAGGAGGGACCGTGATCAGGACTAGGGTAGGAGATCGTTATGTTCTAGAGACCATGTTACAGAATGGCGCTATATTGGGCGGTGAACAATCTGGTCATATTATTTTTTTAAATCACAGTACTACTGGTGATGGGTTGTTGACCTCCTTACAGCTTATGCGAATAATTCAAGAGGAAAAGAAACCCCTATCTGTCCTGGCTACTGTAATGCAGAAATACCCTCAGATAATGTTAAATTTTCAGGTTAAGAAGAAAGAACTATTTTTTAAGAATAAGAATATTCAAGAAATTTTACGGGAGATAGAGAAGGAATTGGATAGGAAAGGCAGAATTTTTATCCGCCCTTCTGGAACTGAATCCTTAATCAGGGTATTATTGGAAGGCGAAGATAAAGATAGATTAAAAAAGATTTCTCATAAATTAAGCGAAGTTTTCCAGAAAGAGGAATTAGGAGACTGGTAAACTCGACCTTTAAATAAGGAAGGTTTGAAGATTATATTATAATAATATATAATGAAGATGAATTTATCTTGATTAACTTATAATTTTATTTGCTGAAAGTATTAGGTATTTGGGGAGGTGATAAACAATATAGACCAGCACAATTGAAGATTAGCGCCAGAACTTACCAGCTATTTTACTGATTATTTGCCTTCCAGGTAAGTTGACGAGGGAGGAGTTATTAGAAAATTCGGCGGGTGCTCCTGGATCAGCCAGATCCTTAAAAAACCTACAAAACCTGTAAGCAATTGCAGGGACAAAGAGGTTTTTATGGTAAATATCCATAGAGGATATTTTGGTAATAGTTGAAAAATATCCGAGAAGAAAGATAATATTATTAAAAAATTAATCTAGAGAAATTAAGAATATCACCACTAAATTTAATAGAGGAGTTTAATTACTTATTGAGATAATATCTTCGAGCGGATTTGATATTCTATTTATGCCTCATTATTTTCTCTAATGGATGGATAATGAGGCATATTATTTTATCTGCCAGATAAAATTAAAAGAAAGGAAAGAAATAATGTGTGGAATAGTGGGCTATATTGGCTCTAAAGATGCGGTAAATATTCTGATCAAGGCTTTATATAAATTAGAATATCGAGGATATGACTCTGCTGGTATTGCGATTCTAGCCAATAACCAGATTAAAATAATTAAGTGTGAAGGAAAAGTAGAAAGATTAGAGAAATTATTAGAAGAAGACCCTACCTACGGAAAGATTGGATTGGGACATACCCGCTGGGCTACCCATGGAAAACCGTGTGAAGCAAACGCTCATCCTCATCAAGGATGTGATAAAAGAATCGTGGTGGTACATAATGGTATAATTGAAAATTATATGTTGATTAAAGAAAGACTGACCTTAGCAGGACATCGGTTTGTTTCGGAAACTGATACTGAAATTATACCTCACCTAATTGAAAACTATTATAGAGGTGATTTAACCCGGGCGGTTCAGCAAGCCCAGAGAGAATTAGAAGGTTCTTATGCCATTGCGGTGATGTCTTTGCACGAACCAGATAAGATTGTAGCCACTCGGCGAGGGAGCCCTTTAATTATTGGTCTTGGCGAGGGAGAAATGTTTCTGGCTTCTGATATTCCTGCTCTACTTGCCTTTACCAAGAAAATCATATTTTTAGAGGAAGGAGAGATTGCTACCATAACTACTCATCAAGTTCAGTTCATTAATGATAGAGGGGAGATAGTACAAAAACAGGAAGTGAATATTGACTGGGATGAAAAGATGGCTGAAAAAGATGGATATAAACATTTTATGCTCAAAGAAATTTTCCAGGAGCCAATGATAATCAGAAATAATTTAGAAGATAGAATTGATAAATCTCTAAATATGGTTGAGCTTTCTGACCTGAACATTACTACTCAAGCGATTAGAAAATTAAGACGAATTTATATCTTAGCTTGCGGTTCTTCTTATTATACTGGCCTGGCTGGTAAATATATATTGGAAGAAATCGCCAATATTCCAGTAGAAGTTGATTATGGTTCAGAATACCGATACCGAAAAATATTGTTGGATAAACAGGAATTAGTAATAGTAATCTCTCAATCTGGAGAGACCGCGGATACCATAGCTGCCTTAAGGGCTTGTCAGAAGGAAGGCGGTAAGGTATTAGCTATAACCAATGTAAGAGGAAGTACCATCAGTAGGGAAGCAGATAGTGTAATGTATATTAAAGCAGGACCAGAAATTGGGGTAGCCACTACCAAGGCTTTTATGGGTCAGTTAATCTGCCTTTTATTGCTAGCCTTATATTTTGCCCAGATTAGGTCAGATGATGATCTACCTGGAATTAAACAAATAGTATCTGAATTATTGAAGATTCCCCAAATTACGGAAAGTATTTTATTGCAAAATTCTACTATTCAGAGATTAAGTAGGGAGTTTTATTCTTACCATAATTTTCTTTATCTGGGGAGAGGATTTAATTATCCCATCGCCTTAGAAGGAGCTTTGAAATTAAAAGAAATTTCCTATATTCATGCCGAAGCTTATCCTGCCGGAGAAATGAAACATGGACCTATTGCCCTTTTAGATAAAAATTTTCCTGTGGTAGTGCTGGTTCCCCAGGACAGAGTTTATTCTAAGGTAGTAAATAATATAAAAGAAATAAAGGCGAGAGATACTCAGATATTAGCTATTGCTACCCAAGGAGACCAGATAATAAAGGAGATAGTGGATAGAGTAATTTATATTCCTAGATGTATGGATATATTATATCCTTTATTAACTATAATCCCTTTACAATTATTTGCCTATTATGTGGCTGATCTTTTAGGTTGTGATATTGATAAGCCAAGAAATTTAGCTAAGAGTGTAACCGTGGAATAGAAAAAGTTGTTTTCAAGAATTTAAAAAATATTGTGAAATTAGATTAAGAGAGTATAATAGATAAAAACTACAGAATAGACGGTACAGGGAGGATTAAAAAATGAATAAGACATTAACAAAAGAAGAAGTACTAAGAAAAGCCAGAGAACTAAAGATAAAGTTTATCCGTTTAATATTTACTGATATCCTGGGTATACCTAAAAATGTGGAAATACCTATCCAGCAATTAGAAAAGGCTTTGGATAATAAGATTATGTTCGATGGTTCTTCGATTCAGGGTTTTGTTCGAATTGAAGAGTCAGATATGTATCTACAACCGGATTATGATACTTTTACGGTAAATCCCTGGGAAGAAGAAATGGAAGTAGGAAGAATTACCTGTGATGTTTATAATCCAGATGGCACACCATTTGAAGGGTGTCCCAGGATAAATCTGAAGCGGGTATTAAAAGAGATTAAAGAAATGGATTTTTCTGCTAATTTTGGTCCGGAAATAGAATTCTTTCTCTTTTATCGGGATCAAAATGGAAAGGCTACCACTCGCACCCAAGACCAAGCTGGATATTTTGATCTTTTACCCATAGACCTGGGAGAAGAAGCTAGAAGAGATATAGTTATATCCTTAGAGAAATTAGGTTTTGAAGTGGAAGCAGCCCATCATGAAGTTGCTCCGGGCCAACATGAAATTGATTTTAGATATTGTGACCCTCTTACTGCTGCGGATAGGATTATGACTTTAAAATTAGCAGCCAAGACTATCGCCTTAAAACATAATTTGCATGTTACCTTTATGCCTAAACCAATTTTTGGTTTGCCTGGTTCAGGTATGCATACCCATATTTCTTTATTTAGAAATGGGGAAAATGCTTTTTATGCTCCTGAGGAGAAATATCAATTAAGCAAAGAGGCATTGTATTTTATTGGAGGGTTATTAAAACATGCTCGAGGTTTTACCGCTATTACCAATCCTTTAGTAAATTCCTATAAAAGATTAATTACTGGTTATGAAGCACCAGTTTACCTTGCTTGGTCATCGAGAAACCGCAGTCCTTTAGTGAGGATACCCAGTATCAGAAAAGAGGGCACTCGAGCGGAATTAAGAAGTCCTGATCCTTCCTGTAATCCTTATTTAGCCTTTGCGGTAATTTTAAAAGCTGGATTGGATGGTTTAAAAAAGAAGATTGATCCAGGAGAACCTATCAATAAGAATATTTATCAATTAACTGAGCAAGAGAGGAAAGGTTTAGGAATAGAGAGTTTACCAGTGAATTTAAAAGAGGCACTCGAGGAATTAGAAAAGGATGAAGTAATCCAATCAGCTTTAACTCCTCATATTTTAAAGAATTATATTAAGGCTAAGAAAGAAGAATGGGATACTTATTCTATCCAGGTCCACCAATGGGAATTGGATAGATACCTTACTATTTATTAAACTTTAATCTCTGGGAAATGCAGTAAGAGCAAAAAAATATATTTCCCTCTATCTAAATAAACTATTCGGTTAATTTATTGGTATTTAAGGAGGTTAAGATGGTTGCTTTATTTACAGAAGAAGAGAATAATCGGAGAATTGATTTAAGAAGCGATACTGTGACCCTTCCTACTGAGGAGATGAGAGAAGCTATGAGAAATGCTGTAGTGGGTGATGATGTCTATGAAGAAGATCCTTCAGTAAACAATTTGGAAGAGCTGGCTGCCCGGAAGGTGGGGAAAGAAGCAGCGTTATTTGTAGCCAGCGGAACTATGGGGAATCTGATTGCAGTGTTAACTCATTGCCAGAGAGGAGAGGAAGCAATCTTAGAAGCAGAATCTCATATATATTATTATGAAGTAGGAGGCATTTCTGCACTGGCTGGGGTTATTCCCCGGTTAGTAGTTGGCAATAATGGTATTCCAGATCCGGAAGATCTAAAAAAGATATTAAGGGAGGAGAATATTCATTATCCAAAGACCAGGTTGATTTGTCTGGAAAATACCCATAATCGGGCGGGTGGAACTATAATTCCTCCAAAGGTTATGGAAGAAATCTGTTATTTAGGTCACCAGAAGAAAATTTCTATTCATTTGGATGGAGCAAGGATATTTAATGCCGCAGTGGCTCTCCAGGTAGAGCCAGCCCTTCTCACAAAAGATGTTGATACGGTAATGTTCTGCCTTTCTAAGGGATTGAGTGCACCAGTAGGATCTATATTAGCCGGGGATGGAGAATTTATTAAAAAAGCTCGCAAGAATAGAAAAATGCTGGGAGGAGGAATGAGGCAAGCTGGTATTTTGGCTGCTGCGGGAATTATTGCTTTAGAAAAGATGATAGATAGATTAGAAGAGGATCACCAAAATGCTAGACTTTTAGGGGAAGGATTGGCTCAGATACCAGGAATAAAAGTAGATTTATCTACTGTTCAGACTAATATGGTTAATTTGGAAATTCAAAAGGATGGTTGGGATACTTTTAAGTTTTTAAAAGAATTAGTTCAATATAATATTCTAGGTTCTCCTCGACCACCCTTTAAGGTTCGTCTGGTTACCCATTATGGAATTAGCAAAGAAGATATTTTGGTGACCCTAAAGGCAATAAAGGAAATAATGAAAGATTATTAACTAGCAGGTAGAATATGATAAAGTTATCTAATTGGTTTAACCAGTAGATGGCAGGCCAAGGATTGAACCGGTTATTAATGAAAGGGGGAGATTTTATTTTTGGAGATTTTACCAGGATATAAAGGATGTTTTGTCTGCGGAAAGGATAATCCACTCGGTTTAAAGCTTAATCTATATCGAGAAGATAAGAAAGTAAAAGCAGAACTTATTCCTGATTCAAGGCACCAGGGCTTCCCCGGAATTGTCCATGGTGGAATATTATTTTCTATTTTAGATGAGTTAATGGGTAGAACTGCTCTAGTTAATAAAGGAGTAATAACTTTAACTACCGAGATTAATATAAAGTACAAAAAAAAGGCTCCCCTGGGTAAAAAAATTATCTTTACTGCTTGGATGGTAAAAGATATGAGAAGAATGATTGAGGCTGAGGCTCAAGCTTGTTTAGAAGACGGGACTTTATTAACTGAGGCGCGAGGAAGATTTATCATTATTTCTTCAGAAATGCAAAGGGAAGTGGAAAGGTAGATTGATTAAAGGGTAGGCTTTTAAAAAAGGATCTTTAACTTTTAATATTTTTAAGCCCTCGGGGATTATGGTTAATAAAGATTTTAGGCTATAATAAAATAAAGATTAATCAATTATAGAGGGGTAGTCTTTTGATTATTGGCTGTGGAATTGACCTGGTAGAAATAAATAGAATAGAAAGAATAATCAAGAAATGGGAAGATAAATTTATTTTACGCCTATTTACTCTCCAGGAAAAAATATATTGTGAAAGTAAAAATAATAGATATCAATCTTATGCCGGTAAATTTGCGGCTAAAGAGGCACTACTAAAGGCTTTAGGTTTGGGACTCCGAGGAATTAAATGGAAAGAAATGGAGATACTAAATGATCTAGCCGGACGTCCGGTCATCAGAACTAGGGGGAAGTTGAAAACGATTATTTCTCAAAAGAATATCTCGAATTGTCTGGTTTCTATCTCGCATACTCAAGATTATGTTATCGCGGAAGTAATTCTAGAAGTATTTTAAATGGTTAATGATCTTAACCTTAGAAGGCTAAAGTAGGAAGGAGATATCTATGAAAGTTGTTTCCGGTCAGGAGATTAAAGAAATAGATAGAAGGGCTATGGACAGTTATGGAATATCTGGTTTGATTTTAATGGAAAATGCAGGATTAAAGATATTTCAGAAGATTAAAGAAATTTATCCTGATTTAAAATCAAAGCGAGTGGTAATATTATCCGGAGCGGGTAATAACGGAGGAGATAGTTTTGTAGTAGCTCGGCACCTTCATAATTATGGAACCAAAGTAAAGGTTCTTCTTTTAACCTCTCCTAATAAATTTAGAGAAGAAGCAAAAATAAATTGGGAAATAATAAATAAAATGGGTTTAGATATAACCATTATAGAAGATTCTAAAGATGAACTACTTGAGAAATATTTGCGGGAAGCCCATTTATTAGTTGATGGTATCCTGGGAACTGGTTTACGCGGTCCAGCCAAAGGATTAGCAGCTGAGGTTATCACTCTGGTTAACCAGCTGCAAAAAGAGGTGGTAGCTATTGATATTCCCTCTGGTTTAGAGGCTGACCTAACCATAATTAAGGGACCATGTATTAAAGCCAACTTTACTATTACCCTTGGTTTACCCAAGATCGGCTTATTGTTTTATCCTGGAGCTGATTATGCCGGGAAGATATTGGTGGAAGATATCGGGATTCCTCGGGAACTATTAGAAAGTGAGAGCTTAAAGTTAAATATCTTAGAAGAAGAGATAGTAAAAAGACTTTTACCTCCGCGTCCGGTTTACGGACATAAGGGTACTTTTGGGAAAGTTTTATTGCTGGCTGGTTCTAAGGGTATGACGGGGGCTGCCTATTTGGCGAGTAGTGCAGCGATTAGAAGTGGGGCAGGTCTAGTTTATCTTGGCATTCCCGAATCATTAAATCCAGTTATGGAAATGAAATTGACTGAAGTAATTACCATACCTTTGAAAGAGACCGTAGTTCAGTCTTTAGGGGACGAAGCAGCCGAAGAAATAATTACTTCCTTACCAAGTTATTCAGTACTGGGAATAGGCCCTGGTCTCTCCAGACATCCAGAGACCCAGAGATTGGTAAGAAGAATAATAGAAAAGAGTACTCTCCCTCTAGTAGTAGATGCGGATGCTCTTTATGCCCTGAGAGAGGATACTGATCTGCTAAAGAAAACCAATTCTCCGGTAATTATAACTCCTCATCCGGGTGAATTAGCCAATCTGCTAAATAAGGATATAAAATATATTCTAGAGAATCAAATGGAAGTTGCCCGGGAGGTTGCTCATCAATTTGGAATAGTGGTAGTATTAAAAGGAGCAAGGACCATTATCGTAGAGGAAAAAGGAGAAGGTTATATTAATATTAGTGATAATTCAGGAATGGCTACTGCTGGCTCAGGAGATGTACTTACTGGAATTATTTGTGGTTTGATAGCCCAGGGAACTAATCCCTTTTCTGCAGCTATAATAGGTGTATATATTCATAGTGTTGCGGGAAATATTGCCCGAAGACTCAAAGGGGAGAGAGGAATGATTGCTAGTGATATATTAGATCAGGTTCCCCAGGCTTTTTTATCTTTGAATAAATAAGCTGAAATAAAATAAGCGATTATTTTGCCTAATTAAATAGAACAAGATAAAGAGGAGGAGGTATAATGCAAAGATTATTAAGCCCTACCTGGTTAGAAATAGATCTTGATGCTATAAGTCAAAATATAAGAGAGATTAGAAGATTAATTGGAGAAAAGATTGAACTAATGGCAGTAGTGAAAGGTAATGCCTATGGTCATGATATTGTAGAAGTAGCAAAAGTATCCCTGGAAAGTGGGGCAAACAGACTAGCGGTAGCTCGAATAGAAGAAGGCATCTTATTAAGAGAAGTTGGAATTAAGCATCCTATTTTAATTCTTGGTTTGGCCTCAAGTGAACTCGCTGAAGCTATAGTTTTTTATGACCTTACTCCTACGGTTAGTGATTTAGAAATAGTGAAAACCATTTCTGACTTGGCGATTCAACAGAATAAGACATCCAAAGTTCATATTAAAGTGGATACCGGAATGGGAAGGATAGGTCTTTTACCACATCAGGTTATAGATTTCCTAAAGAAGATTAGGTTTTTTAAGAATATTGAAATAGAGGGAATATTTACCCACTTTTCGGTGGCTGATGAAAAAGATAAAACCTATACCCTGAATCAATTTAATAAATATGAAAAAGTCTTAGAGGAAATAAAAGAAGAGGGAATAACTATACCGATTAAACATGTGGGTAATAGTGCTACCCTGCTAGATTTGCCCCAAATGTGGTTAGATATGGTCCGAGTAGGGATTGCTATTTATGGTTTATATCCTTCAGAAGAAGTAAAAAAAACTATTTCTTTGCTTCCTGCTCAGACTTTTAAGACCAGGATAATTTATTTAAAAGAACTTTCTGGAGAAGAAGATATTGGCTATGGAAGAACTTATACCACCCGAGGTAAAACCTGGGTAGCTACACTTCCAGTGGGGTATGCTGATGGTTATAACAGACTTCTTTCCAATCGAGGAGTAGTTCTAGTAAAAGGAAAGCGCGCACCAGTAATAGGTAGAGTATGTATGGATCAATTAATGATCGATGTCAGTTCTATTCCTGATGTTCAGGTGGGAGAAGAAGTAGTACTATGGGGAAAGCAGAACCACGAAGAAATCACTGTAGAAGAAATTGCTAAAGCCATTGGAACGATTAATTATGAAGTAGTGCATCTGCCTGATAAAGCAAGAGTTCCGAAATTATTTATTAAAGATGGTAAGCCCTGGAAGGTAAAGAGTAGGTTGGGAGAGTATCTTCTTTAGGATAAAGAGTATCTAATCTTTTTATTTATCTGAGGATAATTAAATTTAATTAAAAGATTAGGTAAATAGAAAAGGTGAAGGGTAAAATTGGAATTTACTGTGGTGACTAAAAAGCCAGAAGAGACTAGAAGATTAGGTGAAGAGTTAAGTAAATTAGTGATTCCAGGAGATTTATTTGCCCTTTATGGTGAATTAGGAGCTGGAAAAACCTGCTTTATTCAAGGGATATCCCGAGGATTAGGAGTAAAAGAAGGTGTGACCAGTCCCTCTTTTACTATTATTAATGAATATCAGGGTAAGATTCCGATCTATCACTTTGACCTTTTTCGTTTGAATAGTATTGAGGAGTTTTTGGATTTAGGTTATGAAGAGTATTTTTATGGAAAAGGTTTAACGGTTATTGAATGGGCGGAAAAGGTGGAGCCTCTTTTGCCTGCTGATCATTTGAGAATAGAAATTGAATTTATTAATTACCAACAAAGAAAAATAAGTTTTAAATCTATCCACGAAAGATATCGAATATTCCAGAAGGAGTTAATTTAATTTGAGAATATTAGGAATTGATTCTTCTACCAAGGTTACCAGCTTGGCGATAATTGAAGAAGAAGGTATTATTGCAGAATTTAATATCAGCAGTGATTATAAAAAAACCTCTTCCATACTAGTTCTGGCGATCCAGGATTTATTGAAGAAAATAGACTTGAAATTAGTTGATCTTGATGGTCTGGCTATATCTATAGGCCCTGGCTCTTTTACAGGGTTAAGGGTAGGTTTAGGAGTGGCTAAAGGGCTTTCTTATGCTACTTCTTTGCCCTTAGTAGGAGTGAATTCCTTGGATGCCCTTGCTTATTCCTATAGAGGAGTACCTTTTTTAATTTGCCCCGTCATGCAGTGTAAAAAAGATGAGCTATTTTTTGCGGTATTCAGATGGCTAGAAGATTTAGAACGGATTATAGATTATCAATGTGAAGATATAGGAAGCTTATTAAAAAGACTATCTTTATTAAAAGAGAAGATAATCATCCTCGGAGAGGGAGCTAGGAATTATGGACAGATTATAAAAAGTGAGCTAAATAAAAAAGTGATTTTTATTGACGACTCCCTTAATTTTCCGGGAGGAGTGAAGGTGGCTCATTGGGGTTTGGAGAGATTGAAAAGGGGAGAAAGAGATGATCCCTTTACCCTGGTTCCCCTTTATCTAAGAAAATCTCAAGCCGAGGTGGCTTGGGAAGACAACCAGAATAATAATAAATTTCCTCCCCCTAAAAAATCCAGAAGATAAGAATGAAAAGGTGATCTTTTTCTAGATGTTCTAAGAATAAGCACCCTTTAGTATTTTGTATCAAAGTAAAGAATAGTTATTCCGGATAGTGAAAAGGAAGTAGAAAGAAGGCATTTTTATTTAGTCTAAGTAATGGTTGAAACATTAATATAGTTTTCTTAGTTGGTAATAAACTTAAGGAGAATGGTCAATGGCTGACCAGATATTGGGTATTGAAACCTCTTGTGATGAAACCGCTGCGGCAGTAGTAGAAGATGGAAAGGTAATTAAATCAAATGTAGTGGCTTCACAAGTTCAAATTCATCAGAGGTATGGAGGAGTAGTACCGGAGATTGCCTCTCGAAAGCATTTAGAATGTATCATTCCAGTGATTGATGAGGCCTTAAAGGTTTCCCAAAAAAAATTGGATGATTTATCAGGCATAGCAGTAACTTATGGTCCCGGTTTAATTGGATCGCTCTTGGTAGGTCTATCCGTAGCCAAAGCTATCTCTTTTGCCCGGAATATTCCTTTGGTAGGAGTAAATCACCTGGAAGCACATATATATGCAAATTTTTTAGAAAATAGAAATTTAAAGCCCCCCTTTATATGTTTAGTCGCCTCTGGAGGGCATACCTCTCTGATATATGTACAGGATTTTGGAAATTATCAGTTAATAGGAGAAACCAGGGATGATGCCGCGGGAGAAGTTTTCGATAAAATTTCCAAGTTTTTAAATTTAGGTTATCCAGGGGGACCGGTAATCGAGAGATTAGCTAAACAGGGTAATTCTTTAGCTATAAAATTTACTCGGCCATTTTTTAGGACGGAGGGTTATGATTTCAGTTTTAGTGGACTTAAGACAGCAGTGATTTACTGTCTAAAGGACAAAAAAGATGGAAAAAATAGTCTTCAGATAGAAGATATTTTGGCCTCTTTTCAAAAAGCGATAATCGATATACTAGTTGAAAAGACTCTTAAGGCAGCTCAGGATTTCAAAACTAAATATGTGGTTTTAGCCGGAGGAGTATCCGCAAATCAACTACTCAGAAAGAACATCAGAGAAAGAGCAAGACAGATTAATCTTCGAGTATTTCATCCTTCCGTAAATCTATGTACTGATAATGCGGCGATGGTAGCTTCCGCAGGCTATTATAAACTTAAAAATAAAGAAAAATCTTTTTTAGATTTAGAAGGGATATCCAGATTAAAAATAGCTAGAAATTAAGAAGAAGATAAAGAAAATAATATTAAAATAGCTTTAAATAGTGATTTTTTGCTTTAAATCGCGGAAAATTACCAATATCAAGGTTTGCTTTTCATATTAAGTTTATATAATATATAAGATGTTTAGCACTCTTGTCATAAGAGTGCTAATTAATTTAAATCATCCTCAGTAAATGAGGAAATAATAATTTTTTAAAAGGAGGTCAAAAAAAAATGAATATCAAAGTCCTTAAACCACTAGGAGATAGAGTATTGTTGAAACCTGTGTATGAAGAAGAGAAGAGCAAGGGAGGAATACTCCTTCCCGATACTGTCTCCAAAGAAAAACCTCAAGTGGGAGAAGTATTAGCGGTTGGTCCTGGAGGCACTGACCAGGAAGGTAAGCTAATACCTATGACCGTAAAGGTAGGAGATAAGGTGGTTTATGCTAAGTATTCGGGAACTGATATTAAAGGAGATGATGATGAAGAATACCTGATTATAAGCGAAAAGGATATCTTAGCAGTTTTTAAATCTTAATCAAAGAATCTAATAGAAATATTAAAAAAATAAATTTATTCATCTGCAATTTTAAAAAAAATAAACTAAAAGGAGTGAAGGAAAAAAATGGCAAAACAATTTTTATTTGAGGAAGCATCTAGAAGAGCTTTGCAAAGAGGAGCAGATATATTAGCTGATAGTGTAAAGATTACCTTAGGCCCCAAAGGAAGAAATGTTGTTTTAGATAAAAAGTTCGGTTCACCTACCATTACTAATGATGGAGTTACTATTGCTCGAGAGATTGAAGTTGAGGATCCCTTTGAAAATATGGGAGCCCAGTTTGTTAAAGAGGTAGCTACCAAAACCAATGATATTGCTGGAGACGGAACGACCACTGCTACTGTTTTGGCCCAAGAGATTATCCATGAAGGTTTGAGAAATGTAGCGGCGGGTGCTAACCCTATACTAGTAAAAAGAGGGATAGACAAGGCTGTTGAATTTGCAGTAAAAGAGATTAAAAAATTAAGTGTGGAAGTTAGTGATAAAGAATCGGTGGCTAATGTAGCTACTATTTCTGCCGCGGATAAGGAAATTGGAGATATTATTGCTGATGCAATGGAGAAAGTAGGAAAAGATGGAGTAATCACCGTAGAAGAATCTAAAACTCTGGGTACTACTTTAGAAGTTGTAGAAGGAATGCAATTTGATAAAGGTTACATTTCTCCCTATATGGTTACCGATGCCGAAAGAATGGAAGCTATTCTCGAAGATCCCTATATTTTAATTACTGATGCCAAAATAAGTAATATGAAGGGTGTATTACCGATATTAGAAAAGACCGCTCAAACTGGTAAGCCACTCCTTATCATTGCGGAAGATGTGGAAGGAGAAGCCCTGGCTACCTTGATAGTAAATAAGATTAGAGGAACTTTAAATTGTGTAGCAGTGAAGGCTCCAGGTTTTGGAGATAGAAGAAAAGAGATGCTCCAGGATATTGCCGTAGTTACTGGAGGACAGGTTATCTCCGAGGAGCTCGGTCTTAAGTTGGAAAATGCTGAACTTAAGATGTTAGGCACCGCCCATCAAGTGAAAGTGACTAAGGAAGATACTATTATGGTCGGAGGGAAGGGTGATACTAAGGAAATTAAAAAGAGAGAGGCACAGATTCGAACTCAGATTGAAGAAACTACCTCTGATTATGATCGAGAAAAGCTACAGGAAAGGTTAGGGAAGCTGGTAGGTGGAGTAGCAGTAATTAAAGTGGGAGCCGCTACGGAAACCGAGCTTAAAGAGAAAAAGCATCGAGTAGAAGATGCCCTATCGGCTACTAAAGCCGCAGTGGAAGAAGGCATTGTAGCTGGAGGAGGTACTGTATTACTGAATATTATTCCAGCTTTGGAGGGATTAAAATTAGAAGGTGATGAGCAGATTGGAGTAGAAATTATTAAAAAGGCTTTAGAAAAACCTACCAAGCAGATTGCCTATAACGGTGGATACGAAGGAGCAGTAATTGTAGAAAAATTAAAAACTATGGAGAAAGGTATTGGCTTTGATGTATTAGCTGCAGAATTTACTGATATGATTAAAAGAGGTATAGTTGATCCAGCTAAAGTTACCAGATCCGCCTTACAGAATGCTGCTAGTATTGGAGGGATGATTCTTACCACCGAATGCCTGGTTTGTGATAAACCCGAAGAGAAGAAAGAAAAAGGAATGCCTGGGGGAATGCCGCCCGAGGGAATGTACTAAGTAAAAAATAAAAAATATTGAATAAATCAATATAATATACAGCTAAAAGACCCTCTCTTTATTTAAAAAAAGAGAGGGTCTTTTTAATTAGAAAAATTAATCTTAAAGCATTCAGGAAAATAACTAATATAATTCTTCAATAGGATAATATGAATAACCAAATGCGTCTGCTACTGGCTTATAAGTTACTTTCCCCCCCATAATATTAAGTCCTTTGGCCAGAGCTGGATTACTAATAATGGCTTTTTGGTATCCTTTTTGGGCAATCTCTAAGGCATAAGGCAAAGTAGCATTAGTCAAGGCAAAGGTAGACGTACGGGGGAAAGCCCCTGGCATGTTGGTTACACAATAGTGTAGAACATCATGCATAAGGTAAGTCGGGTTACTATGAGAAGTTGGTCTACTGGTTTCCACACATCCTCCCTGGTCGATAGCTACATCTACTATGACTGAGTGTTTGGGCATTTTTTTCACCATCTCTTCGGTAACCACTTTTGGGGCTGGTGCTCCCGGTATTAAAGCAGCCCCAATTAAGGCATCGGTGTCTTTTAACTCTTCTTCAATATTAAACTGATTGGAAACAAGGGTCATAACATTTTTGGGCATTATATTATCAAGATATTTAAGGCGGTCCAAATTAACGTCTAAAATAATTACACTTGCTCCGATACCAGCAGCAACTTTAGCGGCATTTGTACCTACCGTCCCGCCACCAATTACCACTACTTTAGCTGGCTTTACTCCAGGAACTCCACCCAGTAAAACACCACGGCCACCATTAGGAAGAGCTAGATAATAAGCAATCAGGTGGCCAGCTATTTTACCAGCCACTTCACTCATCGGTGCTAAAAGGGGAAGAGCTCTGTCAGCTGTTTCTACAGTTTCGTAGGCAATACAAATACATTTTCTATCTATCATGGCTTGAGTGAGCTCCCGGGAAGCAGCAAAGTGAAAATAGGTAAATATTATCTGTCCTTCTTTAATCATTGAGTATTCAGAAGGTAGAGGTTCTTTCACTTTCATTATCATATCTGCTTGACAAAAAATGTCTTTCGGTTCTTCGACTATAGAAGCACCAGCATCTTGAAATTCCTGATCGGTTATCCCACTACCCAGACCAGCTGATTTTTGAGTTAAGACCTGATGGCCATTCTCTTTAAAAGCCTTTACTCCAGCAGGGGTGACAGCCACCCGGTTTTCATTATCTTTAATTTCCTTGGGGACACCAATGATCATTATCTTTAATTTCCTCCTTAATAAATAATGAAGAAGGGGAGTATTCTAAAGGAAATGAATACCACCCCTCTTTTCAGTCTTTATCTTAAAAGTTCTGGATTAGAGAAGAATTCTTTTACTTCTTTAGCTAATATTCCGCTTAAGAAGATCAATCCGATTAAGTTGGGAATAGCCATCAATCCATTGAGAGTATCAGTCAATAACCATACAAAAGGTACCTGCACCACTGAACCCAGGAAGGCCAAAATGATCCATATCCAGGCATAAGGCATCACAATGTATGGACCTAAGATGAAACGTCCACAGGTCTGGCCATAATAACACCAGGTTAGAAGAGTGGAATAGCCAAATAAGTATGAACCCAACGCTACAATAGGTCCACCTATGCCTTTCAGAACAGTGGAAAAGGCGTGGGCAGTAAGCGCGGTGCTGGTAAGCCCAGTTCCTAAAGAATTGGTAATAACAATAACTATGGCGGTCATAGAACAAATAATCAAAGTATCAATCATTACTTCCACTGAACCCATCATTCCCTGGCGAACGGGATGTTTGGTTTGAGCAACCGCATGGGCCATACTGGCACTTCCCAGACCGGCTTCGTTGGAGAATATTCCTCTAGCTACCCCATAGCGCATGGCCTGAGCAACTGTTGCCCCGGCAAATCCACCGAAAGCTGCTCGTCCAGTAAAAGCTGATTTAAAAATTTCTCCGATTGCCCAGGGGAGCATATTAATCTTAGTAATAATGATAATTAAAGCACCCACTGTATAAAAGATTGCCATAAAAGGAACCAGTCTTTCGGTAACTTCCCCTATACGTTTGATACCACCAATTACTACCAGTCCGGTCAAGATGGTAAGTATGACTCCAGTAAGCCAGAATGGTATATTAAATACACTTTTCCCTACTAAGGCCATAGAGTTGGTTTGAACCATACAGCCAATACCAAAGGCACAAATCGCTCCAAAAAGGGAGAACACCCAGCCTAACCATTTCTGACCCAAGCCATTGGTAATATACCACATAGCACCACCGGTAAAAGTACCATCCTTATCTTTGATGCGGTATTTTACTCCTAGAGTAGCTTCTCCCAATTTAGTAGCCATTCCGAATAAAGCAGTAATTCACATCCAGACCGCAGCTCCTGGTCCCCCTGCAGCGATAGCAGTAGCTACACCAGCAATATTACCGTTTCCTATAGTAGCTGCCAGAGCGGAACACAGGGATTGAAAGGGAGTAATTTCGCCTTCTCCACGTATATCCTTATCCTTTTTAAATAATCCCGCAAAAGTTACTTTCCAACCATAACCAATCTTGGTAAATTGTACTCCCCCTATTCGTAGAGTTAAATATATTCCTGTACCTACCAATAAAATCATCATGGGGGGTCCCCAGGCAAAGGCATTAATTTTGTCTAAAAATTCCATAATCGCAGTCATAAATAATAAATCTCCTTTTAATTTTTTTTTA
>Ga0172366_10000062_pt1 | contig 56849 bp, 55 predicted proteins | sample LakKivSesite69cm_FD_114533 | JGI IMG/M metagenome (GOLD analysis project Ga0172366, IMG submission 114533) | Sediment microbial communities from Lake Kivu, Rwanda - Sediment site 69cm | ecosystem: Environmental > Aquatic > Freshwater > Lake > Sediment | place: Rwanda: Western Province, Lake...
CACAGGAGTAGAATATTATGACCCAAGGGAGGCGAGTGAATATGGTTATACAAGGTTTGAGAATGTGGTAACGAGTTTTGAACTGGAAAGACTCCTTGATGCCGCAAGCCCAACGCGCGGTGAGCTACTTACTTTTACACATGTTCGTCCACCAAAACGGATTGCATTTATTCAATGCGTGGGTTCAAGAAATAAGAAGGCAGATATAGACTATTGTTCAAGGATCTGCTGTATGAATACAATCAAGGATACGCTTGTGGTTCGTGAACACTATCCAGATGCGGAAATAATGGTTTTCTATATTGATATCAGGGCATTTGGTAAGGGTTTTGAGGAATTCTACAGAAGGAGCCTTGATGCAGGTGTGAAATATATAAAAGGAAAACCATCGAAGATTACTGAAGATAAAAAGACCGGTGAGATTATTCTTTCTTACGAAGACCAGTTGAGTGGCGAAATTAAAAGCCTGGTTGTTGACCTTGCAATTCTCTCTTCAGCAATGGTGCCGAATCCAGGAACGAAAAGACTTGCCCAGATTTTAGGTATAGAACTTTCCAGTGATGGGTTTTTTAAAGAGATTGACCCGTGCAGCCATCCACTTGAATCAACAAAGCCTGGAATATATGTATGTGGCTGTGCAACAGGGCCTAAGGACATAACCGATTCGATTGCTGAGGCAAGTGGCGCAACAACAAAGGTAGGGATGATAGTAAAAGAAGAAGTAGTTGAGGAGAAGAAAGAAGAGATTAAGCCCCTTGATTTGAGCGGACCTCCAAGGGTTGGTGTATTTGTCTGCCATTGTGGCACTAATATCAGTGCAGTCATTGATATTAAACCACTCTGCGAATATTCTGCAAGTCTAAAAGATGTAGTATTCGTTGATAATTATCTATTTACCTGTGCAGAAAGTGTGCAGAAAAGGATTCAGGAGGCGATACTGCAGAATAATCTTAACAGAATTGTGGTTGCGGCCTGCACACCAAAGACGCATGAGGGCATATTCCAGGAGACTTTATTAAAAATTGGTTTTAATCCGTATTTATTTGATATGGCAAATATTCGGAATCAGTGTTCCTGGGTGCACCAGCGAGAGCCTGAGATCGCTACAGAGAAGGCAAAAGAGATTATCAGGATGTCAGTTGAAAGGGTAAAGAGGCTTGAATCATTATATCCCAAGACCCTTAATGTTGGAAGGGATGTAGTAATTATCGGTAGCGGGATCAGTGGCATTCAGTGTGCAATTGACCTTACCAACCGTGGTTTCAAGGTTTATTTGATTGAAAAAGAAAAGGAACTCGGTGGTCGGGTAAGAAGATTGGCAAGTGTATATCCTTCAGGAAAATCTGGTACTGAGTTGATTAAAGAAAAGATAAACGAACTAAAAGGCAAGGATGTTACGATATTTACCGGTGCTGAGATAAAGGATATAAAGGGTTTTGTGGGCAATTTTGCAGTTGACATAAACTGTGGTGGCAGAGTTTACTCTGTTTCTAAGATAAGTGCAGATAATACAATTAAATTGAATGCTGGCGCAATCGTTCTTGCCATCGGTGCTGACCTTTATAAACCCCTTGATAAATTTGGCTATGGGCAGTATCCCAATGTTTGGACAAGTATGGAACTTGAAGAGATGCTCAATTATGCACCTGAAAAATTAGATGATTTGAAGAGTGTTGTATTTATCCAGTGTGTGGGTTCCCGTGCCGAGGTTGGTAATACCTGGTGTTCACGATATTGCTGCCAGTCTGCGATAAAACAGGCGATTGTCTTGCGCCAAAAAGGAATTGATGTGACGATATTCCACCGGGGAATAAGGGTTTATACAAAGGGTGCAGAATTGATGTACAGAAAGGCAAGAGAACTCGGTGTTTTATTCATACCATATTCAGAGTTGGCAAAGGGTGAGATACCCGAGGTGATTGGAAATGCAAAGGCAGAGAAGATAGAGATGTATTATGATGTTATTCGTAAGACAGTCGTTGTTCCTGTTGATGCAATATTTTTATCTGTGGGAATGGTGCCTAATGGAAACGAGACAATGAAACTTTCTGATTTACTAAAGGTACCCAGGGGTTCAGACCTGTTCTTTTTAGAAAGGCACTCAAAGTTTGGCCCGGTGGAGACCACGGTTGAAGGAGTATTCCTTGCAGGCTGCTGTATGTTCCCGATGGATATCGGTGATTCTATTGCCCAGGCATCAGCAGTTGCCTCAAAGGTATCGGCACTCCTTTCAAGGGATATTATCGTTCTTCCGCCGATTACATCTGAGATCGATGAGGTATATTGCCGTGGTTGTGGTAGGTGTACTGAAGTCTGCGAGTTCCATGCCATTTCACTCGTAGAAAAAGAACCCGATATCTTTGTAGCAAAAGTAAATGAGGCATTGTGTAAGGGTTGTGGAACCTGTGTTCCTGCCTGTCCGACCGGTGCAATTGATTTGCGACACTTCAAGTCTGAACAAATTAAGGCACAACTGGAGGCGTTGTTTAGTTAAATAGTTGGATAGCTGGATTGTTTTATGATTAAGGTAGTTAAAATTTTATAAAGGGAGAAATATATGAAAATAACAAAGTTTGAAGAATTAAATTGTTGGAAAGAGGCAAGAAAATTAAGAAAGATGATTTCCGGTGTTTTCAACAAATCAGTGATGAGAAAAGATTTTACTCTTTGCAATCAGATTAAAAGTGCTGCACTTTCAATAATGGCAAATATTGCTGAGGGTTTTGAAAGTGGAACGAATAAAGAAAATATTAATTTCCTTACGTATGCCCGAAGGTCATGTGGTGAGTTAAGAAGCCATTTGTATGCTGCAGTTGATGATGAATTAATTGGGGAAAACGATTTTAATCTGCTTTATAGACAATCACAATCCGCCGGTAAGATTATTACAAGCTTCATTAACTATCTCAGAAGATACAACCAAAGAAAAATAATTAAACCATCTAACCATCGAACCATAAAACTATAGAACTATGCAACCATCGAGCCATCAAACTATTCGACCATCCAACCAGTCGTTTAAGCCGACTATTGTTGCCTTCTGCTGTAACTGGTGTTCATACCCTGCCGCAGATGGGGCGGGTGTTGCAAGGTTGCAGTATCCACCAAATATCAAGATTGTCCGGGTGATGTGTGGTGGCAGGGTAACGCCAGGGATGGTTTTGAAGGCGTTTGAACTTGGTGCTGATGGCGTGCTTGTGGCAACCTGCCATTTTGAGGATTGCCATTATATGTTTGGTGCACGTAAGGCGGCGGATGTCCATAAAATTACTGAGAAACTTACCGCGATGTTAGGAATTGAACCAGAAAGATTAAAACTTGATTGGATTTCCTCTGCAGAAACCACAAAGTTCGCCAAGGTTGCTACAGAGTTTACAGAAACAATAAAGAAATTAGGGCCGAGTAGAATTGGGAAAAATGATCTTTGATAATGGTTATTCGTTGGTAGACATGGCAGGCCGTATAGTATTAAGGCATTTTCTAAGGTTTAATAATACATACGACCATAAACTTTCAACCATACGGGCAGCCACGTCCGACAACTTAAAACTAATTACAATGTGATATGAATCTATCGGAAGTTATTAAAACGACCCATGCCCTGCTCTGCCTTGAGTGTGGCAAGTGCACAGGAGTATGCCCTGTCTCAAGGTTCAATCGTGGTTATTCACCAAGAATTTTGCTGAATCGGGCTTTGCGAGGAGTAAATAGTGACTTATTAAAAGATAAGAATATCTGGAGTTGTCTGACCTGCAAACTCTGTGATGAACACTGCCCGGCTGGGATAAAATATATTGAACTCACCCAGGCAATAAGACTTGAGGCACAAAAACTTGGTGAAGAGGCGTTATGCTCGCATGGTGGCGCAGCACAATCACTGATGCGGATAATGTCTTCACCAAGTCTTACACCTAGACGGATGGAATGGTTTGATAAGAATTTGAGGATTAGTGAAAATGGTGATACGCTTTATTTTGTAGGTTGTGCACCATACTTTGATGTGTTGTTCAATGATATTGGTGTTATTCCTACAGAGGCTACAAATGCCACAATAAAGATTTTGAATTACTTAGGTATAAATCCAGTTTTATTAAAAGATGAACGATGCTGTGGCCATGATTTGTTATGGCAGGGAGACTTTGAGAATTTTAAAAAGCTTGCTGAATTTAATATCAATTTAATAAAAAAATCCGGTGTAAAGAGAATCATCTTCTCCTGCCCAGAATGCTACAGGACTTTTAGGATTGATTATTCAAAATATTTTGATTTTAATATTGAGATGTATCATATGTCAGAAATAGTTGCCCGGGCAATAAGTGAGAAAAAGATAAAATTAAAAGAGATTGAAAAGATAGTTACATTCCAGGACCCCTGCAGATTGGGAAGGCATCTTGGGATATATGAAGAACCGAGAGAGGTGATGAATTCAATCCCAAAATTGATATTAAAGGAGATGAAGCATACAAAAAATCGAGCGATCTGCTGTGGTGTAAGTGCCTGGATGAACTGTTCAAATTATTCTAAACGAATCCAGATAGCAAAATTAAAGGAGGCAAAAGAGACCGGCGCTGATTTGTTGGTTATTGCCTGTCCCAAATGCGAAATCCATTTCAACTGCGCGATGAAAGAAACACCTGATGCCCAACGTCCAGAAGAGATAAAGATTGAAACAAAAAATCTGGTGAATTTAATTGCGGATGCATTGGTGGAGTAAGCTATGACTATAAATCCCAATCCGCCTCAGGCGGACCAAATTCCAAACAATTTTCAATATCTAAATCACAAAGTATTGAAAAAAACAACAATTGTAGCATCCAGGTTCACCCGAATCAAAATTCGGGGCCGTGAAAAAGGCGGTCGTCTATATAAAGATGGATGCTACAGAGAATAATTGAAAAGGCGCCTTATGGAAAAAGAAAAGATTGTTGTCAATTTCCGTTTTCGGGATAAATTGAATCAGGTTCCTGGGGGCAAGCACCATAATTATTGTTATCAATGTAGTGCCTGCGTTGCCTCCTGTCCTGCAGCGAGATTCACTCCAAAATTCAATCCTCGTGTAATTCTACTCAAGGCACTACTTGGAATGGAAGAAGACCTTACCGGCAAGGATTCTGTAATCTGGCTCTGCACAAACTGCTATTCTTGTTATGAAAGGTGTCCCCAGGATGTCCGGCCAATAGAGGTTATCATTGCCTTAAAGAATATCTGCGTTGAAAAAGGAACCGCACCTGAGAATTTAACAAAACTCTCTGAAAATATCGGCAAGACCGGTGTCAGTGTCGCAATCACCTCAGCAGTCAACCGTATCCGCCAGGAACTGGGCTTACCTGAATTGAAGAAAATACCTGTTGAGGAACTGAAGAAGATTACCGAAGATTAAAACAACCCAATACGAGCAGAAATCTCAATTGTAGCGTTCAGTTTTAACTGGACGAGTAAATCACAGACCGTCCATCTAAAGCCTGCCCTGGCGGCGAGGCCAGGGATGGACGCTACAAAAAGGCATCTGTAGGGTCAATTTTCATCAGGGCGTGCTTCAGTCGGACAGGAAATGTTTTCCTCCATTTACATCAAAGTCAAGCTTTCGATATTTATCGAACTTTACTGATTGACAAACAAGATTTTATGAATAATATAACATTATGAAGGTTGTCCCTTTCTGGGGTTGTATGATGCCCTTAAAATATCCGCAGATGGAACTGGCGATAAGGAAGACATTGCCCAAATTAGGCGTAGAACTTGTTGATATTGACGGTTTTACCTGCTGTCCAGACCCAATTTATTTCAAATCACGAGATAAGATGAAATGGCTTACAATTGCGGCACGGAATCTTGCGGTTGCTGAAGAGACTGGACTTGATGTAATAACAATGTGCTCTGGTTGTATCTCAACCTTGAAAGAGGCTCAATATATACTTGCTGAGGATGGAAAACTCAGGGCTGAGGTCAATCAGAAACTGAAAAAGATAAATAAAGAGTATAAAGGAAAGGTAAAGGTAAAGCATGCCACAGTCTTTATAAGAGATGACCTTGGTATGGGTGCTGTGACTCGGACGGTCAAAAGACCACTATCAGGAATAAAAGTAGGGATTCATTATGGCTGCCATCTACTAAAACCGAGTCAGATTATGCATGTGGATGATGCAGACTACCCACGTATTCTGGATGATTTTATCAAGGCAATTGGTGCCATACCGATTGAACATAAAGAGCGGATGCTCTGCTGTGGTAAAGGTTGTATGGATGATGAACTGCCTCTTGAGATGACCGAATCAATTTTCTCCGCAATTGAAGAAGAAAAGGCTGATTGTATGGGACTCATCTGCCCGACGTGTTTTTCCTCGTTTGACCTTGGACAGTTGATGATTGCCCGAAAAAAAGGCAGGCAGTATAACATTCCGGTGATTTATTTATTTCAGCTACTCGGCCTCGCCCAGGGGTTGAAGCCAGAAGAAGTAGGACTTCATACACATAGAGTGAAAGTAGATAAAGTGTTGGAGAAGATGGTTTGATGGTTGGATAGTTGGAAAGTTCTATGGTTAAATGGTTCGATGGTTTAAGGACTATAAAAGCATGCAACCATACAACTATGAAACTATAAAACCGTATATGAAGGGGGTGATTTAGATGCCACAGGAGGAACTGAGAATCGGCGTTTTTGTGTGTGAATGTGGAACAAATATTGCGGGTAGTGTTGATGTTGATAAAGTAGTTGAATCTGCAACTAAACTGAAGGATGTTGTTTGTGCCGTGAAGAATCGGTATATGTGCTCAGAGCCAGGTCAGGCAGAGATAAAAAAGGCGATTGCTGAGAAGAATCTCAATCGGGTTGTGGTTGCGGCATGTTCACCACGGATGCACGAGCTGACCTTCAGGAGGTGTATAGAATCAGCAGGGTTAAATAAATATCTTGTTGATATGGCAAATATCCGTGAGCACTGTTCCTGGGTTCATATGGCAGACAAGGATTCAACAACGAATAAGGCATTTGATATTGTGAAGGCATATGTTGCCCGCGCACGCCATTTAGAACCACAGGAAGAGCGGGAAATTCCTGTGACAAAATCAGCACTCGTTATTGGCGGGGGTGTCGCAGGAATGCAATCAGCACTTGACCTTGCAGATTCAGGAATAAAGGTTTATCTCGTGGAAAAAGAACCATCACTTGGTGGATTGATGTCACAACTAGCGAAGACCTATCCGACAATGGATTGTGCGATATGAATACTCGGACCAAAGATGATGGATGTCGGTCGACATCCCAACATCAAATTACTTGCATATAGCGAAATAGAATCAATCTCTGGATATATTGGGAATTTTCACATCCGGGTGCGGAAGAAGGCGCGGTATGTTGATGAAACTCAGTGCACTGCCTGCAGTGATTGTGTCAAGGTGTGCCCAGTTGTAGTTCCGAATGAGTATGAGTTAGGCTTATCTTTAAGAAAAGCAATATATATTCCCTTTGCCCAGGCAGTTCCTTCTGCTTATTTAATTGATATGAAGGCCTGTTTAGGCACAAATCCCATTGCCTGTGGTAAGTGTGCAGAGAAGTGTGATAAAAAATGTATTAACTATGATATGCGCGATGAGATAATAGAATTTGACACTGGTGTGGTGATTGTTGCAACAGGGATGGATGTCTATGACCCGACCGAACTTGAGGAATATGGTTACACAAAATATAACAATGTGATAACAAGTATGGAATTTGAAAGGTTGATTTCAGCAGGTGGTCCATCAGATGGACATTTTATTCGGCCGAGTGATAAAAAGAGACCTAAAACTGTTGGTTTTATCCAGTGCGTTGGTTCCCGTTCAGATAAAAGAGGAAAGCCATATTGTAGCAATATCTGCTGTATGAACACAGTAAAAGATACATTACTCTTAAAAGACCATTATCCAGATGTTGAGGCGAGGGTATTTTATATTGATATTCGGGCATTTGGTAAGGGGTTTGAGGACTTGTTTAAAAGGAGTAAAGAGGTAGGTGTTCAATATACCAGGGGAATCCCCGGTGAAATAATTGAAGATCCATTAACAAAGAATCTAAAAATGATGGTTGAGGATACTACCACAAACCGAATTATAGAACATGAACTTGATATGGTTGTTCTTTCGGTTGGTGTGACACCAAGGCGGGATATGCCAGAAGTTCAGAAACTGCTCACCCTTTCCAAGACTCCAGATGGATTTTTCATGGAGGCACATCCAAAGCTGAAACCGGTTGATGCACCGACCAGTGGTGTCTTCTTTGCCGGTTGCGCTGAGGCACCAAAGGATGTGAAGGATTCAGTGACCCAAGCGAGTGCAGCTGCAAGCAGGGCTCAGACTATTCTTTCTGCAGGAAAGATAAAACTTGAGTCAATTACATCTGTAATCAATCCTGAATTATGCCGCTACTGCACAATCTGTGCTCAGGCTTGTCCATATAAGGCAATAAAAGTGGATCCAAAAAAGAAGATAATCGAACTGATTGAGGCGATGTGTAAGGGTTGTGGAACCTGCGGTGCTGAATGCAGGTTTGGTGCAATAAAGATGCGCCATTTCACGGATGAGCAAGTTTATGCAATGATTGATGCATATCTTGAGAAAAACCCACAGGATAAGATTATTGTCTTTGCCTGCAATTGGTGTTCTTATGCAGGGGCTGATACCTGTGGTGGTGCAAGATTACAATATCCACCCAGTGCACGGTTGATAAGAACGATGTGCAGTGGCAGGGTTGACGAGCAATGGGTATTGTCTGCTTTTAAAAAGGGCGCGCCGATTGTGGTTGTTTCTGGATGCCATTTTGTTGACTGCCATTATATCGATGCAAATCGCTGGACCCAGAAAAGGATTGAAAAACTCTGGGATAAACTTGAAAAACTTGGAATTAGACCTGATAGATTGTTCTTAGAATGGATTAGCGCGGCAGAAGGACAGAGATTCGCCCAGACAATGATTGAAATAGAAAGGCACCGCCAGCACGTCACGAAGGAAGAAATTGAGTATACAAGGAGGGTTTTAAGTGATGAGAAATAGTCTAATAGTCTGATGGTCTTATGGTCTGATTGTCAGGGAAAATATTATTATAAACAAGAAAGACTATGTGACTATCAGACTATACAACAATACAACTAAACTGGAGGTTTTATGCCTGACGAAGCTGACTTCAAATGTTTAAGATGTGGAGCAGAATTTAAGTTGCACTATGTAAAAGGTATGATTGAAGAGCATACCTGTCCGAAATGTGGCTCAAACAGCGTGCGGTTGATAAAGAAAAAAGAGGAGAAGTGAAGATCAGAAAATTACTTTATTTCCCTGATGTTCTGATCTTCTGATAGCCCGGTATCCTTGGACCAATCCCATGCCCGATTGGCTGAATTATGTAAATGAAAAGAGGCGGCTCAATTTTGTAAGAATACTCGTTGAATTATCCCATTTACAGGATAAAAAAGATTTAAATTTCATTATTATTGGTGCTTTAACATTATTAATGCAAGGCTATCTTAAATATACAGCATACTATGATATTGATCTATTGTTTAAAAATGTTGACCGTTTAAAAGAATTTATAAATCGACCAAAACCACACAATTTACAAATTGTTAATTATGATGAAGAATTGATGATAAATGAAAAAATAACGAGTTTCCACACCGCGTGGTCATTTACAAAAACTTGGTTCAATGTTGACTATATCCTGCGGCAGGGCGTTTTTGAATTCTATACAGAAAACTCTTCCGTATTAAAATCTTATACTACATTAATTGAACTCAAAGAAGGCAAATTTCCGATTGAGTTATACATCGCCCACGCTTATGATATTTTTGTGGAAAAGGTTCTTTCACCCCGTCTTGAAAAAGATATTGATTTAAAAGTAGATATGAGCGTGGATATCAGACACATTTATTTAATTTATAAACAGGAATTGGCCAATCAGAATTTCTGGAAATATATTCTTGCTAAAATTAATCGGATAAATAAGGAAAAGGAATTTAAAGAGAAATTATTAGTGATTCTTAAACTCGCCCCTGAACTGGGATATAATGATATTGAAATTCCTGATTTTGTTATACGTATGCTACAATCTATATGAAGGATTTTGTTACAAATATCACTGAAAAAACACAAGAATTCGGTAATCATTACCGTAAACACCTACAGGCAGTTAAAAAATTTTACGAACCACTTCTGGAAAAGATTGAAATGCATAAAAAAAGGGAGATTGTTCATTTTCTCCACCTAACCAACAACTTTCAGAGTGAACTTGAGGTCGTTGCCGATGTCGCTGAGACGAAAGAAGAAAAGTTGAATTTCATAGGAACATATTTTGCCGTTCACCTATTGTGGATGAACCGCCATCTTATTGATATGCTAAAGATGGAATTACTTTCTTCCAATACAAATCGGGTTGAGATTTATAAGAATTTTATGCGTAAGGCAGGGAATCAGTTCCGAAGTCTTACTGCGATATATATTGAACAACTGCTGAAAATTCTCCTTGATGAAGATAGAACTCCAAGTTATGTAATTATGGGCGTGGGCACAAAATCTGACCAGGATGATATAGATGTGGGAATTGTTGATGAGGGATCAAGAAATCGGGATACTCTAAATCTGGTAATCGCTCGAATCGCGAGAGAAATGTTAAAATATGCCACATCATTCCACTTTCATCTATCAGAACACATAGGTGCGCAGCACTATTCAGCATCAATTGAGGAATATAAGCACGTCCTCAGCAAGGAATTGAGAGATTTTGTGATAATCAACGAGATGCTCAGCGCCGCGGTTATTGTTGGAGATAAAGAACTTTTTGAGGAATTTCAGAAAGAAGTAATCAGTCGCTATTTCTACACTCCTGAGAGTGACAACAAGTATCACGAAGGTTATTTAAGAGGCATCATTGGTGAAGTTCGTGCCCTTCTGGCAAAACCAATCAGTAAATCACACATAAATTTTAAAGAAGACGGGTTAAGGCCTATTAAAAGTATTATTTCTGCAAAAAAAACAACCTTTAATATCTGGAAGGTAAATGCTTGGGAAATAATAGATGAATTACGAAAGGTGGATATAAAAAGAAAAAATGAATATGATGCAATTGAGCGTTCTCTTACCTATATTGAAATCTTTAGATATCTTTATCAGATGTTTGTCGCTCAGGAGGAAGAAATTATTATTGATGAGGTCACCCTTAAAAATATTAGAAAGGTCGCCCAACTCCTTGGCTACATTGATATAGGATTCTGCAAAGCTGAAGAGCACCTTCTTGTCCACTATTTTGAGCATATCCTGAATCTCCGTCGGTTAATACCACAGCTCATCGATGATTTGAAATCCTATCTTAAAATAAATTCAATTTTCACATCGCTATTTGAATCAAATTATCAAGGGAATCTGGTTTGTGACTTTATTGCCAAATTTAAATTCTTCAGGGGAACATCTTTCTGGGATGATATTCTTGATGATTTTGGTAGCGACAAGGTTTTGGATAGATTTGTTACAGATTTTAATAAACTTCCGTTGATAGAACAACAAAATATAATTCGGCAATACATTGGTTGGCTAAAATATGACCTATATACACTTTTAACATTTATTTTGATATTAGGTGAAAACAGAAATTGCAATGAAATATATAAAAAACTAAATACACAATTTTTAAAGATTATAACTCAAATACCAGATGTGGTGCATAGCATTGCTTTTGTCTTCTCCCGGTACCCCGGTTATGTAAATAGATTACTTTCACTTGGAACCATAGAAAACCTTGGATATTATTTAGAAATACTTGAGGAAAAGATATACGAAGATGAAGTTGCATCCATTGTTGAAGACTTAAAAGGTCTCATCAGAATTTATCTCATATCAAGCCAGTATCTCAAAAGATATTTTGTAAGGATTACCAGAAAATACCCTGAATGCCTTAGGTTTTTGAAAAATTTAGAATTTTTAGCGGAATTTGCCGAAGGTATCTACAGTGATATTAATTCAATGAGAACATTCAGTGCCAAAAAAGAGAAACTTGGTGAATATTATGATTTTGAAATGATACGGGTTTCACTTGCCACATTAAATAGTGCGCCAATTCAGTCAACAAATACCGAATTTATTGAATTTTCCGATCAGTTTATAAGAACACTTTATGATATCTGCCGGGAAGAAACTGATGCAGAATTCAATAAAAGGATTATAACCGAAGATGTCCTCGCAATCTTTGCCGCAGGTGGCCATGCCCGGGAGCAGGCATTTGATGATGATTATGATTTGATTGTTCTATTAAACTCTGATGAACCAGAATTGCTTTCTTATTCTAATAAGGTCATCAGTAAGATGAACGCAGAAATTATAAAAAGAGGCACAATCCCACACCATAGGTTTGCCGAGTATTTTGGGAGGTATGTGCTTACCTTAAAAGAGATTGATCACGTTCTGAGTGAAGATAAGTCAGATATATTTATTGAACAGTCACAAATTCTTGGCGCCCGTTTGATTGCAGGTTCGCACCGATTTGCAAGGAATTTTTTAAAGACTATTATTCAACCACAAATCTTTAAGAAAAAGGATATTTATATTCGGCAGATGATAAATGAAATGAAATCCCGACATCCTACGGAAAAAGAATTTATTAATTCTGGTCTTGATATAAAAGAATGTGCGGGCGGACTGCGCGATATTGAAATGATTATGCTAATCCTGAAGGCTCATTTAGAAATAACCGAGCCGGTGAATTCAAAACTATTTGAAATTCTCAGGGTAAAGATACCTCAATTACAGAGCGAATTTAGCAAACTGGCAGATCGATTTAATTTTCTTAAAAATATCAGAGATATCTATCGTCTCACAACTGGTGCAACTGATTTCATCATTCCTGAAGGGCTAAAAAATGTTGCCCCAATTATGGGTTTTAGAGGCGAAGATGAACTTTATGAAAAATTTTCTCAAATGCGCAATGAGGTGAGTGAAATAATAAAAACATTTATCAAAAATTTTGCGCTGTAATCCGCCTCGAATTTATTCATCAGTATCGCATTTCGCAACCAATATCGGAATTATGAGGTTGTTTTGCAGCACCTTATTTCTACAGGAGAAACCAATTGTTTTTGCAATTCTATTGAATCGCATTCCTGAATAAATATAAATATAAAGCTCAAAAACATTTTCAATCCTGAGAATTATAATTAGATATCCTGATGAGTCAAGAAAAAATTTTTCCTTGACACTGTCCATTTTTTGAATATAATAACTCTTGTATGCCAGTTTCTACCCAGAAATTTGAAGTGAAGATAAATGAAGCCTGGTGCAAAGGCTGTGAAATCTGTGTTGCCTTCTGTCCAAAAAAAGTTTTGATAATGGAAAAGGCAAAGGCAAAGGTTACAAATCCTGAAGCCTGCACTGGGTGTCAATTATGCGAAATTTATTGTCCTGACTTTGCGATTGAAGTGGAGAGGATTTGAGGATAACAGGGTATCAGGGTATCAGAATATCAGGTTAGACAATAAGACTATGAGACCGTCAGTCAATAAGACAATTAAGATAATGACCGGCAATGAAGCCTGCGCTGAGGCTGCTCTCGTTGCCGGCATGCGTTTCTTTGCAGGTTATCCGATCACTCCTTCTTCTGAGATTGCCGAAGTTTTATCAAGAAGGCTGCCTGAAGTTGGTGGCGTATTTATCCAGATGGAGGATGAGATTGCATCAATGGGTGCCTTAATTGGTGCCTCTCTTGCAGGATTAAAGTCAATGACCGCAACGAGTGGTCCGGGATTCTCCTTGATGCAGGAGAATATTGGTTATGCTTCAATGGCTGAGGTTCCCGTGGTTGTAGTCAATGTCCAGCGGGGTGGACCAAGCACTGGATTGCCCACGCTTCCTTCCCAGGCAGATGTAATACAGGCAAGGTGGGGAACCCATGGTGACCACCCGGTTATTGCAGTTGTGCCATCCACAGTCCAGGATACGTACGCATGGACCATAATGGCTTTTAACTTTTCGGAAAAATATCGTGTGCCGGCAATTATTTTATTGGATGAGATTATTGGACATCTCAATGAAAAGATTGTTATTCCCGATACAAGCGAAATAGAAATAATTGATAGACCTCTTACTACAGATCCACCAGAAAAATTTATTCCATATAAATTTACTAATTCTGATATTCCACCGATTGCCCATTATGGAACTGGGTACAGATTCAATGTTACAGGATTGAGCCATGATGAGACTGGTTTTCCGACAAATGACCCAAAGAAGATTGATACCTTATATCGTCGGATAAATCGTAAAATTGAAAGATATAAAAATAATATAATTGCATATAAAACAGAACTTCTTGATGATGCAGATATTTGCCTTTTCTCCTATGGTTCAAGTGCCCGTTCAGCAAGAAGGGCAATGCGTGAGGCGAGGATAGCAGGTATTAAAGTTGGCTTATTCCAAATATATGTGCTTTGGCCATTTCCATACCAAGTATTATCTGACCTTTCAAAAAAAATTAAAAAATTTATTGTTCCAGAAATGAATTTAGGGCAGATTGCCCATGAGGTTGACTGTGCGACAAAAAAGGAATCCATTAGAGTAAACAGGGTTGATGGCAGTCCGATCACACCTGGCGAAATACTGGAGCAGATAAAAAATGTTTCCTTATAAAAAATATTTAAGGCAGGATAAATTTCCTCATATCTGGTGCACTGGTTGTGGTTGTGGTATAATAATGAAGGCAATGCTTCGGGCAATTGACCGGGCAAAGATTCAGAAGGATGATATGGCAGTCGTTTCCGGTATTGGTTGCTCTTCCCGGACGCCAGGCTATATGGATTTTAATACTTTGCATACGCATCATGGCCGTGCAATTGCCTTTGCTACAGGTCTGAAACTCGCCAAACCGAAATTAAAAATCATTGTTGTCACTGGTGATGGTGATGCAACCGCAATTGGGGGAAATCATTTTATCCATGCCGCAAGAAGAAATCTTGATATGACTGTCCTGCTTTATAATAATCATATCTATGGTATGACCGGTGGACAGGTATCGCCAACAACGCCATTTGGTAAGAAGGCGAGCACCGCACCTTATGGAAGTACAGAACCAGATTTTGATATCTCTGGTTTGGCAATTGCTGCAGGTGCATCATTTGTTGCCCGTTCTACCTGTTATCATGCAACCCAACTTGATAAATTGATTGAAAAGGCATTGCAGAAAAAAGGATTTTCTTTAATTGAAGTTCTATCGCCCTGTCCAACATATTATGGCCGACCCAATCGTCTGGGTAATGCAGTTGATATGCTCAGATACTACAAAGAAAATAGTATACCAGTAGAGACCGCCCGAAAATTATCTGATACAGAAAAGAAAGGCAAGATTACCATTGGCGTGCTACATGATATTGAAAGACCAGAATTCTGTGAGGAATACCAAAAACTATTAGAAAGGGTAAGGAAAAAATAGTATATCAGAATATCAGAAGATCAGGAAGAAGGGTATCAGATATCAAGAAATCAGCAAATTTTTCTAATCTGATATTCTGGTGTCTTGATATTCAGCGCCCTAATACTTTGTTGTCTCTGATAATTTTGTTTTTTTAATTTAAAAGGGAGGTTCAGTGTCCTTTCGTTATGAACTCAGATTGAGCGGTTCTGGGGGACAGGGGTTGATCCTTGCAGGTAAGATTCTTGCCGAGGCAGCAGCAATCTATGATGGTAAGAATGCAACCCAGAGTCAGTCCTATGGACCAGAGGCAAGAGGTGGTTCAAGCCGCTCTGAGGTAATAATCAGTGATGAAGATATTGACTATCCAAAGGCAGTAAATATTGATTTTTTACTTGCCTTTACTCAGGAGGCGTGTGATAAATACCTGCGCGATGTAAAAGAGAATGGAATGGTGCTTGTGGATTCGGGTTATGTAACAAGGGGTCCGGAAGGAAAATTTAAGATTTATTCTGTTCCCATTACTGAGATTGCAGAAAAAGAAATCGGCAAGACCCTGGTCGCAAATATTGTTGCTTTAGGATTGATAACCGAACTTACAGGTGTAGTATCAAAGGAGTCAGCGGAATCAGCGATTCTTTCCCGGGTTCCCAAAGGCACTGAAGAAATTAATCTCAAGGCATTCCGCGCAGGCATTTCTGCAGCACAGAAGATGAAATAAGGGAATAATTTTTTTATCTAATTATAATTAATTTTTTAATATCCTTGCTAATGTTAATATAATAAATACCAGCACTGGCTGGAGTATAGTTCAATCTGTCGTTAGAAGTCTTGAAAACGCATCTACCAGTAACATCATAAATCTTGATATCCTGCGGCTGTGAAAATTTCATTTTTATTGTCCGGTTAATTGTAGGAACTGATAATTTGTTGAAATAAAGGACGGTTTGCTCTTCGGTTATTCCAGTGACCAAATTCTTCTGAATCAACCAGTGTTCAGGGTCAACAATAATACTTATTGGCTCCTGATTGAGCAAAAACTCAAAGTGTTGTGGCGTTTGATTTATTTGTAGGACGACAATAGTATCTCCAGTGGAAAAATTAATCCTGATGGGCAAGGGCATATGGAATACCGAGGGTCCGATAGTTTGAATTTGTGACATATCAAGGGTCAATCGCCAGTTTGGTGACTCATATGATGTACTCCATTGAACACTATAGTATGGATAGCCCATATCATAGACCCATTCATCAAAGAACCAGTCATAGTTAGTGCCTAAAACTTGATTCATTATCAGATTTAAATCATCCGTGGATGCATTACCGTAGGCGAATGAATCACGATAAGTTGATAATAGATTTAGCCAGATACTATCACTACCACAAAGATAACGAATCATATGTAAAATCCAGGAACCTTTACAATAAGTATGGCCCCATTCAAATATTAAATTAGATGGTGGATTGTAAATCGGATGGGGATTTGAGGTTTCGGCACCAAAATATGCATTCAATCTTGAGAGCATCAAATTGATGAATACATTATGCCCTTCTCTTCGTTCTCGATATAGTGCATCACAATATGTAGCAAAACCCTCATTGAGCCAGACATTTTGCCAGCCAAAACAGGTTACCATATCACCCCACCATTGATGGGACATTTCATGCGCCATACCATAATAATCATTGGAAATGATCCATTGCCTGTGGATTGTGCTCATTGTTTGATGCTCCATTCCGCCATAGGTAAATGGAGTAACCACATCCATTCCATATCTTTCAAATGGATAATCACGGAATAATGAATCATAAAAATAGAACATATCAGTGGTCAAAGAAAATGCGGATGGTGCATAGATTGTATCCTCAGGCCAGAAGTAATATTTTATCTCAATACTTTCACCTGGTGCTGGATAGAACCAGTCTGAAAATGTTGTATAAATACTTGAAGCGAAATGTATCAAATAAGGAGAGATGGGATAACTGTGTTTCCAGTGGTATGTTGCAAAACCCTGAACAACGGTCTTACCAAGATATTCACCAGTCGCACAGATAGTAAATGAATCTGGCACTGTAATATAAAACTCAACGCCATAATCTGCCTTGTCCCATAAACGGTCATAGCAGGGAAACCATCGTTTTTCCGCAAATGGACAGCCCAGGGTATATGAGATTGGATGTAGACTTTGATACCAGAGATAACCCATACTTCCTGAGGCAGTTCCACTATAACCAACCATTACATTGAATGAGTCGCCCTGGTTGTAGCTATGGGGAAGCGTGATAAAAATTGTATCTCCAACATGGCTGTAATTTGCGACGATGTCATCCACTCGTACCGAGTCAACATTTAACCCTGCCAGGTAAAGGTCAATTACATTCAGATCATTTATGGTACTGCGTATGTCAATCTTAACAGCACCTGCAAGATAGCGTGATGTCATCGGTAAATTGAGATTTATCAAATAATGTAGCACATTATATGAATGGGTTGACTCTGCCCGTACTGCTTCAGGAAAAAATACCTGCTTATCCTCAATGATTGAAAAAAACTGGCTAAACATAAAAGCCACCCAGATAAGCATTATTAGACTTAATTTGATCCAATCCCACCTAAATTTGAAAATTGAAGTCCGAAATCCTAAATAAATTTTAGTCTTCAATTCTTCAAATCTTAGACACTTTCTAAAATATTGGAACTTAGAATTTGATTCCCAATACTTCATAAAGCCTCCTTTCTTTTTACTACCTACGCCTACTGCCTACTATTAATATCATTTCCCTTAATACATCTGCCACAAGCGAACCTGATACCCAGGGTGATGTTGCAAGTGGATTGTATTCTACAATATCTACGCCAATAATCTTTCTGTCCTTTAATAATAAAAGAGAATCAATTAATTCTTTAAAAGTTATACCATTGGGCTCAGGCGTTGCTACAGCAGGCAATGCAGAGGGATCAACAACATCTACATCAATCGTAACATACATCGGATCAGGAATTTTATTTATTATCTCCTTAAGGGGCTGGAATACAGAAAAACGGAATGAATTTTTATTTAAAGAAAATTCTTCCTTGGTGCCTGAGCGAATTCCAAATTGATAAATATTTTTTAAACCTACAATTTCACTTACCCTTTTTATTGTGGTGGCATGGCATATCTTTTCGCCGTGATAATCATTCCTTAAATCTGCATGGGCATCAAAATGAATAACAGAAAAATTTTTTATGATACGGTTGATACCTTTAATGATTGGAAAGGATATTGTGTGTTCACCGCCTAAGAATATCGTGGTCTTCCTTTTTTTGTATAATTCAAATGCCTTTTCTTCTATTTCCTGAATTTGATTTTCAGTATGAAATTCATAATCATTAAGGTCAGCAATCTTTAATGAAGCAACCGAACGATTCTGATATGGTGAAAACCACTCAATATTTTCTGTACATATCCGTATATACCTCGGTCCGAACCTTGAACCGGGAATAAATGATGAGGTCCGGTCAAAGGGAAAGCCGATAATTACAATATCTGCCTGGTCGAGATTTGAATTAGTATATTCAATTATCATAATTGTTTCCTATATGAATTTTTATGCGACTTTTGTGTAACCAAGGGCACCAACCATAGTAATTGCCCGTATTGGACAGACCTCAAAACATCTGCCACAGCCAATACATTTTTCTTTAATAATAATATGACGATTATTTAACTTTCCCTCTATTGCTCCAAACTGGCAGACCCTGATACATTCTCCACAACCATCACATTTCAGCGAAATAATTCCATAAGGTCTTGCGGTAGTGCGATCAATAAAACAATTTATCGGACACTTATGAAAACAGATTCCACAGGAATTGCATTTTTCATAATTTATAATGGGCAAGTTATTTACTATTCCAATTGCGCCCTCATAAGGACAAATATCTACACAAATTTTACAGCCAATGCAGCCCATTTTGCAGAGATCTTTTACAACATCTTCTCTATCAAGGGATTTACAGGCAAGATAGATTAATTGGGAACGAGGAATTAATTCCAGAACATTTCGGGGGCATTCTTTGATACAAATACCACAGCCGTCACACTTATCAGGATTAATAATAGGCAGGCGATCTTTACCCATTGTTATTGCACGTACAGGACAGACTTCAACACAATGGCCATCTCCAAGACAGCCATATCTGCAAGCCTTGTTGCCATTAAAGAGTGTAAAATTTAACCAGCAATCTTTAGGCCCCTGATATACAAAAAGGTCGTGGGCATTCAACCCGCCTTTACACCTTAAAACACAGATTAAATCTTCCATTCTATTTATAGATCTTTAATTAATTCCAGAAATTTTTTATAAGGGATTGCAGTCCAAGACTCGGCAGACACTGCGCCACTAGAAAGGCTGATCATTGAAACCTTTGCGGCAATCTCTTCATTTGGTGCCTCGTAGATGTCTAAAAAATCATATGGTCCTAAAAGTGCATAATGGGCAAGAAATTTTACTCCAGGACAATCCTTTTTTACCCTTTCCATCCATTGTCGACCAATCTCTGCTCTTTTTCTCAAATCCCTGGTCAACTCTGGCGAAAGTTTTGTTACTAAAATATAGGTTGCCATAAAACTCCTTTCAGGAGATTATATACTGATTATATTCAGAGTCAATAGTTAATGGTTATTGTTTTTTTAAAAAACCATTGACTCTGTCCTTTACCATATCGGGTCTATGTCCACCAACCACTGGTCATTTTTTTAAATCGCGGAATATAAATCTAAAATCTTTACTACATTGATTCTCAAGTATAAAGCGATCATAATTACTTCATTGATAAAGTTATTGACAAAACAAAAATAATAAGTATAATTGTTAAATAATAAAAAGGAGGAATAATGCGAAAATGTGGCGCAAAAAAAACAAAGAAGAAAGGTAAGAAGAAAAAAAAGTAACATAAAGTAAAAAGAGGGAGGCAAACGCCTCCCTCTTTTTTTATGAATTAACTGACTAAATTTACTATTGACAGCCATCGTAAATTGAATATAATATCATAAGCTTTGACCGTAGAGGCTGCCCTTATGAATTTCAAGGGCGATTAAGGCCCGAAAGGAGGAAATTTGGTCTACGGAAAAGTAAAGTGGTTCGATGGTAAGAAAGGCTATGGTTTCATTGAGAAAGAAGATGGAACCGGTGATGTCTTTGTCCATTATCAGGACATAGTGGGCGAAGGCTATCGGGTCCTTAGAGAAGGCGAACGAGTTAAGTTTGAGATTACGCAAACTCCGAAAGGAGACAAAGCCATTAAGGTCGAACGCACTGCAAATGAATAATGGGTTTAATGAATCCAGATATGGAGCCTGGATAAAACCAGGCTCCATATTTTGCAATATGATACGATATGATACCTGAAAAAAAGTTGGCTGAAATAAAAGAATTACTGAAAAACGCCAGCAATCTGGAGATGGCCGGTAAATTTAAAGAAGCCATTGGTGTGTTGGAAAGGGCAATAAAATTAAATCCGAATGATGGTAATTTGTTTAATCGGCTGGGTGATCTGTACATAAAAATGAATAAACCAAAAGAGGCATTGGATGCGTATCATAAGGGAATAGAAGCCTTTAAAAATGATAATTTTATACGCAACGCCCTTGCCCTCTGTAAAAAGATTTTGCGCTATGACCCGGGCAACATAGATGTCAATTTCACAATTGCCCAGTTGCTGGTAGAACTGGATGAAAAAAGTGATGCGGCGATATATCTATTCTCTTATATTGAAAGACAGATGTCTGCCGGTAATAAAAAAGAAGTGATGAAGGCGATGGAAATTCTAAAAAATCTTAAAGTCAGCGACCGCACAATGGCGGATAAAATGGCAACAATTTATGATACAGTTGGGGAAAAGAAAAAGGCTGAGGAGGTAAAGCAGGAAGTAAGCGAATCAACCGTTGATAAATCTTCAGATCTTAAATCAGTAATGGCAGAAACTCATCCTGTACTGCTTGAGAAAAAAACCGAAAAACCTGAGTTAACAACAATATCTCAAAACACCATTGATATTGATTCTTTAAATCGTTTAGAGAAACTTACCAATGAGATAGAGAGAATTGTTGGAGATTTACGCCGGGCAATGCGTATTGATGAGGTTGTTATTGCCATAGATAAATCTCTATCTGTTTTTTCCCAGCAGCAAAAAGAGGCAATCAGTTTGATACACAAATCATTACAGGTAAATCTGGAAAATTTGAAAAAAACAGTTGATAATTTGCAGGAGGGGTCCAAGAAGAATATAGATGGTTTAGAAAAAGTTGTTACTCAATTAAATCAATCAATCGTCAGTATCAATAATAATCAGAAGTTAATCGTTCAGGAGATAACGAAAAATCTTGACCATATCGGAAAGCAATTTGAAACAACTACTCTGAAGATGCTGGCCGATCTGAAAAATCTGACCGTCAGTTATGAATCTACGAGTCAGAATGTTTGTTCCAAGGTTGATGAAAATCGTCAGGCAACAGCATCTTTATTAAAAGTCGGGAATGAGACAAAACTCGGTATTCAAAGTATTAGTGATAGTCTTTTAAAATATTTTCTTAATCAGGAATCTCAAGCCAAAAGATTAAATAAATTTATTCTTATTATGACCATTATCCTTGCCGGAATGGCAATTCTGTTATTCATTTCACTACTCAAATAAGATATTTTTACTAAGGCTACTTTAACGCAAACAATAATCCAAAGTTGTTGCTTGACAGCAAATCATATTTTAATATAATTTATTGTGCCCTGGGAATGTATTCTTGATGTGAATCTCAATAGACTCACTGAATCTTTAAAGTTCCTTGAAGATTATATAAGGTTTGAAATTAAAGATCTATCTATACTTGCTAAAATAAGAATGATGCGAAAAGAATTTTTTCAACTAAAGAAAATGTTGCCACTTGCTGATTTGATTGCTCATCGAAAAAGTGAGATTGATCCAGGAAGAAAACCAGCATTTGATTCTATCCCCCGAAATAATGATGAGGACCTTATATTTGCAAATTTCAGTAGGACAAAGGAATCAGCAAGGATAATTGAAGAAATCCTGCGACAGAAGAATAAAAAACTAAGCAAAGACATAAAAAAAATAAGATTTAAAATCTACGACCTGGAAAAATTAATGATCGAAAAAAAACAAAAAAAATTTGACCCTAAACTATGTGTAATTATTGATGAAAAATATCTTGATAAAATTTCCTTGAAGGAAATGATTAAAATTTTTGAAAATAATGGTGCGACGATGATTCAATTAAGGATAAAAAATTTATCCAGTAGAGAATTTTATTGTTATGCAATCAAGATAAAAAAACTAATTCGCAGTCCGCAATTAAAATTGATTATCAATGACCGTGTGGATATTGCTTTAGGTGTTAATGCTGATGGCGTTCATCTTGGTCAGGACGATATGCCGGTAATTTGCGCAAGAGAAATATTGGGTGATAAATTCATTATTGGTGCTTCAGTTCATAGTTTAAAGCAGGCGTTTGTTGCCCAAAAATCCAGGGCTGATTATTTGGGTGTCGGTACGGTTTTCCCGACTAAAACTAAATGCGATGCCCGGATTTGCGGTCTGGATTTGATCAGACGACTCAGTAAAAAAGTAAATATTCCAATCATTGGCATCGGTGGGATAAATAATAAAAATTATCAAAAAGTTATCAGGGCTGGTGCCTCAGGAATTGCAGTCGCATCCTATCTTTTTGAAGGAAATCTAAAGAAAAATTTACGGTCATTAGTAGTAAAAAAGAGGTAATTATAGTTATTATGGCGCTACTAATAGATTTAATGTGACACAAAAGGATGCCAGGGATACGAAGACAAGGAGACAGGGAAATAAGTGGACTGAAGGCAAAATTAGGAGGTTAAGAGGTTATGAAAAAAATGTGCGTCAATCTATGTAACTCCGCGTGTTGCGGAGAAACAAGGAGGTATTATGAATATAAGCATTTCCGCCAGAAATTTTGAATTAACTGATGTCTTGACTGAATTTGCCGGGAAAAAACTGGCAAAATTAAAAAGGTTTGAGCACCATATTATAAATGGTCATTTGATTTTAGAAAAGGATAAATCAATAAGCATTGTAGAACTCACATTGCTGGTAAAGCATTCTACAATTCTCTGCAAGGTTAACACGCAAGACATTTATCAAGGTATAATAGATGTTGCCAAGAAGGCAGAACGACAACTGCAGAAGTACGAGGATAAATTCAAGGAACGAAAAAGAATTGCTGCTAAAACCAAAAGAGTATAAATATGAATGAAATCACTGTCCTAAATTTATACGAAGAGAAAAAGAAGGTTTTTTCTTTTAAAATTATTGGTGGCGAAAAATATTTAAAACAGAGAAAAATTACGAGTTGCGATATTTTCCGCCCCGGGCTTGCCCTTGCGGGATATACTGGATATTTTTTGAGTGAACGGATAATGATTATTGGTGAAACTGAAACATCTTACTTGAAAACTCTAAATGACAAAGTAAAAGAAAAAAGGATTACTACAATTATGAAGCTTGGAACTCCCTGTATTATTGTTGCAAAAAATTTAAAGATTGATAAAAAGATTGTTGAGGAGGCTAACAAAAGAAAAATACCGATATTAAGAACAACATTATCAACAACACCATTTATTCACGCCTTGTCAAATTATCTGGATTATAAACTGGCACCCAGTATATTTTTACATGGAACATTAATGGATATCTATGGTGTGGGCGTATTGTTTTTAGGAAAGCCAGGCATTGGTAAGAGTGAGTGTGCCCTTGACCTCGTAGAAAGAGGACATCGGCTCGTGGCCGATGACTTGGTAAAGATTGTTCGTCGAGGTAAGATATTGATTGGCACTGGTGCAGAAAAGAGTGATCGATTAAAACACCATTTGGAAATTCGTGGGGTTGGAATAGTTGATATTTTTAGAATCTTTGGTGTGAAGGCAATTCGTCTGCGCAAACGCATTGAGATAATTATTGAACTTGTATTTTGGAAAGAAACAAGAGGTGAATACGAACGGCTTGGTCTTGCGAAAAAACAAAAAGAAATCCTTGGGGCCAAAGTCCCTCATATTTTATTACCACTCACACCTGGTAAAAATATTTCGGTAATTGCCGAGGTTGTAGCAATGAATTACCTCTTAGAATTAAGGGGGATAAATGCTGCCCGTGAATATAATGAAGAACTTCAGCGGATTCTTTTCAAAAAAGAAATGCCGAGTATCTATATTGATGAGGATATAGAATGAAAATAGAGGCTAAAGAGAGCTATTAATACGGGTACAAAGGGGTGAAGAAGGGAGCATAAAATTGAACAAGGGGAATGGAAAAAATGAAATTTTGAAGCTGGTGCATGTGGGGACAAAACATTATAAATTATGAACTTAAAAAAATATGAAGTTTAGTAGTTAAATAATCAAGACGAAAGGATATAAATATGATTAAAGGTATTATAATAGGACATGGTGATTTTGCCCATTCATTACTTAAAACAGTGGAAAAAATTTTGGGTAAACAGAAGATGGTTGAAGCTTTTTCCAATGAAAAATTATCCTGCGAATCACTTGCAGAGGCTTTAAAAAATTCAATCGGTGAAGATAAACAAGAAAAAATACTGTTTGTTGATCTGCCCGGTGGCAGTTGCGCGATATCCTGTTTAAATCTTTTGAAGACCGATAAAAATATAAAGGTATTATGCGGAGTCAACCTGCCAATGCTTATAGAGTTTTTCCTTTTGCGGGAAAAATATACTGCTGATGAATTATTGCCAATTTTATTAAAAAAAGGAAGGGACAATATAATTATCTTGGGAGGTAATGTTGGAGACGATCGGTGAAATTTTTGAGAATTCAGTAAAGAATTGTCCAAATAAACTTGCTTTAAAAAAGGGTAGTGTTATTTATACGTATCAGCAACTGAAGGAGCGTATTCTTGTATTGAAGAATTATCTATGTAAATTGGGGATTGTGACGGGTGCGCGGGTTGGTGTGCTTGGTGAAAACAGTCCGGAGTGGGCAATAAGTTATCTTGCTATTAGCCGGGCAGGCTTGGTCTGTGTGCCGCTTGACGCAATGCTCTCCGAAGGCGAGTTATTACATATTCTTCGTGAAAGCGCAGCCAGAGGCGTAATATGTTCAGACAATTGTAGGTATAAAATAGAAGCTATTAAGCGTGAGCTGAAAGATTTTAAATGGTTGATCAATATGAATGAAATCAGTCGTTTGCCTGAAATTAAGGAAGAAAAAATAATTGATATCAACCTTGACTCCTTGGCAATTTTAATATTTACTTCTGGAACTACAGGTTTGACAAAGGCAGTGATGCTCAGTCATCGGAATATAATTGCCAATTTACTGGCGGTTGAGAAAGTAATTCCAGTGTATGAAAATGACACTTTTGTTTCTGTCATACCTATGCATCATACTTTTGAAGCGACGTGTGGTTTTCTCTATCCTTTGTATCGAGGAGCATCAATATATTACCCACCAAGTCTAAAACCGAATGAATTGATAGCAACAATGAAGGAAGCCAAAGTAACCTGTTTAATTGCTGTACCGCTGTTGTTTGAAAAATTTCTTGCTGGTCTTCAGAGAAAAATTGCCAGTGCCTCAATTCCTGCGAAAATTGTTTTTTCTACAATCAGTGGGGCAAGTTTAATTTTTAAATTTCTGCGTAAACCTTCATTCAGCAAGATTAGAAAAGAAATGGGTTTAGGAAACTTGCGTCTTACCGTTTCTGGTGGTGCTGCACTATCCACCAAAGTTGCCCAGGGTTTGGAAATGCTCGGAATTCCAATATTGCAGGGATATGGTTTAACTGAGACAGCACCAGTTATCTCGGCAAATCCTCCTGAACGACCAAAAAATAGCTCTGTTGGAAAACCACTGCCAGGAGTTGAAGTAAAGATATCTGAACCTGATGAGAATGGTATTGGCGAAATAGTTGTGCGTGGTCCGAATATAATGCTTGGCTACTACAATAATCAAAATGCTACAGATGAAGTTTTAAAGGATGGTTGGCTTTATACGGGTGACCTTGGCTACATTGATAATGAAAACTATATTTATATTACTGGCAGAAAGAAAAGTCTAATTGTGACAGCGACGGGTAAGAATATAATTCCTGAAGAATTGGAAGAGAAAATTATTACAAGCAAATGGGTCAAAGAAGTGCTCGTTGTTCCGCGAATTGACCCTGGCACAAAAAAGGAAGAAGTTTGTGCCTTGATCTACCCTGATTATGAGTTGCTTGAACAATATGGTATCAATCAAAATATTACCCTTAGTTTTTCTGATGTTGAAAAGATATTCAGAGAAGAAATAAAAAGAATAAATGAAACTTTACCTGTTTATAAAAGGATTACCAAGTTTGAAGTTCGCGAAGAGGAATTTCCAAAAACAACCACTCAGAAAATAAAACGGCATATGTTTATTGAACAGAGTATTAAGGTTTAAAATGTAATTTTTTTGTTAAATTAAGCCTAACCACAGGTGGTACCAACTTAGAAATATCACCACCCAGGAAGGCAATTTCTTTAACCAGAGAAGAGCTGACAAATATATATTTTTCTGAAGGCATAAGGAAAAGCGCATCAATATCCGGATTTAATTTCCTATTCATCAAAGCAAGTTGAAACTCATAATCAAAATCAGAAACTGCCCGAATGCCACGGATGATGGTTTTTGCCGAAACCGACTTAACAAAATCTACAAGCAATGATGAAAATCCATGGACACTTATTTTAGAATTATGCTTATAAATCTCTTTTATCATAGAAATTCTTTCATCAAGCGTAAAAATGGTTTTTTTAGGCCCGCTACTAACGCCGATTATGACTTTGTCGAAAATTTTTGTTGCCCGATTAATGACATCAATGTGGCCATATGTAATAGGATCAAAGGTTCCAGCATAGACTGCCTTTTTCATCCTTCACTCCTTGTTATTATCTTTTAACTTTAAAAAAGATACTAATGTATCACCGTATCTTTTTTCTTTTAAAATAATATATTCAGAAGGAATTGTACAACGATTAAAATATGTGTGCTCGGCAACAATAATTCCATTTTTTGCTATCAGTGAATAAAAACAAAGCAATTTCAGAGTTTCGGCAAGGTATTCTTTTTTATATGGCGGGTCAATGAAGGCAATATCAAACTTCATTTTGCGCAATCGTTTCAATGCCGGTCTAAAATCCTGTCTAATTATTTTTACTTTACTTTGAAGATTTAGTTCTTTTATATTTTTTATTAGCACCGCCGGATGATTTTCAATGAAGGTACAGGATCTTGCACCTCGGGATAAGGCTTCAATCCCCAGCGCGCCAGTACCTGCGAATATATCTATTACACAGACATTTTTAATTTGTCTGCTTAATATATTAAATATTGCTGAACGCACAATTCCTTTTGTCGGTCTTATTCCCGATTTTGCGACCTTGAGATATCTGCCTTTATTTAAACCGGCAATAATTTTCATTAAACTACTATTTATATTTAATAAACCCCGAAACATCACAGAATGTGATTCGGGGTTTATATAAGATTTTTGGTTTTTATATTCAGTCTATATTTTTATCCCATTACTTGATTATAGTTGGGGTAATAAATATCAATAGTTCGCGGTCCTCATAGGTCGTGGTCGTTTCTCTGAATAGCGCGCCGATAAGGGGAATGTTTTTAAGAATTGGTATTCCCCTGACATTTTTTGTCTCTTTCTTTCTGATAAATCCACCGATCACGACAGTATTCCCATCTTTCACAAGAACCTTAGAATCTGCTTCTGAGGTTGTAATAATGGGCCTGCCTTGGAGTGCTGATGCCTTGTCAAGTTCACTAACTTCAGCATGGATTTCCATAGTGATTTCTTCTAATGAATTTATGTGTGGTGTCACCTCAAGTTTGGTACCTACTGTATAGAACTGGATAACAGTATTACCCGCCATATCCCGAGTCGGAATACCAAAACGTTGACCACCAAGGATGGAGGCTCTTTTATTATCTACAGCCGATACCCGCGGTGCTGAAATGGTATTTGCCTTACCTTTTTCCTCAAGCAAATTAATTGTTGCTGAGACCTGTGCAAGAGAAGGAACGGTCCCGATGTTAAATACACCATATCCTGCAATTGCCGGATTGGGATTGCTTGAAAGGTCAGCGCGTAATAATCTGCTTTCCAATCCTTTTAAAGTCCAGCTTATACCCAAACCTTGGGATTGAGAGGCATCAACGTCTACAACCTTTGCCATAATTTCTACCTGGGGTGTTGGTGTATCAAGTAATTTTACCAGCTGTTTAATCTTATCATGAATTGGTTCGACCTCAGTTACTACTACCGAATTTGTTCTTTCGTCAACATTTGCCTTGCCTTTTGGTGAAAGCATTGCTTGAATCTTATTCACCATTTCGCCCGGATTGGCAAATTCAAGTTTATAAATATTAGAGATGAGTGGTAAATCAAAATCCTGTTTATCAAGATTTTCTGCGGTATCAACACGAATAACACCTGGATCTTCGCGATAGGCATAACCAGCAGCACGGAGAATAATTTCCAGGGCTTGATGCCAAGGAACATTATGTAGTCTAACTGTTACCGTACTTTTCACATCTTTACCCGCAACGATGTTCACACCGGCATATTCAGATAGTGCTCTTAAGACAGTTAAGATATCGGCATTTTCAAGGTCAATACTGATAGGACGACCAGTAATACTCACTGGCGGCCTTGAAGTAGGAACTACTGGCGGAGGTGCTTCTGTTGAAGTAGATGCAGTAGCCTCGGAAGTAACTGCCTGCCACTGGGGTATTGGTGCAGTAAGTCCGGTGAGCAATGTGACTACAAAATTATTTCCTTCGGTAGCGGTCAAAAAAGAATAATCCTGATTCAATTTTGCCACAACTCTAATCAGGTCAGGTTGCCCGGCAAATCCAGTCAGAGATACTTCTTGTATGCCACCGGAGTTAAGTGCATAGGTCTTCCCAACGAGATTGCTTGAAACACCTGAACAGTCCACAACCATCCGTGAAGGATCTTTGAGACTGAAGGCATTGGCAATAAATGGGCCATCTGCTTCAAGAATTAATTTTGTATTTACTCCCTCAGATTTTACAATTACATCTTTAATAACTACACCATTTAAAAGAGAGAGTAATGAGAGAATTGTGAACAAAAATCTCATAATCTACCTCCTTTCCTTTTCTTCCTCTTGAAGCCTTAACTCATATTTTGTTACTACTCCCGCATGCATAATTTCAAAAATTATTGCCTGACGATTAATTTCACTGACATGGCCACCAGCAACGCGATCACCGCGTTTGAGTATATAACCATTATCCTGACCATCTTTTACCAGGGCATAATAACCACGGTCGCCCCAGAGCACGCCAATTAAACGCAGATTTTCCGGACTCAAATGGCCAGTCTTTCCACCACCCAGCTCTAAACCAACAAGGGGTACAAACGGATCCCTGCGTCCCGCAGGTTCATAATTATACTTTTCTACCGGAAATAATGAATCGCCAGATGGTGTTTGATTAAAGATAATAAGTAATGAAAGAATGCTACCGACGGCGTGGAGTACCACTTGGCACCTCCTGTTTTTTCGCAACGGTATACGTGATTGTCTGTAATTCCGCTTCAGTACTGCGGTTCTTACCTGCGACAACCTTTATTGAGGGAACATTTACAATCCGGGAGAGGTTACCAACATTGGAAAGAAATTTACCAAGTTGATGATACCCGCACGCAACCTTAATCTGCACTGGTATTTCTGCATAGTTTGCTTTGGGAACAGGTCCGCTTGGTTTGAAAAGCAAAAAACTTACACCCGCCTTGGTCCCAGAATTGGAGATCTGCTGAATCAATTTAGGAATTTCTTTTTCCTGGGGTAACATTTCTTTGGCAATTTCCCATTCAGCTTCAAGTCGGGCAATCCTTGCCTGTAATTCAGGTAAACGTGCCTTTGCCGCCTCAGCTTCCTGGACCTTTATCTGGAGTGAATCCTTTTTTGCCTCAAGACTTTTTATTTTATTCTGATTTGAGGTGTATGGGAATTTGAAGAATAGAATTAACACCAGGATTAAGATAACAAAAAATACTATAGTTTGTTGGGTTTTAGATTCTTTTAAATTCATTTATTACCTCCCTGGGTTGTATCAATTTTAACATTTGCGGTGAGTGTGAACTCCATCATCTCCTGTTTTTCAATGGTCTTTTTCTCCAGAACTGAAAGGTCGACATTAGCGATATAAGGGGATTCTTCAAGTCGGTTCATAAAGTCAGCCACCAGGAGATTTGAAGCCGTGGTTCCTTTTATATTAATATTCTGCGTAGTGACATTGAGCATAGTTAACCATGTGAATTCTGGAATGCGCGCTGAAATTTCATCAAGAACGTGGGCAATTAAAAAACGATTCTGATTCAATTCGCGAATCGGGGAAATGAGTGTCATCAACTCTTTTTCTCGTTTTTTGAGACTATCAACTGTGGCTACATAAACTTTTAGCTCATCAAGTCGTGTCCTCAATTCATTGATATTATGATTTAGCCCACCAATTTTACTGGATTGAATAATCAGAAAAAGTGCGATAATAACCACAACTACCGCAATACCCAGAATATAGAGAGCACCCAGTTTAATGGATGGTAGTTTAACCGGTGGTGCACCGGGTTTTGCGGGTTTGGCTTTTGCCGCCTTTGCCTTTTTAGGGCTTGGCGATAGATCTATTTTTATCATTAGTCCCCCCTTAATGCAAGACCAACTGCTTGGGTTAAAACTGGACCAATCACATCAACCCCTTCAGGTGAGAATATTGTGGGGTCATAAAGAATATTTTTGAATGGGTTAAAGACTTCAACATTTACATTTAGCCGCCGTTTTAAATATTCAACAAGATTTGGTATTAGTGCCCCGCCACCTGTTATGAACATTTTATTTACCTTTTCTTCGCCCGTTACGGTTGAAAGGAATTGCAAACTTCGTTCAATCTGAGTGCTCAGGTCATTCACAAACGATTCAAATACACCCTGGATAGAATCCTGAGATGCACCTACAGGAATTGTTCCTTTTACAGCATTTGCAGCATCTTCGTAATTGAAGCCGATTTCTTTCTGCAATTTATTGATATAAGAGTTTACACCATAGTAGACATCTCGTGCCAGCAATGAAGAACCACCCCTTACTACATTGATTACGGTCATACCTGCACCGATGTTTAATAATCCAATAGATTCATCTGGGCTTGCCTGATAGTTATATTCATAGGCATTTTGTAAAGCAAATGCGGCTGTATCAATGATTACCGGATTGAGATTCAGGTCTTTTAATAAAGTGCTCAGGTTATTTATCAATTCATTCTTTGCCGCAACCAGCATAACTTCTTGTTGATTTTCGCCGAAATTTGGATTGACCACATCAAAGTCCAGGGATACCTCATTTATATCAAATGGTACATACTGTTCCGCCTCCCATTTTATCTGTTCCCTTGTTTCGGCTTCGCTCAGACGGTCCATAACAATGCGCTTGATAATTACATCCCTTCCAGCAAGACCAATTACGACATCCTTGGTTGTGATATTGCGGGATTCAAGTAGGGTTCTGATTGAATCCAGGACTGCTTCCCGGTCAATGATTTCGCCCTCAACAATCGCATCCGGCAATATCTTTGAAATACCGTAATTGATTAACTTCCTGGTTTTACCCGGCGAAAGCTCAACAATTTTTGTTTGACTTGAACCAATATCGAGACCGATCACTCTTTTCTTTTTCCCAAACATATTCACTCCTTTGCTTTTTGACTAAATTTTTAAACAAACTTCGTACGGGGCTACCCCCCAATTAAATTTTAATATTATATATATAATTACAAGAATGTCAAGAGGCAAATTAAACATTATTGGTTTCTTGACGAAAGTTAAAAAAGGGCTTTGTTTTCTGTAAAAATTTATCATATTCACCTTTTTTAATGTGAAGACGAATCTTTTTCATCAGATCTATGTAAAATTTTATATTGTGATAACTGACAAGGCGGCCGCCGAGTGCCTCACCTACATTAAATAAATGGCGCAAGTATGACCGGCTGAAATTCCGACAGGTATAACAATTACAATTTATATCAAGGGGTCTTTTATCATTTGTATAGCGTCTGCTCTTTATTATAATCTTACCTTCAGATGTAAAAGCCATACCAGTTCGGCCGTTTCTGGTGGGCAGGACGCAGTCAAACAGGTCAACTCCCAGACCAACTGCCTCAAGAATATCTTCAGGGTAGCCACAGCCCATTAAATATCGGATTTTATTATCCGGAATTATATCATTTGTTTCATTGACCATTTCCATTGTAAAATTTGAAGATTCACCGATCATCAATCCACCAATCCCATAGCCAGGAAATTTTAATTCCAAAAGACGCCGAGCACATTCCCGCCGCAAATCCTTGAATGTTGCACCCTGAATAATCGCAAACAAGCGCGGTTTTTTTTTACATTAAGGCTTCGTTTTGCCCATTTTATGGTCCTTTCTACGGCAATTCTTGCTTCTATAAACTCTGAAGGATAAGGGGTGAAGAAATCAAGACACATTGCAATATCTGTTCCTAAATCCCTTTGTACTTCAATTGCGGTCTCCGGACTTAAGTTAATCCGTGAGCCATCTATATGTGAAGAAAATGTTAATCCATCATCATTCACCTGTCTCAATTCACTTAAAGAATATGCCTGAAATCCACCAGAATCTGTAAGGATTGTCCTTTCCCAGTTCATAAATTTGTGGATTCCTCCCATTTTTTTTATCAGGGCAGTTCCTGGTCTCTGCATAAGATGATAGGTATTACAGACAATTATCTCTACACCGAGTTCTTTTAAATCCTTTGACGAAAGGGTTTTAACTGTTCCCTGGGTTGCAACCGGCATAAAATTTGGCGTTGAAACGGTGAAGTTTTTTGTCTTTAGAAAACCGAGACGTGCCCGCGTATTTCGGTCTCTCTTCAGCACCATAAACATATTTATATAATATACAATTATTTTCTTTTGTCAAGGATTATCTACATTTACTCTGTTATCCTGATTTACTCTGTTATCCTGCATCGTGAATAAATCCCCTGCGCTATCCCGCATACACCTAAACTAATTACGAAATTGCCATCCGCCAGATCTTTGTGAACACTAAAAGGGGATGGCATTAACGAAATACATAGCGGATCCCAATTCCGTTTTCACCAAGATACATAATGCGGTCACCATCAAAATCTCCAAAATAGAGCGAAGGTGCCCCTTCTATAAACAAATTCCAGTTTTCTCCCGGGAAATAATCTAAGCCAATTTTAAAACGAGGACCTATACCAACACCAGAGCCAACCTCGTGGCCAAAGAATCCAAATGCGGTTCCCTTAGCAAAGCCTAATCCTGGACCATAATAGAAAAATAATTGCCGCTCAACGATTGCCTTCTGCCTTATCAAATCGCCGTGGACAAGAAAACTCTCAACACGATAAATCCCAAGGTCTTCTTTATAGCCACCAACTACTAAATCCCAAGACCAATTGGGTTGCCAGGTACGTGCTGATAATCCGGCTGGTAAACCAAGGACAATGCCCAGACCAAAACCATTGTTCTGTCCAATATTAGGAACCCCGTAGAGATGACCCATGACTGTTGTAACCGATACAAATAAAAAAAGTTTTTTCATCACGCTCCTCCTTGTTCATAAAAAATTAAAATGTTTTTAATTGACATATTTGTCCACATTTGACTTCCAGCATTATTCCCAGACCGGGACGGCGTCCGGTGATAAAGAATCTCCCAATGCCTCAAATTCTGCCCTCGTCATATAATGAATTACTGGATGATATGGACCCAGAACACCAGGTTCGTTTTTTCCAACGAGATTTTTGTCATACTTAGGTTGAGACCATGAGCCAGTTGCCCAAGAAATTTGGTGCGGAGCATAGGTAGACAGATGTTCTTCGGGCATTATACTCATCCAGCGAATGGTAAAAGATTGCTCTGATTTTGGACCCCAGGCCTGCCAGGTCACGCCGTTCTCTGATACAGCGTTACGCGGACGCTGGTTGCTTCTTGAATAAACTATTATGTATCTTCTCTCGGCATCAAGCGCAATCTCATCGTCCATGAGACAGCCGTAAAGAACGCCCTTATACAATCCATCCTGACCATCTGAATAATGTGCTATAGACCAGTAACGACACTCGCCAACTGTTGCGACCGGCTCACTGTTACGGGTCTTTGGGGTAACAGGTAGTTTACCTGTCAAGACGATTACCTTGTCATCGCCCAGAGTGATTGGACGGCAGAGGTAACTGATGTAGTTGCAGCAGGTTGCTGAACATTCGTAATTACCAGGTGGGGGCATATCCGGACCCCGTCCAAGATAATTCTTATCCAGGTTTCTGATATGTTTTTTTATATATTTTTGTAGTATTTTACCCCATAATTTTGTTGCTACATAATAAATACCCCGTGCCTCTGCCATTATCAGAGCGATACTGAACATCTTCAACCAGCCAACCTTTGGTCCAATAAATGATGGTGGGTCCTTTGGCGGAGTTGGATATCCTGGAATTGCCACATTTTGTCTTCGGGCAACAAGTCCAAAATCGCATTTTATCCAGAATTTTTCTCCAGTCTGAAGCTCAAGGTATGCCTTGGGTAGAGGAACTCCAGCAAAAGGTCCAGTTCCGTGGTCAGGGGCATAATACCGCAGCCATATGACCGAAGGGAGCAGACATCCATCACCGACAGCACCTGGATAGGCAAAAGGACCACCAACCCGTGTATTACCTGGGGCTCGATATTCAGGTGCTTTCATCGCCTGTGGATTTAATGCCACTGCATTACCGCGTTTCAATTCAAAATAGATGTGATAGTGTCGGTTATTTGCATTGCGGTCAGCACCGGTCCGGAATGGATTGATATTTCCGGAATCAGGCTCAATATCTATATCTACAATTGGAACCTCAGGCGCACCAATAATACCCGTCACAGTTCTTGGGTCAAATGGGCATAGGATTTGATAATCCATAAATCGGCAGTGTGGAAAGTCACCTTCAATCACAAGTCGCGAATCAAATGGTGCAAAAAATAGTAGTTTTGAATATGTACAGTGATTGTCAGGACCGAGAAAAAACAATTTAGAGAAATCTTTGGGAATTTCATTGGCAAGTCGACAATACCACTGTTCTTCCGCAGATACTTCCTCGGGCCGACAAAGTATCCAATCCTTCGTCTTTTCGTTATTGATGCTCGGTGGTAAAAGACTATCTGGCAATTTTGCTGGAGCCTTTCCATCAGACCAATCTCGGATATATTTCTCAAGCTGGTCTGATAGTTCCTTTGCCTCTCTGATTTTCAAATCGTAATATTCTTCCCATTCCTGAGTTGTTTTTTTTAAAAATTTATTCTGACTACTTTTGGTTGTTTGTGGTAACACATACTGGCTAAAATAATCTAAAGGAAATTCGTTCTTGTCAGGAAGGTTTCCATTCAATGAAACTTCGGTCGTGATGCCGCCGTATGTAACCTTTAATACTCCCTTTCCAGCACCGTGTCCTGAATTCCAAATTATTCTTCTGCCCTGGTCTACACCTTCAATCTTACCATAGCCACTTGCTGTCCATTCAGGCGGCGCACCAGCGCGCTGACATTCTGAATCTGGTTTTTCATCGTTCCAGATCGGTAGACATTCAAACTCAACAACTTCATAGGTACCGTATCTAGACCAGCCATTAGGAGAAATATTGATTCCTATTATGTTTGCTTTTAGAGTAGAATCTTGTCCTGCGAATAAACCGCTTGTTATAATGATATAAAAGAAACAAACAAATGGAAATAAATACCAAAAACTCGTGTTTTTACGATAGTCTAAATTCATATCACCTTCTTTAAAAACCCTTTTATCCTTCCGCCAACATTGGGAAAATCGGCCTGGATAATTTTTATTATTAAGCTCCATTTTTCTTCCAGAAGATTACATCAAAATACATCTGTTATTCACCTTAATATCAAGAAATAAATCAAAAAATAAATTATTTCCTCCTTTTATAATTTATTAAAAACTGCTTACACTAACATAATGTTATATTCCGGGTCGATAATTTAATAAATTCATAAAATCCTTTTTTGACAATTTTGCTTCCCTCAAATTATTGGCTTTAAAGAAATTTTCGGTTAAAAGTTAAGACCTGACCCTATTTCATCACCTCCCGGTGGGAGAAGTCGCGTTTAAGGGCAAATTCGCTTATATCATAAGGTGGTCTGCCTGTCGTAATATACGCAGCAGAAATGTAGCCAATTTCAGGACCGAGCATAAAACCGTGGCCACAGAAACCGCCAATAATCCAGAGACCTTCTATATCAGTTTTATCCAAAATTGGATTACCATCCGGGGTCATCTCGTAACTCCCTGACCACTGGCGGATAATCTTTATATTTTCAAATTTGGGAATTAACCTTGCCATTCTCCTTCCCATCTCTTTTATGAATTCAAATGATGATCGCAAATCATTACCCGGAATATTGGGAACTGGTGTGTAGCATCCTATGACACTACCCTGTTTTGCCTTCTGGTGAAAATAGCAGCCATCAGGACGATAATCAACAACCATTGGTCTGAAAAAGACCTCGATTGGTTCAGTGATCAATGATTCGTGCCGTTCAGGATAAATAGGAATATCAATGCCTAAATGGTTTGAAAATTCCCGGATAAATGGTCCTGTAGCATTTACGACAATCGGCGCATGGTAAGTTTCGCCATCAATCGTAGTAATTGAATTTACTTTGTTCTCCTGAAAATTTATTTTCTTTACCTCGCAATGGGTGAAAATTTTTCCCTTCTCTTTTATCTTCCTTGCATAGGCATCAACAACCAAAAATGGATTTGCCTGACCATCAGAAGGGCAATAAGTACCGCCAATTAGATCATCAGTACTAATGCCCGGTACAATCTCTTGAATAGTGGGAACATCTACATATTCTACATTTAACCCCATTCTTTGCTGTAACGCAATTAATTTTTTGTAGGTTTCTTCTTTTTCTTTGCTATGCGCTAAGAATAGATAGCCATCCTGTTCAAATTCTACATCCATTCCGAGTTCTTCATCCATAACTTTGAATTTTTTTACCGATTCCATTGCAATCTTGATACTCAATTCTGTTGAAAACTGCTGTCTTATACCACCAATACAACGACCTGTAGAACCCGCAGTAAGATAATCTTTTTCAAAGAGATAAACTTTTAAACCTTTTTTTGTGAGATAATAGCCGGTTGCACAACCAATAATACCACCGCCAATGATAATGATATCAGTAGTATTCATTGATTAAATCTCAAATTCCAAGCACCAAATCACAAACAATATTTAAATCCCAAACAGTTTAAAAAATTGGAATTTGGATTTTTGAATTTCCATGTATTTAGGCATTTTGGACCTTTTGGCATTTAGGTATTTTCACAATCCATACATCGCTATTATTTCATCTTTTTTCTTGCCGAGGATTTTATATTTTTCACCAACCTTCTTGAACGCCTCGATTGCCTTATCAAGGTGCTCCTTTTCATGGACTGCAGAAATCTGAACCCGAATCCTTGCCTGACCCTGTGGAACAACCGGGAAAAAGAAACCAACAACATAGATACCTTCATCATAAAGGTCGCGTGCCATGTTCTGAGCAAGTTTTGCATTATATAACATTACCGGTACAATAGGGTGGACCCCTTCGCGGATGTCCAGTCCTGCCTCTTTCATCTTTGCCCGGAAATATTTTGTATTTTCCTCAAGTTTATCACGGAGTTTTGTTGTGCTGGCAATAAGGTTAACCACTTTATTTGCTGCCGCAACTACAACTGGTGGAATGGTATTAGAAAAAAGATAGGGACGGGCACGCTGACGGCACATCTCAACAATCTCTCTGCGGCCACTCACACATCCACCTGATGCACCACCCATTGCCTTACCTAATGTTGTAGTAATAATATCGATCTTACCTACGACACCGCAGTGTTCATGTGTACCCTTACCATTCTTTCCTAAAAAACCTGTAGCATGTGAATCATCGATCATTACTATTGCATCATATTTTCCAGCAAGTTCGCAGATTTTATCAAGGGGTGCAATATCGCCATCCATTGAAAATACGCCATCAGTAATGATCATCCGGAACCGACAGTTCTGGGTTTCCTGAAGTTTTTCTTCAAGATGTGCCATATTGAGGTGTTTGTAATTGTAAAGTTGCGCCTTGCAGAGTTTCATACCATCAACAATGGATGCGTGGACGAGCCGGTCAGCAATCATTGCATCCTCTTTATCCAGGACAACATCAAATACACCTGCATTGGCATCCATACATGAAGGGAATAAGACAGTATCCTCAGTGCCCAAAAATTCGGTGAGTTTTCGTTCCAGTTCACGATGAATATCCTGTGTGCCGCAGATAAAACGCACTGAAGACATACCATAGCCCCGGTTTTCAAGCCCTTCATGCGCTGCCTTAACAACCTCGGGATGGCTTGATAAACCGAGATAATTGTTGGCACAGAAATTTATAACTTCTTTAGGTAGTGAACCAGAGGGATATTCAACTTTTATCATTGCTGATTGCGGTGAGGCAATATATCTTTCTTCTTTAAAGAGTCCTTTCTCCCTAATGCCCTTTAATTCGTTTGTGAAAAATTCTCTAATTTTATTATCAAATGCCATACTACCTCCTTATATATTAAAAACAAAGTAATACAGGACAATTTAAGGCAATTATGGGCTTGATTGTTTTAGCCTTTGTTTCCACTCCATTAATCTTCATTCGCTTCAATTGTCTTAAAATGCCTTTTTGTATCACCACAAATTTTTAAGTATCAAGTTTTACGAATTCTCTAAGGACTTTGATAATATTGTTCACAGTATCAAATGTATCGGTCGTTGCCTTATCATCCGGAATTTTTATATTAAATTTCTTCTCCAAAAATGTTTTGAGCGAAACCATTGAAAATGAATCAACAATACCACTGGAGATCAAGGGTGTATTTTCCGTAATCTCCTGTTCTGAATCTTCGTCAAGGTATTCCTTTTTAACATAATCAATGATTAATTTTTTTAAATCTTCCACCATTTTACCTCCTTAGAAGCTAGTACACAATTAAAGGGCATTGCTGCCGGTATTGTTATTGATAAAATATTTAACCATCTTGCTACGCCCTGTGACGATACAGACCGCCATATCGAAAAACTTTTAACGATAAACTTATTTTCAATCAATCATTCTCCAGGGTGGAGATATCACCAATTTTTTCACCCCATTCTTTTGCCCTTAAAAGGCGGCGCATAATCTTGCCGCTTCGGGTTTTGGGCAGGAAATCAACAAACTCAATCTCCTGGGGCATTGCCAGTGGTGATAATTTTTTTCTGATATAATTCATAATATCAAGTTCCAAATCATTACTTGGTTTATAACCTGGTTTTAAGGCAACAAATGCCTTGACCACCTCCATATTTACCGGGTCAGGTTTTCCCACTGCAGCGGATTCAGCAACTGCTGGATGCTCAAGTAGGGCCGATTCAATCTCAAATGGTCCAACAAGATGGCCTGCAGTATTTATTACATCATCATCCCTGCCCACAAACCAGAAATATCCTTCATTATCAAGGTAAGCCCGATCACCGCAGATATACCTGCCATTTTTAAATTTATTATCATATGTTTCTTTATTATTCCAGTAAGCTCTCATCATTGATGGCCAACCTGGTTTTAAGGCAATTAAGCCAATTGAACCCGGCGTATTTATCGGTTCAAAATTTTTAGGGTCAACAATTACAGCAATAATACCCGGGAAGGCTTTACCCATAGAACCGGGTTTTATCTTCATTCCTGGATAGTTTGAGATAACAATTGAACCGGTCTCGGTCTGCCAGTAAGAATCATGGAATGGCAAGCCGAATGCCTTTTCTGACCAGACAACCGCTTCGGCATTCAAGGGTTCACCCACACTAACCAGATGGCGCAAAGACTTCAGATTATATTTTTTTACAACGGACCCACCTTCTTTCATCAAAAGCCTAATTGCAGTGGGTGCACTATACCACACTGTTACTTTATGCCTTTCAATGAACGCATACCACTTCTCAGTATTAAATCCAATATCATATACTGCCTGGGAAATACCAATTGCCCAGGGTCCAATGATTCCATAAGAAGTTCCGGTAACCCAACCCGGGTCTGCAGTGCACCAGTAGATATCATCTGGTTTCAGGTCAAGTACCCATTTTGCAGTAATATATTGAGCGATTATTGAAGAATGGACATGGAGTGCACCTTTTGGTTTACCCGTAGTTCCGGATGTATAATGTAGCACAGAGGGGATTTCTTTGTCTACAGGATAGATATTAAAATGTTCAATCCGTTTGTAATCATTCATGCTAAATTCAATTTCTCTTTCTTCAAGGGGCTTGCCTTCATTATGTAAAACAATTACAAATTTTAATTCCGGCAATTGCGATTTTATCTTGCGCACCTTTGAGAGATGTTTGCGTGTGGTCAATATGGCTCGGGTCTTTGCATCATCAAGCCGGGTGAACAATGCTTCTTCACCAAATGCCGAGAATAGTGGTTGAACTATAAATCCTGCCTTTAGAATACCGATAAAAGATATATAGAGTTCTGGAATGCGGTCCATAAATATACATACCCGTTCTTTGGGTTTGATGCCGAGCGAGGTCAAGAAATAGGCGAATTTATTACTGTTGACCCGGATATCATCATAGGTATATTGTTTTATTTCACCACTAAATCCCTGCCATATCAATGCAAGTTTACTGCCGAATCCGAGTTCGCAGATACGGTCACTGCAATAATATCCAATGTTGTAATTGTGGTTTTTACCATAACCCAGTTCTTTTTCACTCTGTTCCCAGTCAAAATTTTTATATCTCTCTTCATAGGAACCAATGTTAAAAGCTTGGGTAGGCATCAAACCTCCTTATATAACCCTCTCCTCTTCTCCCTTGAATGAAAGGAAACTGGTGGCGGTGTCAAGCAACCTCCTGCTTAATATTATGTTCAATTATTGCAATGGCACAGGCATACTTTTTTGAATTACCTGTCCCGGTATGAATAGAACGTCTTTCAGGCAAATTTTGCCTGAGTGGTCCTGAAATATTAATTTTATCATTCTTTAATTGAATATTGTGCCAGAAAAAACCAAAATAAAGCCCTTTGCCCAGTGCCTTTAAAATTGATTCCTTCAGGGCAAATTTTATGCTAAGCAATAAAGAATTATTTTTAACTGATTTTATTTCTTGGATGTTAAAAATCTGTTCAAGAAAATCTTCTGAAGCTTTTGAAAATCGGCTTGTTTCAATCAGGTCAATGCCGATGCCCTTTATCATCACTAATTAAGGATATAAAAGTATTTTACCACAATTGCCAGTTTCCATCAATTCCATTCCCTTTTGAAATTCTTCGAGTCTTAGCCGATGTGTGATTACCGGATCAAGATCAAGTTTGCCTGAGGCAAGAAATCGCGTCGCCTTATACCAGGTTGAAAACATAAGTCTTCCATTGATACCTTGGATTGTAAAATATTTAAAGACAACATCAGCGAGATCTATTTTTACTGGTCGGTCAGGAATTCCAAGGATTGAATATCTTCCTCCGGGCCTTAAAGCCTTAAGCCCTTCAGTAATCGCTGATTGATTCCCCGACATCTCAAGGACCACATCAACACCCTTACCATTTGTATTATGTAAAATTGAATCAATGATTTTGTTTTTCTTTGGATTCAAAATTATATCCGCGCCCATCTTTTTTGCCATTTGTAATCGGTAGTCATTGACTTCTGTAGCAATGATTTTTGTTGCCCCGCATATTTTACAGACTGCAATAGACATTATGCCGATTGGTCCACAACCAGTAATTAAAACAGTATTGCCCGCAATCTCGCCAGCAAGGACAGTATGGATTGCATTACCTAACGGCTCCATTACTGATACATAATCCTTGGGAATTTTTTCTTCAATGACCCAGGCATTGGTTGCCGGAACAACTGCAAATTCAGCAAAGACTCCATCAATATCAACACCAAAGATCCGCACATTTTCACAAATATGTGAAAGACCATTGCGACAGAGATAACAGTATCCGCAGGCAATATGGGTTTCCGCAGAGATAATGTTATCCTTTTTAATATTTTGAACATTACTGCCGACTTCTACAACCTGACCGCACAATTCATGTCCCATTATCTGGGGAATTTTTTTAATGCGTTTTTGTGCCCATTCATTCATTTGAAAAATATGGAGGTCAGTGCCACAGATTGAAGTTGCTAAAACTTTTACCAGGACCTCGTCGGGTCCTGGTGTCGGGACTGGAACATCAAGTAATTCTGCACCAGATTCGGGTTTTGTCTTAACTACCGCCTTCATTGTTGCCATAACCAATTATAATGAAAAATTTGTTAAAGTCAAGAATCGAACATTGACATACAATGTCATTAATTTGAGAAATTATTCCTTCATACTAATTTCTACTTACTTTTTATTTTGCTATCTCAATCGCCCTTGTTTCTCTTACTACAGTTACCTTTATCTGCCCGGGATATTGAATCTCTTTTTCAATCCTACGGGCAATATCATTTGCCATATTTGCCACTTCAGTATCTGAAACCGCTCCGGGATTAACCATCACGCGCACTTCGCGACCTGCCTGAATCGCATAGACTCTCTCCACGCCATTGAATGATGAGACGACCTCTTCAAGTGCCTTTAATCTCTTAATATATGCCTCAATTGTTTCTCTTCTTGCACCTGGCCTTGCCCCAGAAATAGAATCCGCAATCTCTACAATAAAGGCATAAGGCGTATTGAGTGTTGTCTCCTCATGGTGTGCAGATACCGCATTGATGATGGTTTCGCTTTCGTTAAACTTGGCAGCAAGTTCAGCACCAATCTGGGCATGAGAACCTTCCATAGTTACATCAGCAACCTTACCTAAATCATGCAATAAACCTGCCCGCTTTGCAATTATCGGATCCAAGCCCAATTCCTGGGCAATTAGTGCTGAAAGATAGGCAACTTCTTTTGAATGTTGCAATAAATTTTGTCCATAACTGGTGCGGAAATGCATTTTGCCTAAATGTCGCACAAGTTCTGGTGCCAATCCGATTATTCCTAATTCCAGACAAATCTCTTCGCCCGTATTTTTTATTGTGGCTTCAATCTCTTTTTGGGCATTTTTTACAACCTCTTCAATGCGCGCCGGATGGATCCTGCCGTCAGAAATTAATTTTGCCATTGCAATCCGGGCGATCTCCCTTCTGACCGGGTCAAAACAGGACAAGGAAATTGTTTCTGGCGTATCATCTATAATTACCTCAACTCCGGTTAAATTTTCAAATGCCCGGATGTTTCTACCTTCTCTGCCGATGATCCTCCCTTTCATCTCTTCTGACGGAATTGATACAACTGAAATTGTTGATTCTGTTGTGTGGCTTGTGGCACAACGCTGTATTGACTGAAGAATGATTTCGCGGGCAGTCTCTTCAGCCTTTTGTTTAGCCTCTTCTTTAATGCGGTTTAAAAGTGCGGATGCTTCATGCCTTACCTCAGCCTCTAAATTTTTCATCAAGGCGGTTTTCGCCTCTTCCCTTGAAAGATTTGCAATTTTTTGTAGCGCCTCGGTTTCTTCTTTAATTAACTGGTCCAGCCTTTCTGATTTTACCTGAATAATCTTTTCCCGATTTTGAATATTATGCTCTTTGTTGATAAGTTCTTTTTCTTTATCAATGATTAATCTTTCACGCCTTTCCAGTCCAGTTTCTTTTTCTAAGAGACGCCTTTCTGCCTTTTCAATCTCCCTTCGACGATTAAGGGTTTCTTTTTCAAAATTTAATTTCTCCTGATACCAGTTTTCTTTGGCAGCAATCTCGGCAGATTTACGATAATTTTCTGCCTCTTTTTTTGCATCCTCAATGATTTTTCTTGCTTCATCCTGGGCGCTGATTATTTTTGCCCGATTGTACTTAAGATAGAAATAAATTACAAAAATTGCTTCTAAAGCCAAAATAACAATGGCGATTATTAGCACTGTCATATGAACCTCCCTGGTCCCGGGACTGATAAAAATCAGCCCCGGGAAAAATTTTATAAAGTTCCCCGCATATGCCGTGCGGGAAGAAGTCTTTGAACCCAGGGTTAAAGTGGGCGCCTGTCGACTACAGGAAAACCCATAGTCAAACTTGGCTCCCTAACGATGGGTGTTGGCTCAAGACTTAATGCCCATCACGAGCAACGCAGGGAACGAATTAAGTAATCACTTCATCAATTTTGAGAATTAAGGAATTAATTCTCTGTTCCAATTCCGAAATTTTTTTATTAAGATGCTCTTCTTTTTGTAGATATTCATCAACCAAATTCAAACAGGCGAGCACGGCAATCTTGGTGGTTGATGGTAAAGGAAATTCACGATGAATATCCTTCATCTTTTTATCCACAATCTCAGCGATTTTCTTAATTCGCTCCTCATCCATTTCTTCGGATGTTATTCGATAATCATTTCCGAAGATATTAACCACAACTTCATTGGTTTGACTCTTTTTCAAGATTGCTCCTAATCGCTCTTCAAATATAAATTCATAAAAAGATTCCTTTATAATGTCATTGTATCAATCTTTTCAATCAGACCGTCAACGCGTTTTTTTACCTCATCTTCTCTTTCTTTCAATTGTCTGCTTTCTTCTTCAAGTTCGCTGATCCTCTGCTTAAGTTCATTGATTAAATTTATTATTCTATCAATCTTTTCTTCAAGTTTTGCTATTCCGTTCAATTGGTCTCCTTTTTTCTTAAAACAGCCCCAAAATTTATTGAGACTTCGTTGATTATTTTCTTTATAAAATTATCAACCTCTTCATTGGTTAATGTTCGGTCTGATGCCTTGAAGTACAATCTGAATCCCATGTTCTTTTTGCCTGAGGGTAGATTTTTTCCTTTATAGTAATCAAAGAGTACAACCTTCTCCAAGATTGGCCCGGCAACACGGCTGATTATGTTTTTTACCACCGGCACTTCAATATTTTCATTAAATAAGAATGCAAGATCGCGAATATTCGCAGGAAATTTTGGCGGTGGATTATAAAATGTTTCGTTAATCAGAGAAAAGATCTTGTCTATCGATATTTCAAAATAGAAGAATTTTCGTTCACAGAGTTCTGGGGCAATAATGCCCAAGTAACCGAGCTCTTTATCAGAGAAAACAATTTTTACTGCCTGGCTAAATCCAATCTGTTTATGGTGTAGGAATTCAATATCCTTAATTCTTAATGCCTCCAAAATCATCTCAACTGTGCCTTTGGCGTCGTAATAATTCAAATTTTGTTCGATTTTTTCCCAGAAATTTGGGTAAAGTTCACCACCAAGAATGACACCGAGCCTCTTTTCCTGAAAAAGTTCAGAACTTAAGAGGATATTTCCAATCTCAAAGAGTTTAAGCGAATAATTCCCCTTTGAGAGGTTGTAATGAATTGCATCAAGTAAACCCAAAAACAAGGTGGGTCTTAATGCATTGAATCGTTCATTTAATGGATTTTTTAATTTCACAAACTCGCTGTATCCAAGTTCATTGAGCCGCTGGCTGGATACAAGTGAGAGATTATAGGTTTCACTGAAACCCAGTCCAATCATATAGGACTTCAAAAATTTCAGAAAAGCACGGCTTTTATCATGGATTCTGGTAATTGCCCAGTGCCCAGGAAGGACATCAGGGATATTCATATAGCCGTATATGCGCGCTACTTCCTCATAAATATCCTCTTCAATCTGAAGGTCATAACGATAATGAGGGATTTTTGCCTTTAATTGATTCTTTCCAGAAATCTTAATATCTGACCTGGTTAATAGATTCTTTATTTCTTCAGTATTAAGATTTAGAGAAAGAATAGTGTTCATCCCACGTCGGGAGAATAATATTGTTTTTGGTTTTGCCTTTTTGCCTGTACTTATGAATTTGGTCTCTTTTGCTCCAGCCGAAGCTTTGAAATCTTCTCCAGTTATCCTTGAAACTTCATCAACCATTGATAAATCTGCACCACGTTCAAATCTTATTGATGCCTCAGTCTGAAGGCCAAGGCGCCTCCTTGTATGGGCAATGCGCCTGGGATTAAAGAATGCACTCTCCAATAATATACGCCGGGTGGAATCTGTAATCTGGGAACACCGGGCACCGATTATGCCGGCAAGGGCAATAGGACCATTCTTATCCGCAATTATTAGATCTTGTTCATCTAATTTAAAGACCGTGCCTTCAAGGGTTACAAATTGCTCATTTTTTCGCGCCCGCCTGATTATTATGGGTCCGTTTAATAAATCAAGGTCAAAAGGATGTAGTGGCTGACCATTAAGAAGCATATTTATATTTGTAATATCAACCACATTATTTATTCCCTTCATTCCCATACAGAGCAGGCGCCATTTTACTGAAAATGGAGATTCTTTAACTTTAACTTCTTCAAAGACTCTTGCAGTATATCTGGGACAACCGTCCAGATCTTTTATCTTGACCCAGGTCTTGTCAATGTGATTTATCTGGTCAGAGTTTTTTTCTTTAAAAGAGAATTTTATTCCCAGCCCAAGGCTAAATTCTCGCGCAAGCCCAATGACCGATAATAGGTCTGGACGATTGGTATTGACCTTTACATCAAGTACAAAATCATCAAAGAAATTGGTGAAATGTTTTCCTTCCGTGCCTTTGTCTAAGACAATTACACCAGTAGATTTTTCTGCAATACCAAGTTCTTCCTCGCTTACGAGCATTCCATTTGATTTAACACCACTAAAATCCCTTTCTCCAACTATCTTCTCCTTGAATTTTTTTCCGGAAGCGACTACAAATACAAGGTCATCTAATTTAACATTCATTGCCGATGTAACAATTTGATGATGACTTGTGGTTTTTATATCCAATATATTTAAATTTTTTAAAGTCGGATGTGGGGTAATTTTTACAATCCTGCCAATGACAATATCACCAGGGCAGTATTGATACTGCTGGATTATTTCCATACCAAGACTATTCGCAGCTTTTTCAAGCGCTTTAATATCTAATTTAGTATTGAGAATCTCCTCAAGCCACTTAACTGAGACCAACATCAACAACTCCTAGTTATGTATAATATCATTCTTTATCTCCTTAAATCTTATTTTAATAAAATTGCCTTTTCCACTTTTTTATAGCTACCGGTTTCAAACCAGAAAAAATAGATACCACTGGCAAAACCGTCGGGCTTTATAAGAACCTCATTCATTCCAATCTTTGACTTTATTATATTCTCCTGATGTAATACCCAATTGTTATGCCACTGGTTGGCGCGACTGTATAGCACCGAATTGACTGTGGATAATCAAAATACCTCAGCGCATCATAAACATTTATCCGACCAGCACCAAGATAATCATCATAACCCGGATATTGTCCTGCATTCACATCTTCTGCTGTTGCCCTGATTATACCTTCTACATCCTCGGGTTGCATAGTCTGATACCCTTTTCGCCAAGCAATGGACCGGATAAGTGCAGCAAGACCACTAACATGAGGCGCTGCCATTGAGGTACCAGTTGTCTCACAATAAGGCGGAGCCGGCTGCCCTTGTCCTGGTTCAGCCCAAGCAGTGCTCCAAATATTAGCACCTGGAGCAACAACATCAATTCCATTACCATAGTTACTACCAGTGTCTGGATGCGAAACCCAGCGGTTGTCATTTCTATCAGTGGCTCCTACAGAAAGAGCACAATGGTGATCAAAATCAGAAGGATAATGCGGTGTGGGTGTATTATCATTTCCTTTTGCAGCAACAAAGGTACTTCCGTATTTATAAGCAGTGATTACTGCTGACCGAAGATTTTCACTACGAATATCAGTCCCCCAACTGTTATTCAAGATATGCACGCCATCACCACCCCGATATATTGGTTTCGATGCCCTTAAAATTGCACTTATTGCATACTCTAAACTTATCGACCCGTCGTGTGGGTATCCTATTTCATACGCATAAATGGAGCAACCTATATCCGCGCCACCCCAACCTCCGGATATCCCTGAAACTCCTTTATTATTATTTGTTAGTGCACTTGCAATCCCAGCCACATGATTTCCGTGAGGGAAATATGTACTACCGTAATTACCCTCGGGATACGGATCATCGTGGACATAATCCCATCCACCTCTTACTTTATAACCATCTCCAAAACCATTGCCAAAATCTTCATGTTGATATTGCACACCCAAATCAAGAATACCAATTTTTATATTATAATTGCCTTTTTCAATATTCCATGCTTGTTGCATATCAATGTCGCAATCAGAAGATTGGTCCAGATTCCATTGTTGCGAAAACTTAGGATCGTTAGGACGGGCTTCAGCCCAAAGAATATAATTGGGTTCAGCAACAATAATCTCTTGGAACGAATTGAGCGACTCGCAGGCTAATTGGATATCAGTCTCTGTGCTAACAATAATTTTAAATAACTGTGAATAATCCGGTATTTTTACCGTAATTCCATTTTCAAGCATTGCTATTGTATCGGCAGGCGAAAAATCAGGAACTACTTTTCTGAGCTCTTGAAAACCCAAGAAATTAAGATAATTCTTTAGGACTTCAGAACCTTGTATCGTCTCTATACCACCTTTTTGTTCGCCAGGTGCCAACACTACTACGCCACTTTTGAAAAATGCCAGCATTTCGCCTAGTTTATAGTTATTCTCGTGTGCAATAACTAAGGCAACAAGAGAAATAAGACATATTGTTATTTTTGCACACATAATTCCTCGTCTGTTTTTGTTAAACATAAATATATAACCTTATCCATAAGGAGGTCGCTGCTGCCTCTTCATCTCGCTGCGAAAAGACGATTTTTTTAGCATCAGGCGACCGTCCACCATCACTGGTTAGTCGCAGCGTATCTATCCCACTTGTATCAGTTACCCAGACATCAAATTCGTGAAGACTTGGAAATGCCGATCTTCCCGCGTAGACAATCTTTCGGCAATCAGGCCCCCAGCTAGGTTCACGGCCTAATCCGATATGCTTTATAGCACTATTAGTGCCGAGTTCCATAATCCAAATGCCATTTGAATCTAGATTGTCTATTGAACAATCAAAAACCAATAATTGACCATTCGGCGACCAATCTGGGGAAAAACAAGAACCCCAGGTTGTTAATTGCCTAATCCCTTTTGTTCCAACATTTATCATATAAATATCTCTGTTATAACCATACGCTATCCACTCCCCATCAGGCAACCAATCGGGTGACCAACCTTTAACCAAGAAATTTGCTTCCATTGTGTCCAAATTCAATATCCATATTCCTGAACTATCTTCTTCACCATACGGTACAGGCGGATAACGGTTTGGGTCACGATAAAAAGCAATATAGCGTCCATCTGGCGACCATGCTGGTTCCTCATCACAATTTCTATGCACAGGTGTGCGATCGCAACCAATTGAAATCAGTAAAGATAAAAGCATCCCAACAATATAGTAATATTTAAAACAAAAGCCTTGGCACGATATAACTTTTAACTTTTCTTCGTGCATTATCTTAACTCCTCTCACTAAGTTCAAAACATAAACCTGCAATAATCAAAGTACATATTATAATATTTTTATCCATCCTACCGCTTGGTATGGTCTTTCTGGTCTGTTTGTTCTATTTAGTCTGTCTGGTTTCTCTGGTTTCATAAGTTCCTAACCTCTCTTAACCCCAATCGCCATTCCTTTATTCTTGCTTTTGCCGTAGTAATTTGATGATTTTCTTTCAATGACATAACACAGCCTTTTTAAAATTGTTCCAAAAATCTCATATCATTATTATAAAATACCCGGATATCATCAATAAGATATTTAATCATTGCGACCCGCTCAATACCCATACCTAAGGCATAACCAGAATACTCTTTTGGTGAAATCTTGACATTCTTTAGAACCTGGGGATGAACCATACCACAGCCGAGCATCTCAAGCCAGCCTGTATTACCACAGACCGGACATCCTTCACCCTGGCATACAGCACAACTTATGGCAAGTTCACCAGAGGGTTCAGTGAATGGAAAGAAACTCGGTCTCAATTCATATTTTGTCTTCGGTCCAAAAATCTGTTTTACAAATTCACTCATGAGCCATTTTAATTCACCAAAAGATACGCCCTTATCAACATATAAAACTTCTACCTGATGGAAAACCGGTGAATGGCTCGGGTCAAACGCATCAAATCTGTAGCATCTTCCGGGACAGATGATCTTTATTGGCGGCTTTGTCTTTTCCATTACCCGTATCTGGACCGGAGAGGTGTGGCTCCTTAATAAAAGTTCATCCGAGATATACAAGCTTGAAAAATTGTCGCGTGCAGGATGGTCCTTTGGTATATTTAATGCCTCAAAATTATACCAGTCATATTCAATCTCAGGTCCTGAGGCAACAACAAATCCGAGGTTCTCAAAGAATGATTCTATCTCGTCCTGGATTAATGAAAGGGGATGGCGATGTCCCACATACCCCATTTTACCGGGCAATAAAGGGTCAATTTTGAAAATAGTAGTCTGACTGAATTCTATCTGTTTAGCACTCAAAATCTCGTTTAGTTTTGATTTCAATAGATTAATCTCATTGCCTAATCTTCTTCTATCTTCAACTGGAAATTTCACGAGTTCCTTAAACAGTTCGTTCAATATGCCTTTTCTGCCAAGGTAGCGAATTCTAAATGCCTCAAGCGAATTAAGGTCTTTAATATTATTCAGTTCTGTATCAATGGTTGACTTTAATTCATTAATCTTCTGTTCCATTATTTAAAAATCCTTTCCTTCAGTTTATTTCTTCATCATTTTGCAGTTTTCAACCAACGAATTAAATTCTTCGGGATAGTCATAGGCAAGCATTGCCAGGGTCTTGCGGTCAATAGCTATATTGTTCTTTTTTAGAGAATTCATAAATTCAGAATATTTCAATCCTTTTTCCCGTAATGCCGCATTAATCCTTGTAATCCATAATGCCCTGAAGACCCTCTTTTTCCGCTTTCGCTCTTTATATGCAGACACCCATGCCTTCATCACCTGTATGCGGGCGGTTTTATAAAGCCGGTGTTTAGCACCCCAGTATCCTTTTGCAGCCTTAAGCCATTTTTTCCGGCGTTTTCTCGTATATGGAGCATTCTTTGTTCTTGGCATCTTATTCTTCTCCTTTCCTTAAAATTCTTAATCTGGATTGCCTGAAATTAGTAATTTTCAGACTTTGCCAAAGATTATAACCAGATTATAAATTCTGTCAAGTTATTTAAAATCCTTAAATCTTTTTAAGTCCGCCCTGGACACAGGGGTTAACTTTGAGAGCCTCCTTTTATGTCTTCTTGATTTGCCGGTCAAAAGGTGTCTTTTTCCTGATTTCCAGCGCAGAATTTTCCCATTTTTTTTAATCTTTACCCGCTTTAACCAGCCTCTCTTTGTTTTTAATTTACTCATTACCTGTTCTCCTTTTCTGTGGGATTAAAGTCACTGAAATGATTTGTTCTTCCTGTTTGGGGGGCGCTTCTTCCTTGGCAATTGCCTGGAGGTCATTAATCACCCGTTCTACCAGATTCATACCCAAATGGGCATGGAGTAACTCCCTTCCACGGAGACGGAGTTTAATCTTTACGCGGTCACCTTTTTCTAAAAACTCCTTTATTTTGTTCATTTTTACCTGATAATCGTGCTCTGAGATTTTTATTGATAGCCTCATTTCCCGAATTTGGGTCTGATGCTGATGTTTTCTTGATTCCCGTTCCTGCCTTTTCTTTTCATAGACATAACGACCGAAATTCATTAACCTGCATACTGGCGGCTGGGCATCGGGTGCAACCTCAACTAAATCAAGACCACGTTCCCGGGCAATACGCAGGGCAATTGCAGTATCAAAGATGCCCATATACTGACGATTTTCATCCACTAATTTTACCTTTTCTGTCCTTATTTCATTATTGACCCTTGGTAGGTTTTTAATCTTCACCTCCTTGTTCTGAGTCACTCAGATTAAAAAAGTCTTTTAGCTTCATCTCGCCGAGGTCTCCGCGACCCCTTTTTCTCACGGAAATAGTTTTTTTCTCAAGTTCGCGTTGGCCAATAACAAGGATATACGGAACTTTTTTAATCTCAGCTTCCCTGATACGGTAATTTATCTTCACAGATTTACTATTCAATTCTGACCTTAAATCATGCTTTAAACAGCGATTATAAACATCTCGGGCATAAGTATTTTCTTTGTCAGTTATAGGCATTACCACAACCTGTACTGGTGCGAGCCAGAGTGGAAATGCGCCTGCATAATGCTCAATTAAGGTTCCGATGAATCGTTCTAAGGAACCATAAAGTGCCCGATGGATGACCACAACCTCTTTATGCTGTCCTTTTGCATCCATATACTCTATTTTAAATCGCTTGGGCAGGTTAAAATCAAACTGAATCGTGGTTGCCTGCCAGGCGCGACCCAAGGCATCAAGGATATTGATATCAATTTTGGGTCCATAAAACACTGCTTCACCCAACTGAACTTTATATTGCAATTTGACCTTTTTTAATGCCGAGATCAAACCATTTTCTGCCCTCTGCCACTCATCATCTGAGCCCATAAACTTCGCTTTTTCCTTTGGGTCCCTCACTGAGAGGTTAATCTGAAAGTCCTCAAACCCAAACTTTTTAAAGATTGTCATGGTTAATTGGAGAATCTTGACTATCTCTTCTTCAATCTGGTCAGAACGACAGAAAATATGAGCATCATCCTGGGTAAAGCCCCTGACCCTTAATAAACCGTGAAGTGTGCCTGATAATTCATTTCTATATACAGTTGCCAGTTCTGCATACTTTATGGGCAATTCTTTATAACTCCGGATCTTTGATTTATATATCAAAATATGGCCTGGACAGTTCATAGGTTTTAAAACATACTCTTCATTTTCAACAGGCAGTGTGAACATCTTATCCCGGTAAAAATCATAATGTCCTGAAGTCTGCCAGAGATTACTCCGGGCAATATGGGGAGTAGCGATGATTTCATAACCATTCTTCAGGTGCTGTTTCATCCAGTAATCTTCAATGAGTCGCTTTATAATCGTTCCTTTGGGATGCCAGAACACCAGACCTGCACCTGCTTCATCAAAGATTGAAAATAGTTCAAGTTCTGCACCTAATTTACGATGGTCCCTTTTCTGTGCCTCTTCAAGTCTATGGAGATAATTCTTTAATTGGTCATTTGTGGTAAACGATATGCCGTAGATTCTTGAAAGCATAGGCAGGCGTGAATCACCACGCCAGTAGGCTCCAGCAACACTCAAGAGTTTAAATGCCTTTACTATTCCGGTCCTTGAAATATGGGGTCCACGGCAAAGATCAACAAATTCTCCATTACGATAGAGGCTTATCTCTTTGTCTGGAATATCCCGGGCAAGTTCCACTTTGTAGTATTCGTTGCGGCGCGCGAAGAATTCAATCACTGCCTCCTTGGTCATTACAATCCGCTCAAAAGGTACATCCTCTTTAATAATCTCTGTCATTTTTTCTTCTATCTTGGTTAGGTTTTCATTGGTAAATGGAGTTGGATAGTCAAAATCATAATAAAAGCCCTGGTCAATGGCAGGGCCTATCGCCAATTTTACATCAGGAAACAATGCCTTCACTGCCATTGCCATAATATGGGAAGTTGAATGCCAGAAGATTTGCTGACCTTCAGGGTCGCTGAATTTAATCAATTCTATCTCGCAATTCTCAGTTATCGGCATGCTCAGGTCCTTCAATTCTCCATTTATCCGCGCCACAATACATTCTTTATCCGTTATCAATTCTGCAATCTTCTTGCCCTGTTCAACTTCCATTATTGTGCCATTAAGCTTAATTTTCAACATCGGTCAATTATAAAGCATTTTTTAGTTTTGTCAATGGGTTTTGAGCAAAAATTTGTAGTTATTGAATAATTAATGAAATGTGGTTGCTTTATCACGTTGAAATCCGCTTAATGTCTGGTGGATTTCAACATCTTTGGTCTTTTATCAGATAATATCTTAACTGTCTTTGTTGGTGGATTCGGTAAGATTAATTATTCAATATAACAATATAATACATTTCTTTGTAATTGTTTTTTTATCCGTGACCAATTTTACAAAATAAACACCACCGGGCAAGGATTTTTTTAATTCTGCTTCATAATGACCAGGAGAAATGTTGCTATCTACCAATACTTCTTCTACCTGACCTAAAACATTGTAAATAACGAGTTTCACTCTTGATGGTCTGGGTAGAGCATACTGGATTTTGTAGAATTTCTAATCTCATATCTCCTATCTCATATCTGATATCCAATTTATTCCTGAATGGATTGGGATAACAATCTAATCTTACTTCTTGCCTCTGGCTTCTTGCTTCTTCAATACCCCCTGGCTCATATTCATAAATTCTTGTTTGATTGTTACCTGAAATCACAATTTCATTATAGCCATTGCCATCAATGTCATTGGTTACTCGCACGCTTGAGCCCCTGTTATTTCCGGGTAATGTCTGCCAGACATAGAACGAATCATTGCCCGCGGATTTGATAATGTAAACATATGAAGCTGCCTCAAGCACAATCTCGGGAATGCTGTCGCCGTCAACATCACCTGCTTCCGAAAAGCCGCCAGGATAATTCGGATGGTAAAGGGTGTAGAAGTCCATGGTGTCAAGAATGCGGTACACAGTGTCAACTGTCGCTTCAAAGATAAACGCCCTGATGTAGCCAAAAAAATGATTGAATCCTTTAATTACAAACTCTGCCCTGCCATCCCTGTCTGCATCCGCAACGGTAAAACAATCTCTAATAGTGGGCGGATAGATATAATCCGAGACAATTAATTCATAGGTATTGCCAGCCGGGCTCTCATAAATGTAGTAATACTCACCGCCTAAGACGAACTCAATTCTACCATCCAGTTCGAAATCCCCAAACGCAATTGTGCTATAGACGCCATCACCAGTTGTATCAACTGGAGCAAACAGTCTCGCATAAGAATTATCGCCGGTGCTTTCATAAATAACAAAGTCCTCGTAGCCCTGAGGCGTAGGGTCTCCCTCACATTTAATAATTTCGGGTACGCCATCTTGGTCAACGTCATATGACATGGTCGGACCAAAAGCATAACCCCCAACCGTATCCCGCCACACTTCCTGGGTAGGATAGGAAAACGAATCCGGAGATTCAAGAACAACAACTATTGGAATGGCTGGCGTACCATCCTCATATCCCTGGATCATCAGGTCATAGAGACCATCCTGGTCAAAATCGCCAAGCTCCCAGACAATATTATCCATATAATACGCGAATGAATCTATCTGCCAGGTATTGGGAAGATGCAATTCACAGATGTAGTCCCTGCCATTGCCATACTCGTGGGTATTGAAGATAAGTTCATAATTGCCATCTCTGTCCGTATCGCCAATGCAAAGCCTGCCAAAGTTAGATACTGTGCCGTGGTCTAAATACCATTTTTCCGTAAAGCTGCTTAACAACACGGTTATGATCAAGAAACTTGCCATATCGTTATCTCCTATGCAATTTTATATTGTATACAGGTATGCAAAGCAGGGAGTGATCGTCTGACCACCTCCTGCTTTCTCCATTTCTTGCTACCTTTGGTGCCATCGAATGCCACAGCCGGGGTGCTATCCTGGCTTGTACCACCTGCAATTAAGAAACGCGACAAAACATTACCCCAGATGTCAACCCGTGCACCCCAGATATCGGTTACACTGTCATACACGACAAAGTATTTTATTCCATCATAAACTATCTCCGGATGCATCTGGTAGTTTTGTTTATTGCAAATGGGAAAGTCAGCTCCGTAAACAAAACCTCCCAGGGCTCCGAAAGCGACACACATAACTACAGCAAAAAATAGCAGTTTCATTTTTTCCTCCACTTTACTCCCTGGTGTAAGCCAGAGAAACGACATTTTTTAATCTATCGGGGTTGGAAACCCCTCATACAATTGCAGAGTAAACTCTGCCACTACATCTGTTCAGGGCGAGACGCCCTGTGGCTAAATGTAGTGGTCGAGCTTGCTCGACAAATTAATTCAATTTGTCCATCTGAAGATGGACGCTATGGCTTCCTGCTTTAAACACAGGACAAGAAAGCCAATTGGACAGGGACAAGCCCTGTCCCTACATTCAAGGGCGAGAAAGATGAATGAATGGTGCTGACATTATATTTTTCTGCTCCGATGTCAGGCAGAACAAACTCAAACAAATCTTATAAACTCAGCAAAGAAAAAACCTTCAGTTTTTCTAAGATAAAAGAATACATACTCAATCTCTTATGAAATTATATTCTCATGTTTTAAAAAGTCAAGAAGCGCTTGCGAGTACTGTGCGCATCGTTACGAA
>Ga0172366_10000063_pt1 | contig 56737 bp, 54 predicted proteins | sample LakKivSesite69cm_FD_114533 | JGI IMG/M metagenome (GOLD analysis project Ga0172366, IMG submission 114533) | Sediment microbial communities from Lake Kivu, Rwanda - Sediment site 69cm | ecosystem: Environmental > Aquatic > Freshwater > Lake > Sediment | place: Rwanda: Western Province, Lake...
CCTCAATACGATGATCAAAAACAACACGTGCTGGAAATATGCTTAGTTAATTACCTTGACTCGAAACACAGTTGCTCACAACTAGAAGTTGATCTTGTCGATCCCCTTCAGTCCGAGGATCTTGCGGGCCTCGTCCGGGGTGGCGGGGTCGATCCCGAGTTCTCGAGCAATCCGTGCAATCTTCGCCACCTGCTCGGCATTACTCTTGGCCATCTTGCCCTTATCCAGGTAGAGGTTATCCTCCAGGCCCACCCGGCAGTTGCCCCCGAGAAGCAGCGACTGCGTGCAAATGTTAAACTGCGCCCGGCCCGCCACGCAGACCGAAAACTCGAAATCCCCGATGAGCCGCTTCGTGTAGTCCACGAGAAACATCAGGTTTTCCGGGCTCGGCGTGATGCCCCCGAGGACCCCCATGACATACTGGATGTAGACGGGCTTTTTCACCTGGCCCCGCTCGATCATGAAGGCCACGTTGTTCACCATGCCGGAGTCATAGACCTCGAACTCCGGCTTCGTGCCGTTGGCCTGAAAGATAGCCGCGAACTCCCGCATGGACTTGAAGGTGTTCGGAAAGATGAAATCCTCCGTGAAGGCCAGATACTGCTTCTCCCACTCAAACTTGAAATCCTTGAACTTGTCCAGGGCGTGGAAGAGGGCGAAATTGATGCTCCCGCCGTTGAAGGAGGCCAGCTCCGGCTTGAAGGTGGAGACCGGGATGAGCCTCTGCTCGGCCGTCATCCCGAGCCCCCCGCCGGTAGTGATGCACACGACGATGTTGCAGCGGCTTTTTATCGAGGTGATGATCTCCTTGATGAGGTTGATGTCCGGCATCGGCCGCCCCGTCTCGGGGTCCCGGGCGTGGATGTGAGCCACCGCCGCCCCCGCCTCGTACGCCCGGACCGCCTCGTCGGCAATCTGCTTCGGCGTGATGGGCAGGTAGGGCGACATGCTCGTCGTGTGAATGCTCCCCGTAATGGCCGCCGTGATAACTGCTTTGTCTTTCATTTTCCTTTTCCTCCTTTGGTCACTAGTGTTTTTTAGGGATCCCGGCCAGACGTTCCGCCGCCTTTCGGTCCCGTTTGAAGTCCGTCATGAGACGAAAGTTGAGCCGCTGTGTTGCCGGAGGGCCCGCGGCAATGACGGAGAGGATGACCGTGGGGGATGAAAGCCCCGAGAGGGATTCGCAGAACCTCGCCATCTTGAGCCGATCCCCCACATCCACACCGTCCCGGCCCTTGTGATATTTCACGAGGAGTTCTCCCACCTTCGGGATCTGGAGGTCATGGGCACTCGGCCGCGTGATCAGGATACCGCCGCCGATATCCGCGAGCCTCTGACCTGCCTTGAGGATCGCATCGTTCATGTAGAGCTTCGCCGCGTTAATGGTCAGCGATTCGGGAAGCATGACACCGGAGGCCGTGGGCACGGCGAGGGCCGCAGAGCCCGCCACCATGCCCTGGAGGGTCTCGGCGTCGATGCTCATGTCGACGAGCTTTTCCTGAACGTGGGATCTGTCGGCCACCCCGTTGTAGTCGGCCATGGCAAGGCCCGCACCGATGCAAAGGTCGATGTAGCCGCAGCGGCAGGATGAAGAGGCGAAGCGCTGGAAATCTGAGAATCGGTGAACGAGGTTCCTCGAGGCCTTCCACTCACCGCATAGAAATACCCTTTCCCAAGGAATGAAAACATGGTCGAAGAGGATGTGGGCGCTCTGGTGCATGCCGAAAGTGACGTTGCCGATGTCCCCGGGGTCCATGGCCGTGAACTTGGCGTTGCCGCAGGCGGAGTCGTTCACGTGGATGACACCCTCGGCATCGCCCGGCACGGCGAATGCGACGGCGTAGGCTTCGTCCTTGGGTCCCAGGGCCGTGGTCGGGACCACGAGACGCTCATGGGCGATCGGGGCGCCCGACTGCTGGAGCTTGGCGCCGTTGACAACAATCCCGTCCTTCCGTCGCTCGACGATGCGGACGAAGAGGTCGGGGTCGGACTGACCGTGGGGAGGCTTCGAGCGGTCTCCCTTGGCATCGGTGATGTTCCCCGAGACGGCCAGGTCTTTTTCCTGGCACATCTTCATGTAGTTCTTGAAGCGCTGATGATACGCTGTCTTCCCGTTATTGGTGGCGTCCACCTCGAAGGTCAACGACCACAGTGCATTGATGACCGCCCCCGCGACGCAGCGGCCGCCGAAACAGCCGCCGGTATGACGCATCATGGCCCGCTGGAGCCTCATGCGGGCGAGAAGGTCCTCTTTCGATTGGATGATGTTCAGGAAGCGGTTGATCCTCCCGCCGGTGAGATGGCTTTCCGCCACGATGAGCCCGTTGATCTCCGGATCGAGATCGGCGTTGCTCGCCAGATCGTAGGTGGCCGCCAGCGCGTTCACCGCGGGCCGGATGGCCGGATGGGCCCAGAATTCGCGGACGGCCTTACCGTCGATATAGACGAGGGTTTTCATCCGGCTCAGGGACTCGACGTATCCCTTTCCATTCATGATCATGGTGTGTCTCCCGGTCAATCTTGCTGAAGGGCCGCTCCTACCAGCCCTTGGTCCACATCTCGTCGTCTTCGTAGACGATCTCGTCTTTCATGTGCCCTTCCGGCGCGTCGACTTCAATGTTGCGGCCGGGGTTCGGGTCGCCGAGGACCTCACGGTAGAATTCATGCTGGATGAGCAGATTCATGATCTCGTTGGTGCCCGTCCAGATCTGGATCAGCCTGGTGTCCCGGACCATTTTCTCGATGGGGAAGACGTTTGTGTAGCCGATGCCGCCGATGATCTGCATGGAGAGGTTGACGATGTTCCAAGCGGCGTCGGTGGCGCACTTCTTCGCCTCGCTCGCGAGGCGGCGGGCCGTCGGAAGTTTCAGGTCTACGGTCTTTCCGGCGGCAAAGGTCAGGGCCCTCGCCGCATCGAGTTCCGTGATGGCGTCAGCCACCTTGAAGCTCACCCCCTCGAAGGTCCGTATCTTTTGGCCGAAGGCCTTACGGCGGTCGCTGTAACGCATGGCCACTTCGAGGGCGGCCCGGCCCATGCCGAGGGAGGCGCCGGCCGACGTCAGCCGCTCTGGAATCATCATGGTGTTGAAGATGTGGGCCCCTTCGTTGATTTTTCCGATGAGGTTCGACTCCGGGACCTTGACGTCCCTGAAGACAATTCGACCTGTTCCGCCGCCCCGGGTTCCCAGGAGGCCATAGAGATACTTCACTTCCACGCCCGGGCGATCCCTCTCGATGAGAAGAAGGCTGATCCGCTCGTGCGGCTTGCCGGCAGGGTTCGTATTGACATAGACGATGAAGAAATCAGCGCTGTCGGCGCCGACGACGAAGCGCTTCTGTCCGCTGACGGTGAAGGTGCCGTTTTTCAGCTCCGCGCGGGTGGTGGCCCCGAAGAAATCAGAGCCGCCGCGGGGCTCGGTCAGCGCCTCCGCCGAGACGAGGTCTCCTTTCAGCATGGACCTGAGGAACTTTTCCTTCTGCTCCTCCGTTCCAAAGACATTGAGGGCCTCACCGACGATGGAGGGCATGGCAAAGGCGCATCCCAGGGCCGTCCCCAGGACTCCGATTTCCTCGAGGGCGGCGATCTCCGCGGTCCAGGTGAGCCCCCGGCCCCCGTATTTCCTGGGGAACCGAAGCCCGATGAGGTTTTGATCCCCGAGTTTTTTCACATACTCCCTGGGATAGCGGATCTCATCGCGGTCCAGTTGCTTGGTCAACTCAGGCGGGACGTCCTTTGCAAAATCCCGGACCTCTTTTTTCAGCGCTTTCTCCTGATCCGTTAAGAACACATCCAGAAGCATCTTCTTCTCCCCCTTTTGTTTGGCTGGATTTTACTTTTTTACCTTCTCACAACTCACAACGCACAACTCACAACGGACCCTAAGCGTAGCCGCGCATATAGCTCGTGATGTACTCCTTCACCTTCTCCTTCGACTTGAAGATCCCGAAGTGGCCCTCGCAGAGGATGTCGGCATTAAGTGCCAGGAGCTTCTGCATTGACTTTTTCCACATCTCGACATCGGATCGGAAGCTCGGCATGAAGGGCCCGTGGATGTCCTGCCCGAAGAGGACACGCTTGCCGCCCCGGTCGAGATAGACGGAAATGGAACCCGGCGTGTGACCGGGCGTGTGAAGGCAGTGAAGCTCCTCCTCGCCGAATCGAAGGATCTCATGCTCCCCCTTCAGACGGACATCCACCAGCGTGGGGGGAAATTCCGTCTCGTACCAGTTGGCCGCCGTCAGGACAGGGTCTCCGGTTTCGATGGCATCAGCGTCTAGGTCGTGGGCGACAAGCTTGCAGCCGAATTGAGCCCTGAAGTCCGGGGCCGAGCCAATGTGATCGATGTGACAGTGGGTGAGTATGAGGTGTGAAACTTTCTCCGGTTTGAAGCCGCATTTTTCGATGTTTTTGACGAGATGTCTCGTGCTTCTTCCCGCCCCGGCATCAATCATGACTAAGTCTTCCTTGAAGTCGACGATATAAACCGCGGCATCGTCAGAGAGGGTGACATTCGGTCCCCCGATGAGATAGACCCCATCCAGGATGAGTTCAGGCTTCCGCATTTTACCGTCTCCCTCGTCTATTTCGCTGGTTTCGTTCTTTTCGTCTGTGTACTCCTTTTCGCCATCAGGCAAAAGGCCTGGACCTGTACCCGAAACCCTGAACCCTATACGCTGTTCCCTATTCCCTCAAGGAGCCGATCAATTCACGGATGTCCTTCATCCCATGGTGGATGAGGTAAGCTTCGATTCCCTGCAGGACATCCATGGTGGCACGGGGGTTGATGAAATTCGCCGTCCCGATCTGCACGGCCCTTGCCCCCACGATCAGGAAAGCCAGGGCGTCCTCTGCCGTCATGATCCCCCCGATCCCGATGACCGGTATGGAGACCTTCTTCACAACTTCCCAGACCATCCGTAACGCCACGGGCTTGACGGCCGGCCCGGAGAGCCCGCCTGTGACGCGACTCAGATGAGGGACCCTTTTTTCGATGTCCACGGACATGCCCTTCAGGGTATTGATCAGCGACACCGCATCGGCACCTCCGGCCTCACAGGACATCGCCAGCGCGGCGATATCCGTCACATTGGGGGTCAGTTTCACGATGACGGGAAGATCGGTCACCGCCTTGATCGCCCGCGTCATTTCGTAACACAGATCGGGGTCACAGCCGAAGACAAGGCCCCCCTTTTCAACGTTGGGACAGGAGATGTTGACCTCGAGAGCGTAAACGCCTTTGGTGCGTCCCAGGATCTCGGCGACCCTCTTGTACTCATCCAGGCTCTCCCCAAAGATGTTGACAATGATTGGGACCTGATAGTTCCGCAGGAAGGGGACCTTGTCGCGGATGAAGACCGAGACGCCGACATTCTCGAGCCCGATGGCATTGAGCATCCCGCCTTCGGTTTCCATGATCCGTGGAGGCGGATTCCCGGTCCGCGGCTCGAGTGATATGCCCTTGACGATAAGGGCCCCCAGACGGTTCAGATCCACATAGGGAGCATACTCCTCCCCGTAGCCAAAGGTCCCCGAGGCCGTCATGACCGGGTTTTGAAGCTTCAGTTTCCCGATGGAAACTTCCATGCGGGGTTTTATTCTACTCACTCACTATCTCCAGACGATTTCATTCAAGTCAAAGACCGGGCCTTCCCTGCAGACCCGTTTGTAAGGCTTGCCTGTATCCTTTGTCTCGGTGACGCACCCGAGGCAGGCCCCCACGCCGCAGGCCATGCGTTCTTCCACCGACACCTGGCAGGGGACAGGATGACGCGCGAGAAGCTCGCTCATCCTTTTCAGCATGGCATGGGGACCGCAGGCGTAGATCACGGTGCGCTCCGGGGGGTATTGCTTCAGATCACCGGCAAAGAGGGCTGTCACCGGCCCCTTGAATCCACTGCTTCCGTCATCGGTTGCGATTCTGATCGCGCTGCACGTTTTCCGGACGGTCCCGAGACCGACGAGAAGATCGGCGCGTCTGGCGCCGTAATAGAGATCCAGGGTAACTCCGGCGGGAAGTTTCTTGCGGAGTTTGCGCAGGAGGGGCGCGAGGGGAGCAATCCCGATCCCTCCAGCAATCAGCACGATCCGGTCACGGCCCCGGACCAGCCTGAAACCCTGACCCAGCGGGCCCAGGATCTCCACCGGGTTTCCCTTCTCGAGCAGGGCGAAAACCCCGGTTCCCCGGCCGGCAACCCTGTAGAGGATTTCAATCCGGCTTTCGCCTTTTCCTTTCTCCTGGGTGTATATGCCGAGAGGTCTTCCCAAGAAGGGGAGCGTCCGGTCCTTCGCACGGACCAGGACAAACTGTCCCGGCGCGGCCGCCGGGAACGCCGCGGGCAGAACAATCGACATCAGGTAATGACCTTCCGCCAATTCCCTGTTTGACAAAACCTCACCGACATGAAGCTTCTGGAACCTGGGCATGGGTTCTAGGACCTCTCCTCCTTCAAATCGGCCCACAGGATGAGCGCATCTTCGCCGCTCTCGGCATAATAGCGAGGCCGCACACCTCGGACGACAAAACCAAATTTCTCATAGAGCCGCCTCGCCGCCGCATTGGACACGCGTACTTCGAGCGTGCACCGGGTCGCCCCCTCGGCACAGGCTTTTTTCAGTGCCGCCTCCACAAGCCTCGAGGCGATCCCCTTTCTCTTGAAGTCCGACCTCACGGCGAGATTGTTCACGTGAATCTCTTCGGAAACCATCCAGTAAACGATGTATCCGACGGTCTCGCTTCCGGCCTCCCCCTCCGACTTCGCCACGAAACTCCGGGAGAGGGAAAATTTGAGCTCCTGCCGGAAAAGGTCCTCCGACCAGGGCGCAAGGAAGGACGCACGTTCTATCTTCATGATTTCCGGGAGATCGGCTCCGGACATTTTCTCGATGGAGATGCCGCCGGTCCCTCTTTTCTTGGCAGCCATATTGGAAGTCAGGATACTTTATTTCGACTTACGTCCACAAGAACTCTTTTACCGCGGAGAGGATCAGGAAAACACCGCAGAAAACGGGAATCGCGCCTCGATTCTTGACCGTGTTGAGGGCAACACCGATACCGAGAAGCGGCAGAAAGAAATAGATATAATGGAGCATCTTAAGGACGCTCGCGGGCAATGCGGGAAACGCGAATCGGGTAAAGAAAATACCGGCGAGGGCAGCGACAAAGATAAAGGCCGTCGTAAAGATCCAGGTCCGCAGGAGCGCGCGGAGATGATTCCTGGGTACGGCCCGGATGTTTCCCGCCTTCACCTCCTCCAGGGCCGCTCTGGCCAGTGTGTCGTTGGATTGGCGGATCCAGACATCCAACCTCTGCGCGAGAATTCCGGCCGGGAGGTAAAGGAGAACAGAAAAAGCAACCAGTTGAGTGAAAAAGGGGCCGTGCCCCATGCCGGCCAGAATAGACCCTGCGGTCACAAGAATGGCGACGATGGTATCATGGGGGGGGACGTAGGCGCCCACCGCAAGGCGGTCGATCCAGAGAAGCTCGACGAGCGCTCCTGATATGAGTCCCATGTGAGGATCACCGAGGACCAGTCCGATGATCGGTCCCGTCACCACGGGCCGCGAAATCATCAACTGGAACGTGACCCTGTCCAGGCACAGGATCCCGCCGAGGAGAGATAAAATGGCTACCTTGACCAGCATGCACCCGCTCTATGGAGTATCATCTTCTGATTTTTTTACTGACGTGCACGCCTGACGCTGTTGCCGACACCCTCGATTTCAAGACGATCGCACTTCTTCATGACTTCCTGAAAATCAAGGGCCTTGTCCTTGGGGAGGGACTTCAATTCCATCACGACCCCCGCTTGCGCGAGGCAAATCATGTCCCGGATATCGTTCTCACAGAGGGCGATGGACGTCGTACAGCGAAGAACACACTCCTCGGTGTAGATGTTGCCGACGTTCAGGCGGTCAAAGCGGAAGCCCTGATTGTAGGCCCGAAGCGCGTCGGTAATTTTACTGAAGAGAACGATGGCTTTCTTTTGACTTTTTTCGCTGATGATCTGACTTCTGGGGAACTCATCCACACTGTAGACGGAGAACTCGACCTCGCGGGGCACGGCCATGCGGATGACGGTTTCGCGGAAGAAATCGTAGGCCACCTCGTCATCGACGACGATGATACACCTTGCGCCGAGAAAAGGGAGCCAGGTTTCCAGAATTTGCCCGTGAACCAGCCTGTTATCTACTCTCACCAGGACAAAATTCATTGCTCAATTTCACCAGCGCGACGGGGAGCATCGCCACAGGAACCAGGCATGTGAAACGGGCCGGCATTTACTTATTGCCGCCCACCTCCCGGTTGAGCACTTCACTGGCCAGGTAAATATTTTTTTTCCCGTATTCCCTGATCAGCGAGGCAAATTCACCGAGATTCTTTTCCTCTTTGAGATCAGACACTTTCAGGAGCATCGGCAGGTTCACGCCCGTGACGACTTCGATCTTTCCAGCTTTTAAAAAGGACAGCGATATATTGGACGGCGTACCACCGAAAAGGTCCGTCAGAATGAGAACACCGCTTCCGGCATCGACCTTCCTGGCGGCCACGGTAATATCCTTTTTGATATCCTCCATACCCCTTGAGGCGTTGACCGAAATGTGCTGGACGCCTTCAAGGCGGCCCTTGATGAGCTCCGCCGCCTTTATCAGCTCGCTTCCGAGGTTCCCGTGGGTTATGACAAGAACACCGATCATCGGATCCTCCGAGGTCAAGATTAGTGCCGTAAACTAATGGATTGGCCTAAAATTGTCAAGGTATTAAAAAACTGTGCCAGATGAGCCCGGCACCGACAATTCAAAGTCCTTATCGCCATAAAGGGCGCCCGTCTTTTGAGCCTTGACAGACCGGCACATTCATCTTAAAGACAAAAAGCCGGACCCGGCAGACACAGAAAAAGAGCACTCATGGCCATCAAGAAGAACATCCCTTGCCCCCGCTGCGGCGGCGAGATCGCATCATACCGGAACCCCGTTCCCACGGTGGATATCATCATTGAAATGGAGGACGGCGCGATCATCCTCATCAAGAGAAAGCGCCACCCCGTCGGATGGGCCATACCCGGCGGATTCGTTGACTATGGAGAGTCCCTGGAAGAGGCGGCCCTCCGGGAAGCAAGAGAGGAAACATCCCTCGAGGTGACACTGACCCGCCAGATGCACACCTACTCCGCCCCGGACAGAGATCCCCGGCAGCACACCATCACAACCGTCTATATCGCGAAGGGCAGCGGCGTTCCCGCAGCTGCCGACGACGCCGCGGCGATCGGGATTTTCCGCAGAGACAACCTGCCCCGGCCCCTCATGTTTGATCACGCCCGAATCCTGAAGGACTATTTCGAAAAGTACAGGCAAGAATAATTTCTTGGCAGAAGTCATGCCGCCCGGACCCCCATGGCACCCGTGAAATCAAAACCGAATATCCTCACCCTCACGTCGACCGGCCGTCTTGCCCGGCATCTTCGCCACCGCCACAGGATGGAAAACCTGTCGGCAGATCGTGACGCCTGGGAGCCCCTCAAGGTTCTGCACCTCAACGCCTGGCTCGAGGAACGCTGGGCCTCATCGTGGCCTGAAGTGCTCCCCGCACCCGGGCTTCTGAGGCTCGCGACATGGCGCAACCTCGCCTTCAGGATGCCTCCGCCGGAGCCGTTGATCCCGGATATCGCCCTTCACAAACTCCTGGACGATAACTACAGCATCATGATCCGCCACCGGCTCAACCCGGTAGCCGGAGACGCCTCCACGCCGCTCGCCGCCTGGCGGCAGGAAATGAGCGCAGCCTTCCAGAGAGACCTAACTGAAAGAGGCTACTTCCACCCGGCCGAACTTCCGCTTCGCATCACGAGGGCGCTGACAACCAATCGGGGCGGCCTTCCCGGAGAAATCAGGCTTCTCGGTTTCGAATCTCCCGCACCGGTGGAGGTGGAACTCTTCGAAGCACTGCAAAAATGCGCGATGCTGACGTCCGAAGAAGAACAAAAGCGGGAACCAAGAAGCCTGGAAGCCTTTCGCCTCCCCACACCGGAGCAGGAGGTCCTCTATCTTCTGGACAGGATTTTGGAGGACGCCCAGGATCTCCCCCTTCATCGAATCGGCGTCGTGGCCCCCAATCTCGAAGAGTACACACCCCTCCTGGAGCGTGGCCTGAGAGACATCGAGGGCACCCCGCCGCCGGAGGAGTCTTTCTTTCACAACCTGACACTGGGACAATCCCTCCTCGACTTCCCCCTGGTCAGGGCGGGATTGCTCCCGTTGCGTTTTGTGGCGGAGGGAGAGAAAAGAGAGCTCTTTCTTGCCCTGTTGTTGAGTCCCTTCTACGGCCACTGGAGGGGAGTCCGTCAGGAGATTGCGAGAGCAGACCGGATCTGGCGGGAGACAGCCACTGAAAGCGGGCTCTCTCAGCTCCTGGCGGCCACGATGAAGGCTCACCCCGCCCTCCATGGAAAAATCCTCCGGGACGGCGCATCGCGGCTCCTCGATTTCTGCCGCCAGCCCTTCAGCGAAATCAAGACGGTCAGGACGTGGATCGCATCCCTCGAATCCCTCTGGTCGGCGCTTTCCTTCCCGGTGCGCTCCGACGAGCGGGACCAACTCGCCTGGCGGCATCTCATCGAAATCCTCTCGGATCTTCGGGCCTACCTCTCGGAGGTCCGTATGGACGGATTCGAATTCCTATCATGGTTCAGGCACATCCTTCGGGAAACGCCATCCCGGGAGAGCGCATCCGAGGAGGCCGGCATACAGTTCCTCGGTCTCATCGAGTCACGGGGGCTCGACTTTGACAGGCTTTACGTACTCGGTATGACGGACCGGGGCCTTCCCCAACCGGTACGGCCCCTGCCTTTTCTGAACGGCCGGGAACGCCTGGTCGTTCTCGGCGGCACACCGGAGAGCCAGTACGCATTCGCGGAAAGGGCCTATTGCCATATCCTTTCTCTCGCGCCCAGAATCACCCTCCTGAGACCGGAGCAGAAGGACGCGGAGATTCTTCTCCCCTCCCCCTTCTGGCCACGGCAGGACGAGGAAAAAAGCGTCAATATCTGGTCGGAACCCGGCCGGGCGTGGATGCGCGCCGCCTGGCTGAAATCGGCCTTCGAGGGATTCAAGACTTATCAAGAAAGATTGGAAGATCCCCTCTCGAGACATCGACCCGTGCCCCGGCCTTATTTTTACGGCCTCAAGCCGGGATCGAAAGACCCCGATGCACTCCCGGCCGACCGACGGCTTCTCCCCGAGGGGCTTTCGGTCGCGGAGGTTCAAGTCCTCCTTTCCTGCCCCTTCCGATATTTCACCGAAATCCTCCTCGGGATCCAGCCGCTTGAGGAAGCAGGCCCCTCCGTCACGCCGCGTGAACGCGGCACGCGTATTCACCGTGCTCTGCATTCCTTCACCAGAATGCTCCGGGAGAAAAAGCTCGACTTCAGGGCGGACCCTAAAAGGCTTTTTGCGATCCTCGTGACCTGCGTGGATGAGGCCCTCGAGGACGTCCGGGGGAAACCCGAGTGGGACATCGAGCGGCGTCTCTGGCTCGGCGAAGAATCCGGGGTCGGGAAAAAGCCACCGGGGCTCTTCTCTGTCTGGCTGGAGGCCGAGATGGAGCACCTCTCCGAGGGCTGGAAAATCCTCGAGGAGGAGATGAGGTTTCAAAAACTGAAGGGCAAAGACTGGCCCTTCGAAATCCGGGGGAGGATGGACCGTGTGGACGCCCACGACACGAAGGGACTCATCGTCTGGGACTACAAGACAGGGAACCCCCCGAGGACCAAGGAGGTCCTGGAACAATTCAAGGAGGCGCAATTGCCCCTTTATCTAATGGCGCTCCGCAAGGGGATAGTTTCCTCAGCCGCCCTGTCCGCAGAGGGCAAACTCCTTTCGGCCGGTTACATCCGCCTGAAAGCGGCCGGAAAAATCAGGATGACCCCCCTGGGCGCAAAGGGATTTTCCTGGGAAGGGTGTCTTGACGGCTGGGAACGAACGATCGCCACGCTCGGCGACCTCCTGAGGGGAAACGATTTCCCGGCAAAACCCTACCCCGTCTCCGCCCCCGGTGTGGAAGCCGATTGTCTTTCATGCGTCTTCGTGACGCTCTGCGAAAAAGGAGTCACCGGCGAATGGAGGGGGCGCGAGGAGGAAGCGGATGAAGAGTGAACTCCCCGATAGCATCAGACGTCAGGCGGCCCTCGACACGCTGCAGAGTCATCACGTGGAAGCACCAGCAGGCTCGGGGAAAACACTGCTGCTCATCATGCGGTTCCTCAAGCTCCTCGGCGAGGTTCACCACCCGGGAGAAATCATCGCACTCACCTTCACGGACAAGGCGGCCGGCGAAATGCGCGACCGGGTCATACGATATCTCAAGATGGCCCGGGATTCGGTGACGCCCTCCAGTGACCTTGAGGCCAGGATTCTCGAACTCGCCGCAAAGGCCCTGAAAAAACAGGAGCGCTTCCGTCACAGCCTGACTTCCGCGAGCGGCCTCAACGTGATGACCTTCCATGGCTTCTGCTACTACCTCGTAAAGAGGGCACCCCTGGAAGCAGGCATATCACCCGACTGCGAGATCCTCGGCGAGGAGGATCTGCCGATCTTCCTCGATGAGATCGTCCAGCAGGCGATGAAACAGTTGCTCGAACAGCCGAAGGACCGGCCGGGGCGGAAAGCCCTGGAAAGTAGGCTGCTGGCGCACAATAATGTCTGGCGGGGGCTATCGGAGGAACTGAAGGCGGTGATCGCGAGCCGGGACCGCTTCGAGGACCTCATCCGTGAGATCAAAGAACCCTCTGCTTCAACCGTCCTCGACGCCCTGCAAAGAAGGCTGAGCGTGACGGTGGAGGTGTCCCTCGCAAACCTCTCGAAAGGCTTTCACTCAAGCGACCTGGGCAACAACTGGGCGTCTTTCATCGACCACCTGAATTCCCGGTCAGCAAAGATCTGCGAGCGCCTTCCGCCATCCCTGCCGGGAACCGGCTGGGAATCACTGCCGGCGTGGAAACACCTGGCCGAATCCCTTCTCACCAGGGCGGGAACCCCGAGGAAATCCTTCGGCCCTGCCAGCGGTTTTTACAGCGGTTTCGGCAAAACCCCCTGGAGGGACCTGATCAGGCGCCTCGAGGGGGAGGTCAGCCTCATGCTCCACGAGGTTCGCTCCCTTCCCGACAGGGATGATGAACCCACGGACGTGGAGATCCTAAAGGACTTCATCCTCCTCTCCGCCCTTTGCATTGCCGCCTTCAATCAGGCCTGCGATAAGCGGCATGTCATGGACTTCATCGGCCTGGAGAATGCGGCGCTTCGTATCCTCAGGGAGGACCCTCCGACGGATCTTCAACTCCATCTCGATTTCCGGGTCAGGCACCTTCTCGTCGATGAATTCCAGGACACGAGCCGGAATCAGTGGGAACTCATCAAGCGGCTCTGCAGCGGCTGGGAGCCCGGTGACGGCCGCACGATCTTCATCGTCGGTGACCCCAAGCAATCCATCTACGCGTTCCGCAAGGCCGAGGTCCGTCTCTTTCTGGAAGCCAGGGACGGACTTCCCCTGCCCGGTCAGGGACGGCTTTCCCTCACATCCCTTCTGCTGACAACCAACTTCCGCTCCCGTGAGGGCCTGATCGACTGGTGCAACGGCCTATTCGGAAATACGGTGATGATTCATCCCAACGCCGATGCCGATGAGGTTCCCTTCAGCGCGTCAGTCCCCGCCCCGGGGACTGTGAGGGAGTCCACGATCAGCCTGAGCCTGTTTACCGGGGAGCAAGAGGACGCCAGGGCGAACGAATCAAAGTGGCTTGCCCGGGAAGTAAGGCGGGTCCTCACGGAAACGGATGGGAGGAAATCCCTGGCCATCCTGCTCTTCACGAGAAACCGTCTTCACCGCTATCTCCAGAGCTTCAAGGAAGAAAACATCCCCCTGCAGGTCCAAGAGGGGCTCCTCCTTGCGGAGCGGCCGGAGATCCTGCACCTGCTGCAGATCGCCCGTGTCACTGCGCGGCCCCATGACGATCTGGCATGGGCTTCCCTGACCCGCTCACCCTGGAACTGGTTCGGGAAAAACTTCCTCCACACGGCGTCCCTGAAGAACGCCGTCGGCTGGCGGGACAAAATCCTCACAGCCGCAGAGGAACACCCGGAGATGACCGCCCTGCGCAGGGCGATTGACCACGCACTCAAGAGGGGCGGAAGGGATCCCCTCGGACAGGTCGTCAGGGACTTCTGGGAGATGCTTGACGGACCCAGGCTCACGGCCGCCCTGTACGGCATGGCGGGACTCGCAAACTGCCGCCGGTTCTTCCAGGTCCTGGAGGACGTCGAACAGGGCATCCCCCAGGAGACCCTGAACCGCCTGGAGTCACGCCTTAAGACGTTCTACGAGCCTGTTGATCCCATGGCTGCCCGCTCGCCCGTCACGATGATGACCGTCCACGGGGCAAAGGGTCTGGAGTTTGACATCGTCTTCATCCCCTTCCTGGACTGGCGTCCCCTGTCAAGCGGGGGACAGGCCCCGCCGGCTTATCTTCTGGAGAGAATTCCCGGCACCTCGGGAGAGTATCTCGTTGCCATGGGAACGGATCGCCGAACGGGCGAGCCGACTCCGCTTTTTCAACTGCTGAAAAAATTTCAGCAGGATCGGCGGATGGGGGAAGCTAAACGCCTGTTTTACGTCGCGGCGACCCGCGCCAGGGAGGCCCTCTTCATGAGTGGCATTGCCGGCGTGAAGGACGACGCGCTCAGAGCGACGGGCGGAAGCCTCCTCGACTGGGTGATGGACCACGAAAAAATGACCGGGATTGGCCCGGCGGGTATCCATAGACAACCGCGCGGAGGGATCCGGATCGCAGTCGATCCCGAGGTGACGACGGACCTCCCCCTGAGGCCGGGGATCACCTTTGACTTGCCTGAGCCCCTCCCCTTCCATGCGGAGAAAATTCCCTATGCCATCGAAAGCCCTTCAGCCCTGCACGGCGAAAAAGCCCTCCCGCCGGGGGAAGGGGAGCAGCGTTCTTTGGAAAGCCCCGCTCTGGCAGCCCGCGGAATCGTCACGCACGGGATCCTGAACCGGATCATCGGCGGGGGACCTATGCCCTCCCGGATTTCCATTGAAAAAGCCCTCACCCGTGAAGGGATGTCCAGCGAATCCGCATCCAGTCTGGCACAGGATATCCTGGGGGAGGTTTCAGGCGTTTTGCAGGATCCCTTCTTGAGCCGCCTCCTTGTTAAGGAAACACCCGTTCTGCGGAGTGAATGGGCCGTCGAGGATCGTGCGGGTGAGAGGCGGGTTCGTTCCGGCATCCTCGATCTTGTCGCCTTCGACGGGACATCCTGGTGGATCATCGATTTCAAGACATCGCGACCGCCCGACGGGAACCTCGAAGCCTACGCGGCGGGCCAGATGGATCTCTACCGGCCCCAACTCGAGGCCTATCGAGCCATGCTGGGGAAAGCCGAGGGTGTTCGTGAAGAGAACATCAAGGCAGGAATCTACCTGACGGGGATAAAAAAGTGGTTCGAAATCGAAAATTAAAATTAAGCTATTGAAACTATTTATGATTCAAATTTGCCCCCTCCATAGGCAATTCGGTGAAATGCCTTTTCCGATCCGCACTTATGAGCTTTCTCCACAGGGCTTTCCACAGAAGTTCCACAGGCATTGTGAATAGGATAGACGCGCAAAATAGCACAATAAAACCGATATGTTATAAATAAAGTTTTTGTCAAAAAAACCGGGAGAACTAAGACGTGAACAGCTCTTGGTTTCCCCGCTTGAGGCTCCTGAAACGCCACGGAAGCCTTGCTTCTCCGACTGAAGGGATTGAAAACCATTGTCCCGCAACCGTCTTTAAACCCTCACGTCAATATTGTAGCGCAATCATTGATTCTTCGAGATGATCAACCCTGAAAAAAGAGCCTGTTCATAACTCAACAGGCGCCGGCAGACACCCATTAAAGGCCGTGGATGGCCCTCCGGCGTGGACGATGCGCCCGGAGGGCGACTGGACTTATTTTGGCTATTTATTTGGGAATTTCGGGCTATTGGGAGTTGACAAAATCAAAATGGCGATTACTATAAGGGCAAAACTTTAACGAACGGGTTAGCCTATCTATGTACAAGTGCAAGAAAAAAGTGATTTACATCACGGAGCCATGCCTCGACACCACCTGTGAGTGGTGGCTTAAAAACGAGATGTTCTGCAACTGCACCTGGGTGGCCTGCAATTACGGTCCATTTACCCTGGAAGAGGTCGGCGAGATGATGGGGGTCACCCGCGAAAGAATCAGGCAGATTGAAGCGAAGGCGTTGAGGAAGCTTCAGCACAAAAAGAGACGGGACCAACTGAGGGATTTTGCTTCGCCGGACTACGAAAAGGAATTGCTCTGATATTACCCGGCGCGGGGAACGATAAGCCTCCTGTACCACGGTACGGGAGGCTTATTTTTTCTTTTTTCTCTTCATATCTTCCAGCATTTTCTTCATGTTCTCCCTGCTTTCTGAACGGGAGAAAAGAAGAGCCGAAATCTCAAATTCATGTTCCAGGGCGGATTTTCTATCCAGCCTGGGCACGACATCCGAAATTTTCTTCACCGCTTCGATGGCCCTCGGAAGCCTCCTGGCCAGCTCCTTTGCGATGATCTTTGCCTCTTCCATAAAGGATTCAGGGGAAGCCACCTTGTTGACCAGGCCGATTCTCAGGGCCTCTTTGGCCCCGATCGGTTCACCCAGCATCGTAATTTCCTTCGCCTTGGCCATACCGACGATGCGACTCAGGGGCCCGAAAAGGGGATTCAGCCCGAACTTGAGTTCCGGGTGACCGAATATGGCACTTTCCGAGGCGATGATCATATCGCAGACGCTCGCAAGATTGAAACCGCCACCCAGGGCGATACCGCCCACCGCGGCGATGACGGGCTTCTGAAAGGTATATATTTTTTGAAGATAACGGATGATGGCTTTAAAGTAATCGTCGATCCCGTCCTCCGTCAGGGCTGCCATCTCGTTCAAGTCCATACCGGCTGAAAAGACGTACTCCCCGCCCGTCAACACCACCGCCCGCACGGACTCGTCACTCTCGAGCTCGATGAAGCAGGCCTCAAGCTCCTTTTTCATTTCCCTCGTCAGGGCGTTCATCTCTTTCGGGCGATTGAGGGTTACAACGGCATAACCCTCCTGTCTGGACACGAGGATCGTCTTGTAGGTCATCGGAGTTCTCAGCCCCTCATTTCGGGTAATCCACGGTCTTCTTGAGTTCCTTACCCACCTTGAAGAAGGGGAACTTCTTCAAGGGGACATCCACGCCGGAGCCCGTCTTGGGGTTTCTGCCCCTGCGCGGCCGCCTTGTCCTCACGGTGAAATTGCCGAAACCCCGGATCTCGATGCGCTCACTGCGCTTTAGAGCGTCCGTCATCGCGTTGAACATAATATCTACGGCATAAGCCAGATCCTTCTTGGAATAATCCCGAAGCCTGTCGTAAATTTTTTCCGTTAAATCTTTTTTTGTCATTTTGCACTCAATCCCCTGTCGTTTGATATAAATAACTGAAGCCGACACCTTCTTCTGCCAGCTCTCTTTTCAGGATGGACACCATTTCCTCCAGCATGTACCGCCAGATCGAAAAGCGCTCTTCCTTGGGATAGACAAGCTCGGTTTTTCCCTCGATGCCGGAGAGCTTGGCAGCAACGTCGGCTGCAAATTCAATGTCACCGAGATAATCCACCAGCCCCATCTGCAGGGCCTGCCGGCCTGTCATGATCCGGCCATCGGCGATTTCCTTCAGCTTCTCCTTCGGGAGGCCCCGGCTGGTCGATACCACGTCCAGGAACTGGTCGTGGATATCATCCAAAACCCCCTGGAGCAGTACCTTTTCCTCGGGAGACATATCCCGGAAAGGAGAACCGGTATCCTTGTATCGGCCGCTCTTGATAACGGACGATTTAAGCCCGATCTTCTTAAAGAGGTCCTGGACGTTCGTTAAATGCATGATCACGCCGATGCTTCCCGTGACCGTCCCCGGGTTGGCCACGATCTTGTCGGCCGCGCACGCGACATAATAGCCGCCGGAGGCCGCCATGGAACCCATGGATACGACGACCTTCTTCTTTTTCTTCACCGACTGAACTTTTTCGTAGATCTCCTGTGCCGGCGTCACACCGCCCCCGGGGGATTCGATCCTGAGAACGATGGCCTTAATCCCTTCATCCTTACCGTACTTCTCAAGCTGGGCGAGAGCCGCCTTGGAATCAAGGATGATCCCCTTCAGGACAACAACGCCGATCTTATCTTTCATGGAGAAGGTCGATTTGTCACCCGTCAGGGAAGCCACACCGTAGACCAGCAGGAAGAACAGGACCCCCACCAGGCACAGCAGGAAAATCCCAAGCAGCACTGGATGTTTTCTCATATTTGAAACCTGAACGCTGCGGCAGGGGGGCTACACGTCGGTGATTTTGACGTCCGCCAGGGCCTTGCCCAGGTTGGAAGTGACGCTTTCTTTGTTGTTGATATACACCTTGGTCGATGAGGATTGATCCGTGTTCGACTCGTAATCCCGGATACTCAGCCGGATCTTTCTGGACTTCGGATCGACATTCTTGACGACGGCCGTGATCGTGTCGCCCACGGCAAAGAGTTCCGATGCCGACTTGACCCTCCGCGTGCTCAACTCCGAAATGTGAACCAGGCCTTCGATGCCATCTTCAACTTCCACGAACACGCCAAAATCGGTGATGTTTGTGATCTTACCCGAAACAACGGAACCGACCCCATGCCGGGCGGCGAATAGTTCCCAGGGGTTGGTTTCGAGCTGCTTGATCCCGAGAGAAAACTTCTCATTCTCCGCATCCACGTTGAGGACAACCGCCTCCACCTCCTGACCCTTCCTGTACACTTCTGAGGGATGCTTGATCCGCTGTTTCCAGGATATGTCGGATACGTGAACCAGTCCGTCGATCCCCTCTTCAACCCCGATGAAGATGCCGAAATCAGTGATGTTTCTGATCTTTCCCCTGATCACCGTTCCAGGAGGATATTTCTGCTTCAGCATGATCCAGGGATTCGGCGTGGTCTGCTTCAGGCCGAGTGAAATCCGTTTGTTTTCGGGACTGACGTCCAGAACCATGACCGTCACCTGGTCTCCCACGGAGAGAATCTTCGAAGGGTGTTTGATCTCCCGGGTCCAGAACATCTCAGACACATGAACGAGCCCCTCGACACCCGGCTCAAGTTCAATGAAGGCGCCGTAATCAACGATGCTGACCACTTTCCCCTCGATCATCGCCCCCACGGGATAACGCTCCCGAATCGTATCCCACGGATTCGCTGACAACTGTTTGAGTCCCAGGGACACTCTTTCCTTTTCCCGGTCAAAGGAGAGCACCTTGACGTTAATCTTCTCTCCGCGGTTGAAGGCATCGGACGGGCGGGTGACCTTGCCCCATGATATGTCCGTGATGTGAAGGAGTCCATCGATACCGCCCAGATCGATGAATATACCGTAATCGGTGATGTTCTTGATGACACCCTCCATCACCTTGCCTTCCTCAATGGTCTCCAGGAGCTTCTTGCGCTCTTCTCCCCTCTCGGTCTCCAGGATGGCTCTTCTGGAGAGGACGACATTATTTCGTTCCCGGTCGTACTTGATGATGTTGAACAAGCAGGATTGACCGACAAAGCGGTCGAGATCTTTGATGGGGCGAACGTCGACCTGGGAACCGGGCAGGAAAGCAGGAATACCAATGTCTACGGAAAGGCCGCCCTTGACCCGCTCAACGACGGTGCCTTGGACGGGTAGGTTGTGCTGGTGGGCATTGATGATATTGTCCCAGACTTTTATGCGTGCCGCCTTGTTTCTCGAAAGAATGAGTTCCCCTTCTTCGTTTCGCCGCTCCACGAGGACCGCTATCTCGTCCCCGACTTCGACGCTGACACCCCCTTGATCGTCCTTGAACTCCGCCGCCGGGATCTGCCCCTCCATCTTGGACCCCACATCCACCATCACTACATCGTTGTTGATCTGAACGACCCGGCCTGTAACAATCTCCCCTCTCCGTATATCCTGCAGGCTCTGCTCATAGAGCTCTTTAAATACCATTTCCTCTTCTTTTTCTGCCGCCCCTGGCTCCTTCTGCGCTGAGTCTTGATTAAGTTTTTTGTTGACATCGTTAACCATGAAACAATACCCCCTCGAATATTTTGCACATGTATTAAACTGAGAGCAACTAACATACTGATGACAAAATATCAAGCGATTTAACCGATACAGGGAATCCGGATTTTTGCCGCAGATTCCCGGCCTTCATTTCCCCCGCTCGATGATTTCCGCCATTTGATCAACCACTTCCGATACCGTCCGGTTTGACGAATCTATTAAAATCGCCCCTTCGGAAGGCCGCAAGGGTGCAACCGGCCGATCCGTGTCCTGACGGTCTCTCCGGATGACGTCTTTCCGGACCTCCTGGAGGGATACGCGCTCACCTTTTTCAACAAGCTCCAGATATCGCCGGCGGCTGCGCTCCTCGACACTGGCCGTGAGAAAAAATTTGAACTCCGCGCCGGGGAAGACCACGGTTCCCATGTCCCTCCCCTCGGCCACGATGCCGCCCTTCTCGCCGGTTTTTCTCTGAAGCACAAGAAGGGCCTGCCGAACGGTGGGAACCGCCGAAACGCGCGAGGCCATCATGCTCACCCCCGGCGTTCGAATCACGCTGGAGACATCTTCGTCCTCCACAAAAACTTTCAGGATACCTTTCTGGTTTCGGACATCGATGCGGATCCGGTCACACAGTTTTCTCAGCCCTTTTTCGTCGTCGGGCCGGATCCCGCTTTTTGAAGCCCTGTAGGCCACGGCCCGGTAGAGAGCCCCCGTGTCCAGATAGGCATAGGACAGCCTCTCCGCCAGCATCCGGCTCACCGTGCTTTTGCCCGAGCCGGCCGGCCCGTCAACGGTGATCACGTAAGGTCTTTTCAATACGTCCATACCCTTGCCATGATGTCTTCCAGTTTCCTGAAAGGCGTCATGCTGAATCTCGCGCGACGGCAGGTCATTGAAGCCAGAATGACCCCCGGGACATCGGAAAAAACATCTGCGGCACTCGGGCTCCTCCCCGGTACGAAGACCTGTTGAAACTCATCGGAAACACCGTAAGCCACTCCGAAGAGAACCGCAGAAAGAGCAAGGTGTGCGAGAAAGAGCCTCCGGGGGAATGTCACAAAGAGCCGCATGAGGAGATCACCCAGAACATACTATTCGAGAAAATGAAGAATCCAGTCGAGCCCGAAGATATCGGGATAAAGTTCCGGGACCCCGGAGAGGGAGGAGAGGATGAAGACGAACCCTGCATGTAAGGAGTGCAGGTAAACTGTAGAGAAGAAATCGCTTGGTGGGGAGCCTTTTCATGGCCGTGAGGTGCCTGACGATCACTTGACCGTTTCGCCCGCCTTGTCCTCCTGCAGCTTTATAATCCTGGCAAATAGAGGACCTTCCTCCCTCCACATCCAACAGCTGTCCTTCAGCAGGTCCGGGTCGAATTCGGGCGCCCGGACACCTTTCTCACCTTCACGCCTCCGGCTGTAATAAGCCCAGAAACCCTGCACGGCTGCCGATCCCATCGTCAGGATCAGGTTCGTCAGGTGGAGGCATCCCTCAACACCGCCGAGGAGAGCCCTCACCTTCTTAGTAAATCCCGGCTTGATCTTGAGCCCCACCAGCTTTTGAATGAACGCTTCGATCTCGCGGCAGCTTTCGATCGGTACCTCGTTCATCACGGCCTGCGCCTTTCTGATTTCCAGATCCGGGAGGGCAATGTCCAGGCGCACCGTCATTTTATGCACGATTCCCGGATCGATATATTGATTGCGCGAATAGTAAAGAGAAGGGAAAAACCGCTCGTCGGTGAGGACGCCCTCGACCTGAATGGTACCATCACCCATCTCATAGGAATTCACGGTGATCACCCGCGTGTGGATCTTTTCCTTCTTGCTCAAATGGATTCTCCTGTTTAAACGTAGGGGCTGTTCTGGAGCGCCTGCCTTGCGGCATCAGCCGCTCGGGGAGCCGGGCACAATACCCTCGGCAAACGTCGTCCCTATAACACATAAATCGGACCTCAACAAGAAAAAGGGGGCCTTCTCCATGCACGCTGCAAAATGAACATGGCCGGAAACTCCGTTTGATTCTAAAGGTTTACAAGTGACACGGACCTGCTTTGGATCGCCATTTCCCACCCCCGGAGAGGGTACGCTTGATTATATGCCAAAAATCATTATAATGGCCTTAAAAATGAGGCGGTTTGAGTCCTTCATGCGTTTCAAAAGGATGATCGCCAGATTCCTTCTGGCCTTTTTTATCATTTGCACTTTATCTTTCTTCGCGCCCCGCGGTGCCGGCGCTGAATTCACCCTTGAGGACGAGAGAAAGCTCGGAAAGGAAATCTACGACCAGCTCGCCAGCCATAACTTTTTCCTGAAAAACCCCCGGGTGACCCGTTACGTCGAATCCATTGGATATCAGATTCTTGCCCAGAGCAAAAAGGTCCCCTTCGATTTTAAATTCTCCGTCATGAAAAGCAACGCCATCAACGCCTTTGCCACCCCGGGGGGATACGTTTACGTCAACACGGGGCTGATCCTCGTCGCAGAGAACGAGAGCGAATTCGCCAGTGTTCTCGCCCATGAAATCGCTCACGCCAACGCGAGGCATATTGCCGATGCCATCGAAAAATCCAAAAAGGTTAATATTGCCACGATTGCCGGGATCCTCGCCGCAGCCGTCCTCGGGGGGGGAAGCCCGGAAGCCATGGCCGTTGCCACTTTCTCCATGGCGGCGGGAGCCACCATGCAGCTAAAGTACAGCAGGGAAAACGAGGAAGAGGCGGACCGGTTCGGCATGGGCTATCTCACCGGCGCCGGGTACGACCCACAGAGCATGCCCGACTTTTTGAAGGTCATGCGACGGAATGAGTTCTACTCTAATTCCGTTCCCTCATACTTTCTCACCCACCCGGGAACCGATGAAAGAATCCGCTACCTCGATGGCCTGATTCAAATACGTTACAACCGGCGAGGCAACGAGAACATTGTCGGCGGGTTCCGGCGGATTCAGACGATCCTTCGCCTCGACGACAAAGATGAGCAATCCGCCTTGAGGTATTTCAAGAGCGAAGCGGAGAAGAACCCCCGCGACGTGGATGCCCTGTTCGGTCTTGCCATGACGCAGGCGAAACTCGGGCAGATGGCGGATGCCTTCACGAACTTCAACCGCGCCCTCCAGCTTTCCCCGAAGGATCCGGATGTGCTCCGGGGACTCGGTAAAAGCCTGGTCAACACGGGAAGGGCCGCCGAGGCCGTGGGCGTCCTTGAGAAGGCATACGCCGCGGACGAGAACGATCTGGAAACAGCCATGAGTCTCGGCCGGGCTTACGAGCAGACCGGAAATTATTCGGCGGCTCTCGCCGTCTTCCAAAAGGCAGAAGAGAAAAATTCCAACGACGAAAACATATACTATAACCTCGCCACCAATTACGGGCACCTCAATCATCCGGGCGAATCGCATTACAACTTCGGCATCTATTTCCAGAAGAAGAAAAAAAAGGACAGCGCCCTCTTTCATTTTCGTGAAGCGCTCAAGTACGCCACGCCCGGAAGCGCAAGAGCGATGGACATTCAGAAACAAATCGAAACTTTAAGCCGAAAAGAACCCCCTAAAGCGGGGGGCCCCCCACCGGAAAGCTCTCGGAGACCCCGATTCTTACTTCCGCATTTTGCGAATTGAAACGATCGCCTGAATAGACAGACGCAAGCCACGATCTTCGAACTTCCATTGCCTCTCCGGCCGGAGGAAAAAATCTTCAGGTTTCGTTAACTTCATTGGACTTATCGGGACATCCATAGTATGGTTCCGATCCATATGGCGCTTCCGTGAGTTGCCCACATGAAAAAAATACTCATCGCGATCATGAGCCTTATTCTGTGCGCGGGTGGTGTTTACGCAGCCGCCGGGGACACAGGTTCGGCGAATGAAGCCAAGGCTATGGTAAAGAAGGCCGTTGCCTATTTGAAAACGAACGACCCTGGTGTCGCCTTCCCCGCTTTCAGCGACTCGAAGGGCAAATTCGTGGACAGGGATCTCTACATCTGGGTCGCGGACATGAACGCCAACATGAAGTGCGTCGCCCACGGTGTGAGCGCTCAGCTCATCGGGAGGGACCTGATGGAATTCAAGGACAGCGATGGGAAGATGTTCATCAGGGAAATTTATGAACTCGCCAAAACAAGGGGGAGCGGCTGGGTTGACTACAAGTGGTTCAGGCCGGCGACCCAGAAGATCGAACAGAAATCAGTCTATTTCGAAAAAGTCGACCATTACATCGTCGCCTGCGGTTATTATAAATGAAGCCCCATGAATTCCTGCCCCGAGATGATCGGAAATGACAGGCAAAAAACGGTTGACCGGCGCAGGGTAATTCATTTATAGTCGGGACCAAGTTGGCAAAGGCTCAGGTTGCCTTTATTAGGGCAGAAAGAAAGGAGGGATGGAGGAACCCGCGGTAAAACCATATGGACAAGACAAGATAGAGAAAAATACTGCTTTAAAAAATCCAAATTGGAGGGAGCATAATGAAGAAAGTATTTGCAGCGTTACTGATTGTTACACACTAAGCCTCTCCCCATAGTCAAGACAGAAGATGGGCTTGTTTAAGGTGCACGGTCGGATGCGCCTGCACGTGGTTAAAGTTAAGCGGTTTGCCGGAATAAACCTCGTAGGGCGTCCGGTATCCTAAAGCTTCATGAATCCGCTCTGTGTTGTAAAATTGGAAATAAGCGGCCAGGCGAAAGCGGGCGTCTGAAACGCTGCGATAATCATGGAGATAAACTTCTTCGTATTTGACCGTTCTCCAGAGCCTCTCGACGAAGATGTTGTCGTAGACTCGGCCCCGACCGTCCATGCTGATCTGAATGCTGTTTTCTTCAAGAGGACTGATGAAATCCGTTGCCGTAAACTGCGCCCCCTGATCCATGTTGAACATTTCTGGTTTGGATCCCTGAAGGGCTTTTTCCAGGGCTTGTACACAGGACGCCGTATCCAGGGTGATTGACAACTCCCAGGCCAGAACATAACGGCTGAACCAGTCCATGACGGCCACAAGGTAAATAAAGCCATGATACATCCGGAGGTACGTGATATCCGCACACCAGACCTGGTCCGGATGGTCGATTTTCAGGCCCCTCAACAAATAAGGATACTTCCTGTGCTCGGGACAGGATTTGCTCAACCTCTTTTTGGGATAGATGGCCTCCAGGCCCATGAGCCGCATGAGCCTGCGAACCCGTTTGGGGTTTACCGGGTGTCCCTGGCGTCTCAACCAAAATGTCATTTTCGGGACGCCATAAAACGGGGTTCGTGTAAATTGCTCGTCGATCAGGTTCAGCAGAACATGATTATAGCTCTCATCCTTCTCAGGCTGATAGTAATATGACGATCGGGCAAGATCCAATAGCGCACACTGTCGGGATAGGGAGATCATCTTGTGGCCCGGTTCGATCAGTTGCCTTTTTTCTTCAACAGAAGCATCTGGGACTTTTTTTTAAGCCAGTCCAGCTCCACCTTGAGCTGTCCGATCTGGCGATAGAGTTCCGCCTGCAGCTCTTCGCTGTCTTTCTCGGCACTCTTGCGCCGGTCCGAAAAAAGCTGCGGCAGCTCGTCAAGAAGCTTCTGTCGCCATTGGCGGATCTGGTTGGGGTGAACGCCGTACTCTGTGGCGATCTGGGCAATGGTCTTCTCTCCCCGAATCGCCTCCAAGGACACTCTCGCCTTAAAGGCGGCGTCGTGACTCCTGCGCATGTTGTGTGCCATGCCATACCTCCTTCTGATATCGGCAGGCTAACATGCACCTTATTGCCCTGTCCAGTTTCTGGGGAGAGTTATACACTGGTAGTGAGCTTTGCATACGCCCAGGCCACAAGAGGAACCGCAACGGAGGCCAAGGCACTTCTGGACAAAGCCGTCGCATTCTACAAGGCCAATGGCGAGGCGAAGGCTTTTGCAGCCTTCAATGACCCCAAGGGTCAGTTTGTCAGCAAGGACCTTTACATTTTCGCCCTCGATATGAGCGGTACAGTCATCGCGCACGGGGCCAATGCGGGCCTGATCGGCAAAAACCTCAGCAAGACACCGGATGCCGATGGTAAGTACTTCATGAACGACATGGTCAATGTCGCGAAGACGAAGAACAAAGGTACCGTCGATTACAAGTGGGAGAACAAGGTCACCAAAAAAGTGGAACCGAAATCCTCTTATGTTGAGAAAGTCGCTGCGAACGTGGTTCTCGGCTGCGGATACTACAAATAAGATATAAGAAAGCGACTGACACTAAAAGGGCCGTCTCGCAAATCAACGAGACGGCCCTTTCTTTATTCGGCCAGTCCTCATCATAAAACGCCGGGCGTTTTATCGATCTTTATTTTTCAGAAGATGACACAAAACAGGGTTAGCTACGTTACAAGTCTCCCGCGCCTTTCGAAGACTTTCCCCCGGTTTCTTTCCTCATCTTTTCCAGGATGGGTTTATACGTGGATATAGCCTCCCCCTCGTTCAGCATGCCCTTGAATTCGATGGTGATAAAAACCTGCTTCCCCCGCCAGGTGAAGATATCCTTACCGGGAAACTGTTCTCCTTCACCATAGACCCCGAACAGTGTTTGCTTCAGGTCGAGATAATTCATGAGCCCCTTGAAGTGGATCGTCACATTGAAAAACTCATCCCGGTAAAAGCCATAGGTAATTCTTTCGACGACGGCTTCCCCGACCTTCAGCTTGTCCTCGGGCCTGATATAATATTTCTCAGCGCCCTCACTCCGGATAAGCTCCATCCCCGACAACCGGGCGATATTGGTGCCCCACTTGATTCCTCGAAAACCATCCGGTTCATTCGGGAAAGTAAGCATCGGCAACTGGCGAGGCGGTTGAAGACAACCGGGAACAACCATCGCCAGAATCACTACGATTGTGACCGCCCATATCCTATCTCTCGCCACCGACATTTTTCCCTCCTGGATCTTCTGTCTCTCAACCGATACCGTCTTCATGGATGCGACTATACACCATTACTTCTGCAATTTCGATTCCAATAAATACAAAAAAGGGCTGCATGATGATTTTCTTGCAGCCCTCAATACTATCCTGGAGACAGATATTTCTGTTTCACCGGCTGATGTACGAAAGGATCGGGACCTTTCCCTATCTAGAATTGCACCGCAACTCTGCAACCGAACTCGGAGGTAATATTCTTTGGCTCGACCCAATACTGTGTTCCCCCACCAACATGAGTGGTTTCGATATCGGACTCCTTGATATTCCAGTAACGGACAAAGGGCTCTACGAGCAACGAGCAATGATCGAGCCTCTTCTGAATCTTTAGAGACCCCCGCAGGCCATAACCAGTATCCTGATCGTTGGAAAGATCAGGGTAGCGAGAATCGGCGTCGCTTAAATGCGATTCCTGCTCCCCATACCAGAGAAAATCAACTTCCGCAGAAAGGCCGATTGTCCACCCTCCTTCGATAAGCGACGTGAAATCAACCCCGATAGGGGTGTAGATATAATTCGATTCCCGCTCGTAACCCGGTATATCCGTAACTATTGTGGACATACCGCTCATGTCATCATTCAAGTAGCGATAGCCCAACCCGATGTAAGGTGTAATGACTGCGTTCGGCGTCACACGAATATCGTAACCGACAAGCCCACGGATATCCATCATGCGATCTTCGATGTCATCGATCCGACCCGAATTCGTATAATCTACCTCCCCGTATGCGAGGAGGAGGCTTAACCTTGCCATGATGTTTTTGTGGTAGGTGTATGCGAGGTAAGCGCCGTACATCATCCCCGACTCCTTCATATCAATGTCTCGCTCCTCGTAATTCTTCCAGAACACCTCCGCACCTACATCGAAAGAGTGGACGGGGAGATCAAGAACTGCCTTTTTTACAAGATCCTGCGGATCATTGATGGCCTCGATGTCATTAAATCTTCTGACAACCATGGCCCCGTCGGCCGTCTGTATCTTGACCGTGTTGATGTTCATTTCAACGATTTTTCCCGTCACCGAGGTCCCGTCTTTGAACATGACGACTTTTGTTTCCTTCGTCTCCTGGGACATTGCGGTGCCGGCGACAAAACACAGGCACAGTGTGATCACAAGCACCCGGAATACGATCGCCCGCCCGACATCACTCTCCCTCCTCAAATACCTCATATTTTCCTCCTTGAAGTCATGTTGGTAGGTCCTTCGCAAAGAAAATTCAATGTTCTATTAAAACAGTTGCTTGCATAAATCAAACCATTTTTTAAATCGCGACAAAAAAGGCCGCGGGTCATGAACCCGCGGCCTTAACTATGCTGGAGGCGGCAACCGGATTCGAACCGGTGAATAACGGTTTTGCAGACCGCTGCCTTAGCCACTTGGCTATGCCGCCCTAAATGTCTGGAGCGGGCGAACGGATTTGAACCGTCGACGTCTACCTTGGCAAGGTAGCACTCTACCACTGAGTTACGCCCGCTTTCGTATGGAGGGGATTATTAATAGCAAATCGGATAATCTTGTCAATAAAAAATTCTCAGGGGTTTGACGGGCCTGCATTGAACATTGCGCGCCCCCTTTCGGACGCACGTCCGGTGCAGCGCACCGCCGATGGCCGTGCTTTTTCTACTTGAAAAAGACCCCCCTTTTAGTTATAGAGACATTTATTCGGGCGGTTAACTCAGCGGGAGAGTGCTACCTTCACACGGTAGAAGTCACTGGTTCAAATCCAGTACCGCCTACCATGAGATGGTCAAGGGGGCCGGTCCTCACGGATCGGCCCCTTGCATTTTAGGCCGTCACGATATATGGAACGGGCAGGCAAGGGGTCTTTATGAATCTCGGGAAGGAAATCAAATATTACCTCCTCAATAATTTTTTGATCTACCTCGCCTACCAGGTCTGCAACCTGCACGTCAAAACCACCCGCATCACCATCGACGGCGAAGAGATCATCCGCGAGCACGTCGAAAAGGGCGGAAGGGTCATCTTCGCCTGTTGGCACCAGCGCTTCTACGGCGGCTTCTATGTCCCCCGGATTCTGGAGATGACCCCCTGCATCATGATCAGCGCAAGCCGCGACGGGGATTTTGTCTCGGCCGTCGTGGGTCGGATCGGCTGGGTCCCCATCCGCGGATCCAGTTCCCGTCGCGGGAAGGAGGCCTTGAAAGAGATGATCGAGGGGGTGAAAACCTACCGTGTCGGCGCTCACATCGTCGACGGCCCCCAGGGGCCGCCCCGCGTCATCAAAGCGGGACTCATCACCCTGGCCCAGCAGACCGGCGCCGCCATCTTCCCCGGTTACATCTCCTACGAAAACCCCCATGTCTTCGGAAGCTGGGATCGCTTCATGATCCCGAAACCCTTCAGTCGCGTCCTCATTCGCATAGGCCTTCCGGTGTATGTCCCGCAGGAATCGCTGAGCGACGAGCAGTTCGAAAAGATCCGCCTGGACATCGAGCAGAGGATGATTCAGGGTTATGCCGAGGCGGATTCCTATTGGAAGCAATAGAAAGCAAGGGAGGCTTAATCGGACAATGGAGGTTGGCTGGTTGCGTCCTGTTCGGGAGCCTATAGGAAGGTGTTCCTGTAAAACTTTTGGATGTAATCAGCGGCGGACACGATGCTCAGGACCAGGGCGAGATAGAGAATGACCATACCCACCTCATGGGCGTCGATCCCCCAAAAAGGGTAGTGAATAATCAGGGCCGAGACGGCCACGATCTGACAGAGCGTTTTCTTTTTGGCCAGAGGACTTGCCCCGATCACCCGTCCGCTCACCGACGCGATGGACCGGATGCCATCGACGACCAGATCCCGGATGATCATGATGGCCACGATCCATGCCGGTATTCGCCCGATGGGGATGAGGAGGACCATGGCCGCGCTCACGATGATCTTGTCCGCCATGGGATCAAGGAGTTTCCCGATCTTGGTGGTGATCCCGTAACGCCTGGCCACGTAACCGTCGAGGAGATCCGTCAGGGCCGCCAGGATAAAGAGGATAGCGATGAAGAGGCTGAGCGTCCGGTCGGGCTGAAGCAGCAGAAGAAAGAGCGCAGGGATCACGGTGACCCGAAGCATGGTGATCGCGTTCGGGAGGTTAACAACCTTCCGGTGTTCCGTCTCGAGGGGAAGCCCGTCGAAGAATCTTTTCAGTGAATCAAACATAACAGTCGCTTCTTCGAAGCTTCAGTTTTGAATGTTGAGTTTTGAGTTTTGAATTCAAGAAATGAAGTTCGATCAACTCAAAATTCAAAATTCATAATTAATGAGGCGTATGCCTCATTTCCGGGGTATTTTCTTCCAGTCCGCCAGAAATTTTTCAATCCCCGCATCCGTAAGGGGATGCTTCGCCAGCTGCGCGATCACGCCGAAGGGGATGGTGGCGATGTGGGCACCCATCAGGGCGGCCTCCACGACGTGCCGCGGGTGGCGGACACTGGCCACGATGACCTCCGTGTCAAAGTTGTAATTTTCGTAGATCGTCAGGATCTCCTCGACCAGCCCCATCCCGTCGTGTGCCACGTCATCAAGCCTTCCCACGAAGGGGCTTGTGTATGCCGCGCCGGCCTTGGCCGCCATCAGGGCCTGGACAGGGGAAAAGACAAGTGTCTGGTTCACCCGGATCCCCATTTCGGAAAACATCCGGGTGGCTTTCAGGCCCTCCGTGGTCATGGGGACTTTGATCACGACCTGATCACCCAGTCTGGCGAGCTTCTTCCCTTCATTGACCATGCCTGCAGCATCGAGGCTCACCACTTCAAGGCTCACAGGGCCTTTGACGATACTGAGAATGTCTCTCACGACATCTTCAAACTTTCTCTTTTCCTTTGCGATCAGGCTCGGGTTGGTGGTCACACCGTCCACCATTCCCAGGCTGATGCCCTCTTTGATCTCATCGATGTTGGCCGTGTCGATAAAAAATTTCATGTCTCCTCCGCCGGCATATCGCCATCCGTCATTTTCTTTGCGGCAGCGTGCGGCCTGTCCATCATGATTGACCGCCCGTTTTAAATTTCTCAAGGCACTCCCGGCTGCAGAAGTAAAAGGTCCTGTCATTGAGGGAAGTCTTGAATGCTTCGCTCTCCGGAATGTACCGATGGCAGCACGGATCCTGAACCAGATCTTCGGTTTTAACCGGCCCGGGCCTCCGGGCTGAACGGCCTTTCCTCCGGGCAACGGAGGCCGCAAAATTCCTGACGAGAATAAAAACCAGGTATAACAATATCGTCAAAAGAAGAATGCGAAGAATCATGATGCCCCTTTGCTCCCTGACATGAAAGACTTCACGCCTTTGCCAAACCGCATGGTCTCTCCTACCGGCCTTTCATGGCTGCATCCAGCGGGATCACAGCGCTTTCATCGCCGAGTCTTTCCAGGAGACCTCTGATCGAAACACCGTAAGCAGGATGGATGAAGTAGGACGCGACCTCGTTGAGCGGAACGAGCACGAAACGCCTCTTGTGCATCTCGGGATGGGGTACCCAAAGCGTCTCGTCCCGGATGATCCTTTCCCCGTAGAGCAGGATGTCCAGGTCAATCACCCTGGGCCCCCCTTTTTCGACCCTGACACGTCCCATCCGCTCTTCGATGGTCTGCAAAACATCCAAGAGGGCATGAGCTCCAAGGGCCGTCCTGATCTCCACAACCGCGTTGATGAACCACGGCTGGTCTTTGAAACCGACGGGCTCCGTCCGGTATAGAGAGGATCTCCGCAGGACCTTGATCGTTTCACAGGCGGAGAGACGGTCAACGGCCCCCAGGCAGTTCTGAACAGGATCGCCCTTGTTGGAACCGATACCGATGTAGCATACGACACTACGAGAACTCTCGTTCAATTCGCTGCATGGCCTCTTTCAGTCTGTCGTCCGGCACCGTGAGGGATATCCGTATATATCCTTCACCATATTTCCCATAAGCAGTCCCCGCCGCCACCACCACGTGCGTTTTTTCAAACAGCCGGTCGGTAAATTCCAGGGAACTCAGGCCTTTCGGCGTGGGAACCCAGAGATAGAAGGTGCCCTTCGGCGGCTTGAACCGGATACCGATCTTGCGAAGCGTGCTGACCACCAGCCTCCGCCGCCTCTTGTATACTTTGATCATTTTGTCGATGTTGGCATTCTCGGTCTTCAGCGCGTGGATCGCCGCATACTGGATAGCGTTGAACACCCCTGAATCCGTGTTCTCCTTGACCTTGCTGATGGCCGCAATGATATCTTTGTTGCCGAGCGCCATCCCGATTCTCCAGCCCGTCATGTTATAGGGCTTGGAAAGGGAGTTCAGCTCGACCCCCACCTCCTTGGCCCCACGAGCAGAGAGAAAACTTAATCGCTCCTGGTCGTCAAAAACCACCTCGCTGTATGGGTTGTCATAACAAACGGCAATGTCATATTGCCGGGCGAAGGCCACCACTTCGTCGAAAAATTTCCGGGTCGCGCAGGCGCCGGTCGGATTGTTCGGGTAGTTGAGGAACATCCCTTTGGCCCGTCTGGCCACATCGGCGGGAATGTCCTCAAAATCCGGAAGGTAATTGTTCTTGACCAGGATCGGAACGGAATAGGGTTCTCCACCCGCCATCAGGATGCTTGCCCGGTAAGCCGGGTACCCCGGGTCTGTCATGAGAACCGTGTCGCCGGGGTTGATCGTCGCGAGGACAAAGTGATGGACACCTTCCTTCGAACCGATCAGGCCGAGGATCTCGTCGGCGGGGTTGAGATCGACGCCGTAGCGTTCCCGGTACCAGCGGGCGATCTCCTGTCTGAAGGTCAGCATTCCCTTTTCCTCGTCCGTGGGATACCGGTGGTTTTCCGGGTCCCGGGCCCGGAGGCAGAGCTCCTTGATGATCCCCCTGGGCGTGGGCTCCACGGGGTCACCAATGGCAAGACTGATGACATCCACACCGTCGGCCCTGGCCTTCGCTATCTTCTTCCTCAATTCCATGAACAGGTAAGGGGGGATTTTTGATAATCTGTCCGCAATCTGCAAGGCTCTTCTCCTCCTGTCCGGATGTCCACGGATCCCGTCCGGAATCCTGAAAACTTTTTAACAACAAACGCGGCGTCCTCTCGCGTGGACGCCGCGGTCTTTTTCCTCTGTTGAAGAAGACCTCCGGTCCTTGCGCTACTTCCCGCGAAGGCCCAGGACGTCCTGCATGTCATAAAGGCCGTTCTTCTGGCTGATGACCCATTTGGCGGCCCGGATGGCACCTTTGGCGAAATTGTCCCGGCTGTGAGCCCTGTGAATGAACTCCAGGCGTTCGCCGATTCCGCCAAAGATCACGGTGTGCTCCCCGACGATGTCCCCGGCCCGAACGGTCTGGATGCCGATTTCCTCCCGGGTCCTCGCCCCGATCATCCCTTTCCTCTCGTAGATCGCCGCCTTGTCTAGGTTTCTCCCAAGCGTTTCCGCAATGATCTGTGCCATTCTCATAGCCGTACCGCTGGGTGCGTCCTTCTTGAGATTGTGATGGGCCTCCACGATCTCCACATCAAATTCGTCCCCCAAGATGCCCGACACATATTCCAGGACCTTGAACATAACGTTGACACCCACGCTCATGTTGGGTGCAAGCATGCAGCGGGTGCCGGGCGCCAGTTCCCGGATCTTTTTCATCTCATCAGCCGTAAAACCCGTTGTGCCGATGACGATGGGCGCCTTATGCTTCACCGCTATCTCAAGATGCTTGAGGGCGGCTTCATGATAGGTGAAGTCGATGACCACGTCCCCGTCGCGGATGCACTTCTCGAGGTCGTCGGCGATATTGACGCCTGTTTTTCCCAGTCCGAGGGATTCCCCGAGATCACGGCCGATCAGGGGATGCCCCTGCCTCTCAACCCCACCAGCAACCTGGATTCCCTCCGTCGTGGAGATGAGGCTGATGACCCTCCCTCCCATCTTTCCGCCGGCACCTGACACGATTGCCTTGACCATAGAATCTCTCCTTTCCATTTCCCCCGAATTACTTCTGTCGGGTGGAATCCCGGTCCCCTACTTGATGAGCCCGTAATTCTGCATGGTTTTCTTCAGCTTTTCAAGATTGGCATCGGAAAGCTTCCAGAGCGGCTGTCTGACTTCGTACTGGATCTTGCCCATCAGTGAGAGCGCGGCCTTTACCGGGGTCGGGTTCGTCTCGATGAAGAGCGCGTCGATCATGGGGGTCATCTTGTAATGGAGCGCTTTTGCCTTTTTCAGATCTCCCGCAAAGAAGGCATCGACCATGGCGGCCATGTCGGCCGGCACGATGTTGGATATGACGGAGATGATCCCGTGGCCGCCAAGGAGCAAAAGCGGATAGGTGAACCAGTCATCACCGGAGAGAACGACAAAATCGGGGCCGCAGCGTGAGATGACATCCTGCATCTGGCGCAGGGACCCGGCCGCCTCCTTGGTCCCGACAATATTCTTGATCTTTGAAAGCCTCGCCATGGTCTCGGGTGTGATGTTAACGCCCGTCCTGCCGGGGATGTTGTACACGATAATGGGGATGGGAACCTTTTCGGCGATCAGCTTGTAATGCTGGTAGAGGCCCTCCTGGGTCGGCCGGTTGTAATAGGGGGCGACCATGAGCGCCCCGTCAGCGCCCACTTCGTGCGCATGCTTGGTCAGCCTGAGGGCTTCCTCCGTGCTGTTCGAACCGGTTCCCGCGATCACCGGGACTCTTTTCTTCACGGCTTTCACGGTGATTTCGATCACCCGGTCATGCTCTTCGTGGGACAGGACGGGCGACTCCCCGGTCGTACCGCAGGGAACAATTCCATCGGTCCCATTGGCAATCTGGAACTCGATCAGATCCCTTAACGCTTTCTCATCTACCTTCCCATTTTTGAAAGGTGTGACGATCGCTACGATGGCTCCCTTGAACATAAAACCCTCCCTTTTTGTTCTTTGTTTAACCTGTTGTTTATTCTAATAATTATGCCCTTCATCCCAGAGGTTACCCTCGTAAACCACCCGGGCTCCGCCCTCCAAGTAAACCTTTTCGAAGCCTTTCTCCGTTTTTGTAAAATAAATTTTCAAGGTCTCGCCGCTTTTTACCAGAACATCAACCGGTTCGTCAACCAGACCTTTCCAGGCAGAGATGAGGGCCGAGGCCACGGCGCCCGTGCCGCAGGCAAGCGTCTCACCCTCCACCCCCCTTTCGTAGGTCCTTAAGCGGATCCGACGACGATCAAGAACCCTGACGAAGTTCGCGTTGGTCCCGGCCGGCTTGTAGGCCTCGTGATACCGGATCAATCTTCCGTCGGAAAAGACATCGTGGTTTTCGAGATCTCTGATATAGGAGACGACGTGGGGCACGCCCGTATTGACGCTGTTGACGGGAAAGGCCCTTTCGTTCAGGGGGATGATGTAATCCACTCTGAGATCCCGCGGATCCGTGAGACGGAGTTTCACCTGGTCGCCTTTGACCTCAGCATCGATGATGCCTGCACCCGTGACGAAGGACATCTTCTCGCCGGCGATGCCCTTGATGAAGGCAAATCGCGCTGCACAGCGCCCGCCGTTTCCGCACATGTCGACTTCGCTGCCGTCGGCGTTGAAAAAACGCCAGCTGAAGTCGGCCCTGTCGGACTTCTGAATGATGATCAGGCCGTCCGCACCGACGGAAACCCGCCTCTCACAGACCTTCCGCACAAAATCCTCCAGCCTGCCGACGGCAAGCTTTCCGTCCCGGTTATCCATCAGGATAAAATCATTCCCGCTTCCGCTCATCTTGAAAAATTCGATCACGCAATACCTCACGGCTTTGGGCATGGGGTTTCAGGCGTCAGGCTTCAGTTTATGGACCCCTACCTGATGTCCAATGCCCAATGCCTGATACCTATTTTAGAAACGTTGGTACGTCTTCGCCCCGGACCAGGTCCCTGTAGTTCTCCCTCTCCCGGATCACGAAAAACTGGTCATCCCGAACGAGGACCTCTGCGATCCTGGGCCTCGAGTTGTAGTTGGAAGACATGGTGAAACCGTAAGCACCGGCACTCATCACGGCCAGGAGTTCGCCTCTCTCCACGCGGGGAATCGCCCTGCCCTTGGCCAGAAAATCACCGGATTCACAGATGGGACCCACCACATCGGCCACGATGGACTCCCTCCCCTTCATGACCACGGGCTGAATCAGGTGGTAGGAGCTGTAAAGACTCGGCCGGATGAGGTCGTTCATTCCCGCATCGATGATGACAAAATTCTTCTGATCGGTGCTCTTGTTGTAAAGCACGCGGGTCACCAGAATGCCGGCATTGCCGACGATCACCCGCCCCGGCTCCAGGATAAAGGTGCACTTCAAATCCCCCGAGGATCCCAGGATGGCCTTCGCATATTGTTCCGGATGAGGCGGCAGTTCATCATTGTAGGTGATCCCGAGACCCCCGCCGAGATCCAGATACTGCACCTCAATCCCGTCTTTCCTCAAAAGGGAGATCAGGTTCTTCAGGCGGCCCAAGGCGTCCACAAAGGGGGCGAGCTGGGTGACCTGGGAACCGATATGGCAGTCCACGCCGATCACATCAATGTTCGAGAGGCCCTTGGCCCTGCGATACTCCTCCCGGGACTTCTCGATGTCGATTCCGAACTTGTTCGATTTCAGTCCCGTCGAGATGTGCGGATGGGTCTTGGGATCCACGTCCGGGTTGATCCGGAGCGCGATCCTCGCATGCTTCCCCATTGCGCGGGCGCGCTCGTTGATGACACCCAATTCCTCCGACGACTCCACATTGAACATCAGGATTCCGGTTTTGAGGGCGTAGTCGATTTCATCCAGCTTCTTCCCCACGCCGGAATAGACGATCTTCATCGGATCCACACCGACCTGAAGGGCGCGGTAGAGCTCCCCGCCCGATACGATATCCACCCCGCCCCCTTCCCCGGCGAAGATCCTGAGAATCGACAGGTTGGAGTTGGCCTTCACGGAAAAGCAGATGATGTGCGGCACCTCCCCGAAGGCCAGGTCAAAGACCCGGAAATGATGGGTCAGGGTTTTATGGCTGTACAGATAAAAGGGCGTGCCGACTTTCGACGCGATCTCCTCGACCGAAACGTCTTCACACCAGAGCGTCTGCTCCCTGAAATTAAAATAATCCATCCTTCCTTCCCGGAATAACGTGACGAATTAAATATTTTCCCCTGCTCTTTTCCATCCCGTCACAGACGGACGAGAGCCTGAAATCTTACGAGGCTTTGCGATTTCGGTTTTTCCGGGGGAATGGGATCCCCCTTTTTGCCGCAGCTTCCACATATCAGAAAGAGGACGCAGACGGCCGCAAGCCACAAACAGGCCTTTCTACTTTTTCCCCTGTGATTCAATGTCCCTGATCCTTTTCGCAACCTGTTTCTTCGACGTTCCGCCTGGACCCTGCCTGGCGCTCACGGAGCTCTCCACGGTGATCACCCGGAAGATATCCTTCTCGAATGCGGGATGAAACTTCCTGAACTCCGCAAGGCTCAAGTCTGAAAAATTCCTGCCTTTTTTCAAGCAGACACCGACGATTTTGCCGGTCACGGCGTGTGCCCGCCGGAAGGGAACTCCCTTCCGGACCAGATAATCGGCGATGTCCGTCGCCGTGGAATACCCGCCGGAAGCGGCGTCTTTCATCTTCTCCCGCCTGAAGGTCAGGTTCCCGATCATGGCCGTCAGAACCGCCAGGGAGGCCTTGACGGTGTCCACCGTGTCGAAGAGGGGTTCCTTGTCCTCCTGCAGATCCCGGTTGTAAGTCATGGGGAGCCCCTTGAGTACCGTGAGGACACTCACGAGATTTCCATAGACCCTGCCGGTCTTACCCCGGATGAGCTCCGCCACGTCGGGGTTTTTCTTCTGAGGCATGATGCTGCTTCCCGTCGTGAAGGCGTCCGATATCTCGACGAACCCGAATTCGCCGCTCGCCCAGAGGACGAGGTCCTCGCAGAAGCGGCTCATGTGCATCATGAGAAGCCCTGCATCGAAAATGAACTCGGCGACAAAGTCCCGGTCTGAGACAGCGTCCATGCTGTTTTCCGAAAGCCTCGGGAACTTGAGAAGCTTCGCAACATAGTTCCGGTCCAGTGGAAGACCCGCACCCGCCAGGGCCGCGGAGCCCAGAGGCATGACGTTGATCCTCTCCAGACACTCCTTCAACCTCTCCTCGTCCCGATCAAACATTTCCCGGTAGGCCAGCAGGTAGTGAGACAAAAGCACCGGCTGGGCCTTCTGCAGGTGCGTGTAGCCCGGCATGAGGGTGTCGATCTCCGCCTTGGCCTTCCGGAGGATGGCCGACTTGAGCTCGCCGGTGAGCCGAAGGACCTCCTTCACCTCATCCCTCAGGAAGAGCCTGATGTCGAGAGCCACCTGATCGTTTCGGCTCCTTCCCGTGTGGATCTTTTCACCCGCCGCACCGGCCTTCCTGATCAGGGCTTTCTCCACGGCCAGGTGGATATCCTCGTCCGCAGGGTCAAAAGCGAATTTCCCCGATTCGACCCTCCGCCGGATGTCCCCGAGGGCCGAGAGGATCTTTTTCTCTTCCCGGGCCGATAGGAAACCCTGCTTCCTCAGCATCCGGCAGTGCGCCATGCTCCCTTCGATGTCGTACCGGTAAAGCCGCCTGTCAAAGGGAAGCGATGAGGTGAATTCCTCCGCCATCCTGTCCGTCTTTTCCTTGAACCTTCCACCCCACAGTTTGTTCATCTTTTTCCATTCTCTCCGGTCATAAATAATCTGACAGGGTCTGCGATGCAGCCCTTATTTGTTCAGCATGGCGCGGATACGAAGTCGCAGGGCGTTGAGCCGGATGAATCCCGTGGCATCCTTCTGATCATACACTTCGCTCTTTTCAAATGTGGCAAAATCCTCCCGGTAAAGGGAATGCGGGGACTTCCTCCCGACAACGGTGACGTTTCCCTTATAGAGCTTGAGCCGCGCGGTGCCCGTGACATTCTCCTGCGTCTTGTCGATCATCGCCCGCAGGGATTCCATCTCGGGCGAGTACCAGAAACCGTTGTAGATGAGCTGTGCGAATTTAGGAATCAACGAATCCCTCAGCAGCATCACCTCGCGGTCCATGGTGACGGATTCCACGGCTCGGTGAGCCGCCCAGAGAACCGTCCCTCCCGGCGTCTCATAGACGCCGCGCGATTTCATGCCCACGAAGCGGTTCTCCACCATGTCCACGCGCCCGATGCCGTTCGCACCGGCGATCCTGTTCAGGTGTTCGACCAGCTTCGCCGGGCTCATCTTCTTTCCGTTCACCGCCACGGGATTACCCTTCTTAAAGTCCATCTCGATGTAGGTCGGTTTGTCGGGGGCCTTCTCCGGTGAGACGGTCAGGACAAACATGTCCTCCGGCGGCTCCGACCAGGGATCTTCCAGGATACCGCCCTCATGCGAGATATGGAGAAGGTTCCGGTCGCTGCTGTAAGGCTTCGCCTTCGACACCGGAAGGGGAATGCCGTACTTCGCCGCGTAATCGATCATCTGTTCCCTGGACTGGAAGGGCCACTTGCTGTCCCGCCAGGCCGCGATGATCCGGATGTCCGGTTTCAGGGCCATGTAGGTGAGTTCAAACCTTACCTGGTCATTTCCCTTTCCCGTCGCGCCGTGGCAGACGGCATCGGCTTTTTCCTTTTCCGCGATCTCGATTTGCCTCTTGGCGATGATCGGCCTTGCCAGGGAGGTCCCCATCAGATAGGTTCCCTCGTAGATGGCATTGGCCCGGAGCGCCGTGAACACGAAATCCCGGGCAAACTCCTCTCTCAAATCCTCTATGTAAACCTTGCTCGCACCCGTTTTCCTCGCCTTCTCTTCGAGCCCCTCGATCTCCTCTTTCTGCCCGAGGTCCGCACAGTAGGCAATGACTTCACACCCGTAAGCCTCGATGAGCCAGCGGATGATCACGGAGGTGTCCAGCCCGCCTGAGTAGGCAACGACCACTTTTTTCACGTCACGCTTCAATCCCTCTTGCCTCCTCCCATGAGAATCTCCATAATCGCTTTTTGGACATGCAAGCGATTTTCCGCCTGGTCCACAATCACGGACCGGGGACCATCCATGACCTCGGCGGTGATTTCCTCGCCCCGGTGAGCCGGCAGGCAGTGCATGACAATCGCGTCGGCCTTTGCGTGACCCATCAGGGCACTGTTGACCTGATAGGCCTTGAAGGCCTTCGCCCGGACTTCCTTTTCTGCCTCCTGGCCCATGCTGGCCCATACGTCGGTGTAGACAACGTCGGCCCCGCTCACCGCCTCCCGCGGCTCTCTATAAAGTTGAATCCGCCCGGGGGCATCCTTCATCGCCCGACCCAGAATCCCCGCGTCCGGATCATATCCGGCAGGGCAGGCCAGGACAAGAATGATCGGCAGCCTCACAGCCGCCTCCACCCAGGTGTTGGCGATGTTGTTGCCGTCACCTACGTAGGCAATTCGCAGCCCCTCGAGGCGTCCCTTCTTTTCGCATATCGTAAAGAGGTCACCCAGGATCTGACAGGGATGCAGGAGATCGGTGAGCCCGTTGATAATGGGGATCGTCGCGTACCGGGCAAACTCCTCGACGACGGCCTGAGAGAACGTCCTGATCATGAGACCGTCAAGGTATCTCGAGACCACTCTGGCCGTGTCCTCGACGGATTCTCCCCGGGCCAGCTGGATGTCCCGACTGTTCAGGTACACCGCCATTCCGCCGAGTTGGAAGATCCCTACCTCGAAAGAAAGCCTCGTCCTGGTCGAAGACTTGTCGAAGATCATCCCGAGGGTCTTCCCTGCCAGGTGCGTGTGAGGGATTCCTTCCCTGAGCATCTTTTTGAGCTTCGCCGATTTTTCGAAGATCTCCTGAAAATCCCGGGAATCAAGATCGTATAGACATAAAAGATCTTTCTTCATCAGCCCTCCAACGCCTTGTCCAGGATTTCCACGGCCCGGTCCACGTCTTCCTTTGATATCGTCAGGGGCGGAACAAACCGCAGGATGTGCTCGCCGGCGCAGTTGATCAAAAGACCCCTTTCCAGGCACCGCTTGACAATTGCCGCGCCGTCGATCGTGAGGTCCATCCCCACCATGAGACCCAAGCCCCGGACTTCCTGGATCATGAAATGTTTCTTCTTGAGCTCCCCGAGCCTCTCCCGCAGATAAGCACCCACCGCCCGGCAGTTGTCCATGATGCCGTCCTCCAGGAGCGCCCGCAGAACGGCAATGCCGGCGGCCATGCCCAGGGGATTTCCACCGAAGGTCGAGGCGTGCGTCCCGGGCCCGAAGGCCGAAGCTACCTGATCCGTTGTCAAAAGCGCCCCGAGAGGGTAGCCGTTCCCCAGGGCTTTGGCGAGGGTCATGATGTCGGGCTGGATCCCGAAGTGCTCGTGGGCAAATAGCTTTCCGGTCCTCCCCATACCCGTCTGGACCTCGTCGAGGATGAGGAGAATCCCCTTGTCGTCACAGATTTGCCTCACCCCCTTCAGGTAACCGGGCGACGGCATCTGGACACCGCTTTCACCCTGAATGGGTTCCACCATGACTGCGCAGGTCTTCTTCCGGATGGCCTTCTCCAGGGCCTTGACGTCGTTGAAGGGAATATACCGGAACCCCTCCGGCAGGGGGGCAAAACCCACATGGAATTTTTCCTGCGCCGTGGCCGTGATGGCGGCCAGCGTCCGCCCGTGGAAGGAGCCCCGCATCGTGATGATTTCGTACCGGTCCCCTTTCGGGTTGTCATGAGCGTATTTCCGCGCAAGCTTGATGGCCGCCTCATTGGCCTCGGCGCCGCTGTTGCAGAAAAAGACCTTATCGGCAAAGGAGTTCCCCACGAGCATCCCTGCCAGGCGGATCTGCGGCTCCGTATAGTAGAGGTTCGAGACGTGCGTGAGAAGTTCCGCCTGCCTCTGGAGCGCTGCGACAACCTTCGGGTTCGAATGTCCCAGGCTGCAGACGGCAATCCCGGCCACGAAGTCGAGATACTCTTTCCCGTCGCTGTCCCAGACCCGGGCACCGGAACCCTTCACCAGGACGACGGGCTGCCGCCGGTATGTGCCGATGATGTTCTTGTCCGATTGGGCCATGAGTTCTTCTGTTTTCACGTCAAAGATCCTCTCTGGTCTCCTATATCACGATCTCCGTGCCGATTCCTTTATCGGTAAACATCTCCAGAAGGACGGCATGCTTAAGCCGGCCGTCCACGATGTGGGTCTTCTGGACGCCGCCCTTCAGGGCCTTTAGGCAGCATTTCACCTTGGAGTACATGCCGCCCGATATGGTTCCGTCATCGATGAAGGCCATGGCTTCACGGTCGGTCATGGTGTTGAGCAGGGAGCCTTTTCTATCCAGCACGCCGGGCACATCGGTGAGGAGCACCAGCTTTTCCGCCCGGAGGGCCGCGGCGACTTCGCCCGCGACGATGTCCGCGTTGATGTTGTAAGTCTCCCCTTTCTCTCCCGCACCCGTCGGCGCAATGACCGGGATGAATCCCTCGGTGGCAAGGGAAGAGATCAGTTTGGCGTTGATCTCCCTGACCTTTCCCACCAGGCCGATATCGATGATCTCCGGCGGCGTGTCTTTCGCTTTTTCCTCGCTCAGGTAATATTTCTCCGCCCGGATGAGGTTCCCGTCCTTGCCGGAGAGCCCCACGGCTTTCCCACCGTGATGATTGATGAGGCCGACGATTTCCTTGTTCACCTGCCCGACGAGGACCATCTCCACAATGCTCATGGTCTCCTCGTCCGTTACACGCAACCCCTGAACGAACCTGGACTCCTTGCCGAACTTTTTCAGGGTGGTCCCGATCTGCGGCCCTCCGCCGTGGACGACAACAGGGTTGATGCCGATGTATTTCATCATGACCACGTCCATGGCAAACATTTTCTTCAGCTCTTCGTCCACCATGGCATGGCCGCCATACTTGATCACGACGGTCTTATTATAGAATCGCTGGATGTAAGGCAGAGCCTCCAGCAGGATATCCGCCCGCTCCACCGATTTCTGTAAACTGTCCATCTCGAACTCCGTTCAATGATGAAGTTTGAGTTTTGAATTAATTCGTCTTTCTCACCACTCACCACTAACCATTCATCACTATAATATGTACCGGCTCAAATCTTCGTCTTCGATAATGTCCTCCAGCTTTTCCTTGACATACTCCGCGTTGATCATCACGTCTTTCTTTTTCATCTCCGGGGCGCTGAAAGAAATCTCGTCCAGGAGGGCTTCCATAACCGTGTAGAGCCTCCGGGCCCCGATGTTCTCCGTCCGCTCATTCACGATGCTGGCCACCTCCGCAATCTGCGCGATGGAGTCGTCGGTGAAGGTGATATCAATGTCTTCCGTTGCAAGCATTTCAACATACTGCTTCACCAGCGCATTCGAAGGTTCCGTCAGGATCCGGATGAAGTCTTCCTTCGTGAGCGAATCGAGCTCCACGCGAATGGGAAAGCGTCCCTGCAGCTCCGGTATGAGGTCCGAGGGCTTGGAGGAGCTGAATGCCCCCGCCGCGATGAAGAGGACATGGTCTGTTTTCACCATACCGTATTTTGTGCTGACCGTGGATCCCTCGACAATGGGCAGGAGGTCCCTCTGGACACCCTCGCGGGACACATCGGGTCCATGCGTTGTATTGCTCCCGACAATTTTATCGATCTCATCGAGAAAGATAATCCCCGACTGCTCCACACGGGTGAGGGACGTTCGGATCACCTTGTCCATATCGATGAGCCTCTGGACCTCTTCCTCGGTGAGGATCTCCATCGCTTCCGGAACCTTGACCCTTCTGCGCTTCATCTTTTTCGGGAACATGTTGCCGAACATCTCTTTGATATTCAGACCCAGGTCCTCGACACCGGAAGAGGAAAAGACCTCGATAAAAGGGCCCATCCGGGTGTCGGCCACATCCAGATCAACGAGCCGGTTGTCGAGCTCTCCTCTGCGAAGAAGCTGTCTCAATTTCTCGCGGGTATCCTGTGCTGCGACAGCCCCCTCTGGTTCGGCGTGTTCCTGCTCGTCCTCAAGAAGTTCCATCTTTCTCCTTTCCGGTTTGCGGGAAGGGAAGAGGATATCCAGAATCCTCTCCTCGGCCAGTTCTTCGGCCTTGAACCGGACCCTTTCCATTTCTTCCGACTTCACCATGTTGACGGCGATCTCGACGAGGTCCCTGATCATGGAGTCCACGTTACGTCCGACATATCCCACCTCGGTGAACTTGGACGCCTCGATTTTAACAAAGGGCGAGTTGTCGAGCTTGGCAAGCCGGCGGGCGATCTCCGTCTTTCCCACGCCGGTGGGTCCGATCATGATGATGTTTTTCGGCGCGATCTCCTCCCGGAGCTCCTCGGAAACGTTTTGTCGACGCCAGCGGTTCCGGAGGGCGATCGCCACAGCCCGCTTCGCGTTATTTTGACCGACAATATACTTGTCGAGTTCAGCCACAATCTTTTGGGGTGTCAGTTCTTCCGATGACATCGTCTTTTGTCCCGCAGGTCTCGTTTTGTATGTTCCACGGGCCACAGGCCCGATCATCCCAAATCGCCCGATGCGCAACTCGTTATGGTTTCTTCTTCGTCTTCTGAGCCACGGGTTCTCGCGGTTCCGTCGTATCCAGTTCCTCGATGGTGACGCGGTCGTTGGTATAGATACATAGATCAGCGGCGATACGCATCGCCTCCTTCGAGATTTCCGTGGCGTTAAGGTCCGAATGCTTGATGAGCGCTCGCGCTGCCGCAAGCGCGTAAGGACCGCCAGATCCGATGGCGGCCACGTTGTCATCGGACTCGATGACATCACCATTGCCCGAGATGATGAGAAAGTGCTCCTTGCTGACGGCCACCAACAGCGCCTCCAGGTGCCTCAACACCCGATCCGTCCTCCAGTCCTTGGTCAGCTCCACGGCGGCTCGAAGCAGGTTGCCATTGTATTGTTCGAGCTTCTGGTCAAAGCGGTCAAAAAGGGTGAACGCATCGGCTGTCGCGCCGGCAAATCCGACGATTACCTGGTTGTGATAAAGCCGCCGGACCTTTCTGGCGCTGTGCTTGAGCACGGTGTTGTCCAGGGTCACCTGGCCGTCTCCGGCAACCGTGACCTTTCCCTTGTGCCTCACGGCAATAATGGTCGTCCCTTTCATCATAATCGATTCCATCGATCCATTTTGAGTTTTGAGGTTTGAATGTTGAATTCAAAAATTGAAAAATACTGCCTCACTCAAAATTCATAACTCAACATTCATAACTGCCCATCTGGTCTTTTTGGTCCTGCTAACCACCAGCCACCAATCACCATTCACAAATTTTTAAACTCACAACTCACAACACACAACTCACAACTATTTCCCGCCGCTACTTCGCCCGCGGGTGCGACTTGTCGTACACCTCCATCAGACGGCTTACGCTGACCGCCGTGTATTTTTGCGTCGTCGAAAGGCTCTCGTGACCGAGTAATTCCTGGATGACACGGAGGTCGGCGCCGGCGTCGAGAAGGTGCGTTGCGAAAGAGTGCCGCAGGGTGTGCGGCCCGACCCGCTTGTTCACCCCGCTCATCCGGATGTATTTTTCGACGATCCGGGCGACGCTTCTTTCCGTCAGCCTCGTGCCCCGCCTGTTCACAAAAATCGGGGCCTCGAGGTAATTTTCCACGCTGGCCCGGATCAATTCCTTCCGTTTTACAAGATAGGCCGAAAGGGCCGAGATGGCCGGTCTCCCCACGGGAACGATCCTCTCTTTCTTTCCCTTTCCCTTGACCTTCATAACCCCCTGGCCCAGATCGATATCTCCGAGATTGAGACCTGTCAATTCTCCAACCCGAACACCGGAAGAGTAGATGAGCTCCAGAATAGCCCTGTCCCGGCGACCCGCAGGATCGTCCTCAAAGGTCACCTTCAAAAGCGAGAACACCTCATCCACCGAGAGACTGACAGGCAGGTACTTGTCGGTTCTGGGCGACTGCACCATCTCGGCGGGACTTTGTTTAATCCTCCCCCGCCGCACGAGAAAACTAAAAAAAGATCGAAGCGCCGCCACCTTCCTGGATACGGTGCTCCGCTTCGCTTTTTTTCGATAAAGAGAACTCAAAAAAGACCGGATCACCATATGGTCAATCTGGTCCAGCCTTCCCCCCGGCAGGATGTCCTGCGCCTCGAGAAATCCCCTGAACTGATTCAGGTCGACCAGATAATTTCTTTTCGTGTGAGGGCTGAGGTTCCGCTCATTTTCCAGATAGGCGCCGAACTCTCTGATCAACCTTTCCAGTGTTGTGCCGTCTCTTGTCATTTCATAAAAAGAATAGCCACGAAAACACACAAAGGAGGCCCTCACATCGGATTCAGGACTGGTCGTTATTCCGTGTGTTCTTGTGGCAGATATTTATATCACGAGCACCGCCTGATCCCGGCGTAGTAACAGCAACAGGCATTCGAAAAGTTATTGTCGAAAACCCTGGTCCGTCCGTCACGGAAGGAGATCTTCACGTAAGAGATTCCGCCGAGGACCACAGAATTCCACTCCTCGACAACGACTCCCATACCCCACTGGGGGAAACGCCTATGGACCACCTTGTCTCCCATCTTCAAATAAATTTTCCGGATCTCTTCCATGACCGACACCCTCAGGAGAACGAAACCTTCGGTCCGCCAGATACGGGCCCCGACAAGCTACATCTTGTACTTCCCGAAATCCTCGTCGGAAAGGTTTTCCAAAAAATCCTTCAGTTCCTCCTTCTTGAGTTTGTCCAGTTCTTCCCCTTTCTTGACGAAATCGATGCTTCTCGATTTCTCGATGACCTGTTCGGCGATATAAATGGGGGCGTTGACCCGGAGGGCCAGCGCGATGGCATCGCTCGGACGGGAGTCTATGGTCACGACATTTCCGTCCTTCATGAGATGGATCAGGGCAAAGAAGGTGTTGTTTTTCAGATCGATGATTTCGATCTTGATCACCTTTCCATCCAGAATCTTCACCATCTCCCTCAGAAGGTCATGGGTCATGGGGCGGGAGAAGCTGATCTTTTCGAGCTCCGTCGCAATCGCGCTTGCCTCGAAGAGCCCGATCCATATGGGAACCGCCCTCTTCCCTTCCAGGTCCTTCAAAATGACAATGGGTGTGTTCGTCAGGGGGTCTATCGTCAGACCCGAGACCTTCATTTCAACAAACATCAATAACCTCCTAAACGATTGATCAAAGAGGCTCCAGCTCGCCGCGAAGTGAATGCTGATAAGCCGCCGAAATATGAACGGAGACGGTCCTGCCCATGCAGTTTTCCCGTGAGCCGAAGTTCACGATCCGGTTGTTTCGCGTCCGCCCCATGAACTCCCGTCTGTTCTGCTTGCTGTAACCCTCGACGAGGATTTCCTCCTTCCGCCCCACACAGGCCAGGTTTTTCTGCAGCGTGTGTTTGTCCTGAAGGGCCTGAAGCTCCCGCAGCCTGAGACCCTTTTCCTCCGCGGGCACTTTCCCGTCGAGACGCGACGCCGCCGTTCCGGGCCGCTCCGAATATCTGAAAGAAAAGAGACCGTCGAACCTGATCTTCTCCATCAGGTCCAGGGTCGCCCGGAAATCCGCCTCCGTCTCACCGGGGAAGCCAACAATCATGTCGGAGGTGATGCTGATATCCGGACAGACCTCCCGGAGCTTTTCCACCTTCGCGAGGTAGTCCTCCCTCGTGTAATAACGGTTCATCCTTTGCAGGATCCGGTCCGATCCGGACTGCACCGGCAGATGGATGTGCTCGCAGACGCTCTCGACCTCTGCGAAACAACGGATGATATCCTCGGTGAGATCCCTGGGATGAGAAGTCGTGAACCGGATTCTCTCGATGCCGTCCACCTCCCCGATGGCTTTTAAAAGCAATGCGAAGTTCTGGCCGTCCCCGAGGGTCTTGCCGTAGGAATTCACATTCTGACCGAGGAGGGTCACCTCCTTGGCGCCGGATGAGGCCAGCATTCGGACCTCCGCTACGATGTCCCCGAACTTCCGACTCTCTTCCACGCCCCGCAGATAAGGCACCACGCAAAAGGCGCAGAAGTTGTTACAGCCCTGCATGATGGTCACGAATGCCGTGACGGTTCCCTTCTCGGGAATCGTGACGATTCCGGTGGAAGGTACCGTCTCATGGAAGGCCGTCTCCACGAGGGGCGATCCGGTCCTCTCGACGGTCTCGAGCACGGACGGGAGCCTGTGAATGTTATGGGTCCCCAGGACAAAGTCCAAGCCAGGGATCTTTTTAAAGAACTCGCCGCCCAACTGCTGGGCCAGACAGCCGCTCACCCCCAGGATGAGCCCGGGCTTTTTCCTTTTCAACTCCCGGTATCGACCCAGCTGACTGTATGCCTTCTGGTCAGCTTTTTCCCTGATGCTGCACGTATTGACGATGATGAGATCAGCACGCTTCGGCTCTCTCGTGGGTTGATATCCATGACCCTTGAGCAACTCGATCATCTGCTCGGAGTCGTGGGTGTTCATCTGGCAGCCAAAGGTCTGAACGTAAATTTTCCTGGCACTCAAGATCTCAAAACATCCAAAAAATATGAATACTTCCCTGATGGAAACCTAATACATGGACATGCCAGAGTCAACAGATTTTTCTCGCCCTTTCCGGGAGATGTCGAACTTTGATGGGCGTCTGGCTGTCGGGGGGGGTCGTTACCGAATGAGGGGAGGGTTCCGCCATTTCATCGCGGAACCCTCCCCTCATCCCGCAGGGTATGGAGTGGGGATCATGATCGGGGGCGTTTACGGGATGGCTGCTGTGCCGGCTGATCCTTGAGCTCCGCAACCTTGACACAAAGCGTCATCTCTTTCTTGTCGCGTATTATTGTCACAGGCGTGACCTTCCCGGTGGGAGCATCGGCGACTCACTTCGGTAAATCGAGGACATTTTTGATTTCCTTCCCGTTGAAGGCCACGATGATGTCACCGCGCTTCATACCGGCTGCCGCCGCGGGACCGCCCGCCGCGACTTCGCTCACGAGGGCCCCCTTCGGCTCTTTCAGCCCGAAGACGGGTGCCAGGTCCGGCGTGACGGTCTGAGTGGACACACCGATCCAGCCTCGCAAGACCTTTCCCTTCTCCTTGAGCTGAGCAACGACCGTTCTCGCGATATTGCTCGGCACGGCGAAACCGATGCCCTGCCCGGCTGCGACAATGGCCGTGTTGATCCCGATCACCTCCCCCTTGCGATTAATGAGAGGCCCCCCGCTGTTTCCCGGGTTGATGGCGGCATCGGTCTGGATGAAATCATCGTAAGGCCCGGCACCGATCACTCGTCCCGTGGCACTGACGATCTTCTGGGTAACCGTCAGTGCCAGTCCGAAGGGGTTTCCAATCGCAATGACCCACTCCCCCACTTTCACATTGTCTGAATCACCCAGGGGAAGCGTCTGGAGATCTTTCACGGGGCTGACCACCTTCAAGAGCGCTATGTCCGTTTTCGGATCGCGTCCGACAACCTGAACCGGCAGTTCCCTGCCGTCGGCAAGTTTCACGCGGATCTCCTCGGCACCGGCAACGACATGGTTGTTCGTGATGATGTGGCCTCCCGAATCGATGACGAACCCGGAGCCGAGACTTCGCTGTTTTCTCTCCCGGTCGGGAACGTCGCCGAAGGGAGATCCCCGGAAGGGTCCGGAGAAATGCTGAAAGGGGTTGCCCGGGGTCCTGACCGTCCTGGATGTGCTGATATTGACCACGGTTGGTTTCACACGATCCACGAGGTCCACGAAACCCGGGTTTGTCCCGACGATTTCGGATGCCGCCCTTTTTGCCGTAAAACCGGGCGATGCGGGGATCAGCGTGATCATCATGACCATCATCAGGGCCGCCGAAGTCCGGGCGTAAGAACTTCTCCTCTTCATCGTGCCACCTCCTCAGTGGAAAGATCCAAAAGAGGCGGAGAATACAATCGAAGGCTTATCATTTATCAACAGCATTGTTCCATCGGGACGCCGCTGCGGCATCCGGTCGTCCGCAAACACGCGCAGGCCCATGATCTCTTCGTGAACCCTGGCTGAATGAAGAAGAAACGTCTCGAGCTTCGCCATGATGATCTGCGGGAAGAGGTTCCCGTCACTTTCGATCGCCAGAAACGGTAATGATTCGATCCTGTCCAGGAGCGGATCTATCCACCCGTGACTACCTGCATGCCTCCCCTTGAGCTCGCCTCTCATCGCTTTCGAGAGGATGGCTTCCGCGATTCGATTCGGCATGCACCCGAAGGGGCCAAGGGCAATGACGCCGCAGCAATAATCCGGGACTTCCTTCATGGCGGCGACTGCGGTCAGGAGGATCTCTCCGGTCAGCATCGGATGCACAAAAGCTGTGCCGAACGCAGTTGTGGTAGTTCATGCAGACGGATACACAGGATCATAAGAGCACCGGGAAGAAATTCCTGTCGTGTTTTGCGGGCTTTCGTGGAAGATCCGATAGAGAAAAAACGGCTGGGGAACGGCGTGTGCGGTGTACAATGGAAGTATAGAAAACATAAATTAAAAATCACAGAGAGGGCCCTTCAATTCAAGTTCAAAAGGCCCCCGTGCGCATCTTCTATTACTTTTTTTTCTTCTCCGGCTCCGGCAGGGATTCCTTGATGCCGGCAATGTTCCTTGCGTACTCCACGAACTCCTCAAGGGGGGTGCGAAACCTTACGACGAGTCTTGCCCCATCGGGCGAACCGCCGCCGTGCATGCAGCCGGGGACACCCGCCCCGAGGGTCAGCCACTCGATGAGCCGTGCGGCCCGTGCCCGGGTCTCGGCGCTCGCGTTCACACCCGCCTTCACGGCCTTCTGCACCATCGGTCCGTAGTTGGGGTCGATGAAATCCTTGAAGGAAGGGAAGCACCCCGTCTCCACGATCCCACCCCCGATGTCCTGGCAGATGCGCTTCGTTTCATAGGGCAGTGTCGCCACATGGACTTTGTTCGCGTGGGCAAGAAGAGAGTCGGCCACCCACGCGCCCGCGGGATGCTTCTTTCCCAGCGCCATGGCGCCGATGCCCATACCGAAGGTCGTCTCGTTGTTCACGGCCATGTCGACGAATTTGTTCATGAAGGTGGCCGCCGAAAGGCCATTGGCCCTCGCGATGAGAGCGGCCGCACCGATCATCACGTCCCCCTGACCGGCGACACAGGCCCCGATACAGGCCCGGTAATTGGCCGTGAAATACTCGATGACCCTGCCCGTGTATTTTGCCTCCTTGCACATGAAGACCCTTTCATTGGGAACCAAAACGTCTTTAAAGAGGAGATAGGCCTGGGTGATGCCCGTTTCGGGGATATCGAATCCCTCCTCGTATTCCCTGGAGTCGCTGGGCCTTCTCGCTTCAACGATGGTGAGCCCTTCAATGTCACGGGGGACGACACAGGCCAGGGCGAAATCCTTTTCTTCATCACGGTAGCCGCTCCCCGGGAGGACAAAGATTTCGTTTGACGCGGCAACACCGCAGATCATCGTCTTGGCCCCGCTGATGACGATTCCGTCTTTCTTCACTTCCTTGATGTGGACGTTTGAGTCGATGTCAGGCTGTTTGGAAGGGCTGAGGCTCCGGTCGCCCTTGGCGTCGGTGAGGCCACCTGCCACGACAATCCCCCGTTTCTGGGCGTCGAGAATCCAGTTTTTCAGCCGCTCGTGGTAGGTCGTGCCGAATTCCCTGTCCATGTCATAGGTTACGTTCCACATCACGTTCATGGCGTTCCACCCGACGCAGAGCCCGCCGCTGCATGTGCCCGTGAGGCGGTACATCATCCGTTTGAGCTTCGAGTTGTAGATGACATCCTCCATGCTCAGCATCAGCGAGTTGTAACGGTGGATTTTCTCACCCGTGAAGCTCGAAACCGTGGTGAAGATGTCGGCGTATTTTTCATCATGGGCCGCATCGAACCCCCTGGCGTGGCTCTCGACGGTCCGGCGCGTGGCCGGGTGAGTCGTCACGTCTTTTATGAGTTCCCCGAACTTGTAGATATTCGGCCGCATCGCCCTCAATGATTTGAGATATGGATCCCTGGTTTTAAGCGCCATGTCTTTACCCCCCTGTATGATGGTTGTCCGAAATTACATGAGCAGGACACCTTATAACGACCATTACCTTAGCAGAGTTCATTCACGGTGTGAACGTCATTTTTTAATTTATCCCACCCCGGCTCTCAGCGACATAGAGATAACAGATGCCGAACGTTAGCCGCCGGACTTCCAACACGGTGAAGCCCTGTCCCTCCACGCGCCGGACGACCTCCCGCGGCGGCGGAAAGGCCTTCACCGTATCACGCAGGTAGGCGTAAGGCTCCCGGTTTCCCGAGACGACTCCGCCGATGAAAGGAAGCAGCCTCTCGAAATAAAAGAGATAGGGAAGGCGAAAGACGGCCGATTCCGGAATGGAAAATTCGAGTATGGCTATTTTTCCCCCCCGCTCGAGGAGTCTTCGTGTCTCGCCGAAGAGCCGCTCCCAATCAGGGATATTTCGCACACCATAGGATATCATGGCGTGATGGAAGACCTGGTCCCGGAAGGGCATGGCGTAGGCATCTGCGCGTACGAGGGTGTAGCGCCCCTCTTGATTTTTCCTTTTCCTTTTGCCATCCGCAAGGGAAAGCATCACCGGCGAGAGGTCAATCCCCACCACGGAGCACCGTTCCATCTTCAGCGCCGCAAAAGCAAGATCCCCCGTGCCTGTCGCGATATCAAGAATGAGGTCTCCGTCTCTCATACCAAGGGATTCGACAGCACTGCGTCGCCACCTGAAATCAACCCCGAGGGAGAGCAGGTGATTCAGAAGGTCATAGGATGGTGCAACCCTGTCAAACATCCCAGGCAGGGCCTTCGGGTCTTTGTCCTTCAAGCTTTTTTCCACTTAAAAAACCTCCAGTGCTTCCGATTTAAGCCGGCGTTAATCGATTTATCTGAATAATAACATATACTTATGTAATTAAAAAAGTGTCTGTTGTCCCGCTTTTCTCCCCATGTTATAAAGCCTGGCCGAATCACGAACTAAAAAAAGGCGAATTTTTTTTAAAAAATGAAAAATTTTTTTTGCCTATATATATAATTAAAGTTACAATCAGACCACATCATATTGGGGTTATTTTCTGTTATTTCTTACATTCTAAAAAAGGAGGGGTGAATGTACACTGAAATACGGAAGCGTGACGGGCGTTTAGTAAAATTTGACGCTCTGAAAATCACGAATGCAATCTCCAAGGCCGGCTCTGCTTCCGGTGAATTTGACGACGAAACCGCAAGGAAACTTACCATCAAAGTCCTGACCTGCGCCGACAGGCTCTTCGAAACGGACATACCGAGCGTTGAAGAAATACAGGACATCGTAGAAGAAATCCTTCTCTCCTCGCCTTACCGCAAGACAGCCAAGGCCTATATCATATATCGTGAGCAACATGCCAGGCTTCGTGACATCGCCAACAAGATGGAAGTGGACCTGGTGGATCAATATTTAAATAAATCGGACTGGAAAATCAACGAGAACAGCAATATGGACTACTCCCTCCAGGGGCTCAACAACTATATCTCCTCGGAGGTGAGCAAGGTATACTGGCTCAATGAAATATACTCCCCCGAGATCCGAAGAGCCCACACAGATGGCGATTTCCATATCCATGATTTAAGCCTCCTTTCCGTCTACTGTGTGGGCTGGGATCTCTACGATCTCCTCAACGAGGGCTTCAGGGGGGTCTCCGGCAAGGTGGAAAGCCGCCCGGCTAAGCATCTGCGAAGCGCCCTCGGACAAGTGATCAATTTCTTTTACACCCTCCAGGGCGAGGCAGCGGGGGCACAGGCCTTCTCCAACTTCGATACCCTCATGGCCCCCTTCATCCGTTACGACGGCCTCCAGTACCGGGAAATCAAGCAGGCCCTGCAGGAATTCATCTTCAACATCAACGTCCCCACGAGGGTCGGTTTCCAGACACCCTTCACAAACGTGACGCTGGACGTCATGGTGCCGAGTTTCTACCGGGATATGAACGTCATCATCGGCGGCAAAGCGCAGAAAGAAAAGTACGGTGAGTTTCAGCACGAGATGAACCTGTTCAACAAGGCGTTCTTAGAGGTGATGGCGGAGGGGGATGCGAAAGGGAGAGTTTTCACATTCCCCATCCCCACCTACAACATCACGAAGGATTTCGACTGGGACAACCCCATCCTCAAGGGGTTGTGGGACATGAGCGCGAAATACGGGGTGCCCTACTTCTCGAACTTCGTCAATTCCGACATGAACCCCGAGGACGCGAGGAGCATGTGCTGCAGGCTCCGCATCGACAACCGGGAGCTCACGAGTGATCTGGAAAAACGAGGCGGCGGCCTCTTCGGGTCGAATCCCCTCACGGGTTCCATCGGGGTGGTTACCATCAACATGCCGAGGATCGGTTACCTGAGCAAGAGTGAAGAGGATTTTAAAAAGCGCCTCGAGCGTCTCATGGTCATGGCCAGGGAGAGTCTGGAGACGAAGCGCAAGGTCCTGGAAAAATTCACCGACGGCAATCTCTACCCCTACACGAAATACTACCTGCGCAACGTCAAGGCATGCCACAACGCTTACTGGAAGAACCACTTTTCGACGGTCGGGCTTGTGGGTATGAACGAGGCCTGCGTGAATTTCATGGGTAAGAACATCGGCTCGAAGGAAGGCCAGGAATTCACAAAGCGCATCCTCGACTTCATGAGGGCGAAGCTCAACGAATTCCGGCGCGAGACGGGAAACAACTACAACCTCGAAGCGACACCCGCCGAAGGCACCTCCTTCAGGCTGGCCCAGATCGACGTGAAGAAGTACTCTGACATTTACACGGCCACCGGCCGCTCGAACGGAAAGGCCGCGTTCTACACGAATTCGACGCAGCTGCCGGTGAATTACACCGATGACGTCTTCGAGGCCCTCGACCTGCAGGACGACATCCAGAGGCGCTACACGGGCGGCACCGTCTTCCACACCTTCATCGGCGAGCGGATACAGGAAGCCCAGGCCGCCAAGGTCCTGGTGAAAAAGATCTGCGACAACTACCACCTGCCCTATTTCACCTTCTCGCCCACCTTCAGCGTCTGCCCGAACCACGGCTACCTGAAGGGTGAAATCGCCGCCTGCCCGCAGTGCGGCGATGAATGCGAGATTTACTCCCGGATCGTCGGATACCTGCGGCCGACGAAGCAGTGGAACAAGGGCAAGCAGGAAGAGTTTGCGATGAGGAAAGCCTTCAAGTTGTGAAGGCGCACGCGGCAGACCGTGGAAAGCGTTCCCAGGTTAACCGACTCATTAACCCCTTGAGAGCGCTGCGGCATCAGAAACAGGGTGCCGCAGCGCTCGTCTTTTTGCGAGACCCTTCTAGTCAAAGGACCTTGGCTGAATCGCGTCCTTGAGCAGGTCTTTTTCGAAACCCACGGGCGCCTCGCCGGTGCGGGCGTACTGATAGAGTGCCGCCTGGAATATGCCCTGGAGGGCCGACTGGAAGACCGAGAGGATGATCAGATAAAGAGCCGTAAGGACCATGAAGCAGAGCGCCAGTGTCCCTTCCCCTGAAAAAACACCCAGAGCGTACAGCACGGCAGCCGGCAGACCCAGAACGGAAAAGGCCAGCCCGAAGCTGAACGTGCCGATTAATTCCTCCCCCCAGGTCTTTTTCAACAAATGGACCGACCGTTTGAAGGCCTGAACGGGACCCTTTCCTTCATTGACCAGGACGGGGATGACGAGGAAGCTGGTGACGCTCCACGCCATACCCAAGAGGCTCGCGATGATGCTCCCCAGCAACTTCGAGCGTTCCGCGATGGTCCTCAGGATAAGCCCCACGGTTGCTGAAACCAGCGCCCATCCGGCTATTTCGTAAATGAAGGAAAAGGCCGCGTTCAGGCCATTCGACACGGTCGGGTCCCCGCCGTTCATCCGCATGGTGGCGCAGGCGATGATGGCGCAGTTGAAAAAAATGATGACGAAGTAGTTGATGAAATAGAAGAGAAACAGGAACACCCAGCTAAAGGCATTCCATCCCTCTGCAAACAGGCTCCGGTTCAGCATACCCAAGGCAACGAGCGGCGCGACAAAAGACGCGGTCACCAGGATCAGCGCGATCCCGGAAATGACCGGGAAGAGGAGGATCTCCCTGTCCTTCTTCAGAATCTCCCAGGAAGCCCTCATAAGCTCCCACGAATTCGCGAATTTTTCCATACCGATGCTCTCTTTCGATGAAATTTTATTTTACTTCCGTGTGTTTTCTCTGATAATCAAATAACTCATTGCAAATATCACTCCATTTTTAATTCAACGATCCCTTGAAAGGGCGCAATATTTTAGACCGGATGGTGTTCGCAGATCCCGGGGAAGCGGGCCGGCCATTCACAGTCGGGAGGTGTTCCATGAAACGCGTTTTTATAACCCTGATTCTCTCTCTGATCATCACGTCCGGCAATGCTTTCGGACAGGCCGGCGCACCGGCGACGGTGATCCCCATCGAGCGGCTGCAGACGGCAAAGCTGGCTTCGACGGACTACCCCCTGCAGGCCAGGGAAGTCAAAGCCGCCATTCCCAGGCCCTCCACGGGCGACAGGGTCTTCGATGCGAAAACGCAGAAACTGGCCTTGAACTACGAAAAGGAACTGGACAGGCTCGACGCTGTCATGCAGGAGGTCTCGGCGGAACTTCGGAAGGGTCAAACCGATCAGAAAAAATTGAAAGCCCTCTCCAGAAAGATCGAGAGCCATGAAAAGGCGCTGAAGAAGAAACAATCCGAATTGAAGACCCACCTGACCAAAG
>Ga0172366_10000064_pt1 | contig 56400 bp, 60 predicted proteins | sample LakKivSesite69cm_FD_114533 | JGI IMG/M metagenome (GOLD analysis project Ga0172366, IMG submission 114533) | Sediment microbial communities from Lake Kivu, Rwanda - Sediment site 69cm | ecosystem: Environmental > Aquatic > Freshwater > Lake > Sediment | place: Rwanda: Western Province, Lake...
ACCTGATCGCCAAGAGGATCACGGCTAGGCCGGCCATCGCCGCGCCGAGGTTGTAGGTGAATGAGCAGGCAAACAGGGCCCCTATGTCGGAGCCCGTACTCATCGCGGACAACGAGGGGCGGGACCGAGGGGCGACTTAAAAATGACCATTTGCCGCTCGCTCGCACGGGATGCTCGGGTCAGGAGCCCGCTCCAGCTATCCAACCCGCATGTCAAGACGGGTTGTCTTGACCTCCCTGTAGTAGCGTCTCCTCACCATCACTGTCCACAATATGACGCCACAAGCCATGGATGTACCTGAGACCGCAAGGTACTCAGTGACGTAGACCCAGAACAGGGCCTTTCTTCGAAGCTTCGAGGACTCGTTGGAGATGATGGTCAGTCCATCCAGTGCACCCTTGACGGCCTCCCATGAGCCGGCGTAGTCGCCCTGCATGTAAATCCTGCCGGCCTCCTTGTTCCGCCCCTCGAGATCGTCGATCATCTTGTGGAGCGGGTTTGTGTTCGCTCCGAACCTGTCGATGAAATCCAGCAGGGACAACATCATGGTCTTCTGCTCGACGAACTGGATGAAGGCCGCCCTGAGGCTGTGGGCGAGCTCCGGGTCATCTGGTATCGGCACGTCCGCTGCGAAATAGACGCTGTTCAGAACGAAGTCTATGAAGTACTTCCAGTTTCTCATCATGTCCGAAGGGATGCAGTCCCATCCCGAGGGCAGCGCCAAGGTAGTACCCTTCCCGTACCTAGTGGACATTATCGCGTCCTCTTTGCCGACCCGCCATCTGGCGTGAACCTTCGAGGCCGGACGCGCAATCACAACTCCGACATAAAGCGCTCCCTGGTACGGCGTCTTCTCGAAATCGGGAAGATCCACAACGGGCGTTCTCTCCACGATCTCTATGTAACCCGATGTCTGGATGATCTTCTCCAGAACGACATCCATTGGCCATGCCTGGTAGATCGGTGAGTTGATCCAGTCCCAGGGGCAGTTGCACGACCACCATGCATAGTAGCACGTGTGCCAACCCATCTCGACGAGGACGAGCCCCATGCCATCATCTCTGATCGCGTCATGGATCCAGACCTGCTGGCCCTCAGTGAACACCCAGGGAGGGGAATCCATGTACTCGATAACGTCGATGCTCGAAACCAGGCGTTCCGCGGTCCTCGGGAAGTGGATGCGCACGTACCTTCTCGCATCCTCGGGCTCAGCGCTTGCTCCCCCGTAGATGGTCGCGTAGTGGCTAATGCGCGGGTCTGACCTCAGCAAACTCACGACAAATGTGTTCCCGCCCGAAGTTGCTTCCCCGACCAGTAGCAGCCTGATCCTTCCCGTCTCCGGGTCGACTTTGGGCTCCGCGGAACACGTGGCGGAGAACCCGGCGACGACGAGCAGCAGCATGGCCAGGCGGACACCGTGAATCGTTCCTGCTCCCCCGAGGGGACATGTACGCAAGGGCCACGCTCCTCCTCTCACCATATCATAGGCGACGCAAACACATGATAGCATTCGCCATCGATGAAGACTAGGACCATGTGGATCAGCGCGTCCCTCGTCGGCACCGTCTGGTACATGGCATCTGGATCAGCAGGGTTCACCGCAACCGTCACGAAGATCTGGTCCTCCTTTCGAAGGTCCTTGAACTCCAGCCTCCCCAGGGCTGGGGCGTCCTTCATCAGCAGACTGGTCCCCTGCTGGGTGGTCCTCTGAGAGAACTTGGTGACGTTCTGGTTGCGCTGAATGGTTAGATCGATTATCGACTCGTTCCTGGCAAGGAAGAAGTCCGGAAAACCGCGATAGTACTGCACGACGGTGCCGTTGGGGTCGAAAAGGACCGCATGCACCGTGGGAAGCCCGTGTTGAGCGGCCGAAGGTGCCACGGGCAAGATCGGTCCCGTGAGGTCAACGATGAATCCGCCATACTCTTCCGCTCCCACCCTGACACGGAACTCCTGCTCCTCCAAGCGCATGAGGTAGGGCGCGGCATAGTCCTCGATGGTCGACGCCACGTCACCCAACTCCGCGATAGCTCCGAAACGTTCCCGCGGCAAGGCCGAGGGGGGCATCTCCTCGCCCGCCAGCGTGAACGATGAGTTCTTCAACGTTGCGAAGAACAGCTCCAACTTCTCAAAGGGCTTTCGGATCACCAATCCCAGCGAATAGGTGTACCGACCCTCTATCTTGGGCAGGTTATAGATCCCCCTAGAGTCGGTAGGGGTATTCCACTCGTTCCTGATCACCTCTATGGGCTCCTCAACCCGCTCGCCCACGAACACGCTGAACCCAGCAGACGATACGATGAACGCAATCGCGACGATGCCGACCAGCCTTCTGTCAACCAACTGCTTCATCTCCGAGTCCGGTTGCGTACCCGACCACAGCTCATCAGCCGCCATCTGCTCGCTCATCGATCGTTTCTCCCTTGGGAGAAGGAGCTAGGCACTTCCAGTAGACCACGGCCACGCCGACAATGGCCAAGACGAACGTCACCGCCGTCCTCAGCCATCGCATGTTCTGACGTTCCTGCTCGGAACGCCCGGCTTGCACCCTGATCTCCTCGGCCTCCTCCGCGTCCTTCGCGAACTGCGTCAGCGCGCTGGACTTCGTTTCCTCGTATCGCCGTTCGTTTGCCCAGACCCAGGCAATCGAGTTCCTGAGGAGCTTCCTGAACTCCTCCTGACCCGTGAAACGTCCGAAGTACGTGGGAGCCCTTTCTACCGAATCGCCTGCGAAACAGCCGAAGGTCACGCTCACGCCCGCTGCGTCATAGGCCACCACGGCGGGGGCGCCATAGACCGGCTCCCGGTACAGGACGGTGACCTCACCCTCAGGGCTAACCGGAAGCAACTGGCCCGACGTCTTGTTGAAGCTCATGAACACCTTGTGGGTGTAGGCCGTGAAGTTGCCCACCTCCTGACTGATGGAATGGGCTTGATCGACATAGAGATGGTGCATATACGCCTTGCCCGAAGCATTGTACTGCCCCACGACGTAGTAGCTGGCATTCAAGGGGAATACCGTCTCGCTTGCCTCCCTTACAGTCGTCTGCCATCCCGCGAAACCCAGCCCAACCATGCCGCCGCCCCCTTCGAAGAATCGCTCCAAGTGTTCCCCGAGTTGCTCATCCTCGTCGCGGTTGAACGCCGCAAGAACGACCTTGACGGACGGGAAGTAGAGCATCGACCTGAACAGGTCGGGGTCTGTGAGAACTAGGATGCGTGCATCGATCCGGGGATCCTGGGACAGGATGTCAGCGAGCTCTTGGCCGTACGCCGGCTGGCCCTGGGAGTACACAAGCAACAGTGGCTTCGTGATATCTGATCCTTGCTGGGCGGAAAGCAAGCTGGCGCTGAGGAGGCCGAGAACAATGGCTGCCAGAAGGATTCTGTTTTCCATGAGGCTCTGCCTGGCGCGGGGGTAGCGGTTGCCAAGCCGACCCCCGGCTTCTTAACTATTCCCTGGAATGTCCCCTTCCCCCCGCCCGAAGACGACCGGGCAAAGATGATACCCATGGCTTGCAGAACGATCCCTCGGGAGACTACCTGTCCCAGTAGAACTCGAGTACTCCCATGCACCGGCCTGCTCAGACATTTTTATGCACGACGATCGGCAAGGCGGCACGGACGAGATGACCGACAAAGCCAAGCTCAGCATCCTACTGATCGGCGTGGTCTTCCTAGGCTCGGTCGCCTCCGCCTTCGCCAGAAAGGACTCCGAGTCAGGCAGGATAAGGATTCTGTACGTGGGGGATTTCCTCAGGCCCAGCCCGTACCCCCTGCTTGAGGCCGAACCCCTGATAGCCCTTCACCCGGCGTGGCCGGTAGGCGAGACCTTGACGATGCCCACGGGAACGGTCAAGAAGGCCTTCAGGCAGTACATCCCCCGAACATATGATCTCCTCGCCGAGAACGATGCGATAATAATCGACAATCCCGATGCATCCATCTTCGAGGACAAGCACCTAATCTGGTTCAGGGATGCGGTGACAGAAGCGGGTTCCGGCCTTGTGATGGTAGGCGGAAACGGCGCCTTCGGCGGTAGGCCCAACACGCCTTGGGGACCCACGGTTGTACAGGAGGTCCTTCCCGTCTGGTGCGTCACCGGGGGCTGGCTGGAGTTCGGGAGGGTTCAGATCCTCAAGCCCGAGCACGATCTACTGTCCAGCCTGCCGCTTGACAGGAGGTGGGAGTGGATGGAGTATGCCGGGGGCAACCAGGTCAGGATGAAGGACGGCGCGGAACTGCTGGCGCAGTACAAGAGCCTGACTGGGGACTGGACGAATCCCTTCTGGGCGTCATGGGATGTGGGGCAGGGCAGGTGCTTCGCCATGACCATGGACTGGTCGCCCATGGGGGGAGTGATCTTCATGAGGTGGCCGTACTACGGAGACTTCGCGGTCAACCTCATGCTGTACCTCTCCAAGAACCCTATCCCGGCTGATCTCGAGACTCTTCACTATCTGAGGCGGCTCTACCAGGACTTCAGCTCCTCAAGAGCCTACCTGTTCAACGTGATGGATTTCGCCGAGAAGCTGGGGGCAAACATGGCGCCCGTCGGCAGGATCATTGGGGAGGCGGAATCGAAACGCGGCGAGTCCGTTGAGCAGTACATCGAGCAAGAGTTCGAGGCAGCCGCCGAGAGGCTTGAGTCCTCCCTTGAAGACATGGCCCGAGCAAGCGGAAAGGCCCTGGACCTCAAGAACCAGGCCATGTTCTGGATCTACGTCATAGAGTGGTGCGCCGTCACGGCGACCTTTGCAGTGGGCGGATTCGTGATCTGGACTCTCATGGTGAGGAGAGGGCTGTACAGAGAGGTGGAGCGGACAAGGTTCGAAAGATGAGCGCATCAGGGCCGGGCGAGGCGCCCCTCGAGCCGTCAGTGCAAATAGATTTTTGAAGACGTCGGCAAGAACCTGATCGAACAGGCCGTGACATGATGATCGACAGGATCAGGGAGACCATCTTCCAGTCCCACCCCGAGGATCTGAACCCACCGTCCAGTCTGGATCATGCTGGGCATGTTGTGACCCTCACGCTGGCCGGGCACCCCCAGATTGCAGCGGATCACCTGCTGAACCCGGAAATGAGGGGCAACCTCGTGGACGTCATGGGCAACGTCGCCAGGCAGCTCAACCTCCAGTTCCTTCGGGCCGGGGTCCGTCCGGAGGGGAGCAAGTCCGAGTTCAAGAAGCAGGTACTTGAAAGGGCGCGAATCTACGAACTCATGGTTGAGATCGGGTTGAACTTGAGCGGGATCGAGCCCAAGATAATTGGCCTCTCCGGTGCCGAGTGCGATGACGCCTACTCGATCATCGTGCAGGCACTGACCACGTGGGCCGAGATGGAGTCGAAGAGCCACGACGGAAAGCAGCCCGTGGGAGGCGCCGTCGTTGAGAGGATGCTCGCTGAGATGAAGAAGATCATGAAAGGTGCGGGCATGATGGCAAAGATCGCGGAGGAGGTGGAGGCCAAGGTCGATCCCAACTCACCCGTGCTGTCGTACCTTCAGTCCCTGAGAACCGCCCTCAGGGAAACCGTATACTACAAGATCTCGGCCCGTGGCATGTGCAAGCTGGGCAATGATTACGCAATAGGCCTTAGATGGCTCAGACATCTGGGTTTTGTGCAGGTATCAACGAACCCGGTCCTCGCCGCGAAAGCCTACGAGGACGATCCCTCACTCTGGGATGAATTCAGCAAGGTGGTCCAGCAGCACAGGGAGTGGTTCGGCTCTCCTGGGAAGAGAGGCGATGAGATCGCCATGGAAGCGACGATGGTGGCACTTTGGCCCAACCTGGCCGTCTTCAGGCCGATAGCCCTAGCGTCCAAGTTCCACCATGGAATGGTGAGCTACCAGCTGAACCCGAACGTCGCACACAGCCTCGATGGAAGCCTCGCAGATGCGCTGAAGATCTACTCGGCAGCCGCGAGATTCCTTGAGGACTATGACCGCCAGCTTACCTGGGGCTACGATCCGAAGATGGAGCGCGGCAGACCCAACATCGTGTTCAAGGTTGCCGGAGGTTACCCGGCGGCCCTTGAGATCACCGAGACCCTGAATGGCCTGGGGATTGGGACCAACAACACGGTCACCTACACGGTGGCCCAGGAAACGCCCCTGATAATCCGGGCGATATCGGGCATGGCAAAGGCCGTCAAGATGGGCATACCCATAACCCAAGCCTACGAGACGAATATGGGCGGGAGGCTCGAGAGCCACCTTAGGGACGTGGAGTCGGAAAGGATCCTTCGACAGGCGCTTTCCAAGGGCAAGGACAAGGGCAACTTTGTGGAGAAACTGGCGCAGGGCCTCGGAATGAAGGATGCTTCTGGTGAGACCCTCGAGAGGAAGGTCTCAGCCATATGCTCCTACAAGTACCTCAAATCCCTGGCAACTCCCGCCTTCGTCCAGGCGATTGCGGAGTCAGGGGCCTTCGGCAGCCCTGACGAGACGGCCAAGTACCTGTCCGACCTTGAACGCGACATCGGGTTCTCCGGGACCCTGGTCTGCCAGCGGGTCTACTGGGTGTTCTTCGGCGAGGAGAACCGTCCTAGGTGGCTCAACTACCTGCAGCGCAAGTTCCAGGTGACGCCCGAGCAGGCAGCGGAGATCCTTGACAAGATCGACATGCTCCCGGCCTCCAAGCGAAAGCCCGATGACACCTACCTGACCCTCGCCAACAGGAACATGACAAACACTGAATTCCCCAACCACCAATACAACGTCCTCACCACATCGAGGAAGCCCGGATTCGACCTGTCCTCCTTCGAGAACTCGGTCATGATGAAGCATGACCCAAGGATGATACAGAGGCTTCTGCACCTGGAGGACTTCAGGAAGGCATACGAGCTGACGCCCCAGATCCAAGGCCAGATCAAGGAGGCCGGGTTCAGCCCCGACTTCGGCCTAGGCGGCGTTAGGCCTCAGGATTGGCCCAAGTTCGGTTCGGTTGTCAAGACTATGGACGAGTTCAAGGGTGCGTACGAGGAGTTCAAGGCAGCAACGGTCGCCTACGTGAGGAAGGCCGCCGAGCGCCGCGGAAGGGCCGCCCGCTAGGCTTCGCTCGAGGGGCGCCTTCTCTTGACCAGATCGTAGACGTAGATCTCAACTGCCAGCACGGCCAGTACGACCAGCACCACCATCCCGGCATCGCGAGCCGCCTTCCAAGGGTTCTCAATCGCCCATTCCGTTGTGTCGGCCGAGAATGTGAGCCCGGCAACGATCTTCTGGCTCACCCAGTCCAGGGCCTTCACGAAGGTCCTGGTGGCCCATCTCCCGGCCTGGAGCACGAGCTGGCTTGTCTCGTCGATCAGCCAGACGACCGTGTCGGTGATGATGTCCACGCAGGTCGACCAGCGATCATGGGACACCAATAAATCTGTTGCCGTGGGGGACTGCACTTCGTTCAGGATAGTGCAAGGCGAGGTGGGGTCTCAATCGCCATCCCAACCTACCTGAAGGCCAAAGACCTAACAGGTCGACCGAGTGCGTCGTACCGGCATAGCTGGGCAAGGCAGGCGGCGGGCGTTGGTGGCCCGCGTGGCCTACTCCTCGGCACCCGACTTCTTCACCGGCTGCCGGGACCTCATGCTCAGCAACATCTCCTTTGCCCTGTCCAGCCTCACCTTGCCTTCTGACGCGAGGGCCCCGGCCAAGGCGTCGATCTCGTCCCCCTTCGCTCCGGCGAGGATCGCGATGTTGCGGGCATGCAGGCTCATGTGACCCCTCTGGATTCCCTCAGTTGCCAGGGCTCTCAGGGCAGCAAGGTTCTGAGCGAGCCCCACGGCGGCCATGACCTGGGAGAGTTCTTGGGCGCTTTTCACGCCCAGGATCGCGATCGCGGCTTTTGCCACTGGATGAACCGCCGTCGCGGCGCGCAGTCCAACGGCCAGAGGCATTTCCACGCTTCCGACGAGATCGCCCGAGGTGGTCTTCTCCCACTTGGTCAAGGGCCTGTACCTGCCACCGAGGGCCGCGTAAGAGTGTGCCCCGGCCTCAAGCGCCCTGGTGTCGTTCATTGTGGCTAGTGCAACCGCAACCACACCGTTCATGATCCCCTTGTTGTGCGTGGCTGCCCGGTACGGGTCGGCCTCGGCAAAAGCGGCGGCCTCCATCACCGCATCCACGACGTCCTCCCCGCCCAGCTCACTCTTCGGGAAAGTGGCCCAAGCGCGGGTCAGGCGGGTTGTGGCAAGGTTGCTGACTATGCGTAGATAGACCCTTCCGCCAGTGATCTCCTCCAGATATGGCGCCACGGCCTCAGCCATCGTGTTGACGGCGTTGGCCCCCATGGCGTCGCGGGTGTCGACCAAGAGGTGAACTATGAGCATCCTGCCCCGGGGGCTTTCGACTACCCGGCACTCCAGACGCCTTGCCCCTCCCCCCGCCCCGACGAGCATCGGGTCCTGTTCATTGGCTAGGGCCAGGATCTCGTCCTTGTGACGGAGGATCTCGACCGACTTGGCATGGGGGTCCGGGACTCCGCAAACCTGGATCTGCCCGATCATGATCGGCTCACCGCCCTCCGCCCAGAAGCCGCCCGTCTCCCGGGCCATCTTCGCAGCGTTGCTGGCGGCCGCTACCACCGACGGCTCCTCGATGGCCATCGGAACCAGCATCTCCCTGCCGTTGACTAGGAAGTTGGTCGCAACCGCGAGGGGCAGTTCCGTCGTGCCGATCACGTTCTCGATCATCCGATCCGCCTGGTCGGCTGGCAGGCTGCCGGTTCTGAAGATCGCCTGGACTTGCTCATCGCTGAGGCCTGAGAGTTCCTTGACCCTCTGCATCCTTTCCTTCATCGAGAGCTTGTAGAAGCCGGGAATGCGACTTGTAGGCAAGATCATCACTGCTCAAGGGCGAACTTGTATCCATAGTGTATCGCGCCGGCCGGGCCCTCTTCATCGATCTTGCGGAAGACGGTCCTCACCCGGGAGCCTATTCTCACGTCCTCAGGCTCGCAATCCACTATCTGCGACGTTATCCTGGGTCCCTCATCCAGCTTGACTATGCCCACAACATAGGGGGCCTGCTTCTCGAAGCCTTCCGGCGGGACCCGCACCACGGTGTAGGTCACCACCTCACCTCCGCCCGACAGCTTGGCCTCCTCCACCTTGCCCGCCCCGCGGCAGTTGGGGCATATCAATCGGGGCGGGAAGAAGGTGCTACGGCAGTTGGAGCACTTTGTGCCGATCAGCTGGTATCTGTAGGGTATCTCTCTCCAGAACCTCGGAACTCCCATCGAATCACCTGCTCAGTATGTGCGTCACGCAGGTCCCTCCGGACCCACCAACGTTATGGGCCATGCCGATCTCTGCGTCCTTGACCTGTCTTGCCCCGGCCTGCCCCCGAAGTTGCTGCACAACCTCCACAATCTGGGCTATGCCGGTGGCCCCGACTGGATGTCCCTTGGACTTCAGACCCCCGCTCGGGTTAACCGAGATCTGGCTGTTGAGGGCAGTCAGCCCCTCCTGCGTGGCAGGCCCCCCCTTGCCCTTCTCGAAGAAGCCAAGGTCCTCGATCGCCAGTATCTCCGCTATGGTGAAGCAGTCATGCACTTCGACAAGATCCACATACTTCTGGGTGATCCCGGCCATGCGCAAAGCCTCCCTTACCGCCACGACCGTCGCGTTCATCGTCGTGATGTCCTTGCGATCGTGGAGGGCTATGGTGTCGGAAGCCTGCCCCGACCCGATGACCCATATCGGCTCGGACCTAGCCTCCTTCGCCTTCTCCTTTGAGCACACAACCACGGCCGCCGCTCCGTCGCTTATCGGGGAGCAGTGAAGAAGGCGAATTGGGTCGGCTATGAGGGAGCTGTTCATGACCTGTTCAAGCGTTACGGGGCGACGGTACTGTGCATGGGGGTTCTTGGCTCCATTCTCGTGGTTCTTCACCGCGACAAGGGACAGCTGCTCCTCCGTCGTCCCGTAGTCGTGCATGTGCCTTCGAGCCATCATGGCGTAAAGGCCCGGGAAAGTGACCCCCTGGAAGGCCTCCCACTCGCGATCCGCTGCGCAGGCAAGGGCCATCGTGGTTTGCTCGGTGAGGATGTCGGTCATCTTCTCCACCCCTCCAGCCACGACCACATCGTGCATGCCCGATGCCACGGCCATGATCGCCTGGCGGAGCGCGATCCCTCCCGAAGCGCAGGCTCCCTCCACGCGCGTCGCCGACTTGGGCACCAGTCCACAGTAGTCCGCAAGCAGGCTGGCGATGTGTTCCTGCTGGACGAAGATCCCGCTGGACATGCACCCGGCGTAGAGGGCATCGATCTCCTCCCCCGGCAGGCCGGAATCCCTGATGGCCTCAAGGCCTGCCTGGACCGTAAGATCGCGCAATGACTTCTCCCACAGCTCACCGAAATCCGTCATCCCTACCCCAATTATGGCAACCTTTCTCACATGGATCACTCCGCAAAGACCAGCTTCTGCCTGTACTTGACGTAGGTGGCATAGTCGATGTACTTCTTCCTGTTGATGATGTCCCGCGTCAGTGGGGCCAGCCTCCTCTTCTTCTCGATCCCGGGCTGAACAGTCAGCACGAAACTGTCCGCGCCCGCCCCGGATCCGTAGCTCGTGAGGATGATCCTATCCCCGGGCTTGGCGATGTCGAAGACCGAACAGAGGCCCAGAAGCGAGGACCCTGAGTAGGTATTGCCGATCCTCTCGACAACAAGCCCGGGCTCAACCTGTTTGGACTCGAACCCCAGGGTCTTTGCGGCCCGCTCCGGGAACTTCTTGTTGGGCATGTGAAAGACCGCATACGTGAAATCGCTCGGCTTGGTCCCAGTCTCACCCATCATCATCTTCGTCGTCTCGACGACATGCTTGAAGTACGCCGGCTCGCCCGTGAACCTCCCGCCGTGCCTCGGGTATGGCTGTCCGTCCCGCCTCCAGAAGTCCGGCGTGTCCGTGGTCATCGAGACCGTGTGGTCGATCCTGGCAACGTTGTCCTCATCGTCGGGCCCGATCACGAAGGCGGCCCCACCCCCTGCTGCGGAGTACTCGAGCGCATCGCCGGGCGCTCCCTGGGCGGTGTCGGCGCCTATGGCCATCCCGTACTTTATGGATCCCCAACCGACTAGGCCCATCGAGGTCTGGATTCCAGCGGTGCCCGCCTTGCAGGCAAACTCGTAGTCGGCGACCGTCATGCGCGCCCCGGCACCGATCGCTGCCGCCACCACGGTGCCGCTTGGCTTGACCGCATAGGGATGCGACTCCGAGCCTATGTAGAGGGCGCCGATCTCGGTGGCCGGAATTCCCGCCCGCTTCAAGGCGTACCTCGCAGCTTCGACCGAGATGGTGATCGTGTCCTCGTCCAAGCCCGGAACTGCCTTCTCGATCACCCCGAGGCCGCCCTCAACCGCCGATGGGTCCTGGCCCCACATGACTGCTATGTCCCTTGACCTGATCCTGTATCTAGGCACGTAGGCCCCGTGACCTGTAATGCCGACCTTCAACGGATCATCTCCAAGAAGCGAAGGGAGGCTGTGAGGGCAGCTTTTCTTAAGTGTATCGGCAAGAAGTCATCCATCTAACGGCATTTGCCGATGCCACGGCCTTCTCGGCATTGAGGCGAAGGGTCAACGGGTGCGGATGGGACGGAACGCGAGAAGGATGGCCAAGCATGGAAGCCCAAGCCAAGGGGACGCCTCAGGCATGGCCTTCAGAAGGACCTCTTGGGCGGACAGCCCCATGGCATTGGTGGAAAGATCCCTGGTGCCCTCCAGCGCGGCAAAGAGCTGCCCTTGCCAGAAGTAGAGGTAGGTCAAGCAAACATCGGAGTACTCGAATCCGCCCTCGCCAAGCGCAATGTCGTGGAGGTTAGGAAGACCGGAGAAGATATCCCTGAAATACCGAACGATGTTGGAGGCGTTCTCCCTCGAGTTCATCCAATGAAGGGTCACCGTGTAGTACGCCGATTCCTTGTTCACGTAGAACTGCTGGACGACCATGATGGTGCCCCGATTGACATAGGTCAGGTAACCGCCATCGTATATGTAGGTCAGGTTCGAGGCCACACAGAACCTGGACTCCCCATCGGGAACAAAACCCTCAAAGCCCGCCGGAAGGTACGACCGCAGCTGACTTGCGTCAAGGCAGGACGCAGCCTGCACGAGGAGAAATGGAAGCACGACCACAAGCCGAAGGTCTCGTTCCACGCGCGGCCCTCCCCTCAATGACTGATAAAGGTGTTCAACACTGAACGGCTTTTCCGGGCCGGAGGAAGCCAAGGAAGCTCCTGACGGCATATTTTTATTGGCGATCCCGCCCACGCGTCTGAGCTGGTCCGGCAGATGATAACCTTCGGCACGGATGGATGGCGAGCCCGCATCGGCGAAGATTTCAACGAACAGAACGTGGAGACCCTAGCCTCATCGGTGTGCCAGTACCTTGTCGAAGCCGGAAACGTTCCCTCAGAGAACCGCCTCGTGGTGGGTTATGACACAAGGAGGGACTCCGAGGCATTCGCCTCTAAGGTTGCCAACATCGCCTCCTCCATCGGCTTCGCAGTCCTCATGCCGGACAGGGACACCCCCACGCCGGCCATCGCGTTCTCCGTCCGGCACTGGAAGGCCTGCGGCGGCATAATGATCACCGCATCCCACAATCCCCCGGACTGGAACGGGATGAAGTTCATCCCGAGCTATGCGGGGCCCGCAAACGAGAGCATCACAAGCAGGATACAGAACCTGATCTCGCAGGAAACGCAGCCCAAGACCGACCAGAACGTCCAGGGCGAGATAACCAGGATCGACCCCTTCCCGCCCTACTTCGAGCAAGTGAGGGCCATGTTGGGGGCCGTCGCCCTGTCCACGTCGGGCATCAAGGTAGTCTACGACCCGATGCACGCGACGGGAAGAGGATACATCGACCGTCTCCTTCGAAGCTTCGGCGTCGATGTGACGACGATTAACGCCGATCCCGATCCCAACTTCGGTGGGATCCAGCCCGACCCGACCGAGGAGCATCTCTCGGGCTTGATGGACGCGGTGGTTGAAACAGGGGCCCAGATCGGCCTGGCCACCGACGGGGACGGCGACCGAATTAGTGCGGTTGGCCCGAACAGACAGTACATCTCGCCCAACATGCTCTTCCCGCTCCTCGCCCAGAGGGCCCAGGACCGCAAACGGGGAGGGATCGTCAGAACGGTCGCGACCACAGCCGCGGTCGACGCACTCGCTGCCAAACTCAAGGTCCCAGTCTTCGAGGTCCCGGTCGGCTTCAAGTACATCGCACCATACCTTGTGGAGCAGAAGGCCGTCATCGGCGGCGAGGAATCGGGCGGCTTCGGTTTCTGGGACCATGTCCCCGAGAAAGACGGCATCCTCTCCTCGCTTCGGATCGTGGAACTGCTGGCCCAGAAACACGCCACGATAATGGGACTGCTCGACGGCTTCGCGGCCGAGTTCGGCCCCTTCGTCACCAAACGAACCCAGGTAGCGTTGACTGAGGCCGCGCCGGAGAAGCTCGGCAAGATCGCAAAGGACCTCGAATCGCTGGCAAAGCGCAAGGTGAGCAGGATCGTCAAGACCGATGGGCTGAAGCTCTACTTCGAGGAGGGTGGCTGGCTCCTGGTCAGGCCCTCCGGGACCGAGCCCGTGGCGAGGATCTACGCCGAGGCCTCCTCGAAGGAAGAGGTCGACGGGCTCCTGGAGGCAGGCAGGACGCTATTTGCCGGAAGCTAGGTGCCTCCGGTGCTCGGCCACCAAGCGAGAGACGCCGGTGGACAGGTCCATCTTCGCCTTGAACCCGAGGATCCTCTCCGCCTTGGACGGATCGCCCAGGGTGTGTTCCACGTAGCTCTTCAAGGGGTTCCTGACATACTCCGGTTCCATCTTGACCTTGAGTTCTTTGGCGATCATCTTCACAAGGTCGTTCAGGCTGGTGGCTTTGCCGGTGCAGACGTTGAAGACCTGGCCCTCGGCGCCCTTTGCCGACGATGCTAGGATCAACGCCTCACAAACGTCCTGCACGTGGGTCAGATCCCGAGTCTGCGTTCCATCGCCGTAGATGACCGGCCTCTCCCCTTTTGTCATCCACCAGATGAACTGGCTGACCAGGTTTGCGTACCTGCCCTTGTGCCATTCGTTGGGGCCGTAGACGCTGAAGAAGCGCATTCCCACCGTGCGCAGGCCATAATTCTTGGAGTAGATGTAGCCGATGTGCTCCCGGGCGAGGAAGTTCTGTTCGTACAGTGTCCTCGGAACGATCACGGCGTCCTCCCTGTGCGGCGGTTTGACCCCGCTGTACATACTGCTTGTTGAGGCGTACACGACGCTCTTGACCCCGCTCTTCCTGGCTGCCTCCAGGACGTTGAGGAACCCACCCACGTTGATCTCCTGGCCCAGAGCTGGGTCATCGTCGATCATAGGCGCGCTGCTCTTGGCGGCCAGATGGTACACCACGTCAGATCCCCTGACCGCGCGCAGCACGCCGTCGCGATCGGTTACCGAACCCCTCACGGCCTTGACGGATCCATCCAGATTCTCTGGGATGCCAAGGCTGTAGTCGTCAAGCGCGCTCACCTCCTCGCCCCTTGCTGCCAAGCAGTTGGTGAGGTTCGAGCCAATGAACCCGGCTCCGCCAGTGACAAGTATCCTCATAGAGGCCCACCTCCGGACTCCGGCTCTTATATGTTCGGACGCAGGGTCGACCAGGCAATGCGACCGACACAGGACCCCCTAGGGATGAAGCCTGCGAACTATAGCAGCTGCATCATGACCAATATCGCCACGAAGCAAAGGGTGAATATGCCGAGGCCCTTCAGCGCATCCTCGGGATTCATCGGGAAAGCTAGTCCCATGCCTGAGGCCATGCCAGCTAGATGGGCGATGTGTCCGATGGGCCCGGCGTAGCCGCTCTGTATGGTGCTGATCGTAGCGAGAGCATAAAGTATCGCAATCAGCACGACGGGCACGGGGATGACGAGGACGATGACGAAGCTCGTGGGATACAGCAAGGCGAGGTTCCCCATCACGCCGAAGATCGCCGCCGACGCACCGACCGCGGGCGTCGTGGAGCCGGGATCGAGCAAGCCAAAGATGAGGGCCGCAAGCGTGCCGCACCCCATATACACGAGCAGGAAGCGACCGCTGCCAACCCTGGACTCCAAGGCGGCGCCGAGCCAAAGCAGTGCCAGCATGTTGGAAAGGAGGTGATAGGCGTCCGCGTGGAGGAACATGTGCGTTACGATGGAACCCGTGCCTTTCCCTTGGAAGACGAGTGATGGCGTGAACCCGCCGCGAAGCAGCACCCCTTCCCTAAGCTGCAGTCGATCATCGACCGTGAGGAAGAAGACCATGCAGTTGGCGAGGATCAGAGCAAGCGTTACCCATGTCGTTCGTCTGCGTTGCCTGGGCAAATCTCGAGCAGCGAACAAAGACAAGCTTTTCTGTCTTACCGTTTGACTCTTGCCAGTGAATGCGGAGGACGTTCGACACAATATGTAGTGTGAAGCATGGAGTGTCCCGGATCAGGAGGACCGATCATAACATTTATATCCAAATCGGCCGGTCTTCGCACGAAGAAACTTCGCGTTGACAATAGGGGTGAAAAACGAATGAGAATGGGCGGTATTTTCATAATCATAATGTTCATGATTATTTTCATTTCGATTGCGCTGATGTTTTACTCGTGGCTTCTCCTCCGCCCCGCAGAGGAGGAGTAGTCTCAGCCCAACCGCCGCAGGCTCTTGACAAGGTCATCAACCGTGGCAGCCCTGGCTATGACGAGGGGTATGTTCTCGGATTCCGCGATGCGCTTCCCAAGCTCGTCGACCTTCTGAAGCTCCTCGCCGTGGAGAACCACAATTCCCGGGTTCATTCCGCCCACCTTGATCGCTACGAACGGAGAGCGCCCCAGGGCCACCCTGGTGAAGACCAGGGCCCTCTCGAAAGTCAGACCGTAGAACCTGATGAAATCGTCCCTGCTCAGCTCCACGATCGCCCTGAGGCTATCGATGACCGTGTAGCCGAATATCTGTCTGTCCAGAAGGTGCTCGCCAAAAACGACCTCGCCGCCGATCTCCTCAACGAGCCTGCGCGCCTTCAAGGGCGCTGAGAACTCCTTCATATCAAGTATCACGCCGGCCGGCATCTCGGGTATCATCAGCCGTCGAAGGGATCGCACGACCCTACCCCCCTTCACCAAATCGATCTCGAGAAGCGACTGCACGATCTTCTGAACGGTGTCGACTCTCGGGGAGGGCCTCCTGCCGGACTCGTAGTCGCTCACCACCGAGGGCGACACCCCCATATGTCCGGCCAGCTCGACCTGCGAAACCTCGAATATCCTTCTCCACTTTCGAATCCCCTCGCAGATCCGAGCGGACATGACCATCTCGCCGGCCATCATCCTGGACAGCCTGCGAGCATCCTCGGTTCCCACGGGGGAAGGATGGCTTTCGGCGTATTAAACTCTTTGGCGCAACCAAACAACGAAAAAGGGTTGATGCATCATCAGAAGGCCCCGGCCGTTGAGTTGGGCCCCTTCTTCCGCATCTTAGGGAGGTTGGCGGTATGAACAAAGGGTTGCTTTGTCCGGCCTATATAAATCTGAATTCCATATAAATGATTCCTCAAATATATATTTGACTGCTGGCGACCGCCTGCCCGAAACATTTTACCAAGCGCACGCGCACTGTGAAGCAATGGCCGTGGCCACACGGACCCTACATATCCCAACCTCCAAAGAACTCGACATAGTCGACCTCACCGGGCACGTTCGGTCCGCAGTCAAGGAATCCGGGATCAAGTCCGGCATAGTGACCGTCTTCATCCCCGGTTCCACCGCTTCGGTGACGACCACCGAGTTCGAGCCCGGCGTGTTCTCCGACCTCCCCAACGCCCTCGAGAACATAGCTCCAAAGGAGGCGCAGTATGCCCACCACCTCACATGGGGCGATGATAATGGCAGAAGCCACGTCCGGGCCAGCATCCTCGGATCCAGCCTCACCGTTCCATTCAGCAACTCCAGTCTGCTGCTCGGGACCTGGCAGCAAATCGTCCTCGTTGAGCTGGACACAAGGTCAAGGAAGAGAACGGTTATCGTTCAGATAATTGGTGAGTGAGCGGTGACGCAGAAGCCCTTGCCACGGTCCTTCTACGAGAGGCCGACCGAACAGGTTGCGCGCGAGCTGCTTGGCAAGCTGCTCGTGCATCGTTGCCCGGATGGGCTGGCGTCCGGAACGGTAGTGGAGGCAGAGGCATATCTTGGGAGCAACGACCCCGGGAGCCATGCATCAACGGGGAAGACACGCCGGAACGCCGTCATGTTCGGCACCGCCGGAGTGGCATATGTCTACTTCACATATGGCATGCACTACTGCTTCAACGCCGTCGCAAAGCCCCCCGGGGAGGCCGGGGCAGTGCTGATCAGGGCCCTGCAACCAGTTGAGGGGACCCCCCTCATGAGGAAGAGGAGGGGAAAGCAGGCCATCCAAGAGCTGACGAGCGGACCTGCAAAGCTGACCCAGGCCTTCGGGATCGATCGAAGGCACAACGGGCTGGACCTGACAAGCAGCAACCTCTTTTTCAGCTCGGGACCCGAACTCCCCTTCCGAATACGGATGACCAAGAGGATCGGTCTCTCCAAGGGCAAGCAGCTGCCGCTCAGATTCTACGTGGCAGACAGCCGCTTCGTGTCCAGGTCATGAGGAAAACAGTATATACCCTTCGCGAAGAGGAGCCAGCAGAAGGGTCATCATGGCCAAGATACTCATCTGCGATCCGCTTCAGAGGAAGGCCTTGGACATCATGGGGAAGAGACACCAAGTCATCGACATGCCCCGCATAACCAGGGATGAACTCCTTGAGCAGGTGGGCGACGTCGATGCCCTAGTTGTCCGCGCAAGAACCAGTGTTGATTCGGAGGTCATCTCCAAAGGCAAGAACCTCAAGGTCATCGCACGGGCCGGGGTCGGCACTGACAACATCGACGTTGATGCGGCAACCCAGAGGGGTGTGCTGGTCGCCAATTCCCCCGACCCCTCAATAAACGCCGTCGCCGAGCACACCTTCACCCTTCTCCTGGGCGTGTGCAGGCACGTCGTGAGAGCTCACGAGACGCTGAAGGCAGGCGAATTGGGGAAGGGGGACCTTGTGGGCACGGAGATCGGTGGAAAGACCCTGGGAATCGTCGGGCTCGGCAGGATCGGGACCAGGGTCGCCATGATAGCGAAGGGCTTCGGACTCAACGCGATCGCCGCGGATCCATATGCATCCCCCGCCTATGCGGAGAAGTACGGGGCGGAGCTGGTGACTCTGGACGAGCTACTTGCCAGATCTGATTTCATCACGCTGCATGTCCCCCTGACCGGTTCGACCAGGCATCTCATTGGCAAGGAACAACTGGCCCTCATGAAGCCCACGGCAATCCTGATCAACACGGCCAGGTCCGAGGTCCTAGACAGCGACGCCCTTCTGGAAGCTCTCAAGGCGAAGCGCATTTTGGGCGCGGGACTGGACGTTTTCGAAGAGGGACGGGCGGCCGAGCTAGCCAGATACAGCAATGTCCTCATGACCCCTCACATCGGCGCCTCGACCAAGGAGGCCCAGAGCCAGATCGCGGAACTGATCGCGACCGAGGTAGTCGATGCGCTTGAGGGCAGGCCAACGAGGAATCCCGTCAACATGCCCTACGTCGACAGGAAGACGCTGGAGATCCTTCAGCCGTACCTCCATCTTACAGGGAAAATGGTCCGGGTCATCTCGCGGTTCATTGTCGGGAATCCGGGGCTGATCTCGGTATCCCTCCTCGGGGAGGCGGGCGATATTGAGCATCCCGATTTCCTGCTCAGGAACGTCGTGCTCGGGATCCTCTCGCCCTTCCACGAGGTGAACATAGTCAACGCCATGGCCGCCGCCGAGAGGATGGGAATGAAGACGGAGATATCCCGAGGCACCGGAAGGGACTCCTATCTAAGCAGCATCGAGATTGGCGTCCGGACGCCGGAGGACTTCCACGCGATAAAGGGGGCACTGGTGGACTCGGACAAACCAAGGATAGTCGGGCTTCTCGGCTACGAGCTCGAGTTCGTGCCTGAGGGCCACATCCTCATCACCCAGCACATGGACGTCCCGGGAATGGTAGGCATGGTGGGCACGAAGCTCGGCTCGGCCGGGGTGAACATAGCAACCATGCAGCTCGCACGGAAGAAGATAGGCGGGCAGGCCATGATGATAATCCAGACGGACAAGGAGGTCAGGGGCGATCTGGTGCAGGACATAGGGAAGATCAAGGGAGTCTCGAGGGTCGAGGCACTGAGCCTCTGACTATTTCCAGACGCTCCTTATCCCCTTGTCCAGGATCAGTCCCTCCCTGTACCTTGAGAAGAAGGATGTGACCAAGTAGGAGTCCGGGAACGGCGATTCCGGCTCCAGGACGGGCTTCACCTGGCTCGCAAGGGACTCGGGCGTCACTATGTGGAAGCCCAGCGACCTCTTCTGCTCCTGGACCATCTTGAAAACGGCCCTCCCGAGCTTGTTGTAGGTGGCCGCCTCCGGATTCCCGTACCTGGTCCGCCTGACGATCCTTCCGTAGATCAATAGGCCGTGCTTGGAGCTCACGCCCAGGGAGCCAGCAGTCCTGTACCGGGTGAGCGATACGTACTCCTGTAGCAGATCGTACACCATTCGGTCCAAGTCCTTCACTATCAGCACCATCTCCCTCTGTATGGCATCTCTCAGTTTCGCGAGAGTCGCCTGGCCACTGGACACCAGCTCGTGACCCGACTTCAGGTCGCAGAGGCGTCGCACGTAGCTTTCCACTTCTTGGCATGCATCCTCAAAGCAGGCGATGATTGCGCACCTGCCTTCGCCGAGAAACGCACCCGTGATATCAACCCTCACGGATTCAGGGAGCTTGCTCGACGGCATGACTATGTAGCTGAGGTAGGTCCTCCACTGGTGCGTCGAGAGGGAGTCGATGAACTCCAGAACCTGTTCCTTGGGTCTCAAGCGACCATCCTGCCTGCACGAGTTCTGAAAGATTATTAAGTGCATTTTCTTATATATGGCAAGCATTACGAGTAGAGATTCCTCTTGATAGCAAGGATCCGCAAGCTGATGGACGAAACCCAGTTCCAGCCAGCAAAGCTCGACAAGGAAACCGAGTTGAAGCTAGGACGGTACAAGCTCTCCTTCCAGGACCACCGTGAGGCCTACGACCTCGCCGCTAGGATCATCCGTGACATCGTCGCCTCGATTGAGGCCAAGTCCGGCAAGGATTACGACGAGTTCAAGGAACTGATGGAAATGGGCGTCAGCTACAAGGACAGCATCCTGCAAATCGTCAAGGAGAAGGTCGACACCCTGACCGACTGGATGGGGAACATGAAGGAGGTCAAGACCAGGGATGATGCCCTTGGCATCGTCGTCCGGTACTACCTCGGGAACAGCATCAAGAACTTCAGGCGCAACCTCTAGCTGGCCACGCCACTCAGGTACTTCTCCAAGCGTGATAGGGCTTCGCCAAGCACCTCTTCCGGCGGTAGGAAGACCAACCTGAAGTGTCCCTTGCCATGCTCCTCATGGAATCCGCTTCCGTGAACGAACAGAACGTGACAGTTTTCCAGCACATCCAGCACGAACTTCTTGTCATCAACCCGAAGGCTTGGGTGGATCCTGGGGAACATATAGAACGAGCCTGATGGGCGCGTGACAGAAAGCCCGTCAATCTCGTTGATCCTTCGCGTTGCCAGATCCCGCCTCGGCCTCAGCTTCCGCACCATCTCGTGAATGTGATCATCTGGACCCTCAAGCGCGGCGACCAAGCCGTATTGGGCCACGGTGTTCGCACACAGCCTTGCCCTGGCCTGCTTGAGCAGGCCCTCCTTCACCTCGGATATTGCGCCCGCGGGGTCACGGAAGGCAACGTAGCCTGCCCGCCATCCGGGGGCCAGATAGACCTTTGACAGCCCGTTCAGGACGACGGTGGGAACGTCCTTGTTGATGGACGCCGGGCTGCGAACAGCTTCCTCGAAGGTGATCCTGTCGTAGATCTCATCGGATATGACGAAGATGCCATTCTCCCCTGCAAGATTCATCATGGCCTCGATGTCGGACCGGCTGTACACGGCTCCGGTCGGGTTGTTGGGCGAGCAGATGATGATGGTCCTTGTCTTGGGACCCATCTTCCTTCGCACGTCTTCTATGTCGGGCCTCCACCCCTCGGACTCGATGCAGCGGTAGGCCACGGGCTTGGCCCCGAAGAGCTTGGCATACTCAAGGTACGCTGGATAGGACGGACCCGGCACAAGGATCTCCGAGGATTCATCCAGGGTAGCGGCCAGAACCATCTCCAAGCCCTCGGTGACCCCGGTCGTCGCAATCACATCTTGGGGATCCACGTTCACACCATCCTTCTTCTCCTTCCTGGAAGCGGCCTCCCGCAACTCCGGGATGCCCTCCGAATCCGAGTAGCCTGAACGGCCCTCCTGTATGGCGCGGACGAAAGCCTGGTTTATGTGGTCCGGCGTCTTGAAGTCGAACATCACTGGGTCCCCGATGTTCAGCTTGATGATCCGGTGGCCCTGGCGTTCCAACACCCTGGCGTGCTCGACGACCTCTCGAATGGCGTACGACATGGACCGCACTCGGGGGGAACTGAGCAGAACCAAGTAACTAACCGCCGGTCTTGGGGTTTCGGCCACATGGGCTTGGCGTTGAGCCTCGGCCGCGGAAGGCGGCCGGTTTCTGCCGGCAAGGCAGGAGGGACACTTTTATATCTTATCGAAGGACGAGGCCCAGGTGATAGATTGAAGGTTCTCGTACCGACCGCCGGCCCGACGCCGGCTTCCAGGAGCGCCGATTTCATCGCCGGCCTATGTAAGGACATAGACGCTGAGATGGTCGTCATCCACGTAAGGTCCAAGGACACCAAGCTGACCGAGAAGGAGGAGAGGGAAGCCCTCAGGATCTTCGAGAACGCCGCCAAACAGGCGGAGGTAAAGGTACGGACCCGACTCGTCGAGGGGGATGTTGTCCGCAGCATACTTGATGCCGCCGACAAGGATTCCGTGGATCTCATTGTGATGGGCGCGACCGCCGAGCCCACGCTGAAGAAGTGGATAAAGGGAAACGTGCTTGTAGAGGTCATGGAGAGGGCCACTCGACCGGTTACCGTGATCCCATCGGCTCTCAGGCCCGACCTGTACAGATAGGGCCTAGACCCACTTGAGGTCCGCGCCGAGCTTGGACAGATCCCGGACGAACTCGGGGTAGGAAACCGAGACGCAGGATGCGTCCCTGACCACAAGTCCATCTGAGACCAAGCCCAGAACTGCAAGGGCCATCGCAATCCTGTGGTCACCGTGGGAGGAAACCTCCCCGCGGCCGGGCCTCCCGCCCCCCCTGAAGGCCAGTCCGTCAGACCTCTCTTCCACGCCGATCCCAAGGCGGGCCAGTTCGTTGCTGACCACGGCGATCCGGTCGGACTCCTTGAACCTGGCGTGCTCGACTCCCCTGATCCTTGTGGGTCCTTTGGCTACAGCGGCCACAACCGAGAGCGGAGGAAGCAGGTCGGGGCTGTTCGACAGGTCAACGTCGATCCCCGTCAAATCCCCTCCCTCGACGGCCACGACATCGCCTTTCCTTTGCACCTTGCAGCCCATCCTCTCAAGTATCGGCAGGAACGCTTCATCAGCCTGGAGGGATTCCGGTCTGAGCCCGCCGACGCTGACCCTGGAGCCGGTGATCGCGGCGGCAGCCATGATCAGGGATGCCGAGGAGTAGTCCCCGTCCACGGCATATGCCCTCGGTATGTAGACTTGTCCAGCGTCGACCACGAACGAGCTACCATCCACACTTGGGACGACGCCGAAATCCCCCATGACCTCGACCGTCAGGTCTATGTAGGGCCTAGATTTCAATTCGCCTTGAACCTCAAGCCGAAGCCCCCCATTGAAGTAGGGCGATGGGATAAGCAACGACGATATGAACTGGGAGCTGATGGAGCCCGTTATCCTTGCCTCGCCCCCCCTCACCATGCCCGTGCCCCTCACCTCTATCGGTGCGGTCCCAGTTCCACTGAGGGAAATCAGGTTGACCCCAATGTCGTGCAGGCAGGCAATAAGGTCCCCCATAGGCCTGGACCTGAGGGATGCGTCCCCCGTGATGATCGACCTACCGGGCACCAAGCCCGCGAGCGAGGTTATGAAGCGCAGCGTGGTGCCCGAATTCCCTGCGTCGATGGCCCGCCTCGGAGGCGAGAATTTTCCACCCTTGCCTTTGACCCGGATTACACCATCTTCGCGCGCAGTCCGGACTCCCATGCTGTTTAGGGCTCTGAGCGTGGCCAAGGTGTCGGAGCAGACGAGAGGATTGGACAGCTCGGATTCGCCCTCCGCCAGGGAGGCGATAATCAGGACACGATGTGTGAGGCTCTTTGAGCCCGGGGCCTGGACGCGGCCGGACAGTCTCAACGACCTCGAGGAAATCAGATCCTGAGACATAGACTAGTCAAGGGGTGAATGAACATTTATAAATCGATCGTGCTACAGTGTCTCACACTAGCTCGGTGATACCTTGCCGGAGATTGGGAAATTCATCCGAACGGAGCGGATAATGAACCGAAAGACCAGAAGAACGGTAATCGTGCCCCTCGACCACGGAGTGACCCTCGGACCGGTCCATGGGATCATCGACCTAAGGGAGACCGTCAACCAGTGCGCGGAGGGCGGAGCCAACGCGGTGGTTGAGCACAAAGGCATGGTCCAGACAGGCTACAGAGGCTACGGAAAGGACATAGGCCTCATCATCCACATATCGGCCAGCACCTCCCTGGCGCCTGACCCCAACAAGAAGGTCCTCGTGGCAACTGTCGAGGAAGCGCTCAAAATAGGTGCCGATGCCGTGTCGATCCACATCAACGTGGGCGCAGCTGACGAGGACCTAATGCTGAGCTCGCTTGGATCGATCTCGGAGAGGTGCCAGTTCTGGGGGATGCCCCTTTTGGCCATGATGTACCCGCGGGGGGAGAAGATCAGCGACCAGAATGACGTGCAGTTCGTGAAACATGCAGCTAGGGTCGGCGCAGAGCTCGGGGCGGACATCGTCAAGACGAACTACACGGGGAGTCCCGAAACCTTCAAAGAGGTGGTTAGAGGCTGCCCGGTACCCGTCATCGCAGCCGGTGGCCCGAAAACGAAGACGGATGAGGAGTTCCTTACCCAGGTCAAGGGCGCCATGGAGGCTGGAGGCATGGGAGTGGCAGCCGGGCGCAACGTATTTCAGCACGAGAGAACGGCAGACATGGTGAGGGCCATTGCCAAGATCGTCCACGAGAACTGGGAAGTCAGCGAAGCCGTCAAGATCATCAACAAGGGCAAGTGAGGCCACCGCCAGGAAGCTCCTCTGGGTGAGGGCGGACATCCCGGAATCCTGGGAAGCGAGAAGGGCGATCGTTGAATCGGCCACCCACGCTGACGCGGACCGAGTCGTAGTAAGACGCGAGGATCTCGGCAGAGTCCCTGCATTGGGCGCGAAGGGCCTTGCCGTGATATCGAAGGCGGGTGATCTTCCGCCCCATGTGATGCGGATAGATCAGGACCCGCAGGTGGGCGGACACAACCCAGGCGACGCGGCCCTGCTGGCCATACGGAGCGGGGCTGACCAGGACCTCGCAGCGGCCCTTGCCGAGCACTACGGTACGGTCATTGTCGACTGCAAGGATTGGCGGATCATTCCACTGGAAAACCTCGTTGCCGCCTGTCAGCGAACCCACGCCCGACTTCTTGCGATCGTGTCGGGCCCGGAGGACGCAACGCTTGCCCTGGGCGTCCTTGAGAGGGGAGTGGACGGAGTCGTCCTGCAGAGCCAAGAGAAGGGCGACGTGGAAAGGACCGGGTCCCTTCTGCTGAAACACGGGAAGCTCGTGCTTCCGCTGGAGCATGTGGAGGTGGTCTCTGTGCTGCCCGTCGGCATGGGCGACCGTGCCTGCATAGACACGTGCTCGCTATTGGAGAGGGGAGAGGGACTGCTCGTGGGGAGCAAGGCAGATGGCCTCGTGCTGGTTCACGCGGAGACGCTGGAGACCCAGTACGTCAAGTCACGGCCCTTCAGAGTGAATGCGGGCGCCGTCCACAGCTACGTTCTGGACAGGGACAACAAGACCCGCTACATCAGCGACCTGTGCGCGGGCGATTCCGCGCTTGTGGTCAAAGCCGATGGATCCTGCCGCGTTGCCACGATAGGGAGGGTCAAGATCGAGACGAGGCCCCTTGCGATCGTAGAACTGAAGCGCGGGAATCGAAACCTCAACGTGGTGTTGCAGGACGCCGAGACGATCCGACTCGTGAAGGCGGACGGAGAGCCCGTGTCGATCAAAGAGCTGAAGAAGGGCGACCGGGTCCTTGCCTATCTTGCAGGGCAGGCAAGGCATTTCGGAATGGCCATCGAGGAGAAGCTGATTGAGAGATAGCCGACGCCCGAGGATCTGTGCCACGGTGGCTGTTCCTAGCCTGAAACGCCTAGGGCCGGCTGCGGGAATGGCGATCTCGCAGGGAGCTGATCTCGTTGAACTGCGCCTGGACTACTTGCCCGAACTCCCCGACGCTGATGGGCTCAAGTGGTGCAGCGATCTTGGGGTGCCCGTCGTCGCCACAGTAAGGAAGGAATCGGAAGGGGGCAGATACAAGGGACCGGAGGAGCAAAGGCTGGGATGCCTTGACGGCATTGCCGGTCTGTGCCAGTACGTGGACCTTGAACTCAACTCAGCCACAAGCGAAGAAGTCAGTGCCCTGAAAGACGGTGGCGCGAAGGTCATCCTGTCCCACCACGACTTCAAGTCGACCCCCCCGGATGAGACTCTGTTGAGCGTGCTTTGCAGGGCCAAGGCACTTGGAAGTGATGTCTGCAAGGTCGCAACCCTGGTGACGACCCTTCGCGACACCCTGCGAGTGCTCTCCCTTCCGAGCGCCGTCTACCCGTGCGTCGTCGTGACCATGGGCAGCAACGGCATCATTGGCCGGGTCCTTGCCCCTTTCTTTGGCTCGGAGTTCGCCTATGCCCACCCAGACGGGCTGCCGCCGGTCGCGCCGGGGATGCTCTCGGTGCCAACGATGAGGCGAATCTACCAGGACCTTGAGGACGCGCTCGGTTGGGGGAGACCGAGATGCTGACCTCGAAGACCTCCGTCTATGGCTTGATAGGTGACCCTCTCGACCATTCCATATCGCCCCAGATTCAGAATGCCGCATACGCCAAGATGGGGCTCGACGCCGTGTACCTCTGCTTCCGGGTTCGCGGCAGCGTGGTGAAAGCTGTTCGGGCTGCGCCGAGCCTCGGGATCAGCGGGCTCAACGTGACCATACCGTACAAGTCACAAGTCATCAGAGCTTTGGATGCGGTGGACGAGCTGGCAGGGAAGATTGGCGCCGTCAACGTGATCCGGTTTGGTGACGAGACGGCAGGCTTCAACACGGACGTCGCCGCTTCCATGCGCGTCCTCAAGGAAGTTGCGGGAAACGATCTGTCCGGCCGCTCGGCCCTGCTCCTAGGTGCCGGGGGATCCGCAAGGGCCATGGCTTTCGGCCTCGCCCGGGAAGGCTGCGCGGTGGTTGTGCTCAACAGGACCGCAAGGAAGTCCGCAGTACTTGCCAAGGATGTTTCCTCGCAAATTCCCGGCGCAAGCATATCATCCGCTGGTCTGGGCCGGGGGCAACTGGAGCAGGCCATCATGCGATCGGATGTGCTCATAAACGCCACGCCCGTGGGCATGTACCCCAACGTTGGCGAATCCATCGTGGACCCTGCATTGTTGAGACCCGAGATCGTGGTCATGGATCTCGTCTACAATCCGCCCGCGACGAAACTGTTGCGAGAGGCGCGGGACATTGGGTGCAGGACGATTGGCGGGCTGAAGATGCTCGTCTACCAGGCTGCAGATTCGATACGGATATGGACGGGCAGGAAGGCCCCCATCAACATCATGATGGCGGAAGCTGAGAGCGCACTGCGCAGCTTCGCATTTCAACAATTCTGAATCTTCATTACACAAGTTCGCAAGAAGCCTTGGCGTGTCTCCTTCCACCGAGAGAAGCCAAGAGAATCCCGGGATGCCGGTGACGCAAACCGATCCCATGAAAAACATTGAGCCTAACATAAAGGTCAACTTCATCACACTAATGTGAAACAATTGAGCTTCATCTTTGCGCAAATCTGCAACGACTTAAGTTGGTCGAGGGGCGCGACGGTCACCATACATACGGACTTTTTTCTGAACACAACTTGCTCAGTCGGCTCGACCACTTACCGAATGCGTCACTCTCGGACAGTTTCGAAAATCCGCCAACGTGCAAAGACCCACACACGGCCATCAGCCTTGGCAGCAAATTCAATTCCCCAAATACATCATCGGCTCTGGTTATGCAACATGCGAGGTAGTTGCTTTTTATAGACCTCCGATGACTGGGCCATACCGCCGTGAGCCCCTCTCGGTGTACTGATGAAAGGACTGGACGAAATCCTCAGCAGAGTCCAGATGTCGGAGGACTACTCCCTCCTCGGCCTGTCAAGACAGCCCTTCAAGATAAGTCCGATATCCGGCGAGCTACACTACTTCGTCGGAAGAGAGAGGGAGCTGCAAGACCTTCTCGAGAATGTGACGAAGAATAGGAACAGCTTCCTCATCGGGGATATCGGCATGGGGAAGACCAGCCTCTTGAACGTCGGGGCGCTGTGCCTCAAGAACAAGTGGAAGGACAGGTACCTCGTTGCCTGCGGCTCATACTACCCATCGATCCGGAAGATGATCATATCCCTGGCGTTGGACCTCGTGCGAAGGAACCGGCTCGTGGATCAGATAGATCGTACCAAGCTGAGCGAGCTGAGGAAGGTCGTGGTGAGGATGACCAGGTATGCGAAGTCCCCGGTCCACTACGACCTATTCTCGGTGCAGGAGGATCTGGTGCTTCTCCGGGAGATCCTCGACGAGGAATTCGTCTTCATGGTCGACAACGCCCAGACGATGGTCAAGTACGATTGCCAAGGAAACCTGCCTTTCCTCGATAACCTTCTCTTCGAGCCCGAGATGACGTGGATACTCGCCGTCTATCCTGAGACGCCGAACCTCCTCGAAAAGCTCTCCCCCTCCACGTACGGAAGAATCGGCAACGAGATCAACCTCGAGCCCTTCACAAGGCCCGAGCAGGCGGAGATAATCAAATCAAGGCTGGAGGCGGCAAGAATCCCCGGGCTGCCGCAGTCGGACCCCCTCCATCCCTTCACACAGGAAGCGGTCGAGGTTGTGATAGAATACACCGATGGCAACCCGCGGCGACTGATGGAGATCTGTGAGAAGGCCATCGATACTGGACGCAACGCGGGTGCCCGCACCGTATCGATCGGAATAGTGGAGAAGGTAATAAAGGAGGCGAAGTTCTCCTTCACATGGAGGATCCTGCGGCACCTCACCCCCAAACAGATCGATGTCCTCGATGCCTTGGTTCGCCGTCACCAGGGCAGGGCAACGCTCGGCGAGCTGGTCTCCGAATTGGACAGGACCAAGGGGACCGTGTCGTTGCACATGGGCAACCTCGTCCAGAAAGGCCTAGTTAGGAGGGAAGGGGACAAGCTCCACATGTCCTACGTGGTTGAATGGGATATGGATGAGATAAGGGATTTCCTTCTAAGCCGCGAGGGAACCTGAGCTGCCACCGATCCCGGGGATTCCGCGGCGCAACCACTCGCTTCGTCCCGCTGACCAGGGATCTGTACCGTTCTTGGAACATTTTTAACAAGCTGGGGTCAGACCTTTGCCGGGCCTCCCAATTTGGCCGAAATTGTGATGATGAAAAAGGTGAACCTTCGAGGAAGGTACTTCGTCACCGGCTTCCACGGCATCGGCTGGACCGGGTACATCGCAAACAGATTCCTGATAGGGAAGATGGGCGGAAGGAAGATAGGCTACCTCAACTTCGAGGGCATGCACCCCGTCATCAGGCTGTGGCACAGGGAGATAAGCTATCCCCATGATCTGTTCATGATCGGAGGAAACGTGTTCCTAGCGAACGAGGCCCCCTTCCCGGACGAGAATACCATGATGATCACCCATGACCTCGCCAGATGGATAGGCAAATCGGGCTTCAGGGCGGCGATCGTTGTGGGGGGGCTCACCCAGGCGGTGAGGCGAAAGGAGGACCCTCCGCTCATGGGCGTGGCAACTTCCAAGGCAAGGCGGCTGATGAAGAGATACGATATTCCGTGGATGCTGGATGACCTGAATATCGTCGGGCCCTTGGCGGGGCTTCTTCTCCATGCTGAGAGGATGGGTTTGCCCGCGCTGGCGCTTCTCCCCTTCGCGGAGGCACGTCCCGACAGACGGGCCGCCGCGGTTGCCATAGCCAAGCTGGCCGACTTGCTTGGCTTCAAGATCGACACGCGAGAGCTGATAGAGGCCCAGGAGCTGGAACGCCAGATACAGCAGATGGTCACGGCCCAGCTGAAGAGCGAGGAAGAGGAAAGCTACCACTACATGTGAAACCAAAACATGTCCTGGCCCAGCTCCTGCGCCTTCCGTTCCACATATTTGTAGTATTCCTGTCTCCTCAGCCGAGATGCCGCCTCCTCGTCGGCGATTATGGTGACCCCAGGATGAAGCTGCAGGACGGAGGCCGTGCATTCTGCGGATATGGGACCTTCGATGGTCGCCCTGAGCGCCTCGGATTTGCCCTCCCCTGAAGCAAGCAGAAGGATGAAACGAGCGTCCATGATCGTGCCCACTCCCATCGTCAGTGCATACCTCGGCACCTCTTCCTGGCGGCTGAAGAAGCGGGCGTTGTCGCTTATGGTTTCCGGGGCCAGAGTCTTGACCCTGGTCCTGGATCCCAGGGAGGAGCTGGGCTCGTTGAACCCCACATGGCCGTCCCTGCCCAGCCCAAGTAGCTGAAGGTCGATGCCCCCGGCCCTCTTGATCATCCTTTCGTACGCCTGCCCCTCTTTCTCAAGATCCTTGGCCAATCCGTTCGGGATGTGAACCCTCGAGTGATCCACGTTCACGTGGTCGAAGAGGTTCTCCCGCATGAAGTGATGATAGCTCTGTGGGTGGTCAGGGCTCAGGCCGAGATACTCGTCGAGGTTGAAACTCGTCACGTTGGAGAAGTCCAGGCCCTCCTCTCTGTGCATCCTGACCAGCTCCGCGTAGGTCCCGACGGGAGTGCTTCCGGTCGCCAAACCCAGAACGCAGTTGGGCTTCCTTCTAATCATGGCTGAGATTATGGATGCACTTCTCTTGCTAAGCTCCTTGTAGTCGCGGCAGATGATGACCCTCATCGTTAACCCACCAGTCCACGGCCAGATGGTCAGTTCGTGGGTCTGCAGATCACAGGATAAATTTTTGTGCCCCGCGCACGGACGCGAACACGAAGCAGTCGGCCCTCTTTGGTTGGGATCCCATATGGACATCATGAGCCAGTTTGAACTCAAGTGTCGCAGGAGCCCAAGAAGGATCGTTCTTCCCGAGAGCGAGGACCCGCGCATCATTAAGGCCGCATCCATCGTCTCGGAAAGGTCGCTGGCTTTCCCGATCCTAGTCGGCGAGGAGATGGACATTCGCGCGAGGGCCAGGGAGGCATCCGTCGACCTTTCGAATGCCGAGATCGTGAGCCCAGGAAACAAGGACACCATGGAATCCTTCGTCGAGGAGTACCTAGCTATGCGGGGCCGAAAGAGCATCTCCCGGCGGATTGCGAAGAGACTCCTCTCCAAGAACCTTCTCTTCGCCGCCATGATGGCAAGAATGGGCCAAGCGGACGGGGTTGTGGCGGGCGCAGCCAATCTCACAGCAAGCGTGATCAAGGCCGGGAAGCTGTTGATAGGGTTGCGGGAAGGGATCACCGAGGCCTCGAGCTTCTTTGTAATGGTGGTTCCGGGCCTCGACCCCCTGATCTTTGCCGATTGTGCCGTTAACCCGAACCCGGAACCGGAGCTGTTGGCCCAGATCGCCGTATCCTCGGCAGCGAGCGCAAGGAGCCTTCTCTCGGTGGAACCTAGGGTTGCCATGTTGTCCTTCTCAACCAAGGGGTCGGCCGACCACCCGGACGTCAGGAAAGTGGCAAGGGCCACGGAAATAGTGAGGAAGCTTGATCCCGGCCTGTGCGTGGACGGGGAGATGCAGGCAGACGCGGCGATCGTGCCAGAGATCGCGCTGAGGAAGAAGGCTGAAGCGATACTGGGAGGACGCGCCAATGTCCTCATCTTCCCGGATCTTGATGCCGGGAACATAGCCTATAAGCTCGTCCAACACCTCGCACGAGCGAAGGCGTACGGTCCCTTCCTGCAGGGATTCCGCAAGCCGATAAATGACCTGTCAAGAGGGTGCACTGCGGAGGAGATAGCAGGGTCGATCCTGGTCACCTCCATCCAAGCGGGGGAAAGCAGATGAAGATACTGACCCTGAACACAGGCAGCTCATCCCTGAAATACAGGCTGTCGGAGCCCGACAGGGGATCGATCCTCGCAGATGGCCTGATAGAGCGGATCGGTGCCACGGACTCCAGCATAAGCCACGAGGCCCAGGGAAAACAAACCACCAAGAGCCTGCCTGTGGCCGACCACAGACAGGCCTTCGACCTGATGGTGAGTCACCTCACGGCCCCGGAGGGGGGCGTCATCCGAAGCCTTTCTGAGATAGCCGCGGTTGGTCACAGAGTGGTCCACGGAGGGGACAGGTTCTTTGACTCCGTCGAGATCTCGGACGAGGTGCTGAGGACGATACACGAATTCGAGGATCTGGCGCCTCTGCACAATCCCATCAACTTGCTGGGCATCGCCATAGCGAGACAGCGTCTCCCCGGGATCCCGCACGTTGCGGTATTCGACACGGCCTTCCATCAGACAATGCCGAGGACAGCCTACCTATACGCCATACCCCTGGAGTTGTACGATAAACATCGCATTCGGAGGTACGGCTTCCATGGCACTTCCCACAGGTACGTCTCATCCAGGGCGGCGCGCATCCTCCGTAGGCCCCTTGCGAAGCTGAGGATCATCACCTGTCACCTGGGCAACGGGTGCAGCATAACCGCGGTAAAGGATGGCAAGTCCATAGATACCTCGATGGGGTTCACCCCGCTTGAGGGCCTTGTGATGGGCACCAGAAGCGGCGACATCGATCCCTCGGTTGTGTTCTTTCTGGTCAGCAAGAGGGGTTACGACCTGGAGACCGTCGAGGAGATCCTGAACAGGAGAAGCGGCATCCTCGGGATCTCGGGCATCTCCAACGACATGAAGACGGTGATCGAGGCAAGCCGCGAAGGGGACGAGAGAGCCGAACTGGCCCTGGAGATCTTTGCCTACAGGGTAAAGAAGTACATCGGCGCGTACACGGCGATCCTGGGCGGCCTAGACTGTCTGGTCTTCACCGCGGGCATAGGCGAGAGGTCGCCGGATATGCGGAGGCTCATCTGCTCGGGTTTAGAGGATCTCGGGATCGCGATCGATCCCCGCCTGAATGGCAAGTGCATCGCCACGGAGATGGTCATCAGCAAGCGCGACTCGCGCGTGAAGGTGGTCGTGGTGCCAACGGACGAGGAACAGGTCATAGCATCGGAAACCTATCGCGTCGTATCGGGCATGGGTGGTAGGAGCCAATGAAGCTCTGCGTCTTTGAGGATGAGAAATGCGAGGACTTCTATCCCATCTCATTGACGAGGCCGGTCTTCGCCCTTAGGTTGGGGATGGAGGAGCTCTACAAGAGGGATTCCCGCTTCCTCGGTCTTAGGGTGGAGAGGGCCTTTGCCAGGGACTACCTAGTGGCGACTTCGAGGAAGTCTATGGGGATCCCGGTGAACTCGACGGAGGGAATGGAGAAGGACGACTGGCTGCTCCTGAACGGCAGGTCCATGAACCCGGTCGGCATATCCGTGGAGGAAACGGATGTTGCGGGCATGAGAGGCCAAGACGTGGCATTCATAGCAGCCAGCAGACGGATCGTGAGGAAGAACCTGTGCGCTGACTTCAAGCTGTTCCTGGACCGGCTGCTAAAGGAATGCGATCGAGTGGAAGCAGACACCCACCTCGCCGGCCATGTCTGGGATCTGGTTCTGCGCAACTCGCAGGCCATCACTGAGGACTATGATAGCATCGGCAGACGCGGGATCCGGGGAGACATGGCCGACGGGTCGTACATCGTCGGCGAGGAGGAGCGCGTTTACATCGCACCAACGGCCAAGGTGGACCCGCTGGTGGTACTCGACGCGGCCAACGGGCCGATCTACCTGGACGAGGGTGTGAGAGTGTACCCTCATACAAGGGTTGAGGGGCCGAGCTACATCGGAAGGGATTCCCAGCTTGTGGGCGGCAAGATAAGGGAGGGATGCTCCATAGGTCCCGTGTGCAGGGTGGGTGGCGAGGTGGAGGAGAGCATCTTCCATGGCTACTCGAACAAGTATCACGATGGCTTCATAGGTCACAGCTACGTTGGCGAGTGGGTCAACCTGGGTGCTCTGACCACCAACAGCGATCTGAAGAACGACTACTCCACCGTGCAGGTGTTCCTCCGAGGGCGCCCGGTCGATACAAACCTGACCAAGGTCGGTTCAGCCATAGGTGATCACGTGAAAACCGCCATCGGAACACTCCTGAACACGGGCACGGTGGTGGGTGTGATGACCATCGTGATGCCGAGCGGGGAGGTCTCCCCGAAGAACATCCCGTCCTTCTGTCTGCTGCATCGAAACCAGATTCGCGGCGGCCTTGGATTCGACAACCTGATCGACACTGCACGGAAGGCCATGTCGAGGAGAGGCGTCGAGCTTGAGCCGGACGATATTGCACTGCTCAAGCACATCTATGATACGACCGCCGAGGAAAGGGAAAGTTTGATAAGGAGAGACCGAAGGAAACGCGCGAGGTCGTAGCCGGCATGTCCGTGGAAGAAAGGATGATCAAGGTGATCAGCGATGTCCTGGGCGTGGAGCGCGAGAAGATCACGATGGATGCGAAGTTCGTCGAGGATTTCGGCGTTGAGAGCATAGACACGATAGAACTGGTGGCCGCGTCCGAAGAGGAGTTCGATATCGAGATCCCTCTGGAAGATGCTGAGAAGAACACCACTGTTGGCAAGACCATAGAATACGTGAAGCGAAGAGTCAAGGCCAAGAAGCGCTAGGCTAGCGCCCGATCGCAATGGCCTGCGCAATGGCCAGCCCGCCTGCGTGGGACAGGCTAACCTTCAGTTCACCGACACCCCTCTTGTGGGCACGGGATCTTGCGGAGCCACGCAACGCGACACGAGGAGCACCAGTGCCCCGCCTCAGGATCTCGATCTCCAGCGGGTTGACGTAGAAACCCAAGGCCTTCATGACGCTTTCCTTGGCCGCGAATCGAGCCGCAAGATGCGGCCACGGATCGTGGAAGGCCCTGCAGTAGGCAAGCTCTTCCTGGGTGAAAACCTTCCAAAGGAAGCGTTCGCCCGTTCGCTCCCAGGCCCGTCTCAAGCGCTCAATCTCGGATACGTCCGTCCCGATTCCCAGAATCAATGGTAGGCCCATCGCAATGCCTCAGATTGGGAGGCCCAGCATCTGCATGGCCTTCGTGACGATCTCTTTCTCCTTCCGATGACTGACCATGTTCAGCGCATCCCGGGCCGGGAACCACATGGCGCGGTCGAACTCCTGCCCCACATTAAGGTTGCTCGACCTGGCGGCCATGAGGTAGAAATGGACCAACTTCTGGTAGGATGTCTCGGTGGATCTTCTGTAGAACTCGTAGCATATGGTCCCGATCTTCTCCCCAACCTCCGCTTCAGCGATGCCTGTCTCTTCGAAGACCTCCCGCTTGGCTGCTTGGACCTCGGTCTCATTCTGCTCCACCCGGCCCTTAGGCAGGCACCAGTAGTTGCCCCGTCGCCGGCCAACCAGCACGAAGAAGACATTACCGGCCATCGCCCGGTAGACCACTCCACCGGCCGAGACTATTTCCCTCATGGTCAATGGTCATCACAATTTGGGATCTCACCGTTTCGGTCTCCGCAAAGGCCTGCTTGGGCATCCTTCCATGTGGCCACCGATCCGCCTTCTCGCCATGGGAGCCAAATCGTGAGTCTAATCTCGAACCGGGCTGACCCCGAGACTGAAATATCTTAGGTGCGGCTCTGCCCGTTGAGGGGCGCAGTCCCACCGAGCCGCCGCGGTTCGCCGGACAAAAATGGGGCGGATCCAGGCGCCGTCGGCGCCTTGCACGGGGGTGCATAGCATTCATCACAGCGATCCACTTTATTAGCCCGGCCTCAAAGCTGGGCCGGATGTCGCAGGAAGCCCGATGCGCGATCTTCGATTACGATCTCACGCTCGCCGATCTTAAACTCAATAGACAGGTGATGATGCGACACCTGCTTCACGCATCTGAAGCCCTTGGCCTCGAGGGGTTGGTGCGACAAGACGATAGCTCATTCGCCGCATATCGGAAGATCGTGGACCACCATCTTTTCGACGACCCTGACCGCGATCGCATGAAACGGCTCCTGGATCGGTCAATGGCTGCCGGGGAATTTGAGGCCTTCCAGAGAACCGCCCTCCTTCAAGGCGCGCGCCAGGCGCTGTCGGAGCTCGCGCATGGTGATTTCAGGATCGGCGTTGTGAGCTCCAACTCAGTTCGGATCATCCTGGCAACGGCGCGGAAGCTACGCATCTGCAGGTTCCTTGAGAACGTATGGGGGAGGGAGAGCCCCGGGAGAGGGAAACCCTCACCGGATAGACTCCTCGGCTGCGCCCGGGAACTCGGCTGTAGCCACGGCTTCTACATAGGGGATGATCCCACCGATATGGAGGCAGCGACCGCGGCGGGTTTCGAAGGGATAGCGATCCTCAGATTCACGGAGCGCCTGCCGACCCCGTCTGAGGAAGAGCTTTGCAGACGGGGCGCAAGGAGGGTCCTCCGTTCACTGGTGGAACTGCCCGCTGCGCTCGACCTTTGACCGCATCAGAGGCCCCCGGCCCTGTAGCATCAACACCACTTCGGGTACCTGATCCGGTTACCTTTTTCAGCCCGTGAAGAGCCTATTGGTAGGCAAGCGGCGACCCGGTGGGTGGCTCGTGACTTCGCTGATGATGGGCGTATCCGGAGTTAGAGGAGTTGTCGGCGACACGCTCACGCCGGACCTAGTCTCAAGATTCTCGGCGGCATTTGGCACCTACTGTGGGGGTGGGATAGTTGTCATCGGCAGGGACGCCCGTCGGTCTGGCCCTACGATGAGGGAGGCAGTTGCGGCAGGACTGACGGCATCCGGGTGCCGCGTTATCGACTTGGGCATCGTGACGACGCCGACCATCCAATTCTCGGTGAAGCGCCACAACGCGCAGGGAGGGGTGGCGATCACGGCCTCGCACAACCCGATCAATTGGAACGCCATGAAGTTCATCGGACCCTCGGGGGTCTTCCTCAACAGCATGCAGGGTCGCAAGCTCATCCGGATCTACAAGAGCAGGAACATCCGCTACGCTACCTGGGACAGACTGGGAGAGGTCGTCACACACCCGAATGCAGCCAGCGAGCATGTCGAACACATCCTTCGCGTGATCGACGTGGAGGCCATATCGAGGAAAGCCCCCGTGGTAGCGGTGGACTGCTGCAACGGCGCGCCTTCCGAGGTCATGCAGGTCCTCCTAAAGAGACTCGGATGCAGAGCAATTCCGGTGAACTGTGAGGTGACCGGCACGTTCCCAAGGGGGCCCGAACCCACTGCGAGTAGCCTGAGGGATCTCAGCAGGAACGTGATCGAGGCCGGAGCCGACATCGGATTTGCCACGGACCCAGACGGCGATCGGATATCGATGGTGACCGAGAAGGGCGTCCCGCTCGGGGAGGAGTACTCCGTAACGCTCGCAACGGAGTTCGTCCTGGAGCACAAGCCGGGACCCGTCGTGACCAACGTGGCAACCACAAGGGCCGTGGAGGACGTCGCGACAAGGTGGGGCTGTCCACTGGTCCGCTCCGCGGTCGGGGAGGCCAACGTTGTCGAGAAGATGATCCAGGTTGGGGCCGTCATCGGGGGCGAGGGCAACGGGGGCGTCATAAACCCTGCCATCCAGTATGCGAGGGACGGTCCTGCCGCGACAGCGCTCATCCTTGAGGGCCTCTGTCACTCCGGGCGGAAGCTCAGCATTCTCATGAAAAGACTGCCCAAATACTGCATGATCAAGAACAAAGTGCCGTGCGACCCATCCCGCGTCAAGATGCTGCTGAACGAGGTCAAGGAGTATTTCAAGGGCGAGAGGGTCGACCTCACGGACGGAATCAGGGTCCTGAGGGACTCAAGCTGGATCTACGTCAGGAAGTCTGGGACGGAACCCATAGTCAGGGTGATCTGCGAGGCCAAGACCAAGAAGGAGGCTCTGCGTTTGAGCCGAAAGACGACGGAATTCATCCAAGGCTCCCTCTGCCGCGGATGATGGGGTGTGCAACCGATTGGCGAGGCGGTTAAAGCTCGGGGTCATCGGGGTCGGCACCTTCGGTCGCGTCCACGCCGAGGCGTACAAGGCATACGAGAGGTCAAGGCTGAAGGCGATATGCGACGTAGATGCCAAGAAGTGCGTGGACTTGGCGCGCAAGCTCAGGTGCGACCACTACACCGACTACGCCGAGATGGTCTCAAAGGCCGATCTCGACGCGGTTTCAATAGTGACGCCCGACTTCCTTCACAAACAGCCGGCCATCTGCGCGGCGGAGGCGGGCCTAGACATTCTCTTGGAGAAGCCCATGGCAACGACGGTCGAGGATGCGATGGCGATCGCGCAAGCCGCCAGAAAGTCCGGATCCATGCTGATGATCGACTTCCACAACAGGTGGTCGCCCCCGTTCACGGCGCTGAAACGCAGCATCGAGGAAGGGGAGTTGGGATCGCCGAGGTTCCTGCAAGGAAGACTCAACGACACGGTATTTGTGCCCACCAGGATGCTCAGCTGGTCAGCGCGTTCGAATGTGCTGTGGTTCCTCGGCAGCCACGTGGTGGATCTGTGCAGGTGGCTGCTTGGGAGCGATCCGAAGAGGGCTTTCTCGGTCTGCGGATCGGGAGTGCTGAGCGGCATGGGCATCCCAACCCCGGACTTCTACCAGAGCATCATCCAGTTCGAGTCCGGGTCCGTCGCCTCCATAGAGAACTGCTGGATTCTGCCGGAAAGCCACCCTTCGGTCTTCGACTTCCAGGTCGAATTCGTCGGATCGGAGGGCAGCTACACTGTGAACGCCAGCCACAGCAACATGGCCGAGAAGTACTCGAAGGCCAAGCGCGAGAACCCGGACCTGCTCTTCTCGCTTGATATGCACGGAAGGCAGATGGGATTCGGCGTAGCAAGCCTGTGGGATTTCGTTGACTGCGTCCTCGGCGACAGGAAGCCTCCGGTGACCGCAGAGGACGGGCTTTGGGTGACGCGGACCATCTGCAGCCTGCTCGAATCCTCAAGGAAGGGTACCTTCGTCCGGGTATCGTAGTCTCCCGTCCGGCGCCGGGAAACCTATTTCAGAGATTGACGAAAGGCCTCGAAAAGGTGATATCACGGACGTTCCCTCGGCCAGGATCGGCATCATCGGTGGAACCGGCGTCTACGATCCCAAGCTGTTCAAGGACGTGTGCGAACACAAAGTCTACACGCCCTATGGGGGCACATCCGACCTCGTTCAGACAGGTGACCTCGGTGGCCAACAGGTTGCCTTCATACCCAGGCACGGCCGGAACCACCGCATCCCGCCCCACGCAATAAACTACCGTGCAAACATATGGGCGCTTAGGGAGATGGGCGTCAAGGCAATCCTTGCTCCCGCCGCCGTGGGGAGCCTCCAGGAGGACCATGCCCCGGGGGAACTGGTCTTCGTTGATCAGTTCATAGATCGGACAAGGGGAAGGATGGACACCTTCTACGACGGCGGACCCGTTTGCCATGTTTCGACGGCCGAACCAGTCTGCCCGGATCTGCACAGACTCCTGAACGAGAGGGCCAAAGCCCTTCGGCTGCCCCACCATCCCAGCGGCACATACATCTGCATACAGGGGCCCAGGTTCTCGACCAGGGCTGAGTCCAACCTCTTCAGATCATGGGGGGCATCCGTGATAGGCATGACGATGTATCCAGAGTGCGTGCTAGCCCGCGAGGCCCAGATCTGCTACGCAACGATAGCCATGGTCACAGACTACGACTGCTGGATGACCGGCAGGGTCGTCGATAATCAGGAAGTTGTCCGAACGATGAGGGCGAACGTGGACAAGGTCCGCAGGCTACTTGCCGATGTCATCCCGAAGATCTCCGAGAAGAGGCCCTGTTCGTGCGGCCGTGCGCTCGAGGGGGCCATGATCTAGGTTCGATAAGGATGCCGTCGAAGATCGATCTGAGAAGCAGGGCATCGACCCAAAAGGCGTGTCTTCTCATTGGCAAGGCCCAGGTGACGAAGGGCGTCATCGCGGAACTGGACCGCCTTCTAAGGGCAGAGGAGGTCGTCAAGGTCAGATTTCTCCGGTCCTGTCGCCCACCAGAAAGAGAGCAGATGATATCCCAATTGTCAAAAGGAACTCACTCCGACCTCATAGAGACAAGAGGAAACACGGCTACGCTCTTTAGGCCCCGTGCGGCGGCCTCAGGAAAGATATATAAAGAATAGGAGGCCCCCCATGGCTCGAGCACCCTCGAGGGGTCCTGCCCGCTCAAGGTGGTCTGATTGACCACTGTTTTCGACGTCAAACCCGATGCTTTCATAAGGCTTCTTTCGAGCAAGCTGAAGGATTACTCTGAGATAGACCCACCCGGATGGGCCGCCTTCGTGAAGACCGGCGTGCATAAGGAACGCCCTCCTCCGAACGCGGACTGGTGGCACGTTAGAGCTGCTGCAATACTCCGCACGCTGTACAAGGACGGCCCCGTGGGGGTGGAGAGGCTGAGAACCAAGTACGGAGGCAGGAAGGACGTCGGAACCAAGCCTCCGCATTTCGTCAAGGGCAGTGGCAGCATCCAGCGCAAGATCTGCCAGCAGCTTGAGGCAGCGGGACTTGTCGAGAGGACGGACAGGGATGGCAGATCACTTAGCCCCAAGGGCAGGTCGCTTCTTGACAAGTGCGCTGAGTCGGTCTCAGCTGGGTGAGGGGAATGGAGGACATCGAGGAGATCAGGCAGAAGAAGCTCGCCGAACTCCAGAGGAGACTCGAGGAAGAGAGGTCCAAACAGACGGCGGAAGAGAACACACAGGTGCAGAAGCAGCTCATTCTCCGGTCGATTCTCACCCCCGAGGCCCGGAGCCGCCTCACCAACCTCAGGCTATCACGGCCCGAGTACGCGTCGACGATCGAAATGCAGCTCATAAGCCTTGCCCAGTCTGGCAAGTTGACCGGGAAGGTCACGGATGCGCAGCTGAAGGAGATACTCAGACAGCTTGCGCATTCCAGGTCGCGGACCACAACTATCAGAAGACTATGAGATGATGGTGTGTCGAGGCACAAATCCCGACCAAAGAAGACAAGGCTGGCAAAGGCCAATCGGAGGACCGGACGGGTCCCTATCTGGGTCATCATCAAAACCTCAAGGCGCGTTAGGAGACACCCTAAGATGCGCTCCTGGAGAAGGACAAAGCTCAAGGTGTGAGCGGGAGGGGACGTGATTGCCTGAGGAAAGGATCTATGTTGTACCACTGAGGAGAGTGAAGCTGAAGTCCCGCCCTCAGAGGGCTCCCACCGCCGTGAGGGAGGTTCGAGCGTTCCTGAGGCGCCACCTCAAGACCGATTCCTTCACCATAGACGAGTCCGTGAACAGGAGGATCTGGGGTGGGGGGATCCAGCACATCCCGTCCAGGATCAGGATCAAGGTGACCGAGGAGAAGGTTGAGGGGGAGGAAGAGGAAGAAACCGTCTTCAGGGTCTCCCTGGCGGAATAGGGTCCTAGATGCATTTCATGAGAGGCCATCTCAACGGTAACCCCTATCTAGGGATATTTGCGTGTGCAAACCAGTCCCACCTCTTCGCACCGATCGGCGCCCAGAGGAAGACCGTGCAGGCAGTGGCGGACGTGCTGGGAGCCCAGCCCATATACACAACAGTTGCAGGCACGGAACTCATAGGCACGCTGATGGTGGCCAACTCCGAAGGCATCCTTCTGCCACCAGATGCCACCGAGATCGAGATCAAGACCATATCCCAGACCGTGAAGGGGCGGGTGGGGATCCTCGATAGCAGGCACAACGCGCTCGGGAACCTGATCGTCGCAAATGACAACGGCGCCGTCGTCGCTGACGTGTATGGACGAGAAGAGGTCAAGGACATTGGGGCGACCCTGGGCGTAGAAGTCAGAAAGGGGACGATCAACAACCTCAACCTCGTCGGCTCGTTGTGCCGTGCCACCAACTCAGCAGCGCTGATGTCCCCGAGCGCAAGTGACAAGGAGATCAAACTAATCAAGGACACCCTTAACGTGAGGGTCGAGAGAGGCACTGCCAACTTTGGAGTGACCTACGTCGGCGCGTGCATGCTGGCCAACTCCGAGGGAGTAGTCGCCGGAACGCCGACCACCGGCATAGAGATGGGAAAGATAGAACAGGTCTTTGAAGGAGAGACATGGTGATCCCATGGTCAAGGATAGTCCGAAGGTCTACAGAGTCAGAGGCAAATTCCTGATGGGCGGACGCATGCAACCCTTCGCTCTCGAGATGATTTCAATGAACCCAAGCGACGTCAGGGAAAGGGTTTACTCGGAATTCGGCAGCAAACACAGGGTTAAGCGGAACAGGATCGTGGTCGAGTCCGTAGAGGAGATCGCCGTGGCTGCTGCTTCGGACCCCACCGTGAAGTACATCGCTGGTGAACAGGTTGGAAGATAAACAGGAGGAACTGAGGCGGCTCACGGCGGAGATCGAGCTTCTTCAGAACCAAGCAAATGCCCAGAACCAGAACCTGGAACTCCTGACCCTGTCACTGTCGGAGCTCAAGGTTACCATCGAGACCCTGGAGCAGCTGAAGAAGACCGAAACTGGAAAGGAGCTGTTGATCCCCCTGGGCTCGGGCTCCTACGTGCGCTCCTCGCTCAAGCAGAATGACAAGGTGATCATTGGGGTGGGCTCGGGCTTCTCTGTCGAGAAGGACGTCGATGAGGCAAAGGCCACGGTCGACAAGAGGGCCGCGGAATTGGAGTCCGCCATCCAGAAGACGCGAGAGAGAATGCAGGAGATCACGGGACGTCTGGACGAGCTTACCCCGAGGTGGCAGCAGCTCTACAAGGAGTCGGCTGAGCGTCAGGTGACCGCTACCTAGACGACCTTGAGCCTCGGTGAAGGACTTGTTCGATAGAATCAGAGCAAGGGTATCCAGATTCACAAAGCAACTGACCCGACGAGCCCTGACCGAGAATGATATCCGGGACATACTCTCGGACCTTGAAAGCGGACTTCTGGAAAGCGATGTCGCGCTTGAGGTAGTCGACAGGATAATGGAAGAGGCGCGAGTGGCCCTGACGGGGCGAAGCTATGGGCTGGGCGAGAACATCGCCGAGACTGCAATGGAGTCCATAAGGGGGGCGGTACGCACCGTCCTGGGCTCCAAGCCCTACTCGCTTCTGGGGGAGGCCTCAAAAGCGAAGATGGAGGGCAGGCCTTTCCTCATCCTATTCGTCGGCTACAACGGGACGGGCAAGACCACGACCATCGCCAAGCTCGCCAGGCTTCTCATGGACAATGGGTTCACCTGCGTCATCGCCGCAAGCGACACGTACAGAGCGGCGGCGATAGAACAGCTCGAATACCACGCCCAGAAGCTCAACGTCAAGATGATCAAGCAGAAGAGGGGGTCGGACAGCGCGGCCGTCATCTACGACGCCATGGACCACGCAAGGGCGAAGAAGATTGACGTGGTGCTGGCCGATAGCGCAGGCCGGGTCCACACGAACGTTAACCTTATGGACGAGATCAGGAAGGTGGTGCGGGTCAACAGGCCGGACGCGGTTCTCTTCATTGGCGATGCGTTGGCCGGCAACGACATAGTCCAGCAGGTCAAGGAGTTCGATGAGGCGTGCAACATCACCGGGGTCATCCTGACGAAGGCCGACGCGGATGCGAAGGGGGGTGCCGCCGTTTCAGTCTCGTACACCACGAAGAAACCCATCCTCTACGTCGGGGTCGGCCAGAGATACGAGGACCTCCAGGAGTTCTCGCCTGACTGGCTCGTGGACCTGATATTCAGTGAGCCACAGTGAGTTCCATACAGCATCTGGCAACGACTTCGCGGAAGTCGATGTGTCTCCCCGAGACAATTCTCGATAGAGATTTATAATCGGCCTTCGTACGCATAGTGCGTAGCAGAAAGGGGTTGCCGATATTGCCCGTGACTGAACAGGATTACCGAGCCATAGTCGCCAGAATGAGGGTCGATCCCATCTTCAAGAGCCTGGTGATCCAGCTGATACGAGACAATCTGGACTCCATCACATCTCCCTTGTTGAGAGAGGTCGAAAGGAAGATCGATCAGGCCGTCCAGCAGAGGAAGACGTACTTCTGAACTCCCTGGAGAGGCGGGCTCCCCCTCGATCGCCGGCCCGGAGGCAAGAGTTTTGAGATCCTCACTGGTTGAGAGAGTCTAGCGGGTTGATCGTCCTTGGTACTGGAAACCTTGGGTAAGTCGCTTCACAGCGCTCTGGCAAGGCTAACGGGTTCCAAGGACATCGATGCCCAGACCGTCGCCCAGCTGAAAAGGGACATCCAGAGGGCGCTGCTTCTCGCAGACGTCAACGTGCAGCTCGTTGGCCAACTCACCAAGAACATCGAAGACAGGGCCCTGAACGAGAAGCCGCCCCCAGGCATAACCAAGAGACATCACGTCGTCAACATTGTGTACGAGGAGCTCACGAACTTCCTCGGCCGGGAGAGGAAGCAGATCGCGTTTGCCCCGGGTCGGCAGACAACCGTTGTGATGTTGGTTGGGATACAGGGATCCGGCAAGACCACGACCACGGTCAAACTGGCCAGGTACTTCCAGAAGCGGGGAAGGAAGGCCGCAATCGTGTGTGCAGACACATGGCGCCCGGCGGCACTGACCCAGCTGGAGATGCTTGCCCAACCCCACGGCATACCAGTCTTCGGGGACCCGAACGAGAGGAACGCGGTGAAGCTGGCGCGAAGGGGTATGGAGTCCTTCTCCAACAAGGAATACGACCTCATCCTTGTCGACACGGCGGGAAGGCACAAGGAGGAGAAGGGCCTCATCACCGAGATGCAGGAGATCGCGCGTGAGATCAAGCCCCATGAAATCATACTGGTGATAGACGGCACCCTGGGCCAACAGGCAAGGCCCCAGGCGAGCGCCTTCAAGCAGGCAACCAACATAGGATCGATACTGGTCACGAAGCTCGATGGCAGTGCGAAGGGCGGTGGAGCGCTATCGGCCTGCGCTGAGACGGGAGCGCCCTTGAAGTTCATCGGCGTCGGTGAGACGATCGAGGATCTCGAGCCCTTCGATCCCAAGGCGTTCGTGGGAAGGCTTCTAGGCTGGGGGGATATCTCGACCCTGATAGAGAAGTTCGAGCAGGCCACGCGCGAGGAGGAGATCACCGAGGAGTCCGTCTACAAGTTCCTCGAGGGCAGGTTCAGCCTTGAGGACATGTACACGCAGCTGGAGATGCTTTCGAGCATGGGGCCCTTCCAGAAGGTCATCCAGATGATCCCCGGCATGGGCTTCTCCCTCCCCGACGAAGCCGTGAAGGTCGGCGAGGACAAGCTCAAGAGGTTCAAGGTGATCATGAAATCGATGAATAGGGAGGAGCTGAGGAGTCCCAAGATCCTAAATAGCAGCCGGATCAGACGGATAGCGAGGGGCTCAGGATCGACCGAGAACGAGGTGCGGGAGCTGCTCAAGCAGTACGAAATGATGAAGAAGATGCTGAAGGGGCTGGGCAGGGACAGAAGGTTCCGGTCGGGAGCGATGAGGAAGATGTTCAGGGCCCGTCCCGTATGACAACGCCGCCCCTAGCCCGCCAACGCAGGGCGCCGCGGCCGCACCTCAGTCGAAACAGAAAGTTGGCTTGCGGAACCTTGATCGAATTTCATGGACCTCTTCCCTCACCCCGGCAACGTCCTCCCTCTCCATGAGAACCCTAGCAATAAGATCCGCGATCATGTCCATCTCTTTCCCCTTCATGCCCAGGCGGGTCACCTCGCAGGTACCCAACCTTCCGACGCAGTCGATGATTATGTCCGCCTGCTCCAGCCTTTTTGCGGCGGCCTCAAAAGACTCCTCGCCGAGGCTTCTTGCGACCTCTGGCCCCTTGAGGCCGACCTGGTGGGATTCGGTGTAATCTCTCTCCCTGCATTGCACAGGCAGGCCCCTGCGGTCAAGCGCCGAAGCAAGCCTCTTGGCGTTAAAGACCACCTGCCTGGCATAGGGTTTCCCGAACCTTTCCATCTCCAGCAAGGCCTGTGCTAGGCTGGCGATCCTGTTCCAGTGGGCGTTGTCAATCGATTTCCAGTGGAGCTGCCGCTGCACGGAGTCGATCATGTCCCGGCTGTCCGCAAGAATGATCCCTCCCTGAGGACCGAAGAAGGTCTTGTGGGTGCTGCCGAAGACCATGTCGACTCCTTCGCTGAAGGGGTCCCCAAACCGATTACCACCTATCAGGCCCAGAACGTGGGAGGCGTCGTATGCCAGGGTGGATCCGCTCTCGTCACACGCGTCCCTCATTCTGCCGATGTCTGGCGGAAATAGTATCTTGGAGGCGCCGAGGACCACGACCCGCGGCCTTGAGCTCAGTATGGACTGCCTTGCCTCATCGTACCTGATGTCCCATTCCATCTCCCCGAAGGGCAGCAGGATTGATCTAAGGCCAAGCATGCCGGCCATCTCGTCCGACTGGTATCCGGGGTAGCCGCCATGATCGAAGCCCTGGGCCATGATCAGATCGCCCCGCTTGCAGATCGATGCCAGTGCGATCAGCGCCGAGATGTGCCCCGATATGGGCCTGACGCAGGAGTATTTGCAGCGGAAGATCCGGCACGCCAGCTCCATCGCATAGGCCTCGATTTCATCGAGGTACCTCGTGCCCCGGTACGCATTCTCCACCAGCCTTCCGTCCATCTCCTCTATGCCGGGGAGGGTATACCTTTGGCCCATGTCACAGGATAGCAGTGCCCTGGCCGCGTCGCTCATCACGTTCTCAGACGGGATGAGGTTGAGGCATCGCCCCCTCCAGGAACTGTGCTCACTAACAATGGTTTTCGGATCTCTTCTTCCCTTCATGGCCTTCGTGCTCCAGTTCCCTGAATACGATATCCACGGCCTCCTTCGGGCTGCCGGCGGCCTTAACAGGGCTAGTTCGACGGGAGTCCAACCTTCGACCAGCGATCTCCTCCGCGACGCCGCCTGAGGCGGGCAAGGCCACGACAGGCTTGCCGGCAAGGGAGGCGAAACACGCCTCGCTGAGTGTGCCAGCTCCTCCGCCAACGACGATGACTGCATCGGCAGTGTTCGAATTCACGAGGTTTCGGCCATGGCCCAGCCCGGTTGCCACCGCGATATCGCAGAAGGGGTTTGCCGAACCCCTGGTCTCGCCGGGCAGGATGCACAGCGTCGGTCCGCCGCCTTCCTCCTTCACGCCCTGGCACACCGTTTCCATAACCCCTCCGAGCCCGCCCGTCACCACGATGCATCTCCTCTTCCCAAGCTCCCTTCCCAGTTCCAGGGCGACACGCTTTGCTCTTGCGGTGCACGTTTCCTGGCCCGAACCCGCCACCAGTATGTAGGGCGCCCCGTCTGCCCGCACGGATTCTCCCTCGGAGGTGACTTTATCTGTGCTTCGGATGGTCGACAGGATGACGCCAGGAATGTAGCGGCCGATCAGGTCAACACATTTATCAGAAAACATGCGGGGGCGACAGGAAGGCAGTTGGACCCATTGCGCCTCTACCTCGTCAGACACGGACAATCGCTCGGGGCTCTGCAGAAGGGCCTGCCAGATCCGGACCTCACGGACCTTGGCAGACGTCAGGCCAACCTCGTCGCTGAGAGGCTGAGCCAAGAAGGCATCGGACAGTTATTGTCCAGCCCATTGAGACGATCGCTCCGAACCTCTCAGGTGATCTCCCAGGCATTGGCCCTTCGGCCAGAGGTCCACCCGGACCTGATGGAGAGCTACGATGGAGGCGGTGGTATGCCCAGATCGGATATCATGAAGGAGTTCCCGGGATTCGGTCTGGACATTCCCGAAAACTGGTGGCCCGGACAACCTGAAGATGAGGAAGACCTCTACGCAAGGGCCACAGGGGTCGAGGCAAAAATGAGATCGCTGGGACATGAAACCGACCTTCGCGTTACGGCCGTGGGCCATGGAACCTTCGGGGCCGTGCTCATGAGCAGCATCCTGGGGGCCCCACCATGCGGCTACACGAGGTTCAGCCAGAACAACTGTTGTGTCTCGGTATTGGAGTTGCGGCCCGGGAGAGCCAAGCTCGTAAGATCAAATGATGTGTCCCATCTACCTCCGGAGCTCCTGACCTGAGGGGCGTCATCATGGGCGATGTTGACTCAACGCTCAGGGAGTGGTGGTCAGGGAAACGCCAGGAGATAGAATCTAGGCTGCAGCAATTCAAGGCGCTGACGTGTGCCAGTGAGGAGCGCATCTTCGAGGAGATGTGTTTCTGCATCCTGACCCCCCAGAGCTCGGCCCTGGCAGCGGACAGGGTCATAAGGTACGCGGTCGGGACGCGACTGCTCTACCGCGGCACCAGGGAAATGATCGCGGATGCCATCGCAAGATCCGGGGTGCTATACCCGGAGAACAAGGCAAGGTTCATCATCGAGGCCCGGGAGAAGTTCATTGATGAACGATCCAAGTGCATGTCGCTACGCTCCCTTCTGGTTCAGGACCCGTTGCAGGCAAGGGAGAACATCGTTGCGAACGTCAAAGGGCTCGGCTACAAGGAGGCAAGCCACTTCCTCAGGAACATCGGGTATGAGGGGCTGGCCATCCTTGACAGGCATATACTGCGCACCCTCGTCGAGGCAGGCGTCATATGCGAGCTACCGAAGGCGCTGAGCAGAAAGACCTACCTTGACATTGAGCAGAAGGTCTTGGCCTACGCGCGGCGGCTCGGGATACCCCCGGATGCACTGGACATGGTGATGTGGAGCGCCAAGACTGGGCACGTCTTCAAGTAGAATGCCTTGGATACCCAACCACGATTCGTGCGAGGCCGTCTGCCGCACCCTCCTGCGCTTGTGTTTCCGCGATCGTTTCCATCCGGGCCAAGTTGTCTTGCCTGCAGCTGTTCGGGTAGGAATCTTCAACGTGGTGCAAGCCTTGTGTACCGAACCTGCCGGTACAGCCTTCGCCGAACCATCAGCGACCAGAGCGCTATGCCGCATACGAGCATGGTGCCAGTCACTGCCAGCCATTCGATCACGTAGATCCACATGAGGGCTCTGTCCTTGAGCCTCATCGCCTCTGCCTCAAGGCTATCCATCAATCCGCTGGCCGTTTTGTAGCTCTCCAAGGCGTCTTGGAAATCAAGGTTCAGATACTGGGGGAGGGCTTCGATAATCACCTGGTCGATCTCCCTGAGCCTGCCCGCGATTCTCTGCGTGTTTGCCCCAAACGATTCGCAGAAATCCAACAACGACACGAGCATGGATCTTCTCGTCGCAACCTGAAAGATCCTGTCTCTGGTGGCTTGCACGAGTGCGATATCCTGGGGGACCGGCCGATCATCCAGGTAGATCACCAGGTTACTGCAGAAATCGTAGTCGTACCTCCACCTCGCCATGGAGAATAGCCGCCAGCCGCCCTCGCTCGCGAGGGAGAAAGTCCTGGGGCCGCCCTCAAGCCTCCATGTGACCATCAGGGGGGCGTCGCATCCGGGCGAGACAACGTGGGCAAGCTGTTCGGCCCCATCCCTCACCTTGAGGAAGTTGTGATCCCATACCGAACCATATAGGGCAGGGTCCTTGAGGTCCCAGGGGAGGCTTCTGATGAACTCGTTTTCCGGTTTGTCTATCAAGATGCGATGCTGGGCCGAGTCGTGCCACGCTCCCACGACGTCCTCGGTTGGCAGAAGCGGGCCGATGGCGGTTACGCCCCACGGGGGGTAACCGGTGGCACCTCCGAACGACTGCCAGCCTCCGGTCATCACCATGCCCAGCCCTCCTTGCGAGACACCCCGGGCGAGCTTGTCTATGTGCTGCGCGACCGCTTGGACATTCGCCTCGAAGAATACAATCACATCATAGTTTGCCACCAGATCCTCATACGTCCTAGGCATGTAAAGCCTGACCAGCCTGTTTAGGTCCTCTATGGTCGGGGCTGGCATCGGGCCGAAAAGCATGAAGTCCCGGATCGTCGCCTGAACGAAGGTGGGCTGGAAAAGCGGGTCCGACCTCATCAGCCAGTAAGGCATGGACCTCGCCACGCACCCCACATAGAGCACTCCGATCCGGCCACCCTGCAGGCCCAAGGCCGAGGGCAATGCCAGGAGTAGCAGGCAGAACACGACGCAGCCAATAGCCCGCCTCTCGATGCACGGAGACGCGGCAGCCGGGCGCCTTGCCATGGTTCAGTGCACGAACTGACCCTTATTTAAGGTTAGTCGCCTTGCCGGAGTTAGCGCAAGGTTGGGCAAGTGCAAGATACGCAGGAGCTCGGTGTGGCACTGATCCCATGTGATCACCAGACCCAGCTACCTCGGATTCCCCCGGGCGGGATTGAGGATCTCGCCAAGCGGCGCCACAACGCGTGGGAATACTTATCTCTCCCGCAGGCCATCCCCACGCCATGATGCAGGCAAGGCTTGATGTGCTCGCGCTGTCCTCGTTGCTGGCCCTGATGTTGTTCTGCTGTGCGATCAACGCTGCTGGCGACATCGATTGGACGGGTGAGGTGATTGACCCTCGGGGGGATGTCCGCGACAACCTTGGCAGTGTCGCCGCGGGCAGAGGGGACATCGACATCCTGAGCGTCCTCGTCACGGATGCGGGCGCTGATCTGAACGTCACGCTCAAGCTGGCGGAGGACCACAACTCGGCCGCCGAGTACACCATCGACCTGCTCGTGGACGAGATCGCTGCGTACCGCCTCACTTGGAGCAGGGCGTTCGCCGCAAAGGGCCCCTCGGGGGCCGCCATCGCCGTCACGGGGCACACTTCCAGGGACGGGACGGTCCTTACCTGGGTGATGGCCAAGTCGAGGGTTGCGGTCACTGCAGCCCTTCGGATCGATCAAGCTGAGGCCAAGCTATCCTTGCCGGGCGGGCTCGCGTACACCGACACCGCCGCGGTCCAGCTGCCCAAGAGCATCAGCGTCCAGGTCGTATATGAGCAGCTTCACATGCGCAAGGTGACCGTGACGGTCGTCTACGATGGCGCGAACGCGTCCGCGGTGCGCGCGATCCTGGACCTCGACACCGACGGGAGAGTGAGCCCCACCGAGGCGGACGCCTATGCCACCAAAGTCAGGGAGGGCATCGCCCCCGAGTCGAGGCTCCCCACCAGCACGCTTGACAGCAGGACGGCGACTCACGTGTCGTACAGCTTCGACCTCCAGGGCGTGCAGGGCACCGTGATGGGTACATCCCCTGTGCAGTTTACTATGATGCAGGCCCTGGAGTTCCCGTTGCCCGAGACCAGGAGCTCCCACGTGTACTACTTTGAAACGGCAATCGGAGGGGATGAGCCCTGGGAAAACGAACCGTACGGGGATGACCCATGGGGCGACGAGTGCATCGGGGGGGATGACCCCTGGGAAAACGTCTTCTTCAACGGTCTCGTGCCATGGGGTAGCGAGGCGATCGGGGGTGACGAACCGTGGGATAACAAGGTGAATGTGCTCTTCACGTTGGAGGCCCCCGACGGGTGGAGGTTCGTGACGGAAGGCTGGCCGTCCGGGCTGGCCGACCACCTCAACACAATGGGGGACGTCTTGGAGATGGACTCCGAGGCCGCCGCAACGTCCTACGCCGCCACGATGGGGAGGCTGAACATGATAGAATTCGAAGAGCTCAGCCGTGACGTGGCGGAGGGGTTCATGCCTGCCTGCTGGGCGATGCTTGCTCTGGCTGCGACGGGCAGGACTGCCATGCTCATCATAGTCAGGCGGAGACGGGCTTTGCGTTCGTGAGCGGCCGCCGCAAGAGAACACAGTCCTGATGCACAGGCACCTCCCTCCCGGGGCATGGACAACAAAACCTTCCAGCGTTGAGGAGAGGGGGCAAGGCATCTGGGATCCCAAGGCAATTTTCTGCCGACCGGGTAGTCTCGAAGGAACATAATCTTAAGCACAGGCAACTTTGAGACACCGAGGTCGCGGTAGAATGACGCTCGGAGCAACTCGCGGAGATCACGCCAGCCCCCTCACCAAACCAGAGGACATGTTGAAGAGCCGGGAGTGGGCAAGCCGCTTTGTCAATCCCTCCGCACTTCCCATCTCGTTTGTGTTTGAAGGGAAAACCATTGCCGGGATTCCGGCAGAGTGGAAACCGGTGTCAAGAAGACGGCGCATTGACGCCAACATCATTGAAACGGTTCTCGAAGGCGATGACGCGAAAACCGGCCTGAATATCCGTGTCGAGTGCGCAGAGTACCTCGACTACCCGGTCGTGGAATGGGTAGCTTGGTTCACAAACAGGGGTCAGAAGCCAACCCCCGTGATCCGCGATATCCTCGCAATGGACGGAATGCTCGGCGGCGATTCGCCGGTTCTCCGTCACTGCAACGGCGACTTCTACAGCGAGAAGGGATACACATCCGAGGAGACCCCGCTCCGTCCCGGGGACACGCTCCGTTTTGCCCCGAATGGCGGCCGCCCCTGCGACGGCGCGTTTCCCTACTACCGCATCGCTTTTGACGGATGCGGCCTGACCATGGCCATCGGTTGGCCCGGCCAGTGGACCGTGAGCTTCAAGGGGGTTGCCGGAGGCGTGCATGTGCAGGCGGGTCAGGAAAGCACAAACCTGCGGCTCAACCCGGGCGAAAGCGTTCGGACTCCCCGCATGACATTCCTATCTTGGACGGGAGATCGCTCAAGGGCTGTGAACCTGTGGCGGCGGTGGTATCTCGCCCACGTTCTTCCCAGGCCGAACGGTCAGCCGTTGAAACCGCTTTTGGCCTGCGCCGGCACGGATGAAGGCGAAGAATTCACGGCGGCCACCGAGGAGAACCAGATCCGGTACATCGAGAAATTCAACCGGCTCGGCGTCCGTTTCGACGTCTGGTGGATCGACGCTGGATGGTATCCCTGCTTCAACAAAGCTCGGGAGAGGAAATGGTGGATCACCGGCACTTGGGAGCCGGATTCGGAGAGATTCCCCAGAGGGCTTAAACCGGTGTCCGACCACGCCGCCCGATACGACGCGGATCTGTTGGTCTGGTTTGAGCCTGAGAGAATCCAGCCCGGCACGCGCCTCGATGCCGAGCATCCGGACTGGCTGCTGAGGGCGAAGGGGAACGACAACGCCCTGCTCAACCTCGGCAATCCGGAATGCCGCCGATGGCTGACCGACCACGTGTGCAGACTGATCCGGGAAAACGGCATCAAGATCTACCGCCAGGATCACAACTTCGCCCCGTTGGAACACTGGCGCGGCAATGAAGCCGAAGATCGTCAGGGAATGAACGAGAACCTCCACGTCCAGGGTTACCTTCAGTACTGGGACGAGCTGCTCGCCCGGAATCCGGGCCTGTGGATCGACTCGTGCGCAAGCGGGGGACGCCGGAATGATCTGGAGACCATGCGCCGCTCCGTGCCGTTGCACTACAGCGACTACGGATACGGCAATCACCCGGTCAAGCTAGACTTCCATCGTGCCCTATTCGAGTGGATCCCCTACTTCAAGGAGGCCACGTTGTCCTGGGACATCGCCGGGGTGGCCAGGTTCAGCGATCGCGTGGACAGCTACTCCTTCCACTGCGGCATGGGTCCCATGATGTTCGTGGGACTGGACATCCGCCGCGACGACTACGACTACGATCTTGCGAAGAAGATGATCGGCATCTGGCGCGATGCGTCCCGTCTGATGCTGTTCGGCGACTACTATCCGCTCACCCCCAGCCACCGCAGCCCCGGGAAATGGGTCGCTCGCCAGTTTGACTGCCCGGAGATGGGGAGCGGGTTCATACAGGGGATCCGTTTCCCGGAATCCCCGGATGAGTCGTTCACTGTACATCCTAAAGGGATCGCTCCTGCCTTGACCTACACTTTCCGAAACCCTGAAACGACCGAACGAAGGGAAATCAAGGGAGATGTTCTGATCCGTGATGGGTTCACATTCGCGCTCCCGGAACGGGAGGGGGCCATATGGTTCTATTGCGTCAGACAGCCGGTTGGCAAATCAAAGTGATGGTGGGCCTGCCGGGATTTGAACCCGGGTGTGCACCTCCGCAGGGTGCTGTGCTGGCTGGCCCTTCGGAATCCAAGCTACACTACAGGCCCTTGGGAACGGTCGCCTCTGCGTTCAACATGGGACCGACCTGACGCAGCACGTCATGGGGATTCACGCCCCTCTGGCAGTCCACCTCGCATTCCAGGAGACCGAGCCTCTTCACCCTCAGGATCTTGTTTGCGTTCCCGGTTCTCTCGATCGCGTTTTTAATTCTTCCCCTGGTCTCGCCGCAGACGTAGAACCTGTTCTGCCTTCGCTCCAGGCGCCGGCCCTGGGAGACGGTGAGCCTGCCGAGGATCTCGGACCTGGCAAGGTCGACCTTCACGATCCTTGTGTCCATCGGGAGGTGGTCCATCAGCCCAAGCAAGCCCACGATCCGCTTCATGCCGATGCTTCCCTCCGCGCCAAGGCTCCTCTTGAGGGAGAATGCCGGGATGAGCGCATCCACGGGCGAGCCACTGGAGTCGAATGCCCCGACGTCGACATAGATGCCGTAGCCGACCTTCCCCAGGTCAATGACCTTTCCCCTCCTGATCTGCCCCTCAGCCAGTTCATCCAGTCGGGTGACCGTGCCGAACCGCGATCCAACATACTTCGCCGCCACCTCCTCGTCGGGCCCCTTGAGTCCGATCACAGCCCAGTCCCGCTTGTCCCTTGAAACCGATGCCACGCTGGCATCCAGCTCCAGAAGATCGTCCACCATCTTGGCTAGGCTCGCCTTGGCCTCCCTGGTATTCCGGTAGATCTTCTCCAGCACAGTGACTTCCATCAAAGCCGTCCAGCCAGCCTCTCTATCTCATCGCCGAGTTCGATGATCCGTTTCACAATTGGACTGTCCCTGCCGAACTCCCTCTCGAATGCAGTCCGGCTCTCTTCCAGCGTGAGGACCCGGTTCCACACACGGTTGTCCGCATGGGCCACGATCTTCTCCTCCAGCGTCTCCGGGATGAAGTCGCGTTCAGGAAGCCCGAGCTTGGCTGCGTCCTCGGCCGGGATCCCGGCTCCAAGGTGTCGTTCGCAGATCTTCGCTAGTGCCTCCCGGTCCTCCTCCCCAAGCAATGCCGCGAAAGACGGATCGTTCCTTACGATTTCGGCGCCCGCCAACCCATGGCGGAGGGAGTGGGTCCTGCTGCGGCCCAGGTCGTGGAGCAGGGCGCCCAGGAGGACGAGTTCGGAATCGATTCCTACCTCCCTTGCGCGGAGGTCATCCACGATCGAACCCGCGACTTCTAGGACCTTCAGGCTGTGGTCCACGACTTCGGCGGACGCCCCTAGCTCGCGCATCAGCGCGAGGACCTCCGACCTGGAGGGCCTCATTGCGATTCTCCGCCCGAACCCGACTCAAGTCGCTCGATCTTGCACCTGAGGCTCGTCACGATCCCCGAGTTGTCGTGGTGCTCTAGCATGGAGCCGCAGTTCGGGCATTTGAAACCGTTGTCAGCCGCGATCTCGAAGGTGAAGCGGGAACAGTTGCCCGCCTTGCAGACGAAGAATATGTTCTGCTCCTCGTACTCGAGCCTCGACCTTAGGACCTTGAGGTCCTTGCGCTTCTGGCCCTCCAACACCCGCAGGCGGCTGTCGGGATCGATCCTCCAGTGGTAGATGAACCAACCGGTCTTGGGGTCGCGGGACCTCCTGTAGAATGCCAGCCTGTAGTCGTACAGGCGGTAGAGCGAGCTTCTGACCTCGTTGATCCTGAACCCGGTTACCTTCGAGATCTCCTCGTCGGTCAGTTCCCTGGCCGAGATAGTATCCGCAACCGTCAGGGCTTCCTCCCCGATGTTGGCCCGAATGTACTCCCCTATGTCATCCTCCAAGGTAGAAGCCCTCGAGGAGAAGTTGTCCTTAGGTCATACTACGGCGTCAAAAATATTTAAATGTTGCCAGATGGGCTTCTTAGGACCAAATAACGTTTCTGGGGCCTTATTTCGCTGATAAGAGGCTTCTCCAATCGGGGTTTGGCATATGAAGGTGACTGTCCTTAGATTGGGGCACAGAAGGGCAAGGGATATGAGGATGACGACCCACGTCGGGCTGACCGGAAGGGCCCTGGGCGCTCACCGCATGATCCTATGCGGTGAGCGGGACGATCATATCCTTTCCTCCTTGAGGAAGGTCGCGCAGAACTGGGGAGGGGATTTCGAAGCCGTCTACGAAAGGAACTGGCAGAAGGCGATCGAGCAGTTCGAAGGCTTGAAGGTCCACCTGACGATGTACGGCCTTCCCGTCAAGGAAGTGATCGGTGACATAAGAGCTAGGGTAGCCCGGGACGATCTCCTGATCGTGGTGGGATCAGAGAAAGTCCCCGGGAGGATCTACGGGCTGGTCGACTACAACGTTTCCATCAGTAGCCAACCACATTCCGAAGTCAGCAGCCTAGCGATATTCCTCGACAGGCTTCACGAGGGCAGGGAACTTGACCTTCAGTTCGCGGGGGCAAAGCGCCGGATAGTGCCGATGGCCCGCGGAAAACGCGTGGAAATGTCCGGCCGGCCGAACGAGACCCCGGGAGAGTAGCGTGTGTCCGCATGAAATATGCAGTTGCGGACCCCTAGGCATCGGTGCAGCACGGCGCCGCCCTGGGTCTCATTTCTTCGGAAGGTACTTCTGGATGACCTCGTCAGGAACCTTCTCAAACTTGCCGGTCTCGGTCCTGATCAAGGCCATCTCAACATTCTCCCGGGTGGCCCCGCCCTCAATTGTGCCCCCCAAAGCCTCCAAAGAAAGGGAGATAGCATCATCCAGGGAACCAACAGATGAATACCTCTTCTCCAGAACATCATTCACGGCTTTGTTGTTCTGTCCTATGGCCTTCGCCTTGAACTCGTAGAGCGCCCCGCTTGGGTGGGTCACGTACACCTGAGGCCCATCATGATCAACACCACCAATCAAAAGCGAAGCACCAAAAGGACGAATGCCGCCGTACTGGGTGTACATCTGCTTAAAATCACCAATCTTCTTCGCCAACTCCTCCACACCAATAGCCTCACCATAAGTCAGGCGAAAAATCTGACAATCCAACCTAGCCCGATCAACCAAAACCCGAGCATCACCAATCAAACCAGAAGTAGCAGTACCAACATGA
>Ga0172366_10000065_pt1 | contig 56089 bp, 61 predicted proteins | sample LakKivSesite69cm_FD_114533 | JGI IMG/M metagenome (GOLD analysis project Ga0172366, IMG submission 114533) | Sediment microbial communities from Lake Kivu, Rwanda - Sediment site 69cm | ecosystem: Environmental > Aquatic > Freshwater > Lake > Sediment | place: Rwanda: Western Province, Lake...
GCCCAAATTGTTGAGCAACACTTCTAGCCAAGTCTAGGTTCACATCGCAGAAAGCTGAAAGCTCCACAAACTGGTTCTTAACAAGCCCCCTAAGATGTGTAACTCCGATTCCGCCGCAACCCACGATTCCTAACCGAAGCCTATCAGCCATTTTCCACGTCCTCCCTTGGCTTCTTACTGAAACGTTTGAACGTTTACGCTGGTTTTTCTTTCCACAGCCTTACTGTCTCGTACCACAGAATTCCGCATGCGATGAATCCGAACATGATTGCTACGACGTTGTGTATGCTGCCGCTGTACCCGTATAAAGTGAAACAAAGAATCAAGTAAACCAGAAACATCGTGGAGAACCAGACTGAATAGAAAAGGTAACGGGGAATCATGAACCTTCCAAGCCTCGTGAAGAACCTTAAGACCCCGACTTTAACTTCACGGGCGAGAAAATACTCCCCCTGAATCGTCTTCTCAACCAAGCCTAAGGAATGAAGCTTGTCCAGATGGTGGGCGGCTATGCTGGGACTGGAAAACCCAAGTTCCCGCTGAATCTCGCGGACGCCGACAGGTGTTTGCTGAGACTTAAGCAGGAACCAGTAGACAAGAAGGGTCTTGCCTTTAAGTTGAGACTCAATCTCAGCTTCAGAAACCTCACTCAACCTAAACCGCCAAACCTATATAGACAACATTGATATTAAAGGCTAACATCTGGAACAATAAACCGAGCTAAACCCAGAAATGGCATGTGGCCGCTGTAACGTAGAGGAAAAGACCCACAAGTCTTCCACGGAACCTGGTAGCGAACAGGCCTGTGGAGCCTGGAGGCTGGGTTCAAATCCCAGCAGCGGCCTCCAACATGAAAGCTTCTTGTTTATTTCAGTGTGGGCAAGTATTCCTGAATTTTCGGTTTAACGTTGAAGTAGTCTCTTAGGGTTTGGTATGCCTTAAGGCTTTCAGTGTTTTGTGCTCGAATTTTTTCTGCTCTGAGCATGATGTTTTTAGGTGTGTACTTTACTGGAACGAACTCGAACATGTCAACTTTGTACCCGAAGCTTTCAAGCGCAAGTTTCCTAAGGGTCTCGGTTAAGGCTACTCCAACGTATTCTTTGGCTATTTTTGATTCTGTGAACGGTTTTATCTGGGGAACCTTTTCTGAAGCTCGGCCTATTTGCCTGACTATTTGGCGTTGGCAGCAGGGCGCAACGATTATGAACCTGGCATTTAGTTTAATTCCTTTGGCTAATGCCTCGTCGGTGGCTGTGTCGCAAGCGTGAAGTGCACAGGCGACGTTAATCTCTCTTCCGGGTTCGAACTCGATTATGCTGCTTTGATAAAACTCCATGTTCGCGTAGTTTAAGTCTTTGGCTGTCTGTGACGATTTTTTAATGAGCTCTGATTTTGTGTCCACGCCGATGTAGGTTATGTTTCTCCGTTTTTTCCTGAGAACAAGGTTGATAAAGAAGGGAAGGTACGAACGTCCACATCCGCAATCCAAAAGAACCGTCTCGCGTGCCCGAGAAATGTTTTCGGCGCACATGGCAACGTGGCTTGAAAAATGTATGACTTCGAAGAGCTTTTTTTCACGTTCAACGTACGGTTTTCCGCCTGGATTCATTATGCCAATGGTCTTGTAGAAACTGACCATCTCGTCCAAGTTCCATTCTACTTTAGGAAAAACTGCTTGAAGGCAAGCCATAATCTCTGTGTTGACAGCAGGCTGTGGCAATGTCTAACGTTCTCCAAAGAACCATGTAGTAAACAGTTCCTTAATTACTTGACCTTCAAAGCTAAAAAACTTAAACAATCTTGGGCATGGGCCTTCAGGACTGGTTTTTGTGCAGATAAGAAGTCTATGTCCAATCGTAAACGACGCCGAGGAACGTGGTTTTAAGGGTTCCTTTTATGCCTCCAGCTAATCCTTCGTAGACTTCTTGGCACTTTTCAGGCGGAACCACGTGGGTCAGCAATGGCTCTGTGACAAGCGCTCCTGACTTGAGGTAAGAAAAGATTTGTTTCAAGTTGCCCATTTTTGTGAATCGGCTTGGGTGGTAAAGTGGGCTTTCGGGAACTGACCACAGCCATTCCAGTCCGCCTTTGATTGTGACGTGCCTGAGGTGAACGTCGGAAAGCATCGGAGTCACGTCCATTATTGCCTCGCCTCTTGGGCTGCCGAGCAGTATGACCTCGCCGAGAGACCGGGCTAAACTAACAGCCTTGGCAATGACTGGAGAGTAGCCTATGGCTTCAACCACGATTTGTGCTCCTTTGCCTTCTGTCCATTCCATCACAGTCTTCTTAAGCTCATCCCAGTTTTTGGAGCTCACAACTTTTTTGATGCCGCACTTTCTTGCACGTTCAAGGCGGAACTCAACTAGGTCAGCAGCTAACACGTCTGCTCCGGCGAGCTGGAACAGTTGAGCGGCGAAGTTTCCGACCATGCCGAGTCCTATGACCAGAACGGTGTCGCCGAGTCCAAGGTCTGCCTTACGGACTGCGCTCATTGCCACGTCTGCTATGCGGGCGAAAACCGCCTTCATTGGGTCTAACTGTTCAGGCATCTTAACCATGTAAAGTGAATACCGCTTAGGATCGTATCTCGTGTCAATCTTGAAGTGGGAACAATGGTTTTCGGTGCTGAAAACAAGGTCGCCTATTTTGTAATCTTTAACTTTTTCTCCGACAGCCAAAACTTTTCCAACGTTTCCGTAGCCTGGGTTCCTAATCCAAGAGTTTACTTCAATTTTTTCCATGCCGGGATTCGCGAAGTTAGCTCCTTCAGTGCCAGAGCTAACGATGGAATACAAGGTCTTAACAAGCACTTCATACTCGCCAGGAGTCTCGCTCAGCTCGTACTTCACAATTTCAGCCCTTTTGGTTTTTGTGAAAAAAATCTTTTTCGCCAACAACTTAAACCGCCAAAAACGAGACAATTCAATGTTACATTTAAAACTTTACATCCACAGAAAAATCATAAAACCTAAAATACCGCCTCTTTTCCCATTATTGACGGAACAAATGTTGGCTAAATGGGCTGGTAGTTCAGCCTGGCATGAACGCCTGACTTGCACTCAGGAAGCCGGGGGTTCAAATCCCCCCCAGTCCACTATTCCAATTAGATGAATAATGCCTAAATTTAGCCTTTTTTGGCTAGAAATTCGCTATTAATTGATAATCAATAATGTGCACTACTGGAATTTTCCATATAGCTTTGAAACCTCGTCTTTATATATTGGTTTTGCATAGTCTGTCTGGGTAATCAGTTTGCCGGGATATGGGCAGACGGAGAGGACGTTGCTAGAAGTTCTGAGCGATGGGAAGCCTAGGTCATACAGGCAAGCAGTAGTGGAGACTGGGCTGACGAACAAGTCCGTGGGCAGCGCGTTGTACAGGCTTTGGCAGACTGGTGTTATACTGAGGACGGAGAAGCCGACGTACGAGGCGCTCAAAACTTTCAAGGGCAGAGCAGGGATAAGGAAGAACACTAGAGCTTATCATCTCTACCTCTACAAACCGATGCAAGTATCAGCTGTCGTGAATGGTCTTAGGTTTGTCAAGTTCTCCGAGGAGTACTTGGATAAGCGCGCTTCGGGCGTAAGCAAGGCAGAGCTGATTAGAGAATTCTTGAAGGAGAACTCTGAGCGAGCTTTCTATTCTACCGAGATAGCTGAAGCCTTGAAAGAGAAAAGGGTTAGGCAACAGGATATCATGGGCACGTTGAAAAGAGACAAGAAAAAAGGTCTGGTCTATGTTCGCGGCTACAGGACAGATAATGATGAGACGCCTTTCAAAGAAGGATACCTCATCACTTGGATAGATTCGAGCAAGCCAAGAACGCAGGCGCTAGACGAGGCTGTTGAGAGGACGAACTTGATATTAGCTGATAAGGCCTCGACTAGTCCCATAATTCAGCGGGTGCACTTGATACGTGACATAGTCATTGAAAGCACTAAACTGAGAGACCTTGTTAGCTCCGAGTTCATTCTGGGCAAGTTGGGTTGTACAGAATACGAGCTCAGCGGTGCATTGGAGAGGGCACTGCAACTCTACCCTGACATTAGGGAAATAAAGTTGTTTAATGCTTTCCGGTACTTTTATCATGCATCTATGGCTGAAGATGACCTGAATGCTGCGGTGGCAATGAAGGAAAATTACATACGTATGGTAAAAGGCAGGGACAACCGCATAGGCCACAACTGGGAGGCTGTGCCAGGCTGGTTCATAGACAAGTTCACAGCAGGCGCTCAGTTTTGGACTCAGAATCATAGAGTGGGAGGTATGGACCCTAAGAGAATAACAATACACCTTATCAAGCCTGTGGGTGGTCGAAGAAACAATGCAGAAGTAGATAGAGTATGGGAAGTCACTCCCGGTCCATTGCTGAAGTCGATTACATACGTGCTTGAATGCAAGTGGGGATTGGTGAGCAAGAGGCATATTGACGATTTCTTTGAGGTATTGAGGTGGAGCAAGGAATTTGGCGCTGACACGACTGAGGGCAGGCAGATAAAGCAAGGCGTCACTGGAGTGTTCGCCGGCAGCTCATTTGACCCAAAAGAGACCGTAAGAGTGAAGGACGAGACGACCGTGAGTTTAGCAAGCTACGCGGGAAGATTAAACATACAACTACTCAAGGCAACTGATTTCAACGAGAAGCTTCGTGAAAGAGGTGTTCCCAAAGATATTACAGTTCAAAAAATATGTAGAATAGCAAAGAATGAGAAGGAAGTCCGAGAAATCTTAGAAGAAATGTGGGAGAATTCCAGAGAAAGTGAAGAGATTCTTGCTAGGATTACTGAGAAAAACGAAAAAGTATATGAATTCGAGAGAATGCTTGAAGAGAAATAGCGACTGACAAAAAAATGATATGTTGCCCCAAATTACAGTGTATCAGAAGATAGGGATTTTAGATCTAGTTAACCGGGCAACCCGAATATGCAATTAATTCTTTTAGTAAGTTCTTTCCCTTCAATATCACTTCTTTTGACAACGTATTCTCTCAATCATCTTGGGCATCGCTCTGGTTTTAAGCTTTTAGGAGAGATTGGTGAGGAGAACTGAGAAGTCTATGAGTTTGAGTAGACTCTTGAGCAAATAAAATGAGCAGAGAAGATTGAGTCTTCAAATCCAAGGAAAAGGAAAAATGAGTCTTTTTTTTTAATGATTGAGAGAATGACATGCGGACTCGGGGAGAATGTACCTGAACTTAAAACACTTTATGTTTTGAGAAGATATATAGATTGAGATATATTGTGAAAAGCCCAAAATGTTTAAGGAAAAGCGCTTACATCTTAACAATGGTGATTAGTCTCTTAACTTTTTGGGAGAAATGCGCAGATGGATAATGAAGAAATTTCAAAGGATGAAGCATTGGAAAATGCTATAATAACTTCCTTAGAAAATCCTAGACACTGTCTCTATTACAGAGAGCCAAAAGATCGTACAAAGATAGCGAAGACATTGATAAATGCAAGTGAGATTTACGAATTACCTATCCATGAAAGATACGAAATCTCAATAAATGCACATGAGCAGACCCATATAATTTCAGCAAATCAAACACAGTTCAAACGTATGATGGTACTCGAAGGCATTAATCCGAGTTTAGATGTAACTCGTTTTTCATTTCCTATGAAAGTCAAGTATGATAGATCTCTTACGGACTTGAACCTGATTTATAACTCAGAAGTTGAACCTTTCCTAGAAGCTTTCGCAACGATCTATCAATGCAGGCTTCAAGCGACTCCAAACGATCTGAAAGAATACCTCTTAATTCAATTTTATAGCTCAAAGCCTTCGTTGTATGCCCTCTCTATTGACATAGAAGAAATTTTTGAGAAAATCATGGCAAAGTACGAGGGAAAGGGAAAAATGATTGTTAAAGCTTTGAACAAACAGGTTGATAAAGTCTATCTCAGCCCAGCAATATTTGGCATGATTATGAACCTCACTTTCTCGACGCCAAATATTATTAATGAAAGGATATTGGACAGGTTTCGATTAATTCGAGACATAGAAAAAATTCCAAAATGGAAAAATTTCGAAGAGATAACAGAATATTTCATAAGATATTTTCAAGAACATCATTTTTCGGTATCCTTTATGTCTCTCGGTACACCTGAGAGCATATTGAATAGTGCTTACTTTTTATCAGAGATTAAGAATGCAGATTTTGTACAGGAAACCCTCGAACCTTATATTTTTGGTTTGTTGAGCGAAATCGATACGCAATTCGGTAGGATAACTTACATTTGTGACTCTCTTGCGACACTAGAAGGGAAGAGAATAAAGAAGTGTTACATGGGAAGTGTGTCAAGAGATCTTCTTTTTTCGTCCATTGAAGTTACTATTAGAAATATAGATGAAATGCTGCAAAGTAGAGACAAGATTTACATTAAACATTTTGATTTATTAAGAGAGTTTAGGGAAGACCTTACAAAACTCAAATACATTAAAGAAAAGACTTTTAACAAATGTCTACGTGGGAAAAGTTGTATCGAAAAAACCGAATGCCCGATAAAGGGTGGATTGTGTAAAGCCATGCTAGAGGAAATATTATAACATCAAACTTGCTTCAAAAAGATCAAGAAATTTGTAAAGATCCAGTCAGTTTAGACACAATCTTTTGTTTTGTTAAATAAATATCTAGTGATTTATCTTCCTATGATAAAGTAGAGAATTATTCCACCAATTACATTAGATAACATTCCAATAATAAGCTTCATGAACAGCTTCTTCTTTAACCGCTTTTCTGATTTGTTTGATCCATACGATTTCCATGTTCTTTTACGCACGCACCTTTTTCGTTGTGTTAGTCTACGCTTTTTATGAATATTCTTATTTATCATTAAAGAAATTTTGACGATTAATAATAAATTCATTAACCTTAACCAAGCCTTTGTTTTCGTGCAAACATAACTGAAGTGTATAAGTTTATAAAGTCTGGGAACTTTTCGTCACATATGTGACCTTTGCGCACTCCTTTTAAATGACAAAAACGGAAATGAATTACAGGGATAGTTAATGATGAAAAAAGTGGAGTTGATCGGTGCTGCAAGTGTAGTGAAAAAGAATGGGAGCTATAAAATAAGTCTACCAAAAAGAGTGAGAGAAAAACTTGGAATAACGGTTCCAATTCAATATCCATTCAAGCTTTTGTTCTTTGACATAGATGAAAAAGGTGTGATTGTAATGGCCTCCGCTAAATACATAATTTCAAAGCAGTTCTTAGAAAAGATCGCAGGAGGTCCCGTTACATTGTCATTTTCTGTTTCTAGAGAACTTTATGACAAAATCATCGAAAAACGCGACTGAACTTTTGCTGCTTCTTGTTTTTGCCTTTCGTATTTCTCCAGTTCCTTTTCCAGAGTTGTGACTAACTTAACCATTTCTGACCTAGAAATATACCCTTGGACTTCCTCAAAGGTTTCCCTAAGTGGATTATAAATTTTGAAAGGTATAGTATATATACCCTCAATATAGGGATTATCGAGTATCATTTTCAATGTGTCTACCATTTCCTTGTAAAACTTTAGATCTTCCGTCACAAATGAAGTATGGAAATTAAAGGATAAATAGTTCAAAATTATAGAAGATTCTTAGACTTTGGAATATGTGGTATTAGGAAAGTGCAGATTAAGATATCAGAAAATGAAATTCACGAAAGATAACTGAGGAAAAGTTTACGATCTAATTAAAAAAATAAAGTCGAGTCTAAAAATGAAGAGTAAAATTTCCAAAGACGAAGCTTTAGAAAATGCGATAATAACTTCAGCAAAAAATCCTTGGCATTGCTTGTATCTTAAAGATGGGAAGGCAGAAATAGCGAAAACTTTCATAAATACTAACAGATTTTATCGCCTACGGACTTTGAAGACTAAATACGAACCATCAATAAGGGTACATGAATACACACATACGCAAACTTGCAAGAATATGCCCTTCAAGGCTTTTTTATTGGTGTCAAGTATTTTTGAACAGCATGGTATTGGAGAAGCCTACGCATATGAGAATTTTGATTCATTATTTATTTATAACAATGAGATTGTGCCGTTTTTAGAAGCTGAGGCGCTGATATTTCAGTTGCTTAATGTACAAACACCTAAAGATCTGAAAGAGGGAATAATCTCTCATCTTAAGGTAAATGACCCGCTTTCTATATTATTAATCTCAGACCTTGGTGAAATAATCAAGAAGTTTACAAATAAGAAAATACCGAGATTTAGGCCAGAAGACTTTGTTCCTGCAACCTATGTTATAATGTCTTTTATCAATAATTCTCCTAATTGGATCCGTGAGAGAGTATTTGACCGTTTTCGCCTTCTTCGAGACTTATCGTTCGATAAGATAAAAAAATGGAAGGATATCAATGATCTGTACACTTTCATAAATGACTATTTCTACCAGAACAATTTCAGAACTGTTGACTTAAGGCGTCCCTTCCATATAATAGCAGAAGCCAGAGTATGGGCTTCCATGAAGGATGTTTTGAATAAAATATCTACCCTTTCATCTCTCAAACCATTCATTTTCGGTTTTCTAGGGGAGGTAGATAATGCTTTCAGTCCAATAAGTTATGTCTGTGATTCTCTAAATTCATTACCTGGAAAAAAGACTTTGCCCGGAGAACAAATAGACATTTGCCATTTAGGAAAAGTCGCTCTGAAGAAAGAATTCTACACTACTCTACAAAAAAGGCAGACAGATATAGACCAGATCTTATCCAATAGACATGTTGTATCTGTGACGAAGTTAGATGTTCAATCAATGGAGAAATATAAGGACACGCTTAAACAGTTAGAAAAAATTAAGAAAAACATCTTTAAGAACTGCCCCGGGCCAGATTATTGTAAAGGAAAGGAAGAATGCAAGTTACAAGATGAAATTTGCCAGCAAGTTAAAAATCTTTTAGTAAATTAAATCCTTCCGTTCGTAATCAAATGTCTGTCATCGACTAGGCTAGTTCAGAGCTTAAAAAGTGACACTGCGTTTCCCTTACACCCTTCCTTTTCATCAGACTTTTTTTGGAAAGACAAACGTCTCGTTTCCCATAACTCCACTAAGTCCCTATCTTGTCCTCTTTCAGACATTTCTTCGTGAAGTCTTTTTGTGGCGTCAGCGAATTCTATTTGACCCAAAATCATCAATTTGATTGGATTTACAGACATGCTTAGTGTACCAGATATCATTACTTTCTGTTCCGTCTTCTCATGGGTAAGGTCCAAATTTCTTATGTATTCAAAGTCCTCGTATAGCCAACCTACAAAAACGTACAACCCGTTTATCTCACGTTCATTACACCATTTTAAGAAAGAATCATCTTTAGCAACATAAAAAAATAAAGCGTCATAGACGATTCCATGAAGTTGTTGAAGAATTAAGAACTGGTTGACTGGTAACCCTTTCGTCCTCGTGACGTTCAAGATAGTCTTTAATGATTTGACAATTGTCTCATAGTTTTTGAAAAGGGAAATGTGGAATTGTCTCAAATTATCGTATCTTGTATCCTGTTTGAATCGCCGTACAAACTCGACATGCGCAAGGTATTCTTGATAGTTTGTAATATAATCAGCGATGAATATTGTCATCTCATTTCCAGTATCCGGTACACGTATGAGACTATCAGATAGCGTGGTCACGTGAAAGGCCTCATGAAGTAGAAGAGCGTCAATTTGCTCTTCTGGTACAGTTCTTAACGAGATTGGGTTATATCGGAGGGTGATGTTTCTTTGCTCATCGATGAAAACTGCAATAGACTCCGGTTCTTCGGTCGGTTTAAGTTCAAGAGAACTATATTCTGCACCAACATCTGCAAGAGAACTCATGAATTTGAAACGGATTTGCTCTTCAGAAAGATTTGATTTTACAGGCATTTGGGAAACATGTTGCTTGAAAAATCCCTCAAAGCTCGGGGCTTGAACAGGAAGACTAGGCTCGCTAGTCTTAGGTTTTGATATAATTGATGTTCGAAGATGGGGAGGGAGTCTACCTCTATGTTGACGCATGTGTTCTGTTAAGCTACCTTCTGGAATATGCCGATGGCACCGTGGACATATTATTTTTCGTTTTGACACTTTAATTTATCCTGGGAAGAATATATGTATTACGTTGATTTCGCGGCGTCTTCTCGCCAAATTTCTATAATATCCTTTCTCCAATGAGGGCTACCTTTCTTAAGTCTTCTTCCCTCAAGGACTTTTTGTGCGAGTTCAGCAACTTCCTGTGCATCTGTGGCTTTCCACTTTCCATTTCGGATTAGCCATGCTTTCACATTCTCAGGGTTGAAGTACTCACCCGCGTCTTTTAATATCGTAAATGTCTGAATAGCAGCTTCTTTATCCCTTGGGTGAGCAATACCAGTTGACACATTTACTGTCGCAGTTAAACTCTTGAGTGCTTCGACAACAATCTTATTCGGGATCAGCTCAAGTGGTTCGGCTTTTTCAGCTCCAAGTTCTTGCGCATTCCTAGTTCTTACCCATGGCTCGACTTCTCTCATAATCCAAGGAACTACTAACATCGCGGACAGGTTCGGTATCGAGTCCAATGCATCAAGAAATTTGCTGGAAGGATAAAAAGCAATTAGGGGCAAGTTCTTGCCACTGTAGATGAACTTTCTTTCTGTTACCAAGAGGATTTCTTTGCCATTTAGTCTTACACTACCTGTTTTCATAAGTGATTTGATGGCTCCATCACCGAGGATGTCTGAAATTACGCCTCTCAGATTTCCATATCCCATAACCGCAAGAAACCCCTTATCACTCGGATATTTCAAGAACCAAAGAAACACCTTCTTAGCAGATTGAACATTAGGGCCTTCTGAGTGTATGAAATATGATTCTCTACCTGACATAATTTGATTTATACCAGAATAGTTATTTAAACTTCCCATTTTTGGGCTTTAGTCATAAGTGACACCTAACGGTTTCCCTTTCACCTTTCCTCAGTCAGCCTGCTCATTCTTCTCTTCCCTCTTCGAGGTCGCTTTCGCTAAGAGCAGATGGCAGGCTTCCCGTAATTATCTCGTTGGATTTGGGAGGTGATTGCATGCAGATAGTAAACGGCAAAGAGACAGAGGTTGTCTCGGCATTAAAGGATTTTGGCTTGTCGATGTATGAGGCGAGGATGTACTTCACGCTGTTGACCATCGGAGAAGCCAAAGTCATGGAAATAACGAGGAGGGCATCGGTTCCGCAGAGCAAGGCATACGGGGTCTTGGAGAACTTGACAGCAAAGGGCTTTGTAGAAATGAGCGGAGAAAGACCGAAAATCTACAGGGCGATGGTTCTCGAAGAGATAACGGACATCATCAAGAGAGCGAAGCAGAAAGAGATACAAGAATTGGAAGAGAGGCAAAGGGAACTCTATCAGATTCTTCAAGGCATCGCACGCTTGCATATGAAGCATAGCGAACTGAGGCTTTTCTCGCCATCATATCGACGCAACAACATCAAAGGAGGTGATAAAAATGGAGAAAAAAGAATTTGCGAAGGACTTTAGCGAGTTCTTCGTAGAAGTCAAAAAAGAGGGAATAGTGGTGACAGTGGAAGACATGACAACGCTGTACGCCATATATAGAAAGGATTTGCGGGCTGACAGGATGAACAACAAGGTAAAAGGGAACTGCAATGGAATTAGCGCAAACAGCAACAAATCGAACGAAGACCCCGGGAAAGAGCCTGCGAGTGAAAGACAGAAGTGCTACCTGATGGACTTGGCGTACAAGAAGGGCTTGTGCATAACGCAGAGAGAACTTGACAGAATGACAAGGGAGCAGGCAAGCAAGACGATAGATACTTTGCTTGAGGGGGATTAAGTTCCCCTCTTTTTCCACATCTATACTCTATAGATAGACAGAATCAGGATTGCACAAGTAGCGTTACGTTAGAAGGTGATGAGAATGACAATATATCGTTGATATGTTCAGATGTTCACTTGTTCGAGTTTGTGGATACATTCCTTGGCATCATTCAATAGTTGAGTGGCTCTTCCTTTTTGTTTCTGATGCCTGTAAGCAACTCCTCCCCTCTCAGGATGCACTAGTTTATTTCTCTCTATTATAGTCGTTCTCATTTTGTTGTAAGTATCTTCGTCTACTATGTTCATGACCCTGAGGATAAAAGTCATAGTGTTGACGGACATATTTTTGAAGATATCTTCATAACTAGGTATATTCATTGCTCTGGCTTTAAGAACTCTCGCTCCGAAGTACTCAAAATAACTAACGGCTACTGCGAAACCAGAAAACCAATCTTCATTTTGTATGGCTTTGTTTATTTCATCATCTGGATTTATAACAGTTAAAGATGAACTCAGATTAGTACTCATTTTCATCACCTCTCATTTTCTTTGTAGCATCTTATGTCGAATCACAGCAATATATTTTTTGATTGGAAACTACCACTCTTCATCTGTTCGCTTGATGTTCCCAAGTTGCGCCGATTTGAGGTCTTGTTCGGTCACCTTGTCGTTCAGCGCTCGAATCGCCTGAATAACGCCATCAGTATAAGAAGTTACTAAGCCTCGCCTCCGCCAATCTATTAACCATTTGGCTGGTTCGCCTTCGACTATCATGTTTATCCTGATTCGGGCTTTCTCTTTAGCTTTTTCTAAGACTGCTTTCATTATGCTTCTCTCTCCGGAACTTCCTCTTCAATCACTTCTTCTTCCAGAGGTTCAGGTAGTATCTCCGTCAGTGGATTCGCTTCAACCGGCTCTTTAACTTCTGGCTCCAATGGCTCTATCTGGTCGAGTACTTGCTCCAAGCCTTCCATTTGCTCGGATTCTATTTCAACAGGCTCTTCTAGCGGAGCAATTTCGTTGAGTACCCTCTCTATGACCAGCTGTTCTAGCAATTCGCGGTCTCTCTGCTCCAAAGTCTCATTCGGTTTTAATTGTTGCTCAGCTTCATCTCCTTGTTCTCTGAGCCATTCGAGGTCGTCTTCAGGCTCGAACAATTCTGTTTCACTTAGCAGCCCTTCAGTTTCTTTGGTCTTTTCTGTTGACGCGTCTACCTCGGTTTTTTGCTCTGCCAGTATTTCTGGCTGAGCTTCGTAGAGCTTTGTTTCTTCGGAATTTTTGTCATTCATTTCGTAAGATTCGCTGTCTTCGGTTTTCGGTTCATCGGGTTCTGATTCCTGCTCCAATTTTTCGGACAATGCGCTTTCGATTTTTTCTTGTTCGGGTATGTCTGAGTTTTCAACCGCTTCGCTTTTCTCCTTGAGGACTTCTTGCGATTCTTCAAACTCTGTCTCCATCCTTTCGAGGATTTTCTGCTCCAGTTTCTCGTCGAACCGCTTCTCTAACTGCTTTAACATCTCTTCTATATCCGGCTCTACGCGGGTTCTCGGTTCGGTGTACCTATGCATCTTGTGCAAGGGAGGCGGACTGCTTCTGGCAATGTTCTGCTTGGGTTGCGGGCGATAGGGTGGTGCTGGTTGGTAGTGGATTCTTGGCAGGCGTGCTGTATTGGATTTGTAGCTTGGTGGTTGGGGCGAGTAGCCTTGTCTGCGGCTCGGGGAATATAATGATCTTGATTTATAGCCTCGCCGCATTCTCGTTCCTTTATGGCCGTGCGGTTTGTAGGGATTGCTCTGGTTGTATAGATTTAGTATGCTGTAAGGCTCTCTCGGTGCGTACTTTTTGCCCACGCTGCGATCTCCAGCTTTTGACCTATATCCGACCAATTCGTTTATTCTCCTTTTTTCCTTCTTTATTTACAGAATATGAACTTGAATCGGGCTTGTTTCTCTTGATGGACTTTTTTCCAGAATTATTCATACTATAATTAGCCTTCAGCATGCGAAGGTAGTCTGTCACGTTGTATATCTCGACCCCTTCTGGTAGCGCATCTGTCAGCTGAAGGTCTGCTTTGTCATCAGTGATTATGACAAGTTCATTCACTTCCTCTAATGCTTTCAATTTGGTTTGTATATCTACGCCAGTACCTAGCTCGACTTCTATAGCGACCTTTTTGCTGTCGATGATTGTTAGAACGTCGATTCTTCTTCCGTTTCCGATAGATTTCTCGATAAAAGTCGGGTAGCCCGCTTTCTTAAAGGTGTAGGCAATCAGCACCGTGATTAATTGATGATGGAATCCCATGTGGCCCGTATGCCGCCAGAGCCTTACATCGTGTCCAACGTTTCCAAGCAGATTAATGGCAAGATTTGTGAGTACGAGGAATCTCACTGGTCTATAGCCCCCGAGAATTTCATCGACTTCCATCACAAGACCCTTCTGGACAAGTTCATCTTTTGCTGATGTCGCTCTTCTACCAGAAAATTTTAGGTCGTTGTACCTAGCTGCTAGACCCTTGAACGGATGGCTGTTAACTTCGATTAGGAGAGACCAGGCATCGTCCGATAGTTGTGGCAAAACGACTTTTGGCTTCTGTTCTTCTTCTGGCTGTTTAGGAGTCTTTGGAAGATATTCCCCAAAAGTCGAATTTAGGCGCTCTAGTACTTCTTCATCAGTTACATTCCTCTCAACCGGATAATCAGGTGTTTCTATGAGAAAAGGCTCTGTATAACCGTCTGACATGCGAACTATCCACTGAGCCCGCTTCAGTTTGTGGATGCAGTCTGTAAGCTCTTCATCTAGCCCGATAGCTTCGGCAATAGTAGCGACATCCAACCCGCTCGACAGGTTGCCGACTATCTTAATGAGAGTGTTGCTATGGACTGTATTCATTACCTGTGATGGCTGTTGTGACGCTAGGACAAGCCCTGTTCCAAAGTCCCTAAATTGAGACGGAAAAATGCTTATGATGGGTGTGCCCATCTCTATTGCTGTTTGGCGAAATTCTTTCGATCTGTCAAAAATTCGATGGCACTCATCCACGAATATGACGTGGCGTAGCTCCTCTCCACGCTGGTCTTGATACAAGCGGTAAAAGTAAATCCAGCTTAAGATTACCTCTACAAGCCAGTTCGCTTCTGCTGGTCTTAGACCATGCAACTCAATAATGCAGGGCTGTTCGCAAATTTTCTCTAACGGGATTCCATCTAAAACATTGAAATTATTGCCGAAAATAGAAACTAGGGTCTGAATGCGATTTTCTACAGAGTCGTGATACTCTGATTTTCTTCTGGTACTTTCGGTCGTTTGGGCTATGGAAGCGTAGAGGTGTTGAATGGTAGGTAGCGCGCCTGTTTCTTCATATCGGTCATACAGACTGTCTAGGTGTTGTTGAAGGTACGAACTACTGGCTATGAACCAACCGAATGAGTATCCCATTATTTGTGACAGATTCGCCCACCAATCTTTAATAGGCATGCCAGGAGGTGGACGCAAAGGATTCCAAGGAAAATTGTTCCAAGGTACTACAACTAGTTCTTTGAATTGCCTGAGCAGAGCGCGACCATCTTTTTTCATATCAAAGAAAAGAAACGGAATGCTCTCATGGATGAGTTGGTCTTGGATGCGGAAGAGGACAGTACTTTTCGAGTGGCCTGTTTGAGCGTACAGTGCGCAATGACGAACCATGAAACGTTTGTTAATTTTAAAAAAGCCAACAGAGATATCTCCTTGAAAGATCGTACCTATCTCAATATCTCCAGCCACATCGTCTTGTGAAGGGGCAACAATAACAGGTCTATCAGACTGCCACAATTGGGGCTCGTAGATTCCAAGGATGGATTCTATTTCGCTTCTCAGGTCTTCCTTTAGGTCAATGTCACTTTCCAGCGTATAGACTTGTAACATTTTCTCCATAGAGTCTTTGTTCACATACGTGGATAGTTTTTCGATAGTTTCCCTTGTATTCTCAACCCATTCATCCTGCAATGCTCATTACCTCTTAATCTTGTGAGAAGAGTTTTGCTCCTATCAAAACGAATAATATCAGAACGAGTCCCACGACCATGAGTTGGATTTGCCAAGGCATATTGTATCTCTGTAGAATCTCAATAAACCATGAGATTATTCCAAATCCAAAAGCGAATAATCCGATTAGTAGTGCGGCCGTAGCTATGGAGTTAAGTTTCTCCTTAAATGGCATGCCTCTAATTCCTCCTTTCAGCGAGGTAGTTTCTAAGTTCGATGTCGAATTGAATTACATCATCGTCTTGACCAAACACCTGACGATAGGCTCCAATTGCTTCTAAGCCACTGTCAGTGATGCGTACTTCTGAAAATATGGAAAATCCACGCTTCATTATCAATCTGAGAGCCAATAGGTGGTTTCGCGCATTCACAACATCATCTTTAATCATCCTCGTAATCTTCGAAATTGTTCTTACGTCTTGGACCTCGTTCGCTAACGCCACCAAAACTTTGTAGGCTTGTTTTGTTAAGGGGATCACGTTCCTTAGACAGTTGACGCACAAGTTTGTGTTTTGATAAGAAATTGCACAGGAATCGCAGAGCTTTCTACCACATTCCTGACAAATGATGAATTCTTCTTCAATCCTGCGACCGCATGTATCGCACGTTAATACTTTAAACTCCCTCTCTATTCCACCGGTAGGTGAGGAATAGATGGTCCTACCTCCAAGATGTCCAGGTCTTTCAGCCACCCTTCGCTCATCCAAAATGATGTTTCTATTGGATTCGAGTTGGCCTAGTCTGTTCTCAATACTGTTAAGCCTTGTATCGAAATGTGCGAGCATCTGTTCCAAAGATTGTACAACTCGATCTAACCTCTCGTTGTCTCCATTTGTCATTGATTATCCCATCTTCAACTTTCAGGACCAATAGTTCCTGACAACTTTTGGTTCGTCTGATCTACGTCCTGTTGTTATCTTTTTTCGAAGCCTAGAGAAAATTGATTGGCGAGAAATCTCTGACGTTGCTTTACCAGTTTGAAGCTGTTCTATCTTCTCCTGTTTTCTTAACCATCCTTCAAAGTTGCAAACTGAACAGGCGTCCCTTCTAGCCACATTAAGTTTTCTCAACTCGAACTTGCTGTCATAGATAATTAAGTTGTGTTCAATAGTTTCTCCTTGAAGCATTCTGAGTGCTACTCTACTTAACAACAATGCTGGTATCGAGATATCTATCCACAACCCTTGTTGCTCATGTAGTTCATCCTCTGAAAGGTTGTATCTCGCAACAGCTTCTTTATCCACAAAGTATGATTCCGATGTTAGGCTGAACAGACAGTTGAAGCAGGCTGACTTGCCAGGGTTAACTGCAAGAACGTAGCCACCAGAAGCCTTTTCATAAATCCCTCCATAAACCGCCGGAATTCCCTTCTCGATGGAGAGTTTGTTTAGAATGTTGTTAACCTTTGGACTGCCGCTTGAGCCTATAATCAAATTGGAGCGCGTAGCCAGTTTTTCCAGCTTTTGAATGTCTTTAGTAACATCAAATTCGTAAGTCTCGATTATCGCAAAGGGATTGTGGGATTCGATTGTTTCTTTGCAGATATTCGTTTTTGATCTACCGATCCCACTAAGTCTGCCTTCGTGACGAATAACATTAACAACTTCGAGTTTTTCATTGTCAACAAGCATTACTCTGCCTAAGCCTGTGCATCCAAGATATTTCGCTATTACCGAACCACCGCTGCCTACGCCTATGATTAGGGCTGTCTTTTGAGACAAGATGTCATGATGAGTTATCTTCGATATCCTGTTTAGCAATCTCTCCTCAGTCACCGAAGCATCATCGGGAAAACGCAGTATTTGACATGGGATTTCTTTGAATTCATTGCTGTCTTCAGCTAAATCCCAGAATCTGAAGCCCTGTTTTGTTGCAAGCATTATTGTATACCAAGGCCTTTCACCGTTCTTCACTTCTTGGAGCTGACGGAGATCTCCTATACTCGGGTTTGGGAAGGTTTTCCATGGATGGAGGTGGTACTCGCCCAATAGCCTTATTTCAGGGTCTATCCCTTGCATCTCTTTCTTTTTCTGAGTGGCATATTCATTGTCACCCGAGAAACTTGCTGGAAACCTTCTTGCCTTAGGGCCACCATCTACGAAGTTACTTATTTCGGCAATCATATTGGGCAGATGCACTTTGCCAAAAAGGTAGCCACCAGACTCCAAGTTCCTTACAGACCATTGTAGCGCATCTTTGCGTATCTTGCGAAACTCCTTTCTATGAATTAACACCTTATTTGGATGGATCATTTACATGCCTCCGCTGTAGAATTCTTCTAAGAAACGGATGGTTGTCAAGTAGACTGCGTAGGCTGTCCATTCGGGGTTCCATTCATTCTTTTCGTAACAGATCTCTCCGTCCTCGTGGATGTGTAGGTTAACGCATGGCAACTGAGGCTGGAGAACATACACTTTCATCTTTAGGTAGGGATGAGCTTCATTATAGACAAGCCTAACATCAGCGTGATAGTGTCCGTGAACTGAAAGGGGACCTCGCCACACTAACTTGTCTGTTTCGTCGTCCTGGTAGAGAAAGAAGAAGGGAGCATGCCTATTCATTTGTAGTGTTTCCAGTCTGATCCTCTGCCTTCCCTCTGGAGTCATGTACCAATGGCTCAACCTTCTCCTTCCTCCTTTTCAGGATAAGACGTATTGCTACAATCAAGGAACCGGCTGGTGTGATTGTGGGGAATTGAGAAATCTCGGTCTGGAGCTCTCGATTCATGGATTCTGATTCATCAGGGAAGAGCATCGAGAATTTCTGTGATGGATAGTTTTTCGGGTATGTTATTATAGCATCTCCTAAGCCGTCAATTTCTCCTTTCAAAAGCATCACATCATTGTCGTCTACGTAAAGCTCAAAGTCTGGAAAGTATCTTTTCATTTCCATTAGTTCAAGCCTTAGTCTTTGTGTGACTTCTGGCAAATTGTACCAATGTCTGGGTTCCTGTATCCCGGAATCTTCAGAAAGAGAAGAGGATGAAGGAAGTTCTTCCCTTCTCCTCCACGGCAGTCTTATCCACCAAGTTGTCCTTTTGACTTCTGTTGCATCTGGCGATAGCTGTGCCAAAGTGTCTCCGCGTGAGCCATCGTACACTTTTCCACTAGTTGGGCTTACATATACGTGGTCTGTAGGCAGTCTCTCGCTCGATCCACCTTCCAGCTCAACCCTGTTGTCATTCAACAAGGCTGACGGAACTACTCTTCTCAAGACCAACTTTTTCACCTCTCCTTGAGCTTAAGTGTGCCCTTAGCATACTGTAGTGTGCTAATATCACACCACGTATATTGTTCCAGTCCCACTATATAAATATTGCGGAAAAACCGCACCAAAGTATTTATATTTCACACTTAAACAATTATTGGGTGAACCGCATGATGCCGTTAAGTAGGAGTGAAGCAGAGATCATAAACTACCTCTATCAACATAGACGAGAGCCCAGATATGCTGCAGAGATTGCAAGAGAGCTGGGAATAAAGAAAAGAACGGTATACGATAGCTTGGACTCTCTAGAGAAAAAAGAAATAGTCCAAAAGCAGTTAAGAGGCAAAATGAAATTCTATACTTTGGATGATAAATGGATGGAAATTGCAGAGGCAGCGAAATTACCAATTGCTGAAACCGATGAAGCGACTCTAACCTTCAAGAAGGAAGGTCAAGATAGCACGCAGGTTAAAAAGTTTATCGTGCAGTTGGAGAATTTCTTACCTCTGGCTTATAGAGTATTTCCTGGACCTACCATAGAAAAGCTGAAAGAGGCATTAGCGACTATGAAAGAATTAATGGAGGAGAAATAGGCAAAATAGGTGTTTGGAACTGTGAATCATTCGATAAAAGGTAGAGTTTACCATTTATTCCCTGCTCAATGGGAAATGGAAACAGATTTCATTATCCTTGATTTAGATCAATTGCGTCTAGCATCTCAGGAGGAAGGTGACCGTTTTTGGTTTACCTTTTCTTTAATTTTTCATGAAATGATACATTCGGGTCTCAAAGAACCTGGTGTATTTCTCAATGTCCGTCGGTTCTCAGCGTTAAGCATTCGTGATATGATCAAGACCGGCGTGACGGCGGGTATCGATCTGGGCAGAATCAAGGAAATGATATTACAACGAGAAGTTGCTTGCGACAATTTGTACCTTTCATCTCTTAGTCTCATTGAAGTCTTAAACGTGCATGTAACAGAAATGATCGTTGAAGCAATAATCGATTCTACCTTTTTAAAAGAGGCTTTCCGTGAAGCTATGGGCAAAATAGTGGATGAATTGATTCGAGAACGGTTCAAGGAATATGTGAAAAAAGTGAAAAGGATGACCGCAGAACTGTCAGGAACCCCTGTAGAGGATATCCCTGACAAATTTGTGAGAGAAAAAGTGAAGGATTCGTGGCCAAGACCTCCACCTTCGTTTGAAGAAGATCTTGTTAGAACTGGTGGAGAACTTATGGTCTACTGGATGAAGGGATTGTGCATGTCTTTTGATGACGCGATACTAGATAGAGATGTCAACGTTAGAGAAATTTACAGTAGACTGGAATCTCTAGGGGAGATAGGATTTAAATTATGCATTGCTTCCTTGGACATCCCTCTACTTCGAGAACACAATAATCTCCTTTTTAATGTAGATGACGGGATGAATCCCACAAAAAGGCTCAGACTACTTGAAGATACATTATACGATATTAAGAGCAAAAAAGCGGAAAGAATAGAAAAACTCAGTGTGAAAGAGATCAGTGATTATGTAGTGGAGCAATCAGGGATTGACGTATTAGATCGAAAGACCGCACTAAAGGAGTTGGTAGAAGCTGGAGTTATCGACTATTCGTATATCGAGTTACAGGAAGCTGAGACGAGAGAACAAGATCTAGAGCAGAGATGGCGAGCCCAAGTTCGGAAAAGTATAGAATGGGGGCAGAAAATGCGGGAATCCAAGGCTACGTTAGAGGAGGCGTTGCAGTCTATGGTTAGTTTCTTTAATGTTGATCGTCCTATGGGAGTTGTCTCTAACGGAATTTTCAATTTTCTGGTGGTGAGCAGGTCTGAGCAGTGGAAGTACAAATGGTGCCTCAATGAACTGAAAAAACAAGTCGTCAGCGGCATGGAGGTTTCGAATCCTTTAGATGGGGGTTGTTTCAAAGCATCGAAACGTCTCAGAAAGAAAGTTGAGCGAGCCACAACCCTAGCTAGAAGGTTTGAACTTATACCAGTTCCCGAATGGTTGCTAGAAAGATTCAGAGAAACCTCTAAACAGATTGGGAGGCAGCTCTTTTGAGATTAAGACAATTTTTGTTCCACAATAACCCATATTTCGTTGGGATCATCGAGGCTATACTCTTTGATTTAAGTGGTACACTTGTCGATGACCTCTACGCAGTTTACATGGGTTTTCTAGATCTCTGTAAGACTTCTGACAAGATTCCTCTGCCGCTAAGCCAATTTAGAAAAGAGTTTAGGCTCCCTTATGCAGAATTCCTTAAGGAGAAACAGTTTGATAATATCAGATACGCTATTGACTTTTGGAAGGCGTGTTACGCGCACTATGGAGATTCCATAAGTCTATTCAGCGATGTGAAACCTGCGCTGGAGTTGCTTCAAGAATTTAGTAATGTGAAGCTAGGAGTCGTATCACAAACTCCAGAGGACCTGATAAAGATGAACTTGGAAAGATTTGATATTCGGGAGTTCTTTTATGAACGCGCCATTATTTGCGATAAATGGAAGCCTGGCCCTGAAGGGTTGCTCTTATCTATCGACAAACTCCAAGTCAATTATCATGCAATAATAATTTACGTAGGAGATATGAGAGAAGACATGTACGCTGCGTGGAGTGCAAATCGCGTTACGGAGCCGAGAGGATTGAAGATCTTGCCAGTTGGGGTATACCGAGACAACGGCAGCTTTCATGATCTAGAGACCCTCAAATATGGCAATCCAATATGTATCATCAAAAATCTAACCGAACTTATTCCGCTGGTTCAAGTATCGGAGGCCCCTCTAACAGCCAAAATTTGAGGATAGACATCTGCCATAGATTAATCTTTTTCTATACTACTTTCGAGACCGCGACATATCTTTTCTAATTCTTCTTTTGGCAACAACGCTAGTTGACTTAGTGATCTATCTGGTTCTTGTCTTAACATTTCACAGTATCGCAAGATTACGAAGATAAGCATTTTTCTCTCTATGTCTGTAGAAAGCTTGCACCAATCATCAAAAATTCTATCATATGTTTTATTCAATTCTGTCACGAATACACCTGTATTTTTATTAGTGACTGGATAATAAAAATAGTCTTTTCATCACCTTGAGTGGTGTTTTTCTCGACACCACTATGTTTTCTTTACTTATTGTATCAACATTTTATATCTCCAGGTGACTTAAAGCGGCGTAATTAATAGGAGGTCAAATCTTTGAAAGAATATTTGAATATTTCTGTGAATATTTCCTCTGTTCTAAGGCATCTATCACAATGATCCTCTATTCCAGAAACCTTTTGCATACAACTGTCAACTACCCTCTTTAACAGAGACATTCAGTTGCCTTATTCAAATTTAGATTCTATTTTTTATCTTTAGACTATCAGATATTTTCTTATCACTTCATAAGCCAGATCAGATTTGTTCTGGAGGAACCCCTTCAGGTATATGGGTTCTGTAATATTTTAGTCCATGCTTTTGGATTCTATTGATTACGTGAGGATATAGGATTAATTCCTCGATTTCTATTTCCCTAGCCAACTCTGAGCTCATCATTCCAAGTTTTTTTATAAGCGCGTCAAGATTCTCCTTTGGCGAGAATGACGCCATTATGGAAGGATGACAGCTCACATTAGCTTCTATCAATTTCTCAAGTGATTTCAGTTGCAATCTAAAACCTTCTGGCTTTGCCCCTGTTAACATAGAAAACTCCTCTTCATTGCATCCTTTCAGTGAAACCCTTACATGGATAAAATCGTACTTTGAAAGTCCTTTGGCATAGCTTTCATCATAGGCTATCGGTATCCCATTGGTTCCAAGAATGAATCTGTATCCTCTATCTTCAAGTCTGTCAAGAAGCTGAAGTAAGTGAGGCTTTCCGATAGTCGGTTCTCCACCACTAACATTTAACTGCTCCAAACCACGTCCCTTGGCTAAGGTGACTAAGCTATGGGCGATTTCATCAGGAGCATAAAATCTCCCAATTTCAGCAGGCCTATTTATTACTTGGTCAGAAACCCAGCAAAATTTGCACAGTAATCCGCAACCAACACAGTCAGCGATAATAGTTCCACCGTACCATCTTGCTGGTCTGATCCGATAATACTTTTTTTCCTGCCCTTTCGAGCCCTCACGAACAACAAGTTTTTCTATGGCTAGATGCCTTTGAACTGCATCGTACGACAAGCGAAAGACCTCCACTTATTAATATCTTAAACTATTATTTCTAGTAAAGGTAGTTGTATGCCACCCCATCAAAAGCTGCTTTATCCCTACCCGTTCTACGATGAGGTACACATAGATATACGAATATAAGTAAGAATGGACGAAAAGATGATTAGGGAAATGAGCACATGGCTACCGCGCCGCCAAATTTCGACAAACAGCTGCAAAATTATGTCAATGACTTAGAGCGAGCTAATACTGAAGCCAGCAAAGCTTATCTTTTCCTAGAATTTTCAAGAAATGTATTCAAGCAAATTAATGTAGACTATCTTGAAAATTTGTTTCCGCTCCTTGAGAAATACCTTACCGTAAAATCTAAGACGCTTGTTGTGAAAGGTCGGATTGACGCATTTCTAGGAAATCTCATTGTTGAATTCAAGAAAAGTCTAGATAGGAAAAGCTTAGAAGAAGCCCAGTCTGAACTGCGACGTTATATCTCGATACTTTGGACTGAACAGAAAAAACGTAGAGTATCCTACGTTGCCATAGCAACTGATGGTGTTAATTTTGTTAGCTATAGGCCAAGAACTGCTGTAGAAGAGGGCGAGGTTATTCCAGATGATGTACAACTTGACCAAATTGACAAGATAGATCTCGTGAAGACTAAACTTGGTGCGGCTTTTGTTTGGCTTGACAGATATATGCTTACAGAAGTTCTGAGACCTGCGACTGGTGAGGCTTTTTCTAATGAATTTGGATTAGACAAACCGGCATTCCGTGAGGCTGAGGCGCTCCTTAAACAAGCTTGGAAAGACCATAAAGAGACAGTTCTTTATGACCAGTGGGCTGGCTTTCTACGCATAGTCTATGGATCGAGTGTTGACAGTGAGGATTTATTCATAAAGCATTCATACTTGGCCACATTGGCTAAGCTACTAGCCTATTCTGCTTTTTCAGGTGGAGCACTTCCAGTCTCTTCTGAACAAATATCTGAAATTCTTGAAGGAAGAGTCTTTGAGAAGTGGAATGTTCATAATTTTCTTGAAGAAGATTTCTTCTCTTGGGTTGCGGGCAGTGAACTTGGTCTCAAGGCGGCTAGTATGCTGTTGGAGCGACTTGCATCTTATGACTTATCCACTATAGATGAAGACATTTTGAAATCGCTTTACCAGGAATTGGTTGACCCTCAGGCTAGACATGATCTCGGTGAATATTACACCCCAGACTGGTTAGCCGAATTTATGGTTAAGGAAGTCATAGGAAAAGATCCAACTAAAACGATACTCGACCCAGCGTGCGGTTCAGGAACGTTTTTAGCTGCAAGTATTCGTAAAAAGAAAGATTTACTAGGCAGGAAAAAACCTTACGAGCAACTTGAACTCATACTTAATTCAGTAAGAGGTGTAGATGTACATCCTCTCGCCGTCATATTGTCACGAGCAAACTTCTTGACAGCACTGGGTACAGACCTTCTTTCGGCAAGACGAGGCTCAATATCGGTGCCAGTACACCTAGCAGATTCAATTCGCCTACCAGATTTAGATGTCGTTTTATATGGTAGTGTTCGTTCTTTTAAAATAGAAGCAGAGAGAAAAATCCTTCGACTCCCACTTGAGATTGCAGAAGACCCAGACTTAACTGACAGGGTAGTCGATGCACTAAAGGAATACGCCAGAACAATCGCGAACGGTGAGAAACCGCAGCTAGAGGATTTTGAGAATCTACTCTCACAAAAAGTAAAAAGTAAGCTTGGTAAGAACATATCAAAAGTGCTACTAGAAACTGCCAAAACGATGGCTGTGTTGATAAAAGAGAACAAAGATACAGTCTGGGCATTTATTCTCAAGAACATCTACAAACCTTTGTTTCTGAAAAATCAAAAATTCGATATAGTTATCGGAAATCCGCCTTGGCTCTCGTACAGATATGTCGAGAGTATTGATTACCAGAGATTTCTTAAAGATTTAATCCTCAAAGAGTACAATTTACTAGGTTCAGAAAGAGCTGAACTAATAACTCAGATGGAACTTGCTACATTGTTTTTCTCACGGGTATCAGACCTTTACCTTGCCAAAGACGGCACAGTCTCGTTCGTCATGCCGCGAAGTGTTTTCGTAAGTGATCAACATCATAATTTTAGGAAAGGAGTTTTCACTCCTAAAATGAAAGTGGTGGAAGTTTTCGATCTAGAAGACGTTGACCCGTTATTTCGAGTACCTAGCTGTGTAATAACTGCGAAAAAAGGTGCGAATCGATACCCCATTGATGCGATTGCTTTCGAGGGAGCTCTCACACAAAAGAATGCTAAACTCGCTGAAGCAATGAAATCCCTGACGCAAACTGAGAAGAAATTCGAGTACTATGAAATCGGACAGAGGTCGTTTCTCGAAAGTCAAGAATTTGCGAAAGTGCTAAAAACGATCGAAAAAGGCCAACGAAGCCCTTACTACGAAAAATTTACCCAAGGAGCTACTATTGTTCCGCATTCCATTTGGTTTGTTGAGCCAGTCGCCCATCCCAAGCTCGGAATTGATCCGACAAAACCTAGACTGAAAACTTCTCAAAGAGCCATTGAAAAGGCAAAGAAACAATATGCAGACGTCAGCATAGAAGGAGAAGTGGAGTCAAAGTTCCTATATCAGGTTGCCACTGGCTCAGAATTAGCACCTTTCTGTACAGCAACGCTCCAAATCGCGGTCCTTCCAGTTGAACCGACTGGTGATAAGTATCATTTGGTGAGGTCAAATGAAGCACAAAGGAAAGGCTATTCTGGGTTGAAGAATTGGCTAGTGAATGCCGAGAGGGTCTGGAAGGAGAAACGCAGGGAAAAAGCAAACAAGATGGATCTCTATCAAAGGCTTGATTATGCACGGGGTCTGAGCGGTCAGAGTTCTAAAGCAAAATTCAAAGTTCTCTACAACAAATCTGGAACGTACCTAGTGTCATGCGTCATTGAGAACCGAAGAACGAAATTGAAACTAGATTCCTCTGAAATTGGGGTTTCTGGAGTAAGCGCAGATGACACGGCCTATTCCTTTGACACAAACGAGCTGGATGAAGCTTTGTTTGTTGCAGCTATGCTTAATGCTCCGATAGTTGATTCGCTGATAAAACCGATGCAGAGTCGTGGACAGTGGGGAGAGAGGGACATTCACAAGAAAGTGTTAGAACTGCCGTTACCAAAGTTTAACCGCAACAATAGGGAACATCTGGAGCTCGTTGATTTGGCTAAGCAGGCACAGATAAAGGCCGCGAAACTTGCCCCAGAGCTTGAGAAGAAATACACAGGTATAGGAAAAATTCGACAATTAGTCAAGGTAGAGATCGCAGAAGAATTACTCAAAATAGACAAAATAGTTAGGGAGCTAATTGTTCAGACTGGAAGTCTTCCAAATAGTCTTAGCGACTATGTTAAGAAATCTTAATCGAACAATTGCACTCTCTCTTTTTACACAGGTTGATTAATTCTCTATTTTCCTATGCCTAATATAGAACGGTTCAGGATACCAATAGGGACTAAAAATGTAAGAATAAGCCCTCGGCAGTCTCGTTATCAGTTTTGAACTAGGATGCAATGTCACTTCTTTAAATCTCTGCATCTCTGTCTCGCTCATCGCTGCCATTATGAAATATGTGCCTACGTTACGCACTTCAGGCGGTATACTGGTCGAGTACTGAGTGATGAGGATGAATCCGACGCCTCTCTTACCAAGCTCGTTAACGCAGTATACGATGTTTTTTGCTTTCAAGAGCCTCGTCTCGTCTAACACAACCAATTGCTTCAACTCATTCGTCTCAGGCCAAGCAGATGCTTCTTCGTATATCACTTGCATATCGTTTGTGATGTCCGCTTTCCCTTTGGTGAAAACAACTTTCAATAAATCGTTCGGCTTCAATCTATTCGCTAAAGTTCCATGTGGGTCGAAGACGACTACTTTGATTCCATTGGCTAATGCCTCTTGGATGAGAATCAAAGAAAAGAAAGATTTTCCTACCCGGGTTTTTCCGTAGATGATTCCGTGTCCCGTGAGAACGTCTAGGGGAAAATACACTCTACGTTTTGTCACTTTCTTCTTTATTATCGACGAGACAACGTAGCCGAGAAAAGCCGACTTCTGTTTCGGAATGCTCACCTCTTCTGTGGGTATGTGTATCTGCTCTTCTATCGGCTCCTCCGTCGGCAGTTCTAACGCTGAAGTAAACATCTTCCTTAACACGCCGGCAACATCTTTGTCGCAGTCAAAGCCTGCGCAATCTTTCGATAATGCTATGCCGTAGTATTTCCTTATCTCGTCCCAGTTAAGAAAGAACTCGGGATTGAAAACTACGAGCGGGTCGTTGACATCGGTGCAGTTGACAAAATACGTTTCGTTGGCTTCTATTTTTGCAGCCCTCTTCCTTGCCTGAATCTCGTTAACGGTCTGCTTAAAGTTCTCATTCGGATTTGTGTATACGTAGAAGAATAGCGCCACGGCAAAGAGATTCTCCTTTATGAGAAAGTAGTTCTTCAGGTGTTCTTGCATCTGTTGCTCTATGCCCTTGGTAGCGTCTAGGAAATATCTGGCATGGTCCTGCTCTTCCTTCATCTGTTTTGGCAGAAAATTCGGAAACGGGCCGCCGAGTATACTCGACGTTTGCTGAAGATCCGTCTTAAGGTTGTCAGCCTTATCCTTGTGGTATTCGTAATTTCTCTTAGCCCAGTTTAGTCTTCCTTGCAATTCCTCGGGAATGTCCGGCTCAAGTTTGAACGGTATTCTGTTTATTGTCACGAACACGGCTTTGAACATCGGGCTTCTAGAAAGATGGTCTAGCAGTACGGGAGCAGCCTTCCAGTGAACGTCTCCGCCAAAGCTCAGACCGAACTTCTTGACAAAACTCTCCCTATCCGTGATTTCCTTAGCAACCAAGCACGCCACACCGATGTACTTACCGTCCCTCTCCAAGACTCCAACAGAGAGCTCATCATTCCAATAAGTGTTGAACGGCTTTTGATACGCTTGGAACCCATATGCTTGTATACTTAGATTCTTGTCTGCGCCTGCTCCTTTGTTCCCGCTCCAGCTTCCCTTTCCATATCTCTGCTCATACGCCCATCTGTGCCATCTGTCAGAATCGGTCAAGTGATTTTCAGCCATCTGATCGCCTCTTAAGCCTGTAGAGAACTGTTCTATCGGTTTCTATCCTTTCAACCAGCCCGTCAGCGACCATCTTGCTGAGATGTTTGGAAAGCGTTGGAGCTGTAATTTGCGTTGCCTCCAAAAGTTCGGAAAAACTCATTGTCTCGACTTTTGACAAGGCTTCTTTGATTAAGTCAGGAATGGCTTTTACTTTTACATCGGTTGGTTCTTTAGTAAAAGCTGTAGCAGGCACGGATTTTGAGATTTCTTTTAACTTAGAAAGCGCACTATTGAATTGTTGAAGAGCTATTCTAATCTCTGTTAGTTCCTTTAGAAGCTTGAGATGTTCTTCTTCATTCATTTTCATGAATTTACTAAAGCCAGCAGAATTGAAGAATTCTTTACTAAACTCTTCGGGTTCATCTTTTTCAAACAATCTCCTCATGTTTGCCACCGAAATCTTGATCCCTTTATCTTAAAATTGTGCTATGTTTCGAGTGAGAGAAAACAATCATGGAAACTATTCTTTCTCTCCTCTTGCTTACCTCTCCCTGCTTTTGTTTCTCTCTTCTCTTTCTTTCGAAATCTTATCTAACGCTTCTTTATAGGTGCAAGGCTTCCATTCCCTGTCCTGTGCGGCACCGTTTTCAAGCAACTCATCTATGTCTATGTATCCCCACTCAGCAAGCTCGTCGTTGTTGAGATTTGCATAGCCAAAAGCAAGGTTCTTCCTTTTGTCTAGTTCAGCGATGAGCCAATAGAATCCAACTTCCTTGATCTCATACATTTGATAGATTGTCTTCTTTTCACACGGTATGTTTTCGATTGCATAGAGCTTAGGTATCCTTTCTTTTGATTTTTCATTCATTTAATCACAAAAATGGAATACAAAAGTTGTAGAAAGAGGATTATCGATGCGGAACGATTCCGTTATTGCTAAATAATTTCATCTGTCTTTCTATGTTTTCTTCTCGCAATTATCGTTCACCCATACATCAACAACTGAACCACACCTTTCACAGAGTGCTAAATCATTATGCCAGATAATTCTCCAAGCATCCACGCCGTTGTCGCTTCTATACTCTCGACACTCTGGACAGTATCCTCTCACAAGATCACAGAACTAGAATCAGAAGATAAGCAGATTATGATTATTGAGATGTGGAAATTCCGTAATTCTTGATTTTCTGCCGTACGAGTCCTTTAACTTTAAAAGCTTTTACAAACCTAGTTAAATTGAGCCTAAGCATTAGCGTGGATTCCGGGCTGGATATTTGATAATTGCAATTGGTTGAGAAAGATGTACAACAACCCATACAATTGCAGGCAGCGTACTGGGCAAAGTATTGGCTGGGACAGGAATAGGCAGATTCGCGCTGAGCAGAGGAACACAAGTCACGACAGAAGAGTCCGCAGGGCGCTGGAAGATATAAAAAAATTAAATAAAGAATTAAAATCGACGCCGTTGGAAGAGAGGATAATGAATTTCCTGCGAAAGTATTCTCCGAAGACGAAGGAGGAAAAAATTCTGGCGGCGACATTGTTGGGCATTGTGATTACAGGTCTTGTTGCATACGGAGTGAGCAAACTGGATAGAACCCCGCCTAGCGTCAAAAAATTAGCATACAGAGACAGGGTGATGAAAGGCGAGAAACAGAATTTAACCGCCATACTCGACGAGAAGAATCCGGCGCAGAATTTGATTCTGAAACTCAACGGGACGTCGCTGCAGGTTCCGCAGGTCCAGGATTTCAAGAACGGGACTTCGGTCTACAACCTCCCGTTCGATCCCTCGGTCGTTTCGAAAACAGAAGGGATGCTCGTCGGCAATTTAACATCCCCTGATGAAGCCGGGAATAAAGACGTCCAGCAAGTAAGCTTTCTGGCGAATCTCCAACCGCCGAAGGTAGAAGATCCAAAAGTCGAAAGGCTTGCCCTGGGCAAGTACAGGATTTCAGCCAACGTAACGGATGAAAACCTGCGCCAGGTCAGACTAGACTTTGAAAACGGCACCTCGATTCCCATGACCAAAGTCAACGGCAGGTACGCAGCAAACGTCACGGTCACAACCAACTTGAATTGTAGCATAGTCGCGACAGACGCTTGTAATTTAACTACCACTAAAAGCATAACTCCACTTAGATACATCTACGAAGCGTCGCTCCCAGAAGATTCGTACAAAGAATTATACCTATCACTGTTCGACCAGTCCCCACTATTCAGGGAGCTTGTCGCGAACAAGATGGACAGCGCTGTTAAAAACATACAGAACGTCGCCGCAGTTAACGGCTCCAGCATTCCAAAGAATCTTGCCTACCAAGTTTTGAAGCAGATTGAAAATGATCAGAGAGTTGGAGGCAAAGTTAACCTAGGGAATGAAGTTTTCAAATTATACGTCGATTCTGTCGAAAAAGTCCAGAAGATGGCGCAGATATACGCAATGAACAACGCCACGGAATATTTCGGAAGCGCGGAGAAGCTGAGAAGCGAGATAGGAAACGAAGTCATGCTGCAAGTACTGGAAAAGCTCGGGAAGAACGACGGGCTCAACATCGACTTTGACACTGCAAGAGAGCACGCGAGCTTGTTCAGGGCGGCGAAGTACGTGAATGAAATTTTGAACCATCCAAAAGATTGGAAGGAGTTGGCGACAGAAGTAGACGAGATAGTTTACAAGCACGGCTTTGATAAAGTTAACGGGGAGGACTACCCTTGGGAGAAGTTCGTCGGGCCTGCTGCAAGCTTCATAGAAGGCCAAAGGGCAAAGGGGATAATAAAAGCTCCAGACGGCGAGATAGACGTGCTGCATGTCAACTTACTGCAGGTCGACATAAAGACCGGAAAATACTACGAAATCGGAAGGGAACCTAATAGCGTTTGTCTGGCTGTGGGAGTCGGGAACGTCAACCCTGACGGTAGCGGCAAGTCCCCGCTGGAGCAACTGTTCGACTTGGAGTACAAGCACTACACAAACAGAACGAAAACGATTAATTGGATTGGCAAGAAATGGAGTCCTTATGATATTGCAATATACAGTGCTTATAAGAGAGGAGAAGGTCTGGCAATTAACTGGCCGCACTGCGCAGCGCGGTATAAAACTGACTTAGACAGTATAATGGCAGAACAAGGAGACCTCGCGCCTTTTATCATCGGGGAACCATTCTTCTTGAGAGGGAATTTTCCGGAGCAGATAGTTCCAGATATGGACGAAACAACCATTCCGCATTTTACAACTTTGGTTGCATACCCATTCGGGGTAAAGGCGCGGACAATTAGTGCAATCTACCCTTCCGGAGGGGCAAAGCACGATGAACCAGCACTAAGAGTAGGCGGGAAATGGTTCAGCTTCTTTGGTTGGAATGATAAATACCCAGAGTTCAAAAAAGATTACATCGGTAAGCCGGTCAACCCCCACTTAGAGATGACCGGCACCGATGGAGAATACGTAGAAGTTGACCTCACAGAAAACTGAACAGCAGAACCAGCCAAACCAAGAGGTTCTTCGTCTGGGCTGGCTTTTCCTTCAGAACAAACCCTTCCACAGGGTCGCATATGTAGATGCCATAAGTCTCGCCCTTTTGTCTGCATTGGCCAACTCCGCCTGCTTCGAAATCGCAGCACCATCCGTCGTTGCACTCGGCCTTCGTGCTGCAAGAGCCACACTTACAAGAATTATCCTTACAAGTAACAACCCTTCCAGGGTACCCCTGCGAAGAACAATCCACAGAAGAACAATCATCAGCTGATGCGCAACAGTCGCACACGCCTAGTGGCGCGCAGCATTTACTCGAATCACCCTGAATGCAACACTTGCCCCAACCTTTTGCCGCACACTCAGAATTGCTACTGCACTCCTGTTTAGCGCCGCCTAAAAGACAGCATACGCCTGAACAACCAAGCTTAGAGGCGCAGGTTCCAGCCGCTCGGCAGTGGCAGGCGCCGTAGCTAAGGCATGCCGATACACTCACTACGCAAACTCCTCCTGCATCAGCGCATGTACCTGTAGTGGGGCATTCTTCTCCGGAAATGGTTGTTGTCGTTGTAGATGAGGTGGTCGTTGTAGATGTCGTTGAAGTTGACGATGTTGGAATATAACAGCAACATGGGGTAGACCCGGTGCATCCTGAATATCCGCTCTGGCACGAACCGCCATCGCCTGCGCAATTAGCTGTAGCCGTACAGGTATAAGGACACGAAGGTAGCGTTGTAGTTGTAGTTGTCGATGCAACTGTCGTTGTAGTGGTTGAAGCAGATGTTGTTGTCGAGGTTGTAGAAGTCCATGTACAGCCGCAACCAGTGCAAGTACCCGAAGATGTTAAGGAGCTGCAACTTTTTGTCAGGCAAGTGCCACCTTCAATAGCACTCCACGTACAACAAGAGTTGGCATTACAGGAATTTTTATTGGAACATGCGGAAGTTGGCAGCTTTGCTTAGTATACTACTCCCGTGTCAGTCCACAGCACTTAGCCATTTCATCTCTAAGGCAATATACAGGCACCCAGTCGTAATCGATCTTACGCAAGTTGACTATCACTAGATCCTCTATGTATGGGTGGAGAAAGTCGTCAAGCTTCTTATAGATTATCGTGGAGTTAGGATAGGTTTCTATCTCGTATACAATAAGAGAATCCAGGTCGATGATATCGCATACATTGTCCTTGATGGGCTGCTCGGTCTTGAAATTGTGACCTGCCTTGGCGAGAAGGTGGCAAATGACAAGCTTCACGACCCGATGCGAAAAAGATTCTTTCCCGCGGAATTTGATTGTATTTACGCCTTTGAGGTTTATTCCCAAAGTCTCAAGCTTCTTCCCATTCTTTCTGATAAGTTGTTCCCATTTCATGCATCGAAGGCCTCTTTCTTTTTCATTCGCTCTTCTAATTCCCTTAAAGCGTTGTCTCCAAGATCGTCCAAAAGCTTGACAGCATTGCAATCCGTTTTGATATGGCGCTCTGGAAACAGCTCAGCTAGTTTGTTCAAAGCAGCTTCATCGAAAACTATGTTCTTGTACCATTTCGGGTTGTCGTAGTCAACTTCGCTTTTTGCTTTGGCAACCAGAAGCCTCGCAAGGAATGTGTGATCTTTTTTGACAAAGAGGCCATAGTTCTGATAGAAGACGTTCGAGCTTCTCGCAAATACGCGAGCATAATCTATTCTATGCCCTTCAAAGAGTTCTCTGATATGTTCATCAAACTCTTTGAGCATATTTTCGCTTTCATGCCAAGCAAGGAGTTCAGCTGTATTAACCAGAGCATACTCATCACTTTCAGTTTCGTAGTAGCCCCTCCAAGGATCTGTACTGTGCCATCTTACTTTAAAATCCCCTTCAGTTTCATTTCTTGTCTCACTGATAATGTATGGCTGCTCGTCATTGCCGTAAACAACTGTAGCACAAGGCTCATCTTCATAATAACAAGATTCACATAAGGGCTTGCCCTCATAAAAAGTACCCTCATCTCCAAAATATGTTTCAGACCTTTTGATCCTTTCATTGCACATCGTACACTTCACTAAACCACCTCGAAATCAACAACAGACTTGACAACAAGTATCGCCTCCTGGTTCAGCTCACGCTTCAACCGTACCAACCGATCCTTCAGAGCAACATCGTAATCCGAAAGTACGTTGATGAGGACCGAGTCTTCGTAAGTTCCGCGATAACAGCCCTCGCCTTTGAGCAGAGTGTAACCTTCAGCGAACGTAGCATCTGCCCAATTCTTGACCTTCTCCAAATAGCTCTCGCAGATCTTCTTCGTGCCGTTGTCGCTCCCGATATAAATATCGATTCTATAAGGCACAGAATCACTCTTTCTTTTTGCAAACAGTATTCAAACATTCGGTTTTACCTTCCTCGATTGGCGTTACATAAAACTCCCAGTCCACATCTTCCGGCATCTTGTACTTCAGGTTCCAGTCAATCTCAGCAAGGATTATGTCAAAAAACTCGTTTGCCACATCTTTTCTAGTGATTTCGTTCACAGTTTTTCCTTTTTCATTTGCCAGATAATGCTTTATGCCCTTCGAAAGGCTTTCACTAAGTTCGATAACATACTTGTCCATGCAATCGCCTAAAAGAGAATTGAAAAGTATTAGAATGAGGCTTATTGATATGTGAAAATTCCGTTTTTGCATTTTTTCTCTGAATCCTTATCGTAGGATTTCTTCTTTTTAGAATTTAGGTATCTCAGAAGTCTTCTCTTATAGCCCCGAATTGAAAGAAAGCCGTTTAGACGGTATTTGTTATTAAGTAAAGTCGTATTTCCGAACAGGTTATTTCTAACAACTCGCTTCTCGGTCTCTATGATTTTTCTCGGAATGACGCATATTCCTCGATATCGGCATTTGTAACACTTGAAATTGCATCTCCTCGGAATGTATCCGTGAGTGTTCTCGTCTTCGGGTGCTTTGTTTGCGCCCTTGTCAACAGAAGACTCATAGTTTTTCATGGAAGATTCAATATCGAACGACAGAAATTATTCTTGCTGATGAAGAGAGTTTCCTTTATTTCTCTAACGAACGCTTCTCTTTACGTACACTGCGTTCTTTTCGTAGTCATTGATTATCTCAATCGCTCCTATATCCTCTAAGTGGTCCAAGGCTTCAAGCGAAAGTAGGTACAACTGCACTTTTTTGTAGGATTCTGGGTCTTTTTTCACATAGTCGTCCAAATCCTCGAACTTCTTATACATGTTGTAAAGGCCTTCATCCAGCCTCTTCAGAGACTCGATAGCTAATTTTCGGTCAACAGGCATGCAATCACCTCGAAAGAAATACTGGAAAAGGATAATCTGTCTTATCGAATGAGAGAATTCCGTTAATACTTCACATAGACATGCTGCAACCTCAATTGGAGCGATTTTAATCAGATAGAAGTGTTATGTGATTAGAGGAGGTCTACTTTGAAAGGCTTGCTCTCAGACTAGTTCTTCTATAACCTTCTTTAAGAACATGCTGAAGTATTCTATGAATTTGTAAAATTCCTTTTCATCTATCTCTTTTAGTAAGAGCTCTTTTTCTTCTCCCCACTTGAAGCTTTTTCCTGACGTAATTATATTCTTCTTCTCTGCCAGGTTCCTCCTATACTTCTCATAGAGGTTGAGCATAAACTTTGTCTTGTCAACAATGCTTCGACGGACATCTTCCAGATTGATCTTGAATTCCCTGCAGATTAGGTAAACATCTAGGAAGTCTCGTGCCTTGACTCCTTCCCGCGTCAGAATCGACCTCACCTTTTCGCTCAGAATCTCGCGGATATCGTACACGTCGAAACGTACTGTCTTCACGTATTCTTTGTACTCTGGAAAAAGCACCTCTAGCTCTTCTTGTCCCTTGCTTACTAAACTTTTCAACTCTGCTTGCCGTATGTCAAAAAGCAATTTCTCAACAAAATTTATCTGAACCTTAACAAAACTTCTGCGGTTCACTATGTCTGATTGATACCAGATCTTGAATGTGCAGGTCTTGTTTCCCCCGCCAAGTTCAACATAATCTCTGTTGTGTTTCTCGCACTTGAAATCTAGGCCTCGCTTGGATGCTATCTCCTCGAAGATGTCTCCTATCCGGTCTATGATGTTTGAGAGATAATGTCGAATCTCTTTCTGCGACTTGCCTTCAAAGACTTTCTGATTCCTCCATGTGAAGTCTATGTCTTCTGAAAATCTGAAGTAGCCGAGATAACATTTTATCAGGCAGGTCCCACCTTTGAAGGCAAAATTATCAGAGAAGAACTTGTTATTTGAAAGGTCTAGAAGCATCTGGTGAAGAATGAAATCTTTTTCTATCAAGTCTGTTCTTTTGATTTGCTGAATTCTGCCGACTTCATTCACAAAATCTTTTCTCATTTAACCACTTCCTCCACAATTTCTCTAATGGTTTTGGGATACTTCTTTGCATATTCCTTGATCTTTTCTTTTGAGATATTTCGGGCCCAGTCTGTTATGTCTAGGACTATTTTTTCTTTCGGGATTCCATTATATTTCCATGTATAGATGAAGTCGAGAATTGTTTTCTCGGCATCAGAGTGTCTTAAGTTGTCTTTTGTTATGCCGAACTCTAGTAATGGTGACGCTAGCTTGAGGAATTTGAATTTATAGCCAGCAATATTCATAGGCTTTGGTCGAAATATCTTATCGTTAACAACGTAGTCAACTGTAAAGGTCTCGTGCGTCATGTTGTTCAATTTCAAGGCAGTGTAAAGACCAAAATACCAGTTCTTAACGCTCTTCATCTCAAGACCTTTCGCAACTAATTCCAGATAGTTATGCTTGGTCTTTCCAAGTTTGGTTTCGTCTAAGGATTTGATGTAGAAGATTCCTTTGAATATCCTCACTAAATAGCCGCGGGAAGTGAAGTACCTGATTACCGATTCATAGTTGAGTTTCATTGATTTGCAGTACAGCCTAAGCTCTGTAGAAGTCACGAATTCTTTTTCTTCCATGCGGAGTTTCTTGAGCAAAAGGCTCATTTTCATTTATATCACAACGTCACATTTTATGTGATATTCTGATATATATCACAACGTATATTTAAATACCTTTCCTCCGCCATCGTGAAAGATCAAGTTACCCCTCAAAACCACGGCCAGAGTTACTTGCCTGATTGCTGCCTATAGATCCATTTCTTCAAGCGTGATAATTCACGTTGCTCGACTTCCGCAATCTGTTCCGTATACACACCTATGGTCTTAGCCTGCTCTGGAAAATACTTTGAGAATAAGAATGTGTAGATATCATACCATTCTCGCGAGAATGGCACGGCAAGGCTCGCTGTATGAAGGTAGACCATTGCCTCGTAGTCTGTCGCAGCATCCTTGGAAGATGCTAGTAGACGCTCTATATTGATTCTTGTCCTCATATTCTCCGTGACTAGATCTTCACATCCTGTAAAGACTACTATCGGTGCGAACATTCGTTTGATTTGTCTCTCAAGCTCATCCACGTACTCGCCTTGAAAAAAACGAGAAAAATTGGATTTGACAGAGAATGAGACTTATCGAAATACAGAAAAGCCGTCATTTCCGATATAAAACAGAAGTTCAACTTTGCTTAGCAGAAATATCGCGTAACCTTTTCTTAGCCATCTCAACGTATTTCGGGTTGATGTCGAAGCCGATATATTTCCTGCCAAGCTTCTTAGCTGCTAATAGCGTCGTTCCTGAACCACACATCAGATCCAATACTATACCATTTGGTGGACAGCTGGATTTGATGGGCTTAATGCATATCTCTTTTGGATAAACGGCAAAGTGCGGTCTCTTGAAGGGTTTTGTAGTGATTGACCAAAAATCGCTTGAGTTGCAGTCGTCTAAGCTGCGTGGATTGAGCATCTTTCCCTCACAGTCTGTACGCGCATCGTTGAACAGACCATCTTTTATGTTGGCTTTCCCTGCTTTCACTCCTTTCTTTGAGATTATGTCACCAGGGTTCTTTCCTAATGGATGTTGCACCCATTTATGAGGGTTCCAATCAGACAGCCTGATTCTTGGTCCATGATGAGGCGGATTAGTAGGGTGCCTTTTCATCATCTCTTCAGCTTGCTCCATTATATCTCCGGGGTTCTTTCCACTTTTTGCATATCGATATCTGCCGAGGTTGATGCCTTCTTGATGGATGCCGGTTCGAGAATGATATCGATGGATTCCGTTTTGAGCCATGATCTCAGACGAGTCACGCCTTGTCTTAATTATGTCTCCGGGGTTTTTACCCTTCGGATGAAAAGCATTTGGGTTTTGAGGCTCTGGTGGTAATCTCATGTTTCGTCTAGTTCTGAAGTTTTCAAGGGCTGTCTTATTCCTGTCAAAGTGCATAATATCTCCTGGGTTCCTGCCGAGTCGATGACTTCCTATGATTTGTCCTTGGTGATGTGTTGCTCTGCCAGAGGTTAAACTACTACCATGATGCATACCGATCCTAATCACGTCGCCTGGATTCTTTCCTTTGTGATGCGATAAATCCATCGGTCTTGTAGGATTCAAAGCAATATATTTCTTCCTTCGAAGCCTCATTCTGTGGGGATTGTTTCCAATATAAGTTTCTTTCCTGGTTTGCCAAGCATCGCCTGGATTCTTGCCTAAAGGATAGTTGAAGCGGTTTCCATGCGTTCCGCCGTGACCGAAATTTCCTTGTGGTGACTGTCCAGATACATTAGACCATTTAGTCTTAATCACATCTCCCGGATTTTTACCGCTAGGATAATACTTTTTCGTGTGAAGCGGATCGGTGTATCCAACGTTTCCTACTCTTCTGACGGCCAAGTCGTGTTTAACATATTTTTCTGCTATAGATTTAGCCATGTCCGCGCAGCGTGAACCTCTATCCCCCGAAGATTTCTTTTTACCTCTCAACTGGACTTGTTTCTTCCCACCACTTTGCTGAAACACGTTTTTCTGGAGGATTCGCTTAAACGTGCCTATACTATGCGGCTCTCTTATGGCGTCTAAATCATAGTAGTATCTCCGGCTCTTGACAAAGTGGAAAATTGTTTCATACGTGCATGTGAGTCTATCTTTGACGCTTGATGGCATAGCATTTGGCTTGTGCCAGACAATTGCGTTGCGCAGAATCCAGTCATCGTCAATTAAAGCGAGGGCAACACGCCAAGGAATTCCTATCAAACATTTTGGCTGCAACACTTTTCTCTGAGGGTAGAGACGAAGGTATGGCTGATTTTTGCTTTGACTTCCTTGAGAGCACGAGCCTGCATAGGTATCCCCAAGCACGACGTAGGCGCTCCCAGACTTTTTCAGAACCCGCTTGATCTCTCGGAAAATCATAACCATATGCTCAACGTACAGGAATGGAGTTGGTTCTAAGCCTAGCTGCCCTTTCCAAGCTCCGCATTTAGCACAAAAAGAGCCTTCGATGTTGCCACGATTGTCTTTTCTACTGCCTAGCTTATCGGTACCTTCGGCTGCAAGTACAGATACGTGGTGATTGTCCCAGTATCTACTGCTTGTGCTCCATTCATGTCTACAACTTGGGTTCACACCAAAAACTGTCTCTGTCTCTTTTCCGTAGTCTCTGAGGCCCCAACCCGCAGGACAAGCCTAATACGGGGGACTGAACATCACCATGTCGATGCAACCATCGGGCAGCCGCTTCATTAAATCTATGCAGTCTCCGCAGAGCACTTTGTTGATAGGCAGCATTTCATGAACCACCTCTAGGCTTGAATCTATTCGTTGTAATGTACGAAAATGTCGAATGTTCCGGCACTCCCTGTAGGATACAGGTCTAGAGAAACTTTATCGTTCTTGTAAATTTCCTCTCTGAAGCTAACTGGAACAACTTCTAGTTCGCCATATGCTTCTCTGTAAGCCTCAAGAACTCCATGAGCAAAGGAAGTGAAGTCAATAGTTTGATTATGTTCGATGGTTTGATTCAAATCATCTCCTTCAATGCTGATGGATGAACGCTTATCGTTCCAATACAATTTGAGAGATATTCTCCCAGGTTTCGCTTGGATATGCTGTGACACTAATTCCTTTATAATTTCCTTTGGACCTTTCTCTCTAATGCCATCTACATTTTCGTTCATACTAGCAAAGAAGGGAAATAATGAAAATGAGATTTATTGATGCGTAGGGTTCCGTTATTTCTATTTATTTTGTTCACACTGAATAATCTCTTCTAAGACCTTGTCGAAACGTTTCACAGCCCAGAATACATCGATTATTAATGGTTTTCGCGGATAAATTTCCCTGAAACATTTCTGCCAAGAATAGTATTGTTCTTTCTCCATTTGAGAAAGAGGAGTAACCTTGAGATTGAATCTTTGATAATACTGAGGGAAGTGATATCTGATGTACTTCATCAACACACTATCAAGTGGGACATGGAGATAAGGTCGTAATCTTGTGGCGATTTCTGGCTTTGGTAACTCCGCCCAATCAACATAAACTTTTAGAAAAACATTAATGGGTTTTTGCGCCTGTCCATAAGAAATCATCTCCCCTCTGGAAGTTGTTCCTATAGTACTTCTTACCTTCTTAACAAATTGATCATGCCATGCATCAAATTTATCATGTGTTGGAATATCCTGAGCTTCATGAAGTGCCTCCCTTGAAATACAAATAAATTGGTCAACCCCGCCCTTCTTAAGTACCCGACCGATGGAAGGATTATACGTCATCATAGCTAGCGAACAGAAAACAGCTTTATCTTCAAGTTTTTCTAGCAATCTGATCTTCTCAGAAATTTCCAACATACAACACCTGAACAATAACATTTTACCATTGTACCTTCTTAAGTAATTGCCTAGTCTTATCGGAATTATCGGCAAACCACACACTCGTAACCTTTTTTCCTTTTCCGAGAAAACACTAAAGCATGAATTCACAGATATTGCTGAATCCCGAAATGCTGTCAACGACCTACTTGCCAGAAAGGCTATTGCATAGAGAGAAGGACAAGAGTGAGCTAACAAGTAATCTCAAGAATTTTGTCAATACCTTTATCTGTGGTCCTTGCGGGTCTGGTAAAACAACTCTAGTAAAGCATGCCATTCTCAGTCTGAATAAGAAGGTAAGCGTGGCATACATAGACTGCTCCATTTATCAAACCACTTACAGCGTACTCAAGGAAATTCTTCCGAGGAGCGAGTTCGTCCTTTACCGGAGCAATTATGAGCTGATTAAGGAACTTTTGAAGTATGCCAAGGAGAAGAGATTTGCAGTTTGCTTCGATAATTTTGAGAAGCTGAAAGACAAGGATTTGATAGCTAGGCTTATGAGCCTAAATCTGTGCGTTGTTCTGATTTCAGATGAAGAGGAGAACCTCTCCCTTCTAGGCGAAAACGTTAGGTCAAACATTCCAAGCATATTAAGACTTCAACCATACACGATTGAGCAAAGCTTCGATATTCTAGAAGATAGAGCTGAAAAGGCGCTAGAGAAAGGAACTTACACTGATCCGATAACAAAGAAGATAGCTGAAAAGATTAATGGGAATATTGCACTTGGGATTAATGCGCTAAAGGTTGCTGCTTTGAAGGCTGAGAGCGAGAATAGAAAGGCGATAGACGAAACTGATATTCCCGAAATTAACATCGACTGCCCGCAAAAGTTAGGCCAAGATGAAAAAATATTATTGAGAATCCTGGAAGAGTGGAAGAGCCTGCCTTCAAGCAGGCTGTACGACTTCTACGTTCAGAATTCAAGGCACCCGAAAGGAGAACGTTCTTTCAGGAATTACATGGAGAGCCTATGCTTTAAAGGCTTGGTCAAGGCAATCGGAGACAAACGAGGTAGGATATACGAATTGACAGGTGATGAGGATGTTCAAGGTAACGATTAAGTGCGAAAATATGAAAGCGGAAGAACTTGCAAAAGTATTGGAAAGAAGAATTTCCGGGTTCAAAATCTGGCTGTATGAAAATACGACCTACGCATCCTTTAAGCTGAAGTCGTTGAACGAGTTGAAGGAATTAAGCAACATTCGATTTGAGTGCATAAAAGTCGAAAAGGTGAGTCGGTTTTGGACAAGCTGACGAGTATCCTGTATGAAGACATAGACCCGGTAGTTCTTGAGAAGATGCCTCAATGGTTCAAAATTCTGAAAGAAAACTACGCACGATGGAAACTCAGTCATTGATTTTTTTCTTCTTAAGACCCTTCAATTATAAGAATTTTATTCATAAATTGTTTGCCGGAAGAACTTAAAGTAAGGATCGTCAATCAACGAAACGGACGGAGTAGGCTTTCTTGCATAGCCTATGTGTCGATATCCAAACACGTTATACTCTCCTTTGAAAGAAAGATTATACCCAAACATTCCATTCTGGTAGGCTAGTTTCTCCCCTTCGTACAAGCATCTAGTAGAATATGGCATGAAAACCACTAAGCTAATACTATATTTTCATCTATAAATATACGGATATGTTACGCTAGTAGTATTGCACTTTCTGTGGCTGCCCTGTCATTGGGTTTATCTTGTGTAAATTGCCGTATGCATCATAAAGGTTGCCCCGAGCGTCTCTTGATAGATTAAATCCTTCGGAACTTTGGAGGTAGGTCGGAGAGGTATAGAGATATGGTTTTTTCGAATCAAAGAACGACGGATCTACTAGGGGTTTCGATGCCTCTAACCCTAGAGAATGTATTGAATGAGGGAGGAGGAGCGAAGAATCAATAGCGGGTTCTCTCTTTGTCTTTGTGTCAAGTAGTTGTTGTAGCCCATCTATCCTTGATTCAAGAAGTTGTAGTCTGGTTGTCGTTGGTTCTTGAGACGGCTTGTTCAATATCGAGGAGAGCTCGAAGGAGGACTGCTTCCATTCCAGATGACTCCAAGTCTCAGAAAGTGACCTCTCGGTGTGAAATGAACTACGATGAGAAGTAGAACTCTTAGACTTTTCTTCGGAACCCTCTTCAGGAATAAACCCCGTTACAGCACCGAAAAAAGCTCCAACTGGACCACCGACTGCAAAACCGATCAGCGCGCCTATAAGTGCGCCTTTCTTTCCCAATACAATCTCACTTCATTTTAAACGATGTGCTGGCAATATTTAAACCTTAGTGGCGGGGTTTAGAAGGAAGAAAATATGAAAATAAGCTGAGGGGATCAGTCTTCTAAAATTACATGGTCGAGCCAAGTCTTCTCAAAAGTCGTTGGTGAAGTATAGACTATCGCCAAATGTGCTTTGAGAAACTTAATCTTCTCTTCGGGGTCTTCCACTCCTTCCAGCGCTGCTTTTTCTGTCACAAGTGTTTCCGATATAGCATCCTCGTAATCTTCCGATAGCTCATCTATTATTCTAAGCAGAGCTTCAATCTTGCCTTTCCTGTATTTTCTTAGCCCTTGGACTGTAGCCATTGCTGATTATTTCGCTTTCTAACAATTTATTTTCATTCTTCAGCTTGTCTATGCCTTCAAGCAGAGCATTCAGTACATTCGGGTTTTTCACCAGCTCACTCATCAGCATGTCAGCTTTCTCTCTCAATCCATCTATCTCCACGGCAGTCCTAGCGTCCAAGCATGACCCGCAAGTCGAGCAAAACTTTGTGTCCGGTGAATTCCTATTCTTGCATCTTGGGCAGGTTAGAGGTTTGAACGCTTGTTCTTTCGCCTCTTCGTTCACTTCCATACCGTTGAGTTTAAGCAAAGCGTTATCAACATCCCTGCCGCTTAGATGGACATAGACAGAAGCCATATCCGAGCCTTGAACCCATCCAAAATACTGCTTCATCTGCGCTTCAGTCAAGTGGTTTGCCAAGTGCGTAGCCCTGGAATGCCTAAACAGGTGCGGATACACCCTTTTCTTTATTCCGGCTTTTCTCGTGATTTTCCTCAACAAGTCGGCTATAGCCGTATACGTGAGAAGAGTGTCTCTACTTCTGGTCCCTAAACTAACCCAGACATGCGCATCAAGGTTGTCCCTCAAAGGATGGATGTTCAGCCACGCTGCGAGCGATGGCGCCGAAGCTATTACCCGCACTCTGCGCATGCCAGTCTTTCCGTCTACCATCAGCACCGCACCATACTCGTCGAAGCGGACGTTACGAATTCTCAGGGAAAGCAGCTCGCCTATCCTACAACCGGACTCGTACAGAGCTAAGATTAATGCCCTGTCCCTTTGCGTGCGGGCAGCCTCTGCCATTCTTCTCACTTCGTCCTCTGTAAGCAGTTCCTCAGGCAGCTTGCGGTTGCAGATTTTAGACGTAAGTTTTATCCATCTTACCTCCTCAGGATAGTCTTCGGTCTTCTTTAGGAACTTGAAGAACTTCTTGATAGTGAGTTTGTAGTCGTGCTTCGTGTATTCTGTGTAGTCCTTCCTTACCTCGATCTTCTGTACTAGCTCTATGACATCGTCTTTGCCCGCGTCCTTCCAGGCCTTGCCCAACTGCTCGGATAACCTGCGCGCCTCGATAGTGTACTTTATCACCCTTCCGGGGCTCAGACCCTGGGCGAAGAGGTAGCGGGAGAAACTTTCGACCAGAGCCTTGTTCTCTTCGCAGATGGGAGACTTCCCAAGGCTCTTCAAGGCTCCTTTCAAGATTTTCTCATATTCGTAGATTTCAGCACTCGTTCCCACAAAACCACTTTGTTCCTAGCCCAAATATTGGTTAGGGACATGCAGTTGTGCCATTAATGCAGGGGCTGCGAGTAATTGCACAATCACAAGTCCATTTGAGGCAGATGAACTGCCAAAATTTCCGTAATCTTTTTTGATTTTGTTTTTTAGAAATAAATTGATTTATATTCTACAAAATAGCTAATAAAGATTTCTAGTTCAAAAATGACGATAAAATTAGGTAGGCCTTCTCAAGTTTAGGGCAGCCTCGGCTATGTTGGTGGCAACCCCAGTAAGCCCCCAAATCTTTGTTTGCATTCCAGCAAGAATTACTGAATGTGGTCCAGACTCCATGAGTTTGAAGATTTTTCGACGTTTTTCAGGAGTAATGAGTTCTTGACTAGGCAAACTTCTATAACCTAGACGACCATAGATGTTGTGAAGAATATAAGTTTCTTTTGTAGCAAGGATAGATAATATCTCTTTTTTATCGAAGCTTTTAATGTTCTTGCACGCCTTTTCTAAGAAAGTATGTGCGTCAATATAGTATTCTTTGAATCCATATTGGTCCTCATCAGAAAAATCAAATTCTACTACTTTTTTTTCTTTATTAATAAACCGATTAAGGTTCATTATCCCGTGAAATAAATCATGCTGATGATCTATCACTCTTTCTAGATTTTCTGCGATAGTTATGTAAGAAATTGCTTGTAATGAATTTTCTAACCCTATGCTCTTTATTAGACCTGGGTTGCTTTGTGCTTGCCCAAGCAAGCGTTTGGTATAGGAAGTTATTGCATCAGCATCCTTTTCTACGTCTCTAATCTTACGGTAAGTATCTTCCAGCTCCGTTTCTTTAACTGGTAAAGGGTTATCCATATGTTTAAGTACTAAGGAATATACCATACCATCCCAGTCAAATAACTTGTTCAACAGTTCATGTATATTTGTACCACCGGCTGGAAATGAAAAAACGACTTTGTTAGGAGGTAACTCCTTATAATCTATTCCATAGATACTCGCATCACGTGAAAGCAGTTTAACTTCATCTATTTTTCTTGTGTTTCCTTCTGGGATTGCCACGCGAAACTCTCTATATCCCTGAAGATAAGCATTCATCAGATCATATTTCAATTGTAATGGTTCTTGATACTTTGATTCAATGGCCTCTTCAAGAAGTTCTTTTCTGAGGATTATCATGTTTCCGATACTAGTTAGCTCAACTTCTTCACCTTTTTCTCCCCATTCTCTAGGAAGAGAAACGACTAAAGTATTCCTGCCAGTTATCCATAATTTCTTCCTTTCTGACAATGTTGTATGCTCCTTAATCAGATTGTATTTATCATACCGGAACGACATATATAAAACTTAATGGCAAAATATAAATACTCCTGACAAGATGGAAATATTGAATATATCTTAATATCACCCAAAAAGTTTATATAATACCTTTCTTCAATATGGTATCATCGAAAAAACGGAATAATTATGGGAGAAAATGGCTGATATTGGGAGAGTTCACTATTTCAATCTGCCCTATATGCGAGAACAATCTAACAAAAACTGTTGCGAGTGACACAGTATCATATGTGTGTCTGAGATGTTCGACTGTTTACAAAAAGGAACATATGCCGGATATCCAAGAGTGCAACCGACTGCAAAAGGAGATTGAATTCTATGAGGAGCAATGCGAATTAGTTCGGAGTACATTGCGGTGGACGAAGGTAAGACTATTGAATCGGTGCGCTTCGCATGAATCTTTACAGCCTTTAAAGACCACTCTATCAAAGAGACCATCCGAAAATAGAGTTTCAGCTTTCACTGCAGAAAAGGACAGAGAACCAGACCCAGTCTCTGTTGCGGTTCGAACAGTATCAGTGATACTAATAATTACAGGGTCTATCAGTCTGATCTTTCCTTCTATTCTCTATGTTCTAGGCATAGGTACTATAATATTAGGCGTATTGCTTCTCGTTGATAGCGGGCTACTTCTGCTTAGAAGGATTTGTTCAACTTTTGTCAAGATTAGGGGTAGTAAGAAGGAAAAGAGATGATTTTATGAACGATGTTTTAGTGAAATCATTACAGGAGATGCCTGATATAGCGAGCAATATCGAAATATCAAACCAAATTCGTATGCACCATATGCTTCAATCATTATTTCCCAATGCCAACGCTAAGGTTCTTTTCATCATAAGTGAATTACTTCAGTCCGAGTCAGTCATGATTTCGACACGAGAAATACCGTGTGACAATTTTGATATTTACCATAAGCGCATGAAAAACGTGATGAATAAGGCGAAAAAATCGACTTGCCAAGTATTGAAAGTCGGTGCAGGGATCTGGAACCAAGAAGCACAGCAATTTGAAGTAATAGCTCATAATGGGGGGTTGGACGATCAGATAAAATGTAGCTTGGAGATGCACGAACTTAAGATGGGATGTGGACATGCCGAGCCAAACGCTTTTGCTATTGCTTCAAGATTAGGTCTTAGAATAGAGGGTATGTCTATGTGGGTTACTGACAGCCCATGCTACTCTTGCGCACAATTGAATGTGTCAGGTGGGATTAAAGAAGTGTGGTTCATCAGAAATCATATGAACCCGCTTGGAATCTATTATCTGCTCATCAACAACGTAAAAGTTTACCAGTTGTTACCAATGAAGATAAGAGAATTCATATTGGTTCCTGTGAGCTATTAATGAAGACTATTCTAACTTATGATTTGTTGCATCGAAGTACTATTGCAACTTCCACGGATTTTTGATGCAATGCAGATATTTCGAAAAATATGCCATTATTTTGGCTTAGAACTAATGTTTACAGCAGTTACTGAAGAGTTGTCCACAAGCATGTGCTACGTGAACTTGTACAATAATATGTCCATCGAACGCATATCTTCTTCCGTTTCCGTTATTTTCGGAATTGTTTGTCTGTTTTTACCTTAAAATAATAAATTGATTTGTATACTCGACCATGGCTCTGATTCAGGTAGTCAATATTGGGATTAGAAGAAAAACATGCAATGGGCACATATAATCTATTTATTCTTACTGTTTCCCAAAATGCAATTGAATGCCAACCGAAATAATTGCCGATCCCGAAGTTTTGGATGAAGAGTACATTCCGCAGGGCCTCCAATGCAGAGACGCTCAGAGGATAGAATTAGTCCATTGTTTATCTCCATTCAAAAACAGGATCAGACCATACGATTGCCTTTGTCACGGAAAGCCTGGAACGGGAAAGACAGCCTTAGTGAAGTACGTCCTTGACCAAATCAAAGAGAACACGAGTGCACTAGCGTTTTATGTGAATTGTTGGGAAAACAAGACGCTGAGCTTAATTCTGGACAGGTTGGTTAAACAAACGGGTTTAGTTGTCTCAGAGGTAGGCTATTCCGTAAAAATCGCAAGGTTGAAAGAGAAACTGAAAAACAAGACTTGCATTATCGCTTTAGATGAAGTTGACAAACTGGACAAAAAGGAACTTGACGACATCCTCTACATGCTGAAGGAACTCGGCAGAATTGGCATAGTCTGCATATCTAACACGAGAGAATATGTGATAACGCTAGACCCTAGAATAACATCAAGGCTGAATCTGAAATCAATCAATTTCCCTCCATACTCTGAAGAAGAATTGTTGACTATTCTAAAGCACAGGGTCGAGGATTGTAAAGCATTGTACCCCAAGAGTTGGTCAAATGAGATTTTAGAAAAAATAACGGAGTTGGCGGCCGGAGACGCTAGGGTAGCGATACAGACCTTGAGGAGTGCCGCACACAACGCTGAGCGAACTAACAAAAATAGAATTACAGAGGAAGATGTGGACAAGGGATACGACATGGTTAAAGAAATCAAAAAGAAATATGAACTGGAAAGGTTAACGCCACATCATAAATTAATCGTTAGAATATTGAAGAAACATGGAGAAATTTCTTCAACAGATTTTTACAATTTCTATAGAAGAGAGGCTGAGAAGCAAGAATTAAGGGCAAAGTCGCAAAGAAGTTTCAATAACTTTCTTACCGACTTGATAGTGTTGAATTATATCGAAGTTGATAGGGCCAAAGTCAGAGGAAACGTAAGATTGTTTAAGTGCGATCAATCATTTTGATCTATCATTAGTTCAACTCAGAATCTCAGTTTTTAGTTTTTGGACAGCACTTTCTTCCCATTCTATAAAAGTTTCGGGATTATCCCAGAATAGCGTCCACGCTTTGTTGAGCAAATTTACGATGCTGTTGGCTTCTCTCCTTAGCTTTTCTGGAGATACCACTACAAAGCCATTATCTCTTAGTCCTGTTAACAAAAGATCTGCGATTCTGTTGATTAGATCATCAGGATAGGCGTACTGATATTCAGCTACAGGCTGTGTGTTCACAACGAGTGGAATCTCATTCCATTTAGACAGAACCAACGATGCCTCATCACCGAAACCTAGCTTGTTTAGGGCAACCACTAACATTTTCATTCGTGAATCATCAGAGGGATGGCTCCTCGGAAAGATATTGGAGAATTCGTAAACATCCTCTGATTTCTTTGTAGTCAAGTGAAGATGAGCCCAAGCATAGGCAGGACCTAAAGTGTATACCGCAAACAGATCTGAAAAGAATTCATTAATCCAATAGGTTTTCCACTGGTAATGAATGTGAGCAATAACTGCTGGAATTGCTCTTGGACCAGTTTCACGCATTTTTTTCTTCAGCAATTCATCATAATAGCTAGTTATCGTCCTGATTGCTGTGCTATAACTTTCGCTAATCTTCCTAAGACTCAACTCATTCTCCTTGCTTGAAAGTACCTCATGCCCTATTTCGTGGAACACATCAGGCAAATGCAAAAGAAAACGAGATTCTCCAACTGGGACAAAAATGACGTTTGTGAAAGGATGAAAGTAATAGTACTTCGTTGAAATGCACGCAACTGATGGAGGAATCAGGGGCAGATTGATTTCCCTATGAATCCTAAAGACAAGCTTGTTCAGGTATCCTATCTCAGGCGTTTCATAATAGAGTGCGGAAATGCCGAAATACTCAACTAATTCAATTTCCCTTGCGCAATTTCTGATACCCCTGAATATGTCTCTTGTGTCATTTTCTTCCCTTTTGTCGAGTTCTTCAAGCAGAAATCTGAGTTGTTGAATATTCGCGTCTATGATCATTCTGCAACGTTCCGCGAGACTAGAGAGCTCTGGATACTCTCGCGGATGATGTATCAATTCTTTTAGACATAATCCTCTATTGATCTGCTCTTGAACTATGGCTCTCAAATAGTCTTTCATTCTCTTTCACTCATTCTACGAAACAAATTTGCACATTCTGCATCCAAAGCGTCTGCGATATCATTTAGGAGTTGAAAATCACTTAGCGAAAGTGTAAACTTGTCAGACCTTAACTTGAGTTCTAATTCTTGTATTCTCTCTCTATACCTCGGCCATTCCCTGCTATGCCGGTTCTTGATGATATCGGCAACGCTACGCTCATTTATTGCGGTCGACTCTGTGAGATTTCCTTTGACAGATTCCGAAATAGGACTTACGACCTTCAATAGTTTGTTTATGATATCCGCTGTGTCTGCTTTGGTTATCTCCTTTTTTCCCCTGATAAAACGAAGTGCAATATCAAATTCTCTCAAAGATTGACTGTTTATACTGAATTTTGATGCATAATTTCCCAAGTCGCCCACGATCATCAATCCTCCTCTTCTCCAAATCTCAGAGCATCACGGTCATATTCGCCCGCGAACTCTCTGAGCCTGATATCATTCATTTTGATTGTGATTGGCAAACGAGAACAGTCGTCTATCTTCGTCCAAGTCAGGTTTGCCAAGAAGAAAATGTCTTCTGAGACTTTTTCGACAGACAGCGGGCCTTCCACCTTTATGATGTGCAAAGGTTTCGTTGTCCCCCTATGTTCATAAGGAGGACCCGTGTTGCAAACAAAAGACTCATTTTCTGATAGCGGCACATACGTTCCGGTGGTCGGATTGTAAACCATTTCTTTTTGGATCGCAGGTACAGTTTCAATGTCGAATAATCTGAAGGGCACTTTAGATGTTGACCTTATCTCTACAAAGGTGCATTGATAATCCCGAGGTATCAAGCCAACACTTGCAACTTTGTTCAAAGCTTGTAGGATTCCCTCCTTTTCAGAAGAGAACAACGTCCCTTGTCGATGTACAACTATGTTTTTGATATTGGAAGGCGACAGTTTCTGTTCATTAGTTACTATCTCAATTATCTTTGTGTGAATATGGCTTCTCCCTAACCGTTCCTTTTGGTCGGAAATACTTGGATAGAAAGTGATATCCGCTCCATTCTTATGTGCCACGGTAAAGCCCGCCATTTTGTTTTTCACATCAATGCCTATAGTCAAATCTGCATTGAGTGATGTTTTAAGCACAAATGGCCAGCACAAATTAAGGATCAGGATTTTGTTCAATACTACATTCTTGAGGTATCCTTTGTATTTTCCTTGTTGCTTATGGTCGGAAACTAACCGCCAGTCTTGTTTCCCAGTTTCCATCCGCCCGAACTCGTAGCTTTCAGTTGAAACGGTACTATGAATCACCGAAACATAGAGCTCCCTTTCACGCAACTCTCGCATTACTAGATTCGCTAGTTCGTCCTCTTTTCTCATCCTCTTGGACTTTATTTCTGGTATCATCACTAGACCAAAACCATCTTTTGCATCATTTTCTTCTACTGCGTTTATGATTGCTTTTCCCACCGCGTAGATGGATTTTTGGACAGAATCGTCATATATGATTGGAATAGGTGAATATGATATCTTGTCTTCCAAAAAAAACAGACGTTGGGCTTCCCTTTGAATGTCTTCTATGAACTTTCTGCCAAAAGATTCGTAGACTGATTTTGGTAGGATAATATATTGGCGATCAAACGGTTTCTTTACGAATAGCCCAGCATCATTCGAGTATAGAAGCTCCCTCTTTTTGTACGGAAATTCATTTAGTTGACAAATCGTAGAGTTTTGAGTATTTCGCAAGGACAGAATCTTATTTTTGCCAAATTCGAGGTCGGGAATGATGAATCTCTTCTCGTCGATGATGAGAGGTTTTTCAGATAGTTTTATCTTGTTAGAACCGAATACTAAATTTCTGAAATTCTTGTCAACAACAAATTGTATTTCTTTTCTCCTTTTATATGGCTCTTTAATTGTCTTAAAATGGAACCGGCTTACCTCTGGATGCTCTGTACCGTAGGCCTGCCTACACAACCCTGACGGGGCATTTCGTGGCTCCCCAAAAGTAGTATAGTAAATCAAGACAGAGCAGTCCTTTGGCAAAGAAAGTAGAATCTGCGATTTATGACCGCCTGCTTTTCTATGAACGTCGTCAAACAGAGAGATGCCGTCAGGAGGGAGTGTTAACTTACTAGCATCAAGATCATTCAAGCCTTCTACTTTTATCTCATACCATTTGTTCCCGTATTCGTAAACACAATTCATTCCTTGATATTTTCTATTGAATTCATCACGTCCGATCTTCGTTGGCAACGTAGACCGAGACACGTATTTGCCACTGACATCAACGCATATCCCGATTTCTCCATTAGGTAAGAAAACAACTCTAAAAGTGAAACCCCTGAACAAGTCAACATCGTTCGATATTCGTCTGAACTCCTGGTCAGGAGACTTGTTGTAAAATGGACGTCCCACACTCGGTTGCCATAATGAAGGATTGTCATATAGGCTCATCTGTATAATTCCCTGCAAAAATCTCTGTGCAAGGTTTGCGGTGACTTGATCCAACGAGTCAAATCTAAGCTCATGTAATTCGGGAATCTTTTCTATTTTGATGGTAGTTCTAACGAGATCAAACGTCTCAGGTAATTCCTTAAACCCCTCAAGTTGTGCTATGAAAGTACTGTCTTTTGTCTTATAAGATTCACAAGGTGAATTGGTCATTTTAGTCAACGACGTAACAAGAAATTGAATGTTCTTATCGTAGTCATCTGATTCAAGGGGTAATCCTAGAACGCGATAAAGTCGGTACTTGCAGTTCAACTCTCCCAAGTTTTCGATAATATAGATGTTCGTTTCAATTTGTTTCATGTCCATACATCTCCGAACAGAACTGTCTGTCTAGTTGCAAGAATCTTCTTCCAGCAAAGTGTTTTGAACTGGCATCTTTCACAAACAGTAGGCGAACGGGCAGTTTGAAACTGACTGGCATCTAATGCATCATATTTCTTTCCATTGACCAAATCGCTTATTTCCGAACATGATCGGAAAATGTAATCTTCAATATCGCAGATATCGTCCTGAGAAATTGAGTATTCTCTTTGCTTATTTTTCAAAAGCTGATATTCAATCAGTCGAATGCTTGTAGCATCTTTCAACCGATCTTTGATTCCGTCCGGAAAATCTTTATGAACATTTGTCCTCGATAAAGCCAATGCATAGACCCCCAATTGGAGCCAGGAATCAGCATTTCCAAAAGTGTGAACCTTCCAGTCAACGATCAATGGAGGTGCGTTCATAGAAAACGCCAGCAGGTCTGGCGTGCACGATACCTTGAACTTTTCTAGCTCGAAAACTAATGGTCGTTGAGCGATGACACGACAATTCTCCATCATAATTTTTTTCAAAAAACCTGAACGCATAAGATTGCGCAAAGAAAGAATGGCTTCATCTCTGGCTTCTTCAAGCTTCTTCTCGTTCAAACCACCGTTGTACTCCAAATCATAGAATGCGCAATAAGCATCATTTCCGTTTGATTTCGTTACGTTGAGATGGCGATGTTTTCCCGCTTTTCCAAAGGCGATCTGACTGTTAATGAGACTTGAACAGAAGCCAATCACTTCATTTTCTGAAGGGAGGTTTCTAGTTCTTATTCTTGGAACAATATACTTCTCTATAACTTTATCAACGATACTACCTCTCCAAGCATTTAGACTCTGCAACTGTTTGAGAAGATAAGCTTCTCTTCTCAAGGGATCCTTCGACTTATGGCTTGCCACTATTTCAGAATAATACCATTTTCTCTGGCATTGTGAAAACATCTTTGATTTTGTGATAGACCACTTCATCTGTTTCGCCTTCTGGATTTCAAAAACTCAATGTATTCCATCACTCTTTCTTTCTCTTCTGGCGTGAGGTTTTCAAAATCTCCGCCTAATCTAAAGGCGGGCATTTGCTCTTTTTCGTTAATCGGATAACCAGTAAGCTTCATAAGATGTTCATAAGATACTCCATAACACTCAGCCAGTTTGTGTAGGATTGTCGGTGAAGGGTTGACTATCTTATTATTCTCCAGCTGACTAAGATAGGCATTCGATACTCCGGTTTTATCTTCAACCGTTCTCAGTGTGAGACTTTTTTGTTTTCTCACTGTTTTTAGATAGGTTCCGAGAGTTTCGTTCATATCTGATAATTGAGTGAAACTAGTATTTAAATGTTAAGTATATCAAGCAAAAGATTACTAAATTTAGCAAAATTCGTCCGCACAGTTTATTAACCAATGTTTCATCCGGGTAGCTTAATCTTACCTTCCTCCAACAATTGCTTGGCGAGCTTCCTTGCAATAAAATAGATCACAATAGCATCGTCTATTTCAAACAAATGTATGTTCGGGCGCAATGGAACATCCCAATCGTGTTTTGCTCTAGCATAAACTACCCTGTTTAATTCATTGAGTCTCAGGATGAGATCTTTGGAAACCGGGAGGTTCTTAAGTTTCTTCACAACAGGGCCTAACGGAATATTTGTTCTAGCAGTTGAATCGAGTTTCTCTAGAAGTAATTTTGCGCAGCTTTCCAAATGTCCGCAAACGTTTTCAACGAAATTGCGTGGGAATCTAATTCCTTCTACAATATCTGGTTTGCAGTAATAATCTATCGTGCGAATGACGCCTCTATATTCAACCGGATAATCTGTATGAGAAGGAACGGGTATTCCGACTTTTTTGTCCAGATCAAAGAATCTTTTCACTGCAACAGGTTGATCAACCTTGTACATGAGAGCTATGGAAACAGCTTCCTCAAATTCATTTCTAGTCAAAACGCTTTTACAAAGTCTCTCAACTTCAGGTTTCATAAACATAAATAATGATAAGCAACAAATAAGCTGCTCTTTGAGAAAAAGAAGTTTATGGCGGCATCCCCATTCGGCATGAGTTCAGTCTACTAATGCTTTTCAAGATGGCATATGTTAGAGAATTTATGCAGAAACAAGCCGCGAAGTATAGCCAAAGTTGATACGATTTCGGCTAATGTTGGCTATGACGCCGAGGCTATGAACGAGGATATGAATCTACCCCAGTCCACCAATTAAAAAACTTTTTAAAGCTTGTTTCAGGCTTGTTTCAGGCTTGTTTCCTACTGAACAGCAGAATGAATTCTCTACTAATTTTCTTGTTATTCATACGATATTGAATATATTCCCATAAGCTGGGCTCGGCATCCTTTAACTGTTCCAATTCTTTCTCAGATTTTATGTACCATCCTAATTCAAACGGAGGGCTGAATTTGATAAATTCGGTTTTTTGGACTTTAAAACCAGCTCGTTCTAACTTATTTTTGAGCGATTCTTCGCTTTCGATGAAGATGTTGCAACTTTCGCCTAGAATTGGACTAGTTCTCCTCTTAAGAATCCAGTGTTCATCGTTCGGTGAATAGTCAGAAAATAAAAAGAGCCCATTGTTTTCTAGAACCCTGTAAGCTTCCGAAAAAATACCATCCTTTACAGAATAGTCAGACGCTACAAAGAAACAAGTTACCACTTCGAATACTTCGTCAACAAATGGGAGATCAAAGATGTTTCCACGAATTAACTGCGGAATACGGCGCTTCGCACTTTTCAGCATTGAGAAAGAAAAATCCAAACCAATTATTCTACTATTTTGTGGAAAAAGGCTTGCGGCGATTCCGGGTCCGCATCCAATATCGAGGACTATTTTACTATCAATAAAATTTGAAATCTTGTCAACTATATTCGAAATCCCTTCCAAACGAATATGATAACCTCTTTCAAACGATTCAGTTCTACCCTTAGCTTCCCAAAACTCCTTAAGAGAACCTAGGGAACCTTTGTAGGTGGATCCCTTCTTTTCATGTTCAGAGCAAGACAATTCTTTTCATGTTGTTCTTTATTTTTTCTGATATTTGCCTATTATAATAATTATCTATTTGAGAGATGAGAAAGTCGTCCGCACTCTCTTCGGTTTTCCTACGCACGATAGCTCATCATAGCAATTTCTACATTTGACAAGACTTATCCTCATAAAGTAATGTCTTTTTTTCATAATATATTTTATGCATGCATTAGCGTATTAGTTTAGGTGGATTTTAGTTTGTCAGATGCTTATGTGTTAGCTGTATCTAAAATTAATGAGTTAAAAATCTTAACAGGGGATCCTCGCTTCAAGGCGTACAACACGTTATCCCGATAAAATAAAGGCATAATTGCTATTTTATTAAAGTAACTAGATGAGAAAAAATGAGCAACTGGAAATCTACTTTAAAAGGGGATCCAACGGGATGGCTGTTGGAAAAGGACAATCCATCTGTGCGATTTTTCACTTTGACTGAAATTTTGGATAGACTTGAGAATGATCCTGAGGTAAGGGAAGCAAAACACGAAATCATGACCAATGGGGTTGTGCCCAAGATTTTAGCTCTACAGCAGAACGGAGGGCACTGGGAGACTCCAGAAAGTTTCTATTCAGCTAAGTACAAAGGTACAGTGTGGCAGCTCATAATTCTAGCAGAACTGGGAGCAGAAGAAAAGGACGAACGAATAAAGAAAGCCTGCGAATTCATTCTTGAA